>ERZ791631.3-NODE-3-length-341715-cov-10.284672_pt1 | contig 341715 bp, 294 predicted proteins | sample MGYA00509961_ERZ791631 | MGnify/ENA primary metagenome ERZ791631 (study PRJEB30046, sample SAMN00715248) | human gut metagenome | study: EMG produced TPA metagenomics assembly of the A metagenome-wide association study of gut microbiota in type 2... | reverse complement strand
TGGGTGCTGCTGTTATGATGATGAGTTCTATGGCTATTGGGGCTAGTGCGTATGAAGCCATAAAATACGGCAGAGCAGTTGGTGGTTCTGGCTCAAATGCTTATATTTCATGTTTTGTAACAGGAATAAGAACAAATTTAACTGTAGCTGGTCAAGCTTGGACTAGGACATCAAGTAACAATAACAATGTTTACAATCCAAATTGTAAATACAGCGGTTATGTTTATGCAAGTGCCTCTGTTGGTGGTACTGGTTGTGGATCATCTCACTCTGACACAGGTAAAATTGAGCATTCGTTTGGGTTAAAAGGTTGTACATCTTCAAAGTTAGTAAAAACTGTACATATTTATAATGATAAGGTACATGGCAATTACAGCACAACGCTTTCCGTTGATAGTCAATAATAGAACTTGAGTGTGAATTATGAAAACTAAAATTATTATCGCAACAGCTGCAGTTATAATTGCCGCAGTTGCAGTTACACTTTTCATTTCTCTTGGCACAAAATCCGATAAGGCGGTTTCTTCTGAAAAGGGTCAACAAGAACTTTCTGCTTCTCCCACAAACCTTTTGTGTCCTGAAGCTTCTTCTACTGCATTTGCAAACAATTTTGTGTATTACAAAACCTATGACGGCATTGCAGAATATGATATCGAATCCGACAGCCTTGCAATGATAAAGGTCAAGCTTCAAGAGTATTCAAACTTGTCCTGCTATACCATATATGACGGCGTTATATACGCTGTAAGGTCAGTGTATAATTCTGCTACGCAAAAAGAAGATTACAGCATTGTCACAGTGGATTACAACAGCGGCGATGTTACAGAAGTGTATTCCGCACCCAAAGGCAGTGTAATAGGCTGTATGTCTATGGACAAAGACGGAGATATCTATTTTGTTGAGGGCAAATACACAAAGGGTGAGACCGACGATAACGGATTCAGCACAGGCTATTCGCTATATAAATACGCTCTCAAAAACTCTGACAAAAGCGAGATAACAAAAGCCAATACCTATTACATAAGCGACGGCAAGCTTTATTTTACAAGGCTTTGTCCAAAAACGGATACAGTCCGCCTATTTATAGCTCCACTTTCAGACCCTCAGAACGTCAAGGATACAGGCATTGATGTTGGCTCTCAGATAAGCGAAAATACGCCGTATATGTATTATCCGGCCGACGGAGATGTGTATTACTCTAATGGCAAAAACAAGCTGTATAGGTATAATGAGGATAATGAAAAAAGTGACACAGTTTGCACTTTTAAAGACAAATCTTTTGTAAGATATTTTCAGTATTTCAATAACACTATGATAGTGCTTGTTCGTGAGCCAAATGATAATGGCAAAATGTATCAGTATGTGCTTTATTATCTTGATAACGATAATAAACCGCAGAAGATAATTGATGATGCTAAGCTCAATGAAAAGTATTTTTACGGCTATGAGTATATCGACTATATGACGATATTCAATAACTGTGAGGATTATTTCCTTCTTTCGACCTATAATCCCGACGCTGATACAGCCGCTTATCTTGTGGATAAAGATTTTAAACTGCACAAGTTTATTTCAAACGGCGAATGGGATTATGATACATATGCGGAGATACAGGCAGGAATGTAGGAACTTGATATTTGAGGTGTGACGATATGAAACTTCTCAGATTTATGATAAGAAAAGATATGGCGAAGTCAGCTTTGATAAGCTTATTGCTGGCTTTGCTTTCCTGTGCCTTTTTGATATCTGTACTAAGACCCTCTTATGCTTATGGCGAAAAATACATGACCTATCTTAAAAGCGGCTCGGAAACTGTAAGCCAAGACGCTCAAAAGCTTGCTGATGAGCAAAACGCTCTTAACAACGAGATAAACGACTATCAAAATAACCACAACACGGGCGGTGTAAAACAGGCTGAATTGCCTGTGGAGCTTGAGGAAAAGATAATAGATTTTTCTCAGAAAAATTCTCAAGCTGGTGTGGGTCTTGACAGTATGTTTTCTCTTATTGAGGGGCAGCTTTACGCTCAGCAAAACTCTTTGAAGCTCATATCCGAGCGTGTGAGAGGTTACAGCCGAAATGCAAGGCGTGGCGTTACTGATGAGTATTCTTTAAAGCTGTCAAACAAACTTATAGAAGACTATGATTCCGTTATAACAGCGCTTGAAAAATCTGATAAGATCATTGACACCAGAGCCGCTGACGGCTTTGAAAACTATATGTCATCTGAAATTTTGATACCATTCGGTGTTTATCTGCTCCTTTTCAGCATATTTTCATCAGAGATACAAAGCAGCAGGATAAAAAGCTTTGGAATAACCAAAACGGGCGTGAGGAAATTCTCACTTTTCAAGCTTTGTACCGGCTTTGTTGCTGTAATAATTCTTGTTTTGATAATTTACACTGTGGATATTATAACTCTTTTTATTTACGATACAAACGGCTTTAAACTTGATATGCCATTGCAATATCTGAGCGGTTTTGAACTAAGTTCGGCGAATATGAGCTTTGGCGGATATCTAGTTGCAGTATTTGCCGCAAAACTTGTTTATGCGCTTTTCACCGCAAGTATTGTTATGTTTCTTTCAATGCTTTGCAGAAAGACCATACTTGCAGGAGCTGTCTGTCTTGTGCCAATATTTGTACCATTATATCTGAAAACCACAAGCTTTTCCAACCCTGCCGTTGACATTTTAACAGGCAATTACACCAATATGCTCAATGACACAGGTTATATGAATTTCTGGGGAATACCTGCACGAGAATACGTTGTTTATTTTGCTATCATATTCATCATGACCGCATTTTTTGTCGCAGGGACATATCTCCTTGCTGAAAGGCAGGTGGGATAATGAAAAGTATGTATAGTTATCAGACTTCACGGCTTTTAAAGAAATTTTGGATGCTTTTTGTCATAGTGATAATTTTTTCAGCTTCCGCAAAATTCACAGTGTATCGGAGCTTTGATTCTTCAAATAATCTTACCTATATGAACAAAGAAACGGCGGAGATATACAATGAACTTATAGAAAATTCCGCAGATAAGACCCTTGAACAGTGTGACGAATACATAACGGAATATGAGATGAGAAGTTACGCAAGCGGTTATAATAATAACATTACAGCCGCCGTGAACAAATATAAAACAGAGCTTCGCAGTTGTTTTATGGTCGAAAGCATCAGAAGCTATGCTCGCACAGGCAGGGGTCTTACAGACGCTAATATACCTACCGACCTTGTGAAAAACAGCCGACTTTACGCTGCATTTCCAACTCCACAGGTGATAAATGACGAGCCGTTTTTGAAATTTCTCGAATTGCGGGCGGTAGATATTATGCCGATATTTGTGCTGTTGCTTGTGGGTGTTTTTGTTGCAGATAGTTATGAAAAGAGAATGGATCGGCAGATAAAGATATCAAAAAATTCGGCGGCGTTTTTCAAGTCACGGGAGATAATTTTATCAGTGGCGATATTTATAATGTTCACACTGAGCTTTTTTGCAGACCTTATTATAAGCGGAACATTACATCAGAGCAAGTACAGCACCTCATCTTTACAAAGCGTGTGGCAATTTGACCTTGCGCCTTTAATGCTAACTGTTAGAGGCACAATAATATGGCTATATGTCACAAGGCTTATGTCGCTTTTTATAACCTACGGCATTTTCGTGCTTGTGGCAAAGCAAGTGTGCTCGGTGAAAAAATATGTTATGCTGACCTCTGGGCTGATAGCGGTCATGTCCGCCGCCGCACATTATGTGGGAGCACTTTCGCCTTATATGTTTGCGGCTGTCACAAGCGTAAATGGAAGGTTGCAAAGCCTTGACTATATTAGAACTTTTGATTGTTCGGAAGCGGTAGCTGTATTAATATACCTTGCGACGATTTTGGGCGGGCTATCGGCTTGGAGATACAGCGGATATTATGAAGGAAATTCTAAGGAGCGTTGCTGATATGAGTGTTTTAAGAGTAGAAAACTTATCCAAAAGATACGGCAAAAAGCAAGCGCTAAAGGGTATAACCTGCGAATTTCGCACGGGAATAAACGCTTTGCTTGGACCGAATGGCGCAGGCAAGACCACCATAATGAACTGCATATCGGGCGTGATAAAAAAGTCGGGCGGCAGCGTGACCCTTGACGGGCAGGACGTTTTTGAAATGGGCGAGAAATATCGTGAAAAGCTGAGCTTTCAGTTTCAATATCAGCCATTTTATCCAAGCTACACCGCCCATGAATTTCTCAGATTTTCGGCTCTGTTAAAAGGAATGCCTGAGCCGCTTATTGAGGACGAGATAAGACGTGTGCTGGGGCTTGTGAATCTGTCTGAAAATCTTGATGACAAGATAAAGTCATTTTCTGGCGGAATGAAACAGCGCCTTGCCATTGCACAGACTATCCTTAACTCCCCCGAGATACTGATTTTTGACGAGCCCTCCGCAGGTCTTGACCCATTTGAGCGTGAGCAGTTCAAGCGGATAATGGTGCGACTTAAAAAGGACAGCATTATAATAATCTCAACACACATCGTTTCCGACATCGACACTATAACAGACGATCTTATCATCTTGAATAAAGGCTCAGTTATTGCAAATGACAGCCCCGATGTGCTTTTTGAGCACATAAGGGGTATGGTTTGGGATATTCCGAAAGCGGACATTGGTCTGCTGCCTATCGAGAACATTTATTATGAGGATACAAAGTCGAAGACTATCTCAAAGACAAAGCCCACCCCTAACGCTGTTATGAGCGAGCCGACTATGAATGATCTTTATTTCTGCGGACAGCTTGACGGGGGAGTGTTTGAGTGAGGAGATAATTCAGATAATGATGTCAACTCTGAACGAGTGTTGCATTTTAAATTCAGCAATTAGGCTTTGTCCTCTGCGAAAAAATTTGTAATGAAAGGATATAATATGCTAATAAACCACAACCAAAATATGCTTTGTCTTGATGAATTTGATATACTTGAACTGCGTGAAAATGCAGATGAGTGTGATTATCTTTTTGTTGTTTCGCCTAAAATTGAAACAAAGATATGCACTAAATAATGAACATTATACAGCTCTTAAGATAAGAGGCCACAAACATTTGTGTAAAGACTGTGGAAGTATTTTTGTTGACAGATTCAATACGCTAGATCTTTGCTCAAAAATGACAAACAGACTTAGATGTAAGATCCAGCAATTATCATTAACAAAACCATTTAAGCATATTGCAAGAGCCGGGAAAGGTTATTCATTTGAAATTCTAAGAGGAAAGGTTCTTTATGGTCAAGCCTATAAAACCAAAGCCATTTTTTCGTATAATAAATTTTCGCCGACAATACACTATGCAACTGGTCCTTCGACCCGCTCGTCATTAAATATGATTCAAAATCTTATGGATTCGCACAAACAGATATCAGGAGCCGATATTGATAGGTTAAAATTAGGACTATTCTAAATAGAATAAGCTGCCACAGATTTTTCTGTAGCAGCTTATTCTTGTTTATGCTATTCCTTCTTGCGAAGATATCCGTCATCATCATATTTCTTAGCTATATGCTGTGCAGCTTGCCAATCGTCCCATTTGTCTACAGCCTTATTCCAAAGTTTATCTATTTGCTTTAGCGGAACGTATTCCAAATTGCCATATATTATTTCCATTTCTCTTTTGGTATAATGTTGCGACCTGACTATATACCAAAAATCATCAAGATCGATCAAGTTTTACACCCTATTTTTTATTTAATTCTATACTATATTATATCATATTTTCTAAAAAAGTTTACATTTATCAACACGGAAGTGGAAATAGCCTTTGTTAGGAAGTGAGGAGTGAGGAGTGAGGAATGAGGAATGAAGGTATCGCCTGCGGCGATGATTATTGTAGGGGACGACGCCTTCGGCGTCCCGCTCGGAGGTGCGAGGCTTGAATTTTCACAAACTATGCCGGCGTATAAAGACGGGCGACCTTTTTGCCACTGCATTATCCCCCACTTTTTTAAAGAATTAACTTATTCGTCTACAAATGTACAAAAACATATGATATAATAAAATTTATATGATTTTATTTAGTTGGGAGATAGAAAAATGCTGAAGCTTTTTAGGTATCTGAAAAACTATAAAAAAGAAAGCATAATCGGTCCGCTGTTTAAGCTTATCGAAGCCTGCTTCGAGCTTGCAGTGCCACTCGTTATGGCTAATATCATTGACGTGGGTATAAAAAATGCTGATAAACCCTATATCTATAAAATGGGCGGTGTGCTTGTTCTACTTGCCTTCTGTGGTCTGGCTTGTTCACTGACCGCACAGTATTTTGCCGCAAAAGCGTCACTGGGCTTTGGAACAGCCCTCCGACGTGACCTTTTCAAGCATATCAATTCACTGTCCTATGCGGAAATAGACAGCGTTGGAAGCCATACCCTCGTCACAAGAATGACAGCGGATATCAATACCGCTCAGCAGGGCGTGAATATCCTCCTTCGTCTGTTTCTTCGTTCACCTTTTATCGTTTTAGGCTCAATCATAATGGCATTCTCTATCTCAGTGAAGCTTACCCTTATTTTCCTGATAATCGCACCTTGCCTTGCCTATGTTATCTATCTTATAATGCACATCACTATCCCGCAGTATAAGAATATCCAGAAAAAGCTTGATAAAACTAACCTTATGACAAGCGAAACTCTCACAGGCGCAAGAGTTATCAGAGCATTTTCCCGTCAGAAAGACGAGGAGAAAGAGTTTGCTGATAATACCGAGGAGCTTAGACGTCAGCAGATAATTGCAGGAAGAATTTCCGCCCTTATGAACCCTGCCACCTATGTTATCGTAAACTTCGCTATCATCGCTATCATTTGGTTTGGCGGCAAAACGGTTTATACAGGCTCTATCTCACAGGGCGAAGTGATAGCCCTTGTAAACTATATGAACCAGATACTCTTAGCACTCCTTGCTATGGCGATACTCGTTACAAATATCACCAAAATGCAGGCTTCCGCTATCAGAATAAACGACGTTTTCGCTGTGGAGCCAAGTGTTTCCGATAAGGATAATAAGCCTGTCGCAACTGACGGTAATGCCCCATGCGTAGAGTTTAGGAACTGTTTCTTCTCGTACGCATCAGCCGAAGCCGACTCTCTTTCGGATATAAGCTTCAAAGCCATGAAAGGCGAAACTATCGGTATAATCGGCGGTACAGGCTCAGGCAAGACCTCTCTTATAAACCTTATACCAAGATTTTATGACGTCCGTCAGGGCGAAGTCCTTGTTGACGGCGTTGACGTAAAAGAGTACCCATTCTCACAGCTCAGAGGCATGATAGGCATCGTCCCTCAGAAAGCTGTACTCTTCAAAGGTACTATAAGACACAATATGCAGTGGCGTGATAAAAACGCCACAGACGATGATATCTGGAACGCTCTTGATATCGCTCAGGCGAAAGATTTTGTTGAGAAAAAGCCTGATAAGCTTGACGAAATGATCTTGCAGGAGGGCAAAAACCTCTCAGGCGGTCAGCGTCAAAGACTTACCATTGCAAGAGCATTGGTTGGTGATCCTGAGATACTCATTCTTGACGACTCAGCCTCCGCCCTTGACCTTGCCACAGATGCAAGACTAAGAAAAGCTATCCACGAAAAAACAAGCGGCATGACCGTTTTCATAGTTTCACAGAGAATCTCATCTATAAAAAGTGCCGATAAGATAATCGTTCTTGACGATGGCAAAATAGCAGGTATCGGCACTCATTCAGAGCTTTATAACGGCTGCGAGGTATATAAAGAAATATGCCTTTCACAGCTTTCAGAAAAGGAGGCGCAGGCAAATGGCTAAACAAAGCACAAAAAACAAGCTTGATACCTCAGCTCTCAGACCGCTTCTCAAATACGCAAAACCGCATATGTGGCTGTTCATACTGTCCATGGTCTTTGCGGTCATAGCAGTTGCTACCACACTTTATGCTCCTATCCTCGTCGGCAACGCTGTTGACCTTATCATAGCCAAGGGACTTGTAGATTTTGACGGAATTATCAATATCATCATCAAGCTTGGCGTAACAGTCACCGTAACAGGCATTGCCCAGTGGCTCATGTCCCTCTGCACAAATAAGATAACCTATTGCGTGGTAAGAGATATCCGAAACGATGCTTTCGCAAAGCTCCAAAAGCTACCCCTTTCTTATATCGACTCCCACCCTCACGGTGATATAATCAGCCGTATAATCTCCGACTTGGAGCAGGTGTCAGACGGACTTCTCATGGGCTTTTCACAGCTCTTTACAGGCGTATGTACAATTTTTGGTACACTTGGCTTCATGCTCTCCATCAACGTGAAAATAACCCTTATCGTGGTTATCCTCACGCCGCTCTCACTTTTTGTGGCGAGATTTATCGCCAAGAATACCTTCAAACTTTTCCACCAGCAGTCTGTGGCAAGAGGCGACATGACCAGCCTTGTTGAGGAAATGACAGGCAATCAGAAGGTAGTAACAGCATTCGGCTATCAGGAAGAAGCTGAGGAGCAGTTTGAAGAAGTGAATCTGAAACTCCAGAAAGTTGGACTTAACGCCACATTCTTCTCCTCACTCACCAACCCTTGTACACGTTTCGTAAACAACCTTGTCTACATGGCTGTCGGTATCGTAGGCGCATTCTCCGTAATAAAAGGCGTTGGCTTCACAGTTGGTAACCTCAGCTGTTTCCTCACCTATGCAAATCAGTATACAAAGCCTTTCAATGAAATATCAGGCGTTATCACCGAGCTTCAAAGTGCATTCGCTTCTGCAAAGCGTGTCTTTGAGGTCATAGACGAAACAGAGGAGATACCTGACAGCTCTAACGCTACTGTCCTTACCTCCGTTGACGGCACATTAGACGTTGACAACGTGTCATTTAGCTATGTGCCTGATGTGAAGCTTATCGAGAATTTTAACCTCCATGTAAAGAGCGGCCAGCGTACAGCTATCGTAGGACCAACAGGCTGCGGCAAGACCACCATGATAAACCTCCTTATGAGATTTTACGACACCGACAGCGGCGAGATACGCATAAGCGGCGAGCCTATAAAGGATTGTACCCGTGACTCCATGAGAAGTATGTACGGCATGGTCTTGCAGGAAACGTGGCTGAAAACAGGCACCATAAGAGAGAATCTCTGCTACGGCAAGCCTGACGCCACCGAGGAAGAAATGATAGCCGCCGCCAAGTCAGCCCATTGTCACGGCTTTATAAAGCGTCTGCCAAAGGGCTATGATACCGTTATTTCAGACAGCTACAGCACTATCTCCGCAGGACAGAAACAGCTTCTCTGTATCGCACGAGTAATGCTCTCCCTGCCGCCAATGCTCATTCTGGACGAAGCTACATCGTCTATAGATACCCGTACCGAGATATTGGTACAGCGTGCCTTTGAGAAAATGATGCAGGGCAGAACGAGCTTTATAATCGCCCATAGACTTTCTACTATCAAGAACGCAGATACTATCATAGTAATGGATTCGGGACACATAGTAGAGCAGGGAAGTCATGATGAGCTTATGGCAAAGAACGGCTTCTACGCCGATCTCTATAACTCACAGTTTGCTGTGACCTGATCCCAGCGTTTGTTTTTAAAAACCTGATGTAAGGGCGGCCTTTGGTCGCCCTTTTGTATTTTGCCCTATTTTTTATCCCGTCCGTTTTTTCGATTCCTCCATTACCCCACACTTATTTTTATCATAAAAATTATTGACTTTTATCTTAAAATTGTTGTATAATGTTATATATTTCACGGGATATACACAATCGTGTTTTATAATGTATAGTAACGAAAACCTAAGGAGTGCCTATGTTCGGATATGTCCGCCCTTTCAAACCCTATATGCGAATGTTTGAATATGATATCTATAAAGCTGTCTACTGCGGACTCTGTAAGGATATGGGCAGGCGCTATGGCTTTGTGACACGCTTTACCCTTAGCTACGATTTCGCATTTCTCTCCCTTATGGATCTCTCTGTGAGGGGAGTGAAGCTTGACGCAGAAAAGCAACGCTGTATCGCACACCCTCTTAAAAAGACCATGTGCGCAAAGTGTACCTGCAATCTTAAATATACGTCCTCAGCCGCCGTGATACTCACATATCATAAGCTCCGTGACGATATAGCCGATAAAGGGCTAAAAGGCAAGCTTGCCGCATTTGCACTTCTGCCTTTTTTCAAAAAGCCCTATAAGAAGGCGGCTCGCCTTTATCCGGATCTTGCCCCTGCCGTTGAAAACGCAATGGAATTGCAAAATAAAATAGAGCGTGAAAAAACAGCAGGCATCGACCTTGCCTGCGAGCCTACCGCACTTATGATGCAAGCCGTTGCAGGCGGACTTACAAGCAAGCATGACCAACGCCGACCGCTCCTTGAACGATTCGGCTACCTCCTCGGCAGATTTATCTATATCTGCGACGCTCTTGACGACCTGCCCGACGACCACGAGAGTGAAAGCTACAATCCGCTCCTTGCAAAATTTCCAACCACCGAGGGCATAAATGCGGACTATCTCAAAAAAGTTCACGCCTTTTGTGATGACAGCATAAACTTCACACTGGGGGAAATGGCAGATATCTATGTGAAGCTCGACCTTGAGCGATATCGTGATATACTTGATAATATCGTGTATCTTGGACTTAAAAATGTCTATACTCAAATAAGAAGCGGAAAATTCCGCAATAACAGGAAAGGAAATAACGATCAATGATCTCCAAAGACCCTTACAAAATTTTAGGCGTATCCCCAACAGCTTCAGACGCTGAAATAAAATCAGCTTATAAAGAGCTTGTGAAAAAATATCACCCCGACCAGTATCAGGATAACCCCCTAGCTGACGTAGCTGAGGAGAAAATGTCCGAGATAAACGCCGCCTACGATCAGATCATGACCTCAAGACGTGGGGGAGGATACCAGTCCGCAGAAAGCGGCTATGACGGCTATGCCTCTTCGCAGGGCTTTGACTCAGGCTATATCAGAAGCCTTATCCAAAGCGGAAGCTACACACAGGCAGACCAGATACTTGATAACGTGTCCTCCTCGGAAAGAAATGCCGAGTGGTATTTCCTCAAAGGCACTATCTGCCACCGCAGAGGCTGGCTCAATGAGGCTTATAACAACTTCACAAGAGCCGTCCAGCTCGACCCAAATAACATGGAGTATCAAAGCGTGTTAGCCCAGATGAACAGACAGCGAAGCGGCTATATGAGCGGCAACCCAACTCAGGGCTACCGAGCAGGCGGCATGAGCGGCCCTGACTGCTGTTCCTCACTTTGCTGTGCAGACTGCTGCTGTGAAATGATGGGCGGCGACCTTATACCGTGCTGCTAAAGACCCATGAGAAATAAAATAGCTTTTCGAGTGGCGCTTGGCGGCATATGCTCTGCTGTCTGCCTGCTTTTGATGTTTTCAAGCAGCTTTTTGCCCATGCTCGATTATACTATCCCTACCTTCGCAGGCTTCATGATGGTTGTGATGATAGTGGAGGTGGATAAAAACTGGGCGATAGCCACCTATTGCGCAGTGAGCCTGCTGAGCATTTTCGTGACTCCAAATTACGAAGCAACCCTGCTTTTCATATTGTTCATGGGGTATTATCCAATACTTAAATATTATCTCGACCAAAAGAAAAACCGCCTGTTGGTGTGGGCAATAAAGCTTGCAGTGTTCAATGTGGCGATAGTCATATTCTTTTTGGCTTTTCAGTATATCTTTACTTCGGTGGATATGCTCGAGGGCATGGAGATGTTTGGCAAGTATGCCGTGCTTGTTCTGTGGGCGGCGGCAAACCTGTTTTTCTTTATTTATGACTATGCCCTCACACAGCTGACAGATATGTACATAAATTGGTTTAGGAAAAAAATACTCAGAAGAAAATGACGGTGACGTTTTTATGAACGAAGAACAAGAGAAAGAAATATTAAACGAGGCGAAAATACAAACTGCAAGGCACAAGAAAAAAATACAGATAATAAGCCTTGTTGCAATAATAGCGGTCATAGTAATGGCTACAGTGGCGTGTATACCTCTTATAAAAGCACTTCACAGCGAGGCAGGTATTGCGGCCTTGGAGCGTAAACTAGATAACTACAGTGGCATTGTGGGAGTGCTTATCTTTACTTTCATACAAGCTCTTCAAGTGGTCATAGCGGTCATACCGCCTATACAAGTGGTTGGTGGAGTGCTGTTCGGCTGGTTCTGGGGCGGTTTGCTATCATTCTTAGGTACGCTCCTTGGCACAATGGCAATATTCGTGCTTGTGAAAAAATTTGGCAGACCGATAGTGGAAGCCTTTGTTGACGAGAAACAGCTAAAAAAATTCAAATTCCTGCAAAATGAGAAAAAGCTAACCGTTATCCTTATAATCCTCTATCTCATACCGGGAATACCCAAGGACGTTATCTCATATATCGTCCCCCTGACTCCCATAAGCAAGAAGGATTTTTTCTATTATGTCATGCCTTGCAGACTTCCAGCAATAATGCTCTCCACGATTTTGGGGAGCAATGTAAAAAGCGGTAACTTCACGGTTGCTCTTGTGGTGCTTGGAGTAGCTCTAGTAGCAGGTATCGTTGGCTTTTTGTTTAAAGATGTTATAGTGAATAAAATGAAACAACATAAGAAGAACAAATAAGTAAAGTTGCACAAAGTTGAAATTAGATGAAAAAAATATAAAAAAGTGCTTGACAAAAGGCTCTTGTAGTGGTATAATAAATATCGTTGATTGAGCGGTAAGCTTGAAAGACCACCAAAACGCCTGGTCAGGCAGTATGCGGGTGTAGTTCAGTGGTAGAACTCCAGCCTTCCAAGCTGGTCATGTGGGTTCGATTCCCATCACCCGCTCCAATATATCTTAAACTTTTATCCGAGTTTGAGATATTAATGAGTACAGTATGCGTCATTAGCTCAGTTGGATAGAGCAACCGCCTTCTAAGCGGTAGGTCACTGGTTCGAATCCAGTATGGCGTACCATTAAACTCGTTCCAGATGAAAATCTGCTGCGAGTATTTTCTTCTAATATGTATGGTGGGTATAGCGTAGCTGGCCTAACGCGTCAGTTTGTGGCACTGAAGACCGTGAGTTCGAATCTCACTACCCACCCCACTGAATACGTTCTGTGTTAAGCAGAGCGTATTTTTTTGTTTACATATCGCAGGGCGACCTTTGGTCGCTCGTTTTTTATGTACCACTGACAATGACCTATATCCTACCGACTTGGATCATTATATCCCGCCTGCAAATAGACAGAAAAAGGGCGGCAACTTAAAAGCTGCCGCCCCGATCCAGAGGTTATATATTTTATAAAGCGAAATTTTTGTTGTAAACAGCCTCGGCTATCCTGAATGTTTCGTCATCAAGTGCAGGAACAGCGTCAGCAGTGATCAAGGCGGCACCTCTCTCAAAAGCGTCCTCCGCAATGCCATCGGCACCATGCTGAATAACAACGCTTCTTAACTCAGAGCAATCCACGAAAGCCTTTGCACCAAGCTTCTTCACGGATGATGGGATAACAACTTCTCTCAAAGTCTTACAGCCACGGAAAGCCTCGCTTCCAACATAAGCGATCTTGCCTGATATCCTCACCGTCTTAACTACAGTATTCTGAGCAAACGCTCTCTTGCCTATCCTGCTAACGGAATCAGGAAGATAAACGCTCTCGAGCTTCTCACAAAGTGCAAATGCACACTCGCCTATCTTTCTTACAGATCCTGCGAACTCAACCTTTTTCAGAGCAGAGCAGCCGAAGAATGCGTAGTCGCCAACAGCCTCGATTCCAAATGGTATAGAGATCGCTTCCAGACCTGAGCAGAATGTGAAAGCATTCTCTGCGATCTCGATCATAGCTGACGGTATCTCAAGCTCTCTCAGAGAAATGCAGTTCTGGAAAGCTCCGTTTCCTATGGAAACTATATTTTCATTAAGACAAATTTCTTTCATTGAAGAGCAGAAACCAAATGCAGACTCACCGATCTCTCTTACGCTCTCGGGTAGGTCAGCTCTCTCCAAACTGTCGCAATTGTAGAATGTGAATGGCAGTATCCTTTCCACACCATCAGGTATAGTCGCAAATCTCAGAGATTCACAACCGCAGAATGCCATCTCACCAATAAACCTTACGCTCTCAGGTATAGTCACATTCACCAGTGAACAGCATTTGTAAAATGCTTTTCTTCCGATGATAACAACGTCCTTTGAGATAACAGCACATTTAAGGTCGTAAAGATGTGCGAAAGCACCGCCTGCAACAGCTATGACCTTTTTGCCACGAAGCTCAAAAGGAAGCTCCAGCACTTCGATATGGCTGTCACCGCAGTATCCAGTGATAATACACATATCGTCAGCCGTAACATATTTAAAACAGCCCGAGATCTTCTCGCTGCTGATACTGCTGCTTGCAGTTACACCAACGCTCTCAAGTGCTTTTTTGAAACCATTGTCGCCCATAAAATTAATGCTTTTCATCAGCGTGACCTCCATTATACCCACTATAAATATATATCTCGTAACTGAACTTAAACGTTTTCTGTATTTTCTAATGAAATTATACTACAGTAAACTATGTTTGTCAATGGTATTCGCAATATTTTATTTATAAAAAATTAATTTTCAGAACTTTTTCACTGATTGTGAACGGCTTTTTTGTCACTTTTCACAATTAATTTACGCAAAATAATTTTAGTTTTCACATATCGTTCTCAATCTTTGAGAATGCTGTAATTTTATAGCAGCAAACGTTTTCGCAAGTGATGCAAAAGACTAATACCAATTTATAGAATTTGCTTGATTAAATCGACCAAATCATAAGACGATGTTTTTCATGTGTTTGTAAGATTATCATAAATTATATTTATATAATATTAATAAAGAATGATATGTCGTTCATGATAATGAAAGAAAACACCAACAACTGCATTAAAATAGGAGATTAATATACTAACAATAAACAAAAATGTATAATACTATCATAAAGGTTTACAAAATAGAAACTTAATTATTACAGATTGTAATAATTTACGGTGTATAATAGTATAAATAAAATCGTATAAGTACATGAATACAAAAACTGGAAAGGACTGATCCGTTATCAACATAATAAGAAAAATAACAGCAGTAATAATTTCATCAGTTATAATGATAAGCTTTGTGGCATTTGCACCGCAGGGATCCGCTAAGACTTATGTGAATGTTATAACAGCTTCTGCTGCTGACTCAATGAAAAAACCTGTTTTGATAAAAAGACAAGCGTATTCAAACAAAATAGAAGCAGGAGTAAAAAATCTCACCAGCTTTTCCTCAAAGACTACATTTGAGGTCTATGTAAACGGACGCTATGTAAGAAAATATACATGGCAGGCACTTAAAAAGGATAACTATATAAATATAATCGATGACGGCAAGCTTTATCTTAAAGCTTCCACAAAATATAAAGTCACTGTCAAAGCGGTAAACGGCAGTGCCAAGTCAGAGTCATCGGTCCTCAACGTAAAGACAGCAGCAAAAACATACTATCATATAGATAAAAACGTTCAGCTTTATAGCTTTAAAAACGGTAAGTTCAAGAAATCCTCAAAAACAAAAGCCTCTGTGGCTGTGTCGGGTACTCTCACTACCAATAAAAATAAGCGTGTGGCAGGTCAGAACAAGAATATCGGCGGAGCAAATTATGTCCTTATCAATGAAGGCGATCATAAAGGTAAGTACGTCAAGGTAGGAAAAGGTGTGAAGCGTACACCAGAGAGAAAAGCAAGAATAAAAACAGCCGTTGATTATGCCGCAAGCATGAACGGCGGAAGATATGTCTGGGGCGGAACAAAGTATAAGGCAACGGATTGCTGTGGATTGACAATGCAAGCCTATAGAAAAGCCGGTGTGAATATGTATAACAGCGTATATTCGCAGGCGAAAATGGGAAAAGCAGTGTCTTTGAAGAATATAGAAGCAGGCGACCTGATAATCTGTAATAACTATGGCCATGTAGCAATGTATATAGGCGGTGGGAAAATAGTCCATGCCATGAGTACATATTATGGGATCAGAATACAGCCTCTTGCAAATATCAAGTATTGCGGAAAGATAAACACTATCAGGAGAATACTGTAAAGCAAAGCGATTTTGCGGCATAACAAACTGTCGAATAACTGTAGGGGCGACCTTTGGTCGCCCGCTTGGTTTCATAGCACTGTATCGGCAAATTTTCAAATGTAAATGTAGGGGCTGGCGCCCTCGACAGCCCGATTTTGTTTGCTCGATAATACTTGCGATATCTGCACAATTTTTCCTTGACAATCTCGCCGACCGGTGTTATAATAAAAAAGCAGAAAAACTGCGAAAAATCGAATAAAGTTTGCAGGGGGACCCAAGCGAAAAAGCTGGGTTGAGAAGGTAAAACCTGACCCTTTGAACCTGTTGGTCAATACCAGTGTAGGAAGCAAGTTTTGTGTAAATTTACCTCCTACATGGTCAGGAGGTTTTTTTGTTTCCCCTTTTCCATAAGAAAGGAATAAAGTATGTTAAAATGTTTGTCAGTGGCAGGCTCGGATTGCTCCGGTGGCGCAGGTATACAAGCCGACCTTAAAGCCTTCAGCGCTAATGAAACTTTCGGCATGAGCGTTATTACCTCTGTCGTCGCTGAAAATACTACCCGTGTGCTGTCTGTTTTCAACGTACCCGTTGAGGAGATACAAAAACAGATAGACGCTGTGTTTGAGGATATCCACGTCGATGCCGTAAAACTCGGTATGCTCCCAACTGCCGAAATTATTTCAGCAGTTGCGGATAAGCTTAATGAGTATAAACCAAGTATTATCGTCTGCGATCCCGTCATGGTCGCTACAAGCGGCGACGCTCTCTCTGAGGGCGGAACTGTTTCCACCATGAGGGAAAAGCTCTTTCCTATAGTTACGCTCCTTACACCGAATATCCCCGAAGCCGAAGCTATCTCAGGCTTGGAGATAAAGAATGAAAACCATATGGAAAAAGCCGCAAGGATAATAATGGATATGGGCGTAAAAAACGTCCTCGTCAAAGGCGGTCATCTCACCGGCGACGCTGTGGATTATCTCTGTACTCCAGAGGGTGTTCATAAGCTTGCCTGCAAGCGTGTTGATTCGCCTAATACCCATGGCACTGGCTGTACTTTGTCATCTGCCATAACTGCAAACCTTGCCCACGGTATGGATATGCTCTCCGCTGTAACAAAAGCGAAAAACTATATCACCGAGGCAATAGAAAAATCATTCACAGTGGGCAAAGGACATAGCCCCGTTAATCACTTTTATGACTATTACGATTTGAAAGGAACTGTTCTATGAGAAATTATAAAACTCAAATGGAAGCCGCTAAAAAGGGTATCGTTACCCCTGAAATGGAAACAGTGGCTAAGAAAGAAAATATGGACGTAAACGAGCTTATGGCTCTTGTTGCAGCAGGTCAGGTTGCTATCCCTGCCAACGTAAACCATACTGCTCTCTCTGCCGAGGGTATCGGCAAAGGCCTTAAAACTAAGATAAACGTAAATCTCGGTATCTCAGGGGACGCTAAGAATTATGACATTGAGATGCAGAAAGTGGATATGGCTATCAAGTTCGGCGCTGAAGCTATCATGGATCTGTCAAACTACGGCAAGACCAATACTTTCAGAAAAGAGCTAGTAGCAAAGTCGCCTGCCATGATAGGCACTGTTCCTATGTATGACGCTATCGGCTACCTCGATAAAGACCTCCTTGAGATATCCGCTCAGGACTTTCTTAAAGTAGTAAAAGCCCATGCAGAAGAGGGCGTTGACTTTATGACTATCCACGCAGGTATCAACAGACGTGCAATCGAAGCTTTCTGACGTGAGGGAAGAAAAATGAATATCGTTTCCCGTGGCGGTTCACTGCTCTTCGCATGGATGATGATGACAGGCAATGAAAACCCATTCTTCGAGTATTATGACGAAGTTCTCGAAATACTCAGAGAGTATGACGTAACTATATCACTTGGCGACGCACTCCGTCCGGGATGTCTTGCAGACGCTTCCGACGCCGCTCAGATCTCCGAGCTTATCGAGCTTGGCAACCTCACAAAGAGAGCGTGGGAAAAGGACGTTCAGGTAATGGTAGAGGGTCCTGGCCATATGGCAATGAACGAGATCGCCGCAAATATGATAATGGAAAAGAAGATATGCCACGGTGCACCTTTCTATGTACTTGGACCTTTGGTAACAGATATCGCACCTGGCTATGACCATATCACATCAGCTATCGGCGGAGCAATAGCCGCAGCAAGCGGTGCAGACTTCCTCTGCTATGTTACTCCTGCCGAGCATCTCAGACTTCCTGACGTTGACGACGTTAAGGAAGGCATTATCGCCAGCAAGATAGCAGCCCATGCCGCAGATATCGCAAAGGGCGTAAAGGGCGCAAGAGATATGGACGATAAAATGGCAGCAGCACGTCACAAAATGGATTGGGACGAAATGTTCGAGATAGCACTTGACGGTGAAAAGGCAAGAAGATTCTTTGAGCAGACCCCACCTGCCGACAGACATACCTGCTCAATGTGCGGCAAGATGTGTGCCGTTAGAACAACAAACATGATACTCGAGGGCAAAGAGGTGAAATTCTGCTCAGAGAAGTAGAAAACTGGATGCAGGGGCGAACAGCGTTCGCCCACATGATATAAAAATTGAATGTCAGCTCGACAATTGTACGAAAAATCGGACAATTACATGAGAGCAGATATAAAAAGAATGTAATGTGCAAGAGGAGCGTCTTGCGAACTTTTTCATAAAAAGTATTCAGCGAGGGAACCCGTGTTTCGGGGTGAGAGGGTGCAATGGAGCACCGACCGAAAATAATTTACGTCAGATCGTGAGCGGATAGCATAGCCACGGTCTGTGTGCCGCTGGATAACTTGCTCTTTTTCGTTCGGCGGTGCGATACGATATGGAGGAATAAAAATGAAAAAGACAAACATTCACAAATTGGTATTCGCAGCAGTATTGGTAGCCCTTGCAGTGGTAGGCTCGCTCATCTCGTTCCCTATCGGCGCTTCAAAGTGCGCACCTGTTCAGCACCTTGTAAACATAATCGGTGCAGTTTTCCTTGGACCTGCATGGGCAGTGGGCGTTGGCTTCACAGCCGCACTTCTCAGAAATCTTCTGGAACTTGGCTCTCTCCTTGCGTTCCCGGGCTCAATGGTTGGCGCATTCGTTGCAGGTATGCTCTATAAGTACATAAAGAAGCTCCCTGCCGCTTATGTCGGCGAACTTTTCGGCACATCAGTCCTCGGTGGACTTCTTGCATACCCTGTTGCAAGATTTCTCGTTGGCGCACCAGCCGCAGCAATAACAGTTTATATCCTGCCTTTCTTTGTAAGCTGTGCAGGCGGTACAGTTCTTGCTATCGTTATCGTTACAGCTCTTAAAAAGGCAAAAGTATTTGATAATTTCCTTGGCTTCTCAAAGGAGGCAAGAGCATAATGGGCACTATAATTGAAAGCTGTGCGAAAGCAGCAGACAAGGTAAGAGATATATGCCCTTTGGTGCACTGTATCACAAATTATGTTACTGTAAATGACGTTGCAAACTGCATTCTCGCCATTGGCGCTTCACCTATCATGGCAGACGATATCGCAGAAGCCGCAGATATAACTTCTATCTCAAAGGCTCTCGTTATAAACATGGGTACTCTCAATGCAAGAACGGTCGAGTCAATGGTAGCTGCTGGAAAGAAAGCCAACGAGCTTGGCGTTCCTGTGGTTTTTGACCCGGTTGGAGCTGGCGCATCAAATTTCAGAAATGAAACTGCAAAGCGTATACTTGAAAATGTGAAGGTAAGCATACTCAGAGGAAATCTTTCTGAAATGTCATATCTTGCAGGACTAGAAGTTTCCACAAAGGGTGTTGACACCTCGGAAGCTGACGAGAAAAACGACCCTGTTTCCGTTGCGAAAAAAACAGCCGCAAAGTATAACTGCGTTGCAGCTATCACAGGTGCGGTGGATACAATAACAGACGGAAAAAGAGTAGCAAGGATCTCTAACGGTCACCCATATCTTTCAAAGGTAACAGGCACAGGCTGTATGACAACAGGACTTGTAGGCTCATTCGCAGGTGCTTGCGACGATATGTATACCGCCGCTGTAACAGGCATTGCAAGCATGGGCGTAGCAGGCGAATTCGCATATGAAAATGCTGGAGAGATAGGCTCAGGAAGTTTCCATATTTCTATCATTGACGCAATCAGCAAAATGAATAGTCAGGTGTTTGCGGCTAAGGCTAAGATAGAAGAAGTTTAGTATTGCAATATTTCAGATCTAGTGGTATCATATCAATGTGATGCCACTAAATTTTATGTGGTTATGTTGCTTGCGGGGGCGAACAGTGTTCGTCCGTTTGCACTGCATATTATACTTTTCATACAAAGGAGAATGAAAAATGACCGTAAGATTTGCTTGTGAAAAGGATATACCGCAAATGAACAGCTTGCTCTATCAGGTAGAGAGAGTTCATCAGCAGGGCAGACCTGACCTTTTTAAAGAGGGTGCGAAAAAGTATACTGATAACGAGCTTAAAGATATGCTCAAGGATAAAACTAAGCCTATATTTGCCGCAGTTGATGAAAATGATGTGATGAAGGGCTACGCTTTTTGTGTGTTTCAGGAGCATAAGGGCGACAATGTTCTCACGGATATAAAGACTTTGTATATCGACGATCTGTGCGTTGATGAAAATTGCAGAGGTCTGCATATCGGCTCGGTGCTTTACGAGGCGGTGAAGAAATTCGCTAAGGAGCAGGGCTGTTATAATGTTACTCTCAACGTGTGGGAGTGTAATCCATCGGCAAGAAAATTTTACGAAAAAGCAGGGTTGAAGCCATACAAGACAGGTATGGAAGTTATTTTATGATAAAAGATAAGAGGGTAAAAAAATGGACAAATCGAAAATTGACTACACGCTTTATCTCTGCACTGACCGTGGACTTATGTCCTGCGAAACTATCGAGCAGTCGGTAGAGGAGGGCGTAAAAGGCGGCTGTACAGTTATCCAGCTAAGAGAAAAGGACTGCACTTCAAGAGAGTTCTATGAGCTTGCAGTCAGAGTAAAAAAGATAACGGACAAATACAATGTGCCGCTTATCATCAACGACAGACTTGATATTGCACAGGCTGTTGACTGTGCGGGCGTTCATCTGGGACAGAGCGATATGCCATGTGCAGTTGCAAGAAAAATCCTCGGTGAGGACAAGATAATAGGTATTTCTGCGGCAACTCTTGAAGAAGCTAAAAAAGCACAGGCAGACGGTGCAGATTACCTTGGCGTTGGTGCAATGTATGCCACCAACACAAAGACAGACGCAAGAGCTGTCACAAAGGAACAACTTGTAGAAATAAGAGCCGCTGTGGATATCCCTATCGTGATAATAGGCGGAGTTAATCAAAAAACTGTGCCGAACTTTAAGGGTATGGGTATTGACGGCGCTGCGGTAGTTTCTGCGGTGGTATCTCAGCCTGATATTGAAAAGGCGGCAAAGGATCTTCGTGAGCTTTGCGAGGATTGCTTCGGAAGATAAGATGTTGAACGGGCGGTTATTTAGACCGTCCGTTTTTTGTTTTAAAAAAATGTATGATTTTGTCTTTCGATTTTACACAAATTATACATTGCGCTATTGACGATTAAGTTAAAATCGGTTATAATAAATGAAAAAGCTTTGTTTTTTGGATTAAAACGCTAATGCGTTGAAATAGTAATGTATGTTAGGAGAGTAAAAATGAAAAAAACTAAGATCGTATGCACTATCGGACCTTCCACAGATGACGAAAACATTATGCGTGAGCTTATGAAAAACGGCATGGACGTTGCGAGATTCAATTTCTCACACTCTGACCACAGTGTTCATAAGGCTCGTTTTGAAACTGTATGCAAGCTAAGGGAAGAACTTGGCGTTAATATTGCAACTCTTCTTGATACAAAAGGACCTGAGGTAAGACTTAAAAACTTTAAGGATCACAAGCCTGTTACTATCAAGGACGGCGATACATTCACACTTACCACAAGAGAAGTGGAGGGCGACGAAACTATCTGCTCTGTCACATTCCCACAGCTTCCAAAGGACGTTTCTGTAGGCACTAGAATACTTATCAATGACGGAAATATCGAGCTGAAAGCTACCAGAGTTGACAGCACTGACATCGTCTGCGAAGTTATCCACGGCGGAGTTGTTTCCGACCACAAGGGTATCAACGTTCCTGATGTGAACCTTTCTATGCCTTACATTTCTGACGCTGATATGGCTGACCTTGAATTTGGCGCAAAAATGGGATTTGACTATATCGCTGCTTCATTCGTAAGAACAGGCGCTGACGTTATTTATCTTAGAAAATTTACCCAGAGCCTTGGCTGGTTCAATCCTAGAATCATCGCTAAGATAGAAAACGCTCAGGGTGTTGCTAATATTGACGAGATCCTTGACGCTGCTGACGGAATAATGGTAGCAAGAGGAGATATGGGCGTTGAGATACCTTTCGAGCAGATACCTGCTATCCAGAAAGAGCTTATCAGAAAAGCCTACAACGCAGGCAAGAACGTTATCACAGCAACTCAGATGCTGGAGTCTATGATAACAAACGCACGTCCTACAAGAGCCGAGATAACCGACGTTGCAAACGCTATTTATGACGGCTCGTCTGCTATAATGCTTTCAGGGGAAACTGCCGCAGGTAAATATCCTGTTGAGGCTGTCAAGACCATGAGCCTTATTGCAGAAACGACCGAAAAGGATATCGACTATATCTCACGTTTCAAGAAAAGAGCAGACGAGAGAAATTCATCTATCACTGACGCTATCTCACACGCTACTGTTACAACTGCCCATGACCTTAATGCTGTAGCGATCCTGACAGTAACAAAGGGCGGAACAACAGCAAGAACGCTTTCAAAATTCCGTCCGAACTGTCCTATAATCGCACTTACAACTGACGATACAACATATCATCAGCTCAGCCTTTCATGGGGTATCAGAGCAGGCGTTATCGAAGAGAAAACAAACACTGACGAACTCATCAGACACGCTCTGGAGCGTTCTGTGGAGCTTGGCTATCTGAAGAAGGGCGACCTTGTTGTTATTACAGCAGGAGTACCGCTTGGAATGAGCGGAACGACAAATCTGCTCAAAGTCGAGAGAGCGTAGTTTTTAAGTGAGGAGTGAGGAATGGCAGCGCCATACCGAGCAAATCACCAACACAAAGTAAAAGCACACACGAGCGAAGCGAGTAAAAGGTACAGGGCAAAGCCCTGTCGGAGCTTGAGGCAGAGCCTCTATAGGTGCAAGCCTACTAAGCGGTGCAGAAAAGCAATAGAATAATTGCAAAAAAATCAATTACAAAGCGGTGTCAGAGCGGAATGCTCTGCACCGCTTTTGTTGTAAAAAATGTTTGGACTTTTTTGGAGGCGATCACTTTTTTTATTCAAATAATTTTCCGTGAATTGGGTAACCGATTCTAACATATGAAAGAAGTATGGCGTAAGAGTAATATTTCTGAATGTGACTTGACTTTGATTTTGAAGTATGTTATTATTTTAACATACGAGCGGTAGTATTATTAATAGGTATGCAATACTGAATATTGAGGTAATATGTGCTGCCCGAAATCTTATGTCAGGAGAGTATAAAATGGAAAGACAGTTTTATGACGAATGGGAAGGCTTTAAGCCCGGCAGATGGTCAAACACTTCTATCAATCTTCGTGATTTTATCCAGAAGAACTTCACACCATATGACGGTGACGACAGCTTCCTTACAGGCCCTACAGAAGCAACTACTAAGCTCTGGGAACAGGTAATGGAGCTTTCAAAGAAGGAGAGAGAAGCCGGCGGTGTTCTCGATATGGACACTAAGATCGTTTCTACTATCACCTCACACGGCCCTGGTTACCTTAACAAGGATCTTGAAAAGATCGTTGGTTTCCAGACTGACAAGCCTTTCAAGCGTTCTCTTCAGCCTTTCGGCGGTATCAGAATGGCTATGAATGCTTGCGAGCAGAACGGCTACACAGTTGATCCTGAAGTTGTAAAGATCTTTACTGAATATAGAAAAACTCACAATCAGGGTGTTTTTGACGCTTACACACCTGAGATGAAGCTTGCCAGACACGCTGCTATCATCACAGGTCTTCCAGACGCTTACGGCAGAGGAAGGATCATAGGCGACTACAGAAGAGTTGCTCTTTACGGTATAGACTATCTTGTTGAGGACAAGAAGGATCAGCTTGCTACTTCACTGGTAAGAATGACTTCTAAGAACATCAGACTCAGAGAAGAGCTTTCTGAGCAGATCAGAGCCCTTGGCGAACTCAAGAAGCTTGGCGAGATCTATGGCTACGATATCTCACGTCCTGCTAAGAACGCCAAGGAAGCTATCCAGTGGCTGTACTTCGGCTACCTTGCTGCCGTTAAGGAGCAGAACGGTGCTGCAATGTCACTTGGCAGAACTTCTACATTTATCGATATCTACATCAAGAGAGATATGGACAGAGGTATCCTCACAGAGCAGGAGGCTCAGGAGCTTGTTGACCACTTCATCATGAAGCTCAGACTTGTTAAGTTCGCTAGAACACCTGAGTACAACTCACTGTTCTCAGGCGACCCAACTTGGGTAACAGAGTCTATCGGCGGCGTTTCTATCGACGGCGTTCCAATGGTAACAAAGACTTCATTCAGATATCTCCACACACTTGAGAACCTTGGTCCTGCACCAGAGCCAAACATGACAGTTCTGTGGAGCACAAAGCTTCCTTCAAACTTCAAGAAGTTCTGCGCTAAGACTTCTATCAAGACTTCTGCTATCCAGTACGAGAACGACGACCTTATGAGAGTTACACACGGCGACGACTACGCTATCGCTTGCTGTGTATCTTCAATGAGGATCGGTAAGGAAATGCAGTTCTTCGGTGCAAGAGCTAACCTTGCTAAGTGCTTGCTTTATGCTATCAACGGCGGTGTTGACGAAAGACTTAAGATACAGGTAGGTCCTAAGTATCGTCCGGTTACAGGCGATTACCTCGATTATGATGATGTAATGGCTAAGTATGACGATATGATGGAGTGGCTGGCTGGTCTGTATGTAAATACACTGAACGTTATCCACTATATGCACGATAAGTATTCTTATGAGAGAGTTCAGATGGCTCTTCATGACAGAGATGTTAAGAGATACTTCGCTACAGGTATCGCAGGTCTGTCAGTTGTTGCTGACTCACTTTCTGCTATCAAATACGCTAAGGTAAAGTGCATCAGAGATGAGGACGGAATCGTTACAGATTACGAAGTTGAGGGCGATTTCCCTAAGTATGGTAACAACGACGAGAGAGTTGACAAGATCGCAGTTGACCTCGTTAGAACATTCATGGACAAGATCAGAAAGCACCACACATACAGAGATGGTGTTCCTACAATGTCTATCCTTACTATCACATCTAATGTTGTTTATGGTAAGAAGACCGGTTCTACACCTGACGGAAGAAAGATCGGTGTGCCTCTTGCTCCTGGTGCTAACCCAATGCACGGCAGAGATACTCACGGCGCATCTGCTTCACTTTCTTCAGTTGCTAAGCTGCCATTCAGACACGCTCAGGACGGTATCTCAAACACATTCTCTATCATTCCTGACGCTCTTGGCAAGGACGACAAGGTATTCATGGGCGACCTTGATATCGAAAGCATAGCTAAGGAGCTTAACGAAGATGGGGTTTAATGTTAAAAAGGACGAGGACGAGGCTCAGGTAAACGAGCTTGTTGACGTCATTGACAGACTTATGATGGGCGGTCAAGGTCATCTTACGATAGACGTTGACGAAACTGAAGAAGGTCTGAACGTTAAAACTTACAGCACTTCCGATTGTGGCGGTGACGGCAAGACGGCTTGCTGTCAGCCTACAGAAGAGGACGCTGTTGACAGAGATGAAGATTAACTCCCTATTTTAGAAAACGGTGGAGATTCGTTCTCCGCTTGTTTTCCATAAATACTAAGAAAGGAATGTAATACTATGGCAAACTTTGAACCAACAGAGGCACAGGTAGACAACCTTATCGGACTTCTTGACGGATATGCTGAAAAAGGCGGTCATCACCTTAATGTAAATGTACTTAACAGAGAAACTCTTCTGGACGCTCAGGCTCACCCTGAGAAGTATCCACAGCTCACTATCAGAGTTTCAGGCTACGCTGTAAACTTCGTAAAACTTACTAAGGAGCAGCAGGACGACGTTATTTCAAGAACGTTCCACAAGAGCCTTTAATTTGAGCTTTGTCGCATAGAATGAGTTTCTTTGCGGATAATATGCACACGGGCGGTCGGCGTCGTCTTACATGGAACATCTTGTTTTATGTGGATGAGAGCTGCCGCTCGTTTGTTGCTTTTTGCGGATAGGTGTGCGGTGATATAAATTTGTGAGCGAGCAGAAACGGGACGTCGAGGGCGCCGTCCCCCACAGAATGGTTTGTGCAGGCTGAACGGGCGTGCGTTCATGCGAAATAAAAAAGGAGGGATATCCCATGGAGGGATTTATACATTCTACGGAAAGCTTTGGTACGGTGGATGGACCGGGGATAAGGTTTGTTATTTTCTTTCAGGGCTGTCCTATGCGGTGTCTTTACTGCCACAATCCTGATACTTGGAAGATAGGCACGGGTACAAAGAGGACGGTTGAAAGTCTGCTGGCGGAATATGACTCGGTAAAAGAGTTCATGAAAAACGGCGGAATTACCTGCACGGGCGGTGAGCCTTTAGTACAGATAGACTTTGTGACGGAACTTTTTGAAAAGGCTAAGGAAAAGGGGATACACACTTGTCTTGACAGCTCGGGCATCACTTTTACGCCTGACAGCACGGAAAAGTTTGAAAGACTTTGCAAATGCACTGACCTTGTTATGCTGGACATCAAGCACATTGACCGTGAGGAGCACAAAAAGCTTACGGGACACTACAATGACAACATTCTTGCGTTTGCGAAGTTTTTGTCGGAGCATGGTGTGCCTATATGGATACGTCATGTTGTTGTGCCGGGTATCACGGACAAGGAAGAATATCTTTTCAGGCTGGGTGAGTTTATCTCACAGCTCAAGACTTTGAAAGCGCTTGACGTTTTGCCTTATCACACCATGGGCAAGGTAAAGTATGAGCAGCTCGGTATAGATTATCCTCTTGGTGACACGCCGCCTCTTGACAAGGAGGACGCTGTTAAGGCGAGAGATGTTATCATGAGAGGGCTTAAAGCGGCGTTGAAAAAGAGAAAATAGTATTTTAGACGAGTGGGCTTCGGTCTGCTCGTTTTTTTGTGTAAAAGTATATATTTTTCTCGACAAGTTTTTGAAAATATTCTGCATATTTGGATAATTGACGGCAGGCTTAAAATATGGTAAAATGAACGAGTAAGGAATACAGCAATAGAATATTGTTAAGACAGGTTTATATTGGAAACGCACATTCTCTGAATGATAACGAACAACACAGCGTCTGCGAAAGGGCTGTAGGTTTGATATCATAAGGAGGATTTTTTTATGCCAAAGAATTTGTTTCAGGAGATAGTTTTTACGGTGCTGATGGTGTTTGTGATGGTGTACGCCATGATATGCTACAACATTGCACTCAACATGGGCGGAATGTCAAATGCCGTATTTCTCAAGGCTTTTCATGAGCTTGTGATAATGGCTCCGATAGCTTTTGTTCTTGACTTTTTTGCTGTGGGAAAGATAGCAAAGAAAAAGGCTTTCAGCATTGTTGATGTGAGAAAGGATAATCCTTTTCATCTTGTGCTTGCCATATCTGCTATCTCTGTTATTTTTATGTGCCCACTCATGAGCCTTGCGGCTACGCTGCTTTTTAAGGACGCAGGCAAGGAAGTTATTGCGGTATGGTTAGAAACAACGGCTATGAACTTTCCTATGGCTCTTTGCTGGCAGCTTTTCTTTGCAGGTCCTATGGTGAGGTTTGTTTTCGGACTTATTTTCAGAGAACGTGAACAGAAAAGCGGGGCTGTTTCTGCGGCTGCGGAATAAGGTTTTTACGAGTGGACTTCAGTCTGCTCGTTTTTTATTTTACACTGAAAAATAAAAACTAAAAAAAGTGTTAAAAGCCTTTACAAAGGCAGGCGGTTGTGTTATAATAGTAATCGTAAAAATTTGCGTGAAAAAGGAGGAGCTTATAGTGCAGAAGGCGTATCTGATTTTGGAGAACGGTACTATTTTCGAGGGTAAAAGTTTCGGCGCAGCTGGCGAAGCTATTGGCGAAATTGTTTTTACTACGGCTATGACAGGCTATCTCGAAACACTTACTGACCCTAGTTACTACGGACAGATAGTTGTTCAGACATTTCCGTTAATTGGTAACTATGGCGTTATTCCTGAGGATTTTGAAAGTGAATGTCCTCATGTTAAAGCTTATATTGTTAGAGATTGGTGTCAAGAGCCTAGCAACTTCCGTTGTGAGGGTGATCTTGACACTTTTTTAAAGCAGCATAACATCGTAGGTCTTTACGGTATCGACACTCGTCAGCTCACAAAAATAGTTCGTGAGTCGGGTGTTATGAACGGAAAGATCGTTCCTGAGGGATCAAGTTTCGGACTGACAGATCTGAAGAACTACACGATAGTTGAGGCTGTAAAGAACACGACCTGCTCGGAGGAGAAAACATTCGAGCCTGAGGGCGAGGTCAAGAGAAAGGTAGTGCTTTACGATTTCGGTGCAAAGCACAACATTGGAAGAGAGCTTGTTAAGAGAGGCTGCGAGGTAACTGTTGTTCCTGCATACACAAAGGCAGAGAGGATAAAGGAGCTTGCACCTGACGGCATAATGCTTTCAAACGGCCCTGGAGATCCTGCGGAGAATGTGGAGATAATCGAGGAGCTTAAAAAGCTTTCTGAGATGAAGATACCTACATTCGGAATTTGTTTGGGCCATCAGCTTTTGGCGCTTGCACATGGTGCGATGACACACAAGCTGAAGTATGGTCACAGAGGTGCAAACCAGCCTGCTGAGAACACTGAAACAGGCAGAGTTTACATAACATCACAGAACCATGGATATGCAGTAGAGAACGATTCGCTCCCTGAGGGTGAAGCAAAGGTGCTTTATGTAAATGCCAATGACGGCACTTGTGAGGGTATCAGATATCTCAACGAGCCTGCATTTTCTGTACAGTTCCACCCGGAGGCTTGTGGTGGTCCGCATGATACTGACTTCTTGTTTGATGAGTTTATTGAGCTCATTGACACTAACAAGAAATAAGCTCTGATTTTTTGAAGTATAGAAATTATTGATCTCAGTTTCTGCAACAGTAGGGGCGAACAGTGTTCGCCCGTGGCTGACGGAATGTGTTTGATATGACTATTGTAGTGTTCATTATTCGAGCGGCTTTTATATGGGGCGGTCGTGATAGTGAACGGGCGAACGCTGTTCGCCCCTACATTATGTTTTACTGAGGTCGTTAAGCTTTAACACAGAGGGTTGCTGGGTGCGGTTTTCGAGAGTGTGAGAAGGGATAACTCCTCACTCCTCACTCCTCACTTTCAGCGTTTCCCTAAACTTTTCAGAAAGGATTGAATTTAAGTGCCTTTAAATAAAGATATAAAGCGAGTTCTCGTTATCGGCTCGGGTCCTATCGTTATAGGTCAGGCTGCTGAGTTTGACTATGCAGGTACACAGGCTTGCCGTGCGCTCAAGCAGGAGGGTCTGGAGGTTATTCTTATAAACTCTAACCCTGCTACTATCATGACGGACAATGCTATGGCTGACAAGATATACATTGAGCCGCTTACTCTTGAAACTGTTAAGAGAGTTATCAAAAAAGAACGCCCTGACAGCCTGCTTTCTACCCTTGGCGGTCAGACGGGTCTTACGCTTTCTATGCAGCTTGCTAAGGAGGGATTCCTTGACAAGTATAATGTTAAGCTTCTTGGTGCTAACCCTGAAACTATCGACAAGGCTGAGGACAGACAGATGTTCAAGGACACTATGGAGTCTATCGGTCAGCCATGTATCCCTTCAAAGGTCGTTAATACTGTTGAGGACGCTGTAGACTTCGCTAATCAGCCCGGTATCGGTTATCCTCTTATTATCAGACCAGCCTTTACACTTGGCGGTACAGGCGGCGGTATAGTTAATGATGAAGAAGAACTGAAAGAGATCACAAGAAATGGTCTTTATCTTTCACCTATCACTCAGGTGCTTGTTGAGAAATGTATCGCAGGCTGGAAAGAGATAGAGTTCGAGGTAATGAGAGACGCTAAGGGCAACGTTATCACTGTTTGCTCAATGGAGAACTTTGACCCTGTTGGTGTCCACACAGGCGACTCTATCGTTATCGCTCCTGCTGTTACGCTGGCTGATAAGGAATATCAGATGCTCCGTTCTGCGGCTTTGAAGATAATCGATACTCTTAAAGTAGAGGGTGGCTGTAACTGTCAGTTCGCTCTTAACCCTGATAGCTTCGAGTATGCTGTTATCGAGGTAAACCCTAGAGTTTCACGTTCTTCCGCACTTGCTTCTAAGGCGACAGGTTATCCTATCGCTAAGGTCGCAGCTCAGATAGCTATCGGATATACTCTTGACGAGATAAAGAATGCTGTAACAGGCAAGACTTATGCTTGCTTTGAGCCTGCCCTTGACTATGTTGTTGTTAAGCTCCCTAAGTGGCCTTTCGACAAGTTCGTTTATGCTAAGCGTGAGCTTGGTACACAGATGAAGGCTACAGGTGAAGTTATGGCAATTGGCTCAACTTTTGAGCAGGCTATAATGAAGGCTGTAAGAGGTGCTGAGATAGGTCATGACTGCCTTATCTCACCTAAGATGCTTGACCTTGATGACAAGACTATCCATGACAGACTTTCTGACTGCACAGACGAAAGACTTTTCGTTGTATACGAGGCTCTCAGACGTGGAGTTTCTGTTGATGAGATACACAGCATCACTAAGATAGACGAGTGGTTCCTCAATAAGCTTTGCAAGCTTATTGACATGGAAAAGACACTCAAGAATAACTTCAACGAGGACACTTATCTTGAAGCTAAGAAGATAGGCTATACTGATAAGGTCATCGAGAAGATAACAGGCAAGAAGATAGAAAAGCCTGTTCATGCTGTATTTAAAATGGTAGATACCTGTGCGGCTGAGTTTGCGGCTATGACACCTTACTTCTACTCAACATATGACAATGAGGACGAGGCAAGCGAGTTCATTGCAAACAGGGGTCATGACAGAAAGACTGTTATAGTATTCGGTTCAGGTCCTATCAGAATAGGTCAGGGTATCGAGTTCGACTATGCGTCAGTTCACTGCGTATGGGCTTTGAAAGAAAAGGGCTATGACGTTGTTATCGTAAACAACAACCCTGAAACAGTTTCAACTGACTTTGACACTGCTGACAGACTTTATTTCGAGCCTCTTACTGACGAGGACGTTATGAACATTATCAGAGTTGAGAAGCCTGTTGGAGTTGTTGTGGCATTCGGCGGACAGACTGCTATCAAGCTTACAAAGCATATGGCTGAGCATGGTGTAAACATTCTTGGTACTCCTCCTGACGCTATCGACGCTGCTGAGGACAGAGAGAGATTTGACGAGCTGCTTGAACAGCTTAAGATAAAAAGACCGCAGGGCTTCACTGTTATGACTTGTGACGAGGCTCTTGAAGTTGCAAACAAGATACACTATCCTGTTCTTATGAGACCTTCTTACGTTCTCGGCGGACAGAACATGATAATCGCATTCAACGATGACGATATCAAGGAATACATGGCTATCATTCTCGACCAGGGAATCGAGAACCCTGTACTTATAGACAAGTATCTTATGGGTACTGAGCTTGAGATAGACGCTATCTGTGACGGCGAGGATATTCTTATCCCTGGTATCATGGAGCATATCGAGAGAACAGGTATCCACTCAGGCGACTCTATTGCGGTTTATCCTGCATGGAACGTTTCTGACAGCCTGATAAACAGAATTATCGAGTGCTCAAAGAAGCTTGCTATCGCACTTAACACAAAGGGTCTTGTAAACATTCAGTATATTGCATACCATGACGAGATATATGTTATCGAGGTAAACCCACGTTCTTCAAGAACTATCCCTTATATCTCTAAGGTAACGGGCGTTCCTATGGTAGACCTTGCTACTAAGTGTATGCTTGGCGAGAAGCTCAAGGATATGGGCTACGGCACTGGCCTTTACAGAAATTCACCATATGTTGCCGTTAAAGTTCCTGTATTCTCATTCGAGAAGCTTATCGGCGTTGACAACCACCTTGGACCTGAGATGAAGTCAACAGGTGAGGTGCTTGCAGTTTCTAATTCTCTTGAAGAGTCACTGTATAAGGGCCTTACTGCTGCTGGCTACAAGCTTGGCAAGAAAGGCGGAGTATTCATCACTGTCAGAGATTCTGACAAGGGCGAGATACCACAGACGGCTAAGATGTTCGCTGACCTTGGATTTAAGATATACGCTACAAACGGCACTGCTAAGGTGCTTCACGAGCACGGCATTGACGCTGAGGTAGTGGCTAAGATACACGAGAACGAGGACAACAACACTCTTACACTTATCGAGAGCGGTAAGATAGCTTATGTTATCTCCACTTCTTCAAAGGGCAGAATACCTACAAGAGATTCTGTTAAGATAAGAAGAAAGACAGTTGAGTGGAACATTCCTTGTCTGACTTCTATCGACACTGCAAACGCTATTGCGGCATCTATCAGAAGTAAATACACTGAGTCAACTACTGAGATAGTTGATATCAACAACATGAGAACTGAAAAGCAGACATTTGAGTTCACAAAGATGCAGGGCTGCGGCAATGACTACATCTACTTCAACTGCTTTGACCAGAGAATAGACAATCCTGAGGGTCTGGCACTTAATCTGTCTGACAGACACTTCGGTATCGGCGGCGACGGCGTTATCCTTATCTGCCGTTCAAAGGTCGCAGACGCTAAGATGAGAATGTTCAATCTTGACGGTTCTGAGGGCAAGATGTGCGGAAACGGTATCAGATGCGTTGCTAAGTTCATGAGAGATAACGGTATTGTTGACAAGGACGAAATGACTATCGAAACACTTTCGGGTATCATGACAGTTTCACTTATCCGTCACTACGGTGAGGTAAGCGGTGCTACTGTAAACATGGGCAAGGCTATTCTTGCTCCTCACCTTGTTCCTGTTGAACTTGAGCCTGACGAGAACGGCAGGGTAGTTGACAGAAAGGTGAACATTGCAGGAAATGACTACAACATCACCTGCGTTTCAATGGGCAACCCACACGCCGTTGTATTCATGAACAATGTTGACAGCCTTGACATTGACAAGGTAGGTCCTGAGTTCGAGCATGACAAGATATTCCCTGAGAGAGTGAACGCTGAGTTCATCAAGGTGATCGATGACCACACACTCAAGATGAGAGTATGGGAGAGAGGCTCCGGCGAGACTTGGGCTTGCGGCACCGGTGCTTGTGCGGCAGCAGTTGCGGCTGTTCTTAACGGATTCTGCAAAAAGGACGAGGAAATATCTGTTATACTTAAGGGAGGCACTCTTAAGATAAGATACACAGACGAGGCTGTATATCTTACAGGCGACGCTGTAACAGTATTCTCAGGTCACATCGTAATGTAAATTTCGCAGCGGACACTGCGTTAAAAAAGCGGCAGCCGCAGAGCGTTTTGAATGTGCTTTGCGGCTGTGTGCGTTTTATAAGTTTGACCCGTGAAACTTCGGGTCGCAAAAATGAAAAGGAGTTGGAATTATGCCAAGTATAAACGAAAATTTTCTCAAGCTGGAAAAGAATTATCTTTTTATAAACATTGCCAAGAAGGTAAAGGCTTTCACTGAGGCACACCCTGAGGCTGACATCATCAGAATGGGTATCGGCGACGTTACTCAGCCTATCGCAAAGTGCGTTGTTGATGCAATGAAAAAGGGTGCTGACGAAATGGGCGTCAAGGAAACATTCAAGGGCTATGAGGACAGCGGTGCAGGATATGACTTCCTGAAAGAGGCTGTTGCAGGCTACTACAAGAGCTTCGGTGTTGACATTCCTGCTGACGACATCAGGATAAACGACGGTGCAAAGTCTGACTGCGGAAACATTGTTGACATTTTCGGTGACGACAATGTAGTGCTTATCACAGACCCTGCATATCCTGTTTATGTTGACACGAACCTTATGAACGGCAGAAAGGTAATTTATGCTGATTCAAACGAGGAGAACAACTTTGCGGCTATGCCTGACGAGAGCGTAAAGTGCGACATTATTTATCTTTGCTCACCTAACAATCCAACGGGTTCTGTTTACACTAAGGAGCAGCTTAAAGTTTGGATAGACTATGCAAAGAAGAACAACGCTATCATCATTTACGATTCTGCATACGAGGCATTCATTACAGAAAAGGACGTTCCAAGAAGTATTTTTGCTGTTGAGGGTGCAAAGGAATGTGCTATCGAGATGTGCTCACTTTCAAAGACAGCAGGCTTCACAGGTATGAGATGCGGATATACAGTTATCCCACACGAGCTTGTTGTTAAGGCATCTGACGGCAGTGAAGTTTCTATCGCTCAGCTTTGGGGCAGACGTGAAGGCTCAAAGTTCAATGGTGTATCATATCCTGTTCAGTGTGCTGCTGCGGCTGTATTCACTGAGGAGGGTCAGAAACAGACAAGAGCAAACATTGAATACTATCAGAACAACGCAAAGGTAATGGCTTCCACACTTGACGAGCTTGGTATCAAGTACACAGGCGGCAAGAACTCGCCATACATTTGGCTCAAGTGCCCTAACAACATGGGTTCATGGGAGTTCTTTGATTATCTTCTTGAGAATGCAAATGTTGTTGGCACACCTGGCGCAGGTTTTGGCAAGAATGGCGAAGGCTGGTTCAGACTTACTGCTTTTGGTGATAAGGACAGAACTGTTGAGGCTATGGAGAGAATAAAGAAGCTGCTGACTAAGTAGTGAGGAGTTAGGAGTGAGGAGTGAGGAATTATTCTTGCTTTTACTCTGATATTCTCGGATAGGTTTTATATGATTTTAAAAGGGCGGTTTTGACCGCTCTTTTTTTTGTTCGCAAATTCTACCGTCGTAAAATCGCTTCGCTCTTTGCGTGGTGGGGTTGTAAAATGAGATAGTAAAAGCGGTGCAGATTTTTTACTCCGACACCGCTTTGTTATTTGCTTTAGTTTGTGTTTCTTCTACTTGGTAGTGGCTCTTTGCTAGGTTTGGCTATGCCAATCCTCACTCCTCACTTAGCCTACACCTTTATTCTTCGATACTCTCCCGGAGTCATATTTTCATACCGTTTGAATACCACGGAGAAATAAGATCCGTCCTGAAAGCCAGTTTCATCTGATATCTCGCCTATGGTCTTGTTGGAATACACAAGCAGATCCTTTGCGTGCTGTACCCTTACTTGCGCAAGATACTCCATAGGTCTGAGCTGAAAATTTTTCTTAAAAAGTCTGCATAAGTGCTGCTCGGATACTCCTGCGATTTTTGCAAGCTCGTTAAGCTTTATTTGCTCCGGATAATGCTCTTCAATATATTGCAATACGTCTGCCAAGGCAACAGATTGTGCGGTATAAAATGACGAGAGCCTGTTATCAGCTATTTTACGATATTCTATAAGAAAGTCGTAAAGCTGTGCTGAAGCGTAATGATTGCCATAAAGCTTATCACTTTTCAAAGTATAATAGATGCGTGTTATGATACGGCGCAATCTGTCCATATCCACTCCCTGAATGGCGGTGAACTTATTTAGCTTCCACTGCTCCAAGAGGGGAATGACCTGTGAGCCTGAAAAGGCTATCCAATCCAGATACCACGCATCGCTTAGCGCATGATACTCATGTGGACAGAATGGGGGAATATAGAAAACAGTATCGGGCGGTATTTTTGTGGTTTCCCCGTTTATTATGACCTCGCCCTCCCCTGAACGTGACAAAAATATTTGTGGGTACTCGTAGCCATCTGCACGTTTTATTGGAAACTGCCAGCTTTCAAGTCCCAGGCCTACCACATAAAATGGCAGATTTTTTTCGTCGCCTATGACGGGATATATCTGTTTGTACATTATTTTGCACCCCCAATTTACATATCTTTATAATACCACTGGGTTTGGGGTTTGTCAAGATAAAACTATTCTTTTGCTGAGCTTTTAAAGAAAAGCGAAAAGATAAAGGCGAATGTCATGGCTGCAGTTATGCCTGCGGCGGAGGCGGTAAGTCCCCCAGTGAAAATGCCTAGGAAGCCTATTTTATCTATCTGTTCACGGACACCGTTATAGAGAAGATAGCCGAAGCCCGTGAGAGGGACAGTTGCACCACAGCCTGCGAGGTCTATAAGTGGCTTATAAAGTCCAAGCGCACCCAGAAGCACGCCGCCTGTGACGTATGCCACCAGTATTCGTGCGGGGGTCAGTTTTGTGAAGTCCATAAGCACCTGTCCTATGGCACAAAAAAGACCTCCTATAAGAAAAGCCCATAGATAGTCCATTAGTTTGCTCCTTTCATATCTTTTTCCCCTGACAGCCACACGAGATGTGAGATAGAGGGGATAGATTCCCCTTGCTGATTTACTGTTGGCGACATAAGCGCACCCGTGGCAGCAAAGAGGATATTTTTTATTTCACCTGCACGGAGCTTCGGGAGAAAATAGCCGCACAGAACACTTCCTGCACAGCCGCAGCCGCTTCCCCCTGCGTGGATATCCTGCTCGTCAAAGTCATAGAGCATCATGCCGCAATCTTTATGATTGTCACGGATATTTATATTTTCACGCTCGAAAAGCTCACAGAGAATACGGCTTCCAACTTTGCCAAGGTCGCCTGTGACGATATAATCGAAGTCGGAGGGGGTCATGCCTGTGTCGGTGAAAAATGTGCTTATGGTGGAAAAGGCTGCTGGAGCCATGGCTGCACCCATGTTGTTGGCGTCGCTCACGCCCAGGTCAACTATTTTTCCGATAGTACAGCCCCTGATGTAGGGAGGCTTGTCCGAGGGGGCAACCACCAATGAGCCTGAGGCTGTGGCTGTCCACTGAGATGTGGGAGTACGCTGTCCACCGTAGTTGAGGGGAAAGCGGTACTGTCTTTCAGCGGTGCAGAAGTGGGAAGATGTGACCGCCATTGCTTTTTGGGCGAGGTCGTTGTCCACGAAAAGAGAGGCGAGGAGAAGTCCCTCCGCCATGGTGGAGCAGGCTCCGTAAATGCCGAGAAAGGGCATTTGAAAGGCTCTTACGCCATAGGTAGTGCCGACACACTGATTTAGCAGATCACCGCCGAAAAGCACGTCTATATCCTCGGGGGAGAGGGCGGCTTTATCCAAAGCGTGAAGCACTGCCTGCTTTTGAAGCTGACTTTCGCCCTTTTCAAAGCTATCTGTGGATAAATAGGGATCATCGTTTATTTTGTCAAAATAGTCGCCCAAAGGTCCTTCGTTTTCTTTCTTGCCGCCTATGGCTGCGAAAGAGATGACAGAGGGCGAGGTTTTCATAAGCTTAGTAGCTTTCATTTTATCACTCCTATTAATGAATATCGTCATTTGATGTTATTTTCTACATTGCAGATGAAAATATGCAAAAAAAGTTTGGTGTTTTAAACGTAAACTTAAAACTATCTTAAAATAAACTTGTTTTGATCTCAAAATCGTTGACATATTCACAAAAAAAAGATATAATTAAATAGTCGATTTATTGTTGATCATGTAGTGTTTTGTTAAGTGGTATGTGTGAAGGGAGGATATGTCCCGTCGGGGGCATAGTTTTAGATGAAGAAAAATGGAGATATGCCGGTGGTCATAAAGCTTGACCGAAAAAAACTAAAGCAGTCGGCTAAAGGCAGGGTGAAGCGAAATTATATCGCCTGCATAGCAGTATGCTTCATAATGGTATTTATTGCAGGAGAATATGGCTCGACCACGCAGAATGTGTCAAGCTATGATAATTCTCACGTTGCTGATCTTAAATATGACGCCGAAGATAAGGAAGAGATCATTGAGGATATGGTTAAAAATGAGCTTACAGCAGAGCAGGTCAGTGACAAGTGGCAGATAGATAACCCTGACGCCGTAAAAAAGTGGTTGGACGCTTATAAAAAATACGGAGTTGACGGGCTAAATTCAAAGGAAGTCACGTTCTTTGGTTCATCAAACGACACTTCTAATCTGGAAGCACTGGCAGACGCTTTTTCTTTTAGCCGAAATGCAAAGGAAAAGGCACAGACCTATCTTAATGACAGGCTCAACAATTTTACAGCCTCTGCTTCGGTTTATTTTGACAGTGCAACAAGCTCTAATTCCTATCAGTTTTCATTGCTTACGGCGATAATGAATGTTTTAGGAAAAAAATCCACATGGGATACTATAGTTTCATTCGTGTATTTTATTTTCCAGTTGATGTTCACCATATTCATAGTGAATGTGCTTTGGGTATGTGAGAGAAGATTTTTCCTTGAAAATCACACATACAAGAAAACGAAGATAGGCAGACTAGGCTTTCTTTTCCGTGAGAGAACGCTTCACCCCGCAAGGACTATGTTTGTAACCAGCATATATCAGACCTTATGGGCGTTTACTATCGTGGGATATCCTATAAAACATTATGCCTATTCAATGGTGCCGTTCATATGTGCGGAAAACCCTAACATCAAGACGAGAAAGGCAATAAAGCTTTCTATCGCCATGACTAGGGGATACAAGTGGCAGCTTTTCAAGGTGGATCTTTCTATGATAGGCTGGACACTGCTTTCGAGCATATCGTTCGGTGCAGTGGGAGTGTTCTGGTCTAACCCATACACAACGGCGATAGACGCAGAGGTGTATTTACAGCTAAGGCGTGAGGCTATCAAGAACAAGATAGAAGGCTATGAGGAGCTTAATGATAAGCTGCTTGACCTTGACCTTCTGGAAGAGCTTATGGCTGAGGAAGCTGCACAAAAGGGTGAAAATCCGGACATTGTTAGAAGCATACCGATATGCACGATAAAAGTGCCTGAAAATAATGAGAATGGGGGCGGTGAATAATGGAGAGAACGCTGACGCTTGACGATCTGCGGGAATTTGAGCAATACCCCGGTCTTGCGGTAGACAGAAAGGCGCATTTCAGCCGATTTGCCAACAAGACTATAGTTCACCGTGACTATCACAGAAACTATACACTCATGACGTATATACTGCTGTTTTTCATATTCGCATTTATAGGCTGGATATGGGAAGTGGGCATACACATCGTTGAGGACGGAGTTTTCGTCAATCGAGGAACCATGTTTGGTCCATGGCTTCCTATATATGGTTTTGGCGGTGTGTGCGGTATCATACTGCTGAAGCGGTTCATAGACCACCATGTGGCGACTTTTTTCCTTGTTGTGGGGTTATGCTCGGTGGTCGAATACGCAACGAGCTGGTATCTTGAAACGTTCAAGCACATGAAATATTGGGATTACACGGGATATTTCTGCAACATCAACGGCAGGATATGCCTTGAGGGAGCGTTGATATTTGGCTTTGCAGGCTGTGCAGGAATATACATCATGGCACCGTTTTTTGATGACCTTTTGAAGAAGATACCATTCAAGGCAAGGTTTGCGGCGTGTGTGATACTTGTTGTATTATTCTGTTGTGACGCTGTTTACTCAAAGGCTAATCCTAATCAGGGCAAGGGCATAACTGATTATGCGGCTTACAATCTGCCTTTTCACAGGGTCATGGTTAGTGAGGAGCTAGGAGTGAGGAGTGAGGAATTATTATTGCCGCACTCTGATATTCTCAGATAGGTTTGATATGACTATTAGAAGGGCGGTTTTTGACCGCCCTTTTTCTGTGTGGAAATTCTGTAGGGGCTGGCGTCCTAGATGTCCCAATTTGGTCGCCTGCTTAATCCTGTGTTATCCGCACAACATTCGACGTATTGTTTCAAAATGCTTAACGGCGTAACATTTGCAACACGGTACGTCTACACAAAATTGTGATAAAGCAAAACCTTGACACTCTCCGAACGGGACGTCGAGGGCGCCGTCCCCTACATTTTGTTCGCAAGTTCTATTGCTGCAAAATCGCTGGCGCTCTTTGCGGGGGGAGTTTGTAAAATGAGATAGTAAAAGCGGTGCAGAGTTTTCACTCCGACACCGCTTTGTTTTGTTATTTATTTAGTGCTTGTGATTTGTTCGGTTTGGCGTTGTCATTCCTCATTCCTCATTAAACTAGAGCTTTAATCCAAAGCTTATTGATAATGCCGAATTTACTGCGGACATGGAGCTTACGTCAAGTGTTCCCATTTTCTCCTTTAGCCTTTTCTTGTCCAATGTACGGATCTGTTCCAACAATACCACGGAATCTTTCGCTAGTCCGCAGGTGCCGCCGCCAACTTCTATATGTGTCGGCAGTTTCGCTTTATCAAGGCGGCTCGTTATTGCCGCTGCTATCACTGTGGGTGAATGCTTATTGCCTATGTCATTTTGTACTATCAGCACCGGTCGCATACCGCCTTGCTCTGAGCCTACCACTGGGCTGAGATCTGCATAATATATATCGCCCCTGTGTACAGTCACTTGTAAACACTCCTATTCTATGGGCTTTCGCCTTGATTTGCAGGCTTTTGCTCCTGCTTGTTCCTATTATTGCCTTATTATCGGGGTATTATACAAAAGTATCTATTTTGTTACAAGGTGCAGGGCTGTTTTATTTTATGCTGCAGCAGTGCTTTGGGTGAAAAGTCAGTATTGGTTGACTTTTCACGGTCAAAGTGATATACTTAACATAGTAAATAAAGGCGTAAATGCCTTGAAAGGAATGATTCTATGAGCGAAGGCTGCACACATGATTGCGAAAACTGTGCTTCAAAATGCTCTGATAAAAAGAGCTTGAAAGAGGAGCTTAATGCTGCGAGCTCTGTGAAAAAGGTATATGCAGTAATGAGCGGAAAGGGTGGCGTAGGCAAGTCTTTGGTGACAAGTATGCTTGCAGTAACGGCACAAAGACGTGGTTTTAAGACCGCTGTGTTGGACGCTGACATAACAGGCCCGTCTATACCGACAGCGTTTAATATCCACGAGAGAGCTAATACCAATATGTATGGCATTATCCCTGCGGTGAGCAAGACCGGTATCGAGATAATGAGCCTTAATCTGCTTCTTGAAAATGAAACTGACCCTGTTGTATGGCGTGGCCCTGTTATCGCAGGTGCAGTGAAGCAGTTTTGGACAGATGTGGCATGGAACGACGTTGACGTGATGTTTATAGATATGCCACCAGGAACAGGCGACGTGCCACTGACAGTTTTTCAATCCATTAAGGTTGACGGCATAGTTATCGTCACTTCGCCACAGGAATTGGTTTCCATGATAGTCGAGAAAGCGGTGCATATGGCGGATATGATGAAAGTACCGGTGCTTGGAATAGTGGAGAATATGTCATATTTTGAGTGCCCTGATTGTGGTAAGAAGCATAATATCTATGGTGAGAGCCATGTGGACGAAGCGGCAGTGAAGTTTGGTATCGACGCTGTGGCGAAAATGCCTATAGACCCGAAGTTTGCGAAAGCTTGCGATAACGGTGAGATAGAAGAAGTCGAGGGCGGCTGGCTGGATTCCATTGCGGATAAACTTCTCGGTTAAAGTGAGGAGTGAGGAGTGAGGAATGGCATAGCCAACCGAACAAATCACAAGCATAAAGTAAAAGTCAACACCGAGCGTAGCGAGAGATAAAACGCAGGCACAAGCCCGGCGTTAGAGGGCTTGCAGGGTCAAGGGACAGAGTCCCTTGCGGAGCTTGAGGCAGAGCCTCAATAGGCGTAAGCCTATCAAGCGGTGCAGAAAAAGTAAAGAAGAAATATAAAGTAGTGATTAAAACAAAGCGGTGTCGGAGCACAAAACTCTGCACCGCTTTTTCCATCCCATAGCACAACGTAAAATCCGCAAAGAGCGTAGCGATTTTGCGGCACAGCGAATTTGCCTGAAACTCTGTATGGGCTGGCGCCCTCGACAGCCCGCTCGAAGCGGTAAGGTTTGATTATTCATGAATTTGTGTAGACGTGCCGTGTGCGGAAATGTTGTGCCGTACAGTGTTTTGAAAAAAATATGCCGAACGTTGTGCGGATAACGTAGAATTGGACAGGCAAACGAGAAGCGGGACGTCGCATTTCTGCTTGCAGAAATTGCGCTGCTCCCCTACATGGTTTGTGAAACGCAAAGCATTGTGTGGATATCGCAAAAAAAGCAGGCAAGTCAAAAAACTGACTCGCCTGCTTTCGCTATATTCAGTAATTATTAGAAACCAAGAATGCCCTTGAAATCTTCAATAAGCTTTTCTTCCTGTGCTTCTGCATCAGCTCTTGTGTCGCCGATAGTTGTGTAGTATGCCTTGATCTTTGGCTCTGTGCCGGAAGGTCTGATTATTACACTTGCGCCCTGCTCAAGCTTGAATGCGATAACATCTGACTTTGGAAGCGTAAGAACTGTCTTTGCGCCTGTTTCAAGGTTTGTTTCCTCAGATGCAAGATAATCTGCTATGTCTACTACCTTGAGTCCGCCAATAGCCTTAGGTGGATTAGCTCTCAGATCAGTCATGATCTCCTTCATTCTCTCCATTCCGCTTGCACCCTCGCACTGGAATGACTTCTGGCTGTGGAGATAGTTGCCGTACTTCTTGTACATATCTTCTCTTGCCTGAAGCAGTGAGATACCCTTTGTTCTGTAGAATGCTGCCATTTCACAAATGAGCATTGAGCCTACAACTGCGTCCTTATCTCTTACATATGAGCCTGCAAGATAACCATAGCTCTCTTCAAATCCGAAGATATATCTGTCGTCCTGTCCCTCTTTCTCAAGGAAACCGATCTGCTCGCCGATAAACTTGAAGCCTGTGAGAACTTCTCTAAGCTCTACATTGTACTCTGCTGCTATCTTCTTGCATATGTCTGTTGTTACGATAGTCTTAACAGCTACAGGGTTCTTTGGCATTGTGCCGAGGGCTGTTCTTTCCTGGCAAATGTATTTGAGAAGCATTGCGCCTACTTCGTTTCCGCTGAACAGTACATAGTTTCCATCTGGGTCTGGTACTGCGATACCAACTCTGTCACAGTCTGGGTCTGTTGCAAGAAGAAGATCAGGCTTTACTGTCTTGCAAAGCTCAAGTCCCTTTGCAAGGGCTTCCTTTATCTCAGGGTTAGGGAACGGGCAGGTAGGGAAGTTTCCGTCAGGATTTTCCTGCTCAGGTACTACTGTTACTTCCTTTATGCCTATCTTCTTAAGGATAGCTCTTACAGGCTTGTTGCCTGTACCATTAAGAGGAGTGTATACAACCTTGAGTCCGCTGTCTGCTACGAGGTCAGTATGTACGCCCTGCTGTGCTACCTTGTCAAGATACTTGTCGATAACTTCCTGCTTGATGTATTCGATCTTGCCAGACTTGATGCCGTCCTCAAAGTCCATTACCTTTGCACCGCCGAACATCTCAACTGCGTTGATCTTGCCGATAACTGTGTTTGCAACATCGAGTGTGATCTGACAGCCGTCCTCGCCGTAAACCTTGTAACCATTGTACTTTGCAGGATTGTGTGATGCAGTTATAACGATACCTGCCTGACATTTAAGCTCTCTTACAGCCCATGAAAGCATTGGAGTCGGCATAAGCTCTGAATAGATGTATACCTTTATGCCGTTTGCAGCCAGAACCGCAGCAGCTTCCTTTGCGAACTTGTCAGACTTGATACGGCTGTCATATGCGATAGCTACGCTGCCGTTTTCAAATGCGCCGTTTACATAGTCCGCAAGACCCTGTGTTGCACGTCTGATAGTGTAAACATTAAGTCTGTATGCGCCTGCACCGATAACTCCTCTGAGTCCGCCTGTGCCAAATTCAAGATCTCTGTAAAATCTGTCCTGGATCGCAGCCTCGTCGCCCTCGATAGACTTAAGCTCTGTCTGGAGATCAGGATCGTCAACAGCCTTTTCACACCAAAGCTTGTAAAGTTCCATTTCTGTCATTGTTAAATCACCTCATATAAATATTTCGCTTATAAAATACATATTTCTATAGGATACATTATAGCACACTCCCCTATTTATTTCAAGAGTTGTAACAGTTATTTAACAAATTCCTGCAACTATTTACAAATGAGTTTCCGGAAACATTTTGGGGCATAATGCTAATTTCGGGACAGGGTGAATATAAATATAAAAATAGTATATGTGAGAGGTGGAAAATGTGAAAATATTAAGGAAAATATGCTCGGCAGTGTTATGTGCGGCGGTGGCAGTGTTTATGGTGTGTTCGCTGGCGGAGGGAAAAGAAAAAGCAGGTGCGCTGTCATCGGAGGACTTTGTGCCTGCGGACACAGTGGCGGTGAGCGATATTATAGAGGGGCTTACGGCTAGGTCTGCAGTGGTGATGGAGATGACAACAGGCAGGGTGCTTTTTGAGAAAGAGCCGCAGGAGCAGTGTGAGTGCGGTCACTATGCGAAGCTCATGGTGCTTTTGCTCACAGCAGAAAAGATAGACAGCGGTGAGCTTTCCATGAGCGACACGTCAGTGGTGTCGGAGTATGCCAACTCTCAGCAGGGAAGCCAGATATGGCTTGACAAGGGAGAGAAGATATCTGTGGAGGAGCTTATAAAATCAGTGTCTGCAGGCAATGCAAACGACGGCTGTGCAGCGCTTGCGGAAAAGGTGGCAGGCTCGGCAGACAAGGCGGTGGAGCTTATGAACAGCCGTGCGAAAATGCTTGGCATGGATGGTACTGTTTACACTGATTGTACTGGCATGGGAGAGGGCAATGTTACAACAGCAAAGGACACGGCTTTGCTTTGTTCGGAACTTGCAAAATACAAAAATCTCACTCCTTATCTTACCTGCTGGCTTGACACTGTGAGAGACGGCAAGGCGGAGCTTGTGAACCTTAATAGGCTTGTGCGTACTTACAAGGGCGTAACAGGCATGAAAGCGTGGGGAAGTGAAAAGGCTGGGAGCTGTATTGCGGCAACGGCTGAAAAAGGGGATATGTCAGTATGCGTAGTGCTTAACGGCTGCGATTCGCAGGAGAATATGAATGCTGAGGCGAAGAAACTTCTGAACTTGGCGTTCGATACTTATGAGATATACACCCCTGAACTTCCTGATGATATGGTAAAGGAAACTGTGGTGTGCGGAGGAGAGGAACTTTCTGTGGAGCTTGCTCCCGAGGGGCTTTATCCTATAGTTATACCGAGGGGAACATATCGTATGGTGGAGTGCGATTTTACGGCAGAGGAGAAGCTTGACGCACCTGTGAAAAATGGCGAAACTGCGGGAGAAATAAGATACACCATGGGCGGCGAGGTGATATTAGAGGGAAAGATAGTCGCCTGCAAAGAGGTGAAGAAAATGAATTTTATCTGCGGCATAAAAAAGCTTGTGTACAATCTGCTGAGTATGCAATGAGAGATTTGTTTAAAATGCACAAAAGATGATTTCGCTTTATAAAACTCTTGAAATGTTCACAAAAATATAGTATAATTTATCTAGTATTAACGGAGAAACGTGTTTTATGGTATCACGCTCTCCGACAGGTAAGGAAAGGAAATGAAGGATAATGTCATTAAAGCTTAACACAAAGTATCTTGAGGGTTTTGTAAGTGAACATGAATACGAGGGTATGGCTGCGCAGGTAACTGCAGCTCATAACACTCTGGTGAACAGAAACGGTCTGGGAAATGATTTTCTCGGCTGGGTAACACTCCCTGAGGATTATGATAAGGAAGAATTTGCAAGGATCAAGGCTGCTGCCGCAAGGATCAAGGAAAAGTGCGATGTTCTCATCGTTATCGGTATCGGCGGTTCTTATCTTGGTGCAAGAGCTGCTGTCGAGCTGCTCAAGTCGCCATTCTACAACAATCTTAAGAAGGATACTCCTGACATCTATTTTGTCGGAAACAATATCAGCTCGGCTTACCTCAATGAGGTGCTTTCAATTTGCGAGGGCAGAGATATCTGCGTAAACGTAATTTCAAAGTCGGGCACAACAACTGAGCCTGCACTTGCTTTCAGAATTTTCAAGAAGCTTCTTGAAGATAAGTATGGCAAGGAAGAGGCTAAGACAAGAATTTTTGCCACAACAGACAAGGCTAAGGGTACTCTCAAGCAGCTTTCTGACGAGGAGGGCTATGAGACATTCGTTGTTCCTGATGACGTTGGCGGAAGATTTTCAGTTCTTACAGCAGTTGGTCTTCTCCCTATCGCAGCAGCAGGCTGTGATATCGACAAGCTCATGGCTGGTGCAAGAGAGGGTATGAAGAAGTATTCTGCTGATGATAACAACGATTGCTATAAGTATGCAGCACTCAGAAACATTCTCTACAGAAAAGGCAAGAGCGTTGAGATGCTCGTTTCATATGACCCTTCATTTACAATGATGGGCGAGTGGTTCAAGCAGCTGTTCGGCGAGAGCGAGGGCAAGGACGATAAGGGTATATTCCCATCTGCCGCTACATTCTCTACAGACCTGCATTCACTTGGTCAGTTCATTCAGGACGGCTCAAAACTTATGTTTGAGACAGTTATGCACATCAAGACACCAAAGAGCGACCTGTTCTTGGAGCCTGATAAGGATAATCTTGACGGACTTAACTTCCTCACAAATCAGAATATGTCAGTTGTAAATGAAAAGGCATATCAGGGTACTATCCTTGCTCACACTGAGGGCGGCGTTCCTAATATCGTTATAGATGTTGACAAGCTCGATGAGGAAAACCTTGGCGAGATGATCTACTTCTTTGAGAAGGCTTGTGCTATCTCAGGTTATATGCTTGGCGTAAACCCATTCAATCAGCCGGGCGTTGAGAGCTACAAGAAGAATATGTTCGCTCTTCTCGGCAAGCCGGGTTATGAGTCACAGAAGGCTGAACTCGAGGCTAAGCTGGGCTAATATCCTAAAGGCAGAACAAAAGGAAATTTTGAGCGTTTCCCCTTCGGGGGTCTGCTCTTAAAATAAATGCTTTAATAAGCGGAACGGAGAGTTTATATGATTAATTTGATTCCAGGTAAAAAGGGCACAGGCAAGACTAAGATACTTGTTGATTCTATCAAGAAGGCTGCTGAAAATGCTACAGGCAACGTTGTTTGCATCGAAAGAGGTATGCAGCTTACCTATGACCTTCCTCATAATGTAAGATTGGCTGACGCTGAAGAATACGGTATCAACAGCTTTGACAGCTTCTATGGCTTTGTTGCAGGTCTGATGGCTGGCAACTATGACATTCAGGAAGTTTTCGTTGACGGTATCCTGAAGATCGGCGGCAGAGATTATGACGCTCTTGGCAATATGCTTGAAAAGGTAGCAGTTCTCACAAAGGACGTAAACGTTACTTTCACAGTATCTGCTGACGTTGACGAGCTGCCTGCAAAGGTAAAGGCTTTCATCAAGTAAGGCTTTGCGCTTCGTTTATTGGTATTTTGATAGCAAAAACGAAAAAATTGAAAAAAAGTATTGACAAATCACGTTTCTCAGGTTATAATGGAATTTGTGATGTTTGAGGTGCAAGTATGAATGTACAGTTGAAGGAACTTTTCGATATAATCGGAGAGCGAAAAACGATCGATTATTCCATAACAGCAGACAAGCTGTCGGAGTATGGCGGATATTCTTTTGCATCGCCCGTTGCGGTAACAGGTGAGATAGAGAACAGGGCAGGGGTGGTAACGCTCAGGTTCAAGACTGTTTTTACTATGGATCACACCTGTGACAGATGTCTAAAGGAGTTCAGCAGGGAGTATGTTTATGACTTTGAACACACTCTGGTGAGAAGTGTTCAAAGCGACAGGGACGATTATGTGGTCTGCGAGAACAATACTCTTGATCTGGACGAATTAGCTATTTCAGATTTGTTGTTACAGCTGCCTACAAAAATTCTTTGCAGGGATGACTGCAAGGGTTTGTGTTACGTTTGCGGACAGGATTTGAATGAGGGCAAATGTAACTGCTCTTGACGGGAAATAGTTGAACAGACTATAATGATTTTACTGACGAGGAGGTGCCAGAATGGCAGTACCAAAGAGAAAAGTATCCAAGGCTAGACGTGACAAGAGACGTTCAGCAGTTTGGAAGCTTGACGCACCTGCACTTTGTAAATGTTCTAACTGCGGTGAGCTTACTTCACCACACAAGGTTTGCAAGAATTGCGGTTATTATAAGGGCGTAGAGGTTATCAAGAAGGAAGCATAATTTTTGATAAGCACATAGAGCAGAATGGCTTAGGCTGTTCTGCTCTTTTTTGTTGTAGCAGTGAAAAAGGCGGGCAAACGCTGTTTGCTTCTACATATTTGTAGTAAAAAACCTATGGAATGTGGGTGCTGTATTTCTCGTATGGTTGACAAAACGTGAGAAATTGTGTTATACTATACGATGTATCAATGTGCAAATTTATATGAAATGAGGTCGATATATATGTCATTGCCGATCGTTGCGATAGTGGGCAGACCTAATGTTGGTAAGTCTACTCTTTTTAATAAGCTTATCGGTCAAAGACTTTCTATAGTTGAAGATACTCCTGGCGTCACAAGAGATAGGATATATGCAAAGTGCGAATGGCTCGGACACGAGTTCATGCTGGTTGACACTGGCGGAATCGAGCCTGAGTCTGACGATATTATCCTTGCTCAGATGCGCAGACAGGCGGAGCTTGCTATACTGAAAGCTGATGTCACCATTCTTGTGACAGACCTTAAATGCGGCGTTACTGCCACTGATTATGAGGTGGCACAGATGCTTTTGAAATCGGGCAAGCCTATCGTGCTTTGCGTGAACAAGGTGGATAATGTGGGCGAACCGCCTATGGAGCTGTATGAGTTCTATAATCTCGGTTTGGGCGAACCGTTTCCTGTTTCTTCTGTTCATGGTCATGGAACGGGCGATCTCCTTGACGAGGTGCTGAAATATCTTCCGGAGGAAAATGAAGAGGGCGATGACGACGATTCGATAAAGGTCGCTGTTATCGGCAAGCCTAACGTTGGAAAGTCCTCTATAATAAACAAGATATGCGGTGAGGAACGTGTTATCGTATCAAATATCGCAGGCACTACCCGTGACGCTACCGATTCGGTTGTGGAAAATGAAAAGGGCAAGTTCGTTTTTATCGATACGGCTGGCATCAGACGTAAGTCAAAGGTGCTGGAGACTATTGAGAAATACTCTGTGTTGAGGGCTTATATGGCTGTTGACAGAGCCGATGTTGCGGTTATCGTTATTGACGCAACTGTGGGCTTTACTGAGCAGGATTCAAAGGTGGCAGGGTATGCTCACGAAAAGGGCAAGGCTTGCGTTGTTGCGGTGAACAAGTGGGACGCTATTGAGAAAGAAACTAACACCATGAACGACTTCCAGAAAAAGCTTCAGGACGATTTCAGCTTCATGAGCTATGTGCCTTTTGTGTTCATCTCTGCAAAAACAGGTCTGAGAATGGACAAGCTTTTTGATACTATCAAGTTCGTTGCAGAGCAGAACTCTATTAGAATACCGACAGGCAGACTTAACGATGTTCTCGCATATGCTACCCAAAGGGTACAGCCACCGTCTGACAAGGGCAGAAGGCTGAAGATATACTACATGACGCAGGTGTCTACCAAACCGCCTACATTCGTGTTTTTTGTAAACAGAGCCGATCTGTATCATTTTTCCTATCAGCGTTATATTGAAAATCAGATAAGAGAGACCTTCGGACTTGAAGGCACGCCTATCGTTTTCAAGATAAGAGAGCGTGACAAGGACGACGTTAAATAAAATTCTGGAGGTTATTTTGTGGACATATTTTTAAGTCTGGCATTCACTATAATTTTTTCCTATCTTTTCGGAAGTCTTAATTCTGCCATAATCGTGTGCAGAGTTTTAAAGCATAAGGATATCCGTGATTACGGAAGCAACAACGCAGGTTTGACCAATGTTCTGAGAGTGTTCGGAAAAGGGCCTGCGGTGGCAACTCTGTTGTGCGATCTTGCAAAGGGCGTGCTTGCGGTAGTTATCTGCCGACTTGTGGTGACTAACGGTTTCGGTGTGACATTTTTTCATGACGATAAGTTTATCGGATATCTTGCGGGTTTTTTTGTAATGCTTGGACATATTTTCCCGGTATTCTATGGCTTTCACGGTGGAAAGGGCGTTCTTATTGCGGCAACGACCCTTATCGCTATCGACCCTCTGACCTGTGTTTTCTCGGTGGCTGTTTTCGCTATCGTGCTTGCGGCAACAAAATACGTGTCTGTAGGTTCTATATGCGCCGCTATCGCATATCCTGTTTTTACGCCTATCGTTCAGCTTTTTATCATCAAGGGCGACGGCGTTCTTGCAAACACTCTTATGGCTTCGGCTATCGGTCTGCTTATCATTTATATGCACAGACCTAATATCAAACGCCTTATGAACGGCACTGAAAATAAATTTGGCAGCAAGAAAAAGGCGTAAGGGAGGTTTTATTATGGCAGATATTACTATACTCGGTTCAGGCGGATTTGGTCTTGCACTGGCAATAATGTGCGACAATGCAGGGCATAAAGTAACAGTATGGTCAAAGTTTCAGGACGAGATAGATGCTATCAAGAGAACAGGCGAGCTTAAAGCAAAGCTCCCCGGCGTTCAGGTGAACAAGACTATCGAGCTTACAACGGATATAAGCTGTGTTAAGGATAAAGACATGGTGATACTTGGCATACCTTCGCCTTTTCTCAGAGAGGTCTGTGAAAGCGTTGTGCCTTATCTTGAAAGCAGGACGATAGTTGTGAACACGGCAAAGGGTCTTGAGGGCGGAAGCCTTAAAACTATGTGCTGTGTGGCGAAAGAGTGCTTTCCGAACAATCATGTTGCGGTGCTAACCGGTCCGTCACACGCAGAGGAAGTGGCAAGAAAAGTTCCCACTACTGTTGTTACTGCTTCTGACGACAGGGAGGTTTCATATTATATACAGAACACTCTTTCTAACGATACGTTCAGAGTGTATGTTAATGATGATGTTATGGGCTGCGAGATAGGCGGTTCGCTGAAAAACGTCATTGCTTTGGCGGCAGGCGTTTGCGACGGCCTTGGACTTGGTGACAACACAAAGGCTGCACTTATGACAAGGGGTATCAGAGAGATATCACGTCTTGGAGTTGCAATGGGCGCAAAGCTTGAAACCTTTGGCGGACTTAGCGGCATAGGCGACCTTATCGTTACCTGCTGTTCAATGCACAGCAGAAACCGCCGTGCGGGTATTCTCATAGGCAAGGGAGTTACCCCTGAGGAAGCTGTAAGACAGGTCGGCACCGTTGAGGGCTATGTATGCACCAAAAACGCATGGGAGCTTTCAAAGAGAATGGGAATTGAAATGCCTATCACAGAACAGCTTGCAAAGGTGCTTTTTGAGGGTGAGCCTGCGGCTAACGCTATCAAAAATCTTATGGGCAGACCGAGCAGAAATGAAACTGAGTCAACTTTTCTGAGCTAGGAAAGCGACCGTTGAAAGGACGGATACATATGCTTAAAAGATACACTATCAAGACAGAACGCAGAGGGCTTTACAACATCACGAGCTATGTAAGGCAGGCTGTGACAGAATCAGGAGTGCAAAGCGGCATTGCGGTGGTATTCTGTCCCCACACCACGGCGGCGATAACCATAAATGAGAATGCCGACCCCGACGTAAAGACGGATCTTCTTTACGCTTTGGAGGAAACATTTCCGAACAGACCGCAGTTCCGTCACGCTGAAGGAAACTCTGACGCTCATATGAAGTCAAGCTGTGTTGGTGCTTCGGAAACTGTTATCATCGACGATAACGAACTTCTTCTCGGCACTTGGCAGGGTATCTATTTCGCTGAGTTTGACGGACCGAGAACAAGAAACTTTTTTGTGAAGATAATAAAGGGCTGATTTTGGCGTTTTTCCTCTTTACAATCTGCTGAAAATATTGTATAATTAATATGGATAATTCCAACGAAATATGTGTTAAGGAGTGCTTTGAAATATGGAACCGAAATATAAAAGAATATTGCTCAAATTAAGCGGTGAGGCTCTCGCAGGCGATAAGAAGATAGGTCTTGACTATGACGTTATCACCTCATTCGGCAAGAGCATAAAAAAATGTGTTGACGCCGGCGTTGAGGTAGGTATCGTTGTAGGCGGCGGAAACTTCTGGAGAGGCAGATCAAGCGGTGCAATGGACAGAACAAGAGCCGACCATATCGGTATGCTGGCAACTGCTATGAACGCACTTGCTGTTGCAGACGGCCTTGAGAACTGCGGTCTTGAAGTGAGAGTACAGACGGCTATATCCATGCCACAGGTGGCTGAGCCTTACATCAGAAACAAGGCTATGCGTCATTTTGAAAAGGGCAGGGTAGTTATCTTCGGCTGCGGCACCGGTAACCCATTCTTCTCAACTGATACGGCTGCTGCACTGAGAGCGGCTGAAATAGAGGCTGACATATTCTTTAAGGCTACCATGGTAGACGGTGTTTATGACAAGGATCCTCACAAGTATCCAGACGCTGTTAAGTATGACACACTTACATTTGCTGATATCCTTGCAAAGGGTCTGCAGGTAATGGACTCGACCGCTGCGGCAATGTGTAAGGACAACAATATCCCGATACTCGTATTCGATCTTGCAAGACCAGACAATATCTATGACGCTTGCATGGGCGAAAATATAGGCACTCTCGTAAAATAATAAAGAAATCAAGAAAGGATCGTTTGAATATGAAACAGATCAAGGAAAATGCTAAGACAAAAATGGAGAAATCCATAAACGTTATGCTTTCGGACTTTGCAGGCATCAGAGCAGGCAGAGCTAATCCGTCCGTACTCAACAAAGTCCAGGTAGAATACTATGGCGCAATGACACCTGTTACACAGATGGCAGCAGTTTCTGTTGCTGAGGCAAGAGTGCTTGTTATACAGCCATGGGATAAGTCAACTCTCAAGCCTATCGAAAAGGCTATCCAGGCTTCTGATATCGGCATCAATCCACAGAATGACGGCACTGTTATAAGACTTACTTTCCCACAGCTCACTGAGGACAGACGTAAGGAGCTTGTTAAGGACATCAAGAAAATGGGCGAGGAGTGCAAGGTCGCTATCCGTTCTATCAGACGTGACGCCATGGAAAAGTTCAAGGCAATGAAGAAGAACAACGAGATCACTGAGGACGATCTTAAGGACTGCGAGGACGAGATCCAGAAGCTTACTGACAGGTTCGTTAAGGAAGTTGACGGTCACGTTGCCGAAAAGGAAAAAGAGATACTCTCTATCTAAGCCATGGCGAATAATGAGAAGATAAGCCTTGGAGAGAACGTGTCTGTGCCTGTTCATGTGGGCGTTATCATGGACGGCAACGGCAGATGGGCGAAAAAGAGGGGCTTGCCCCGAAAGTTCGGACACAGAGAGGGCGCAAAGACCTTTCGTGCCATAACAAGACACGCCAAGGCGTTAGGTATACAGTATATAACTTACTATGCGTTTTCTACCGAGAACTGGAAAAGACCTAAGGACGAGGTAGACGCAATTATGGATCTTTTTGAAAAGTATCTTGACGAGGTCAGGGACTTTATCGAGGAGAATATCAGGGTGCGCTTTATAGGCGACAGAACAAGGCTCAGCGAAAATCTGCAAAGGAAAATGGCTTCCGTTGAGGAGGACTCAAAGGACTTTGACTCTATGACTCTTGTGCTTGCTATCAACTATGGCGGCAGGGACGAGATTTGCCATGCGGCTAAAACATTGGCTCAGCAGGTGAAAGAGGGCAAGTTGGAGCCTGAGGATATTACCATGGATATGATAGAGAGAAATCTCTACACTGAGGAGATACCCCCTGTTGACCTTGTTATAAGACCTAGCGGAGAGCAAAGATTGTCAAACTTTATGATATGGCAGGCGGCTTACGCTGAGTTTTATTACACAAATATCCTATGGCCTGACTTCAAAGGCAGCGACCTTGACAAGGCTGTTATCGCATACAGCGAAAGAAACAGAAGATTTGGAGGGGTGTAAAAAATGTCTACCCGTATTAAATCTGCGGCAGTTGCCATTGTTATCGCAGTGATACTGCTTATCGCACACGGAACGTTCCTGTTCAACATTGCGGTGGGCGCAATTTCTGCACTTGCAATATATGAGATATTCAGGGCGACAAAAATGACAGAGCATAAGTATCAGACCATTGCCTGCTGTGCGTTTGCCTTTGTGGACGCTTTCATGCCTGTGTTCTACAGACACGGCTGGCTGTATTTTTTCAGCTACAAGCTTTACATGGGGCTTTTCGTTATAGCAATGTGTCTGCTTTATCTTAAAGAGCATACAAAATTCCAGTATACAGAGTTTTTCTTCATGCTGGGCGTGGGCATACTTCTGCCGTATTCATTCTCAACTTTGGTCACAATGGCAGGCTTGGGCGGCAAGGGCGTGTTTATGATAGTTCTTACTCTTGCAGCGGCTTGGCTGGCTGACAGCGGTGCTTATTTTGCAGGAACTTTCTTCGGCAAAACAAAGCTTTGCCCTGAGATAAGCCCTAAGAAAACTGTGGAGGGTCTTATAGGTGGCGTTATCTCAAATGGTATTCTTATGCTTGTAATAAGCCTGTTCTATCAGTTCGTACTTAAAGGCGAGCCTATCCACTATCTAGGCGTTCTAATCGCAGGTATGCTTGCGGCTCTTATCGGACTTGTGGGCGACCTTACAGCTTCGGTGATAAAAAGACAGACAGGTATAAAGGACTATGGCAACATAATGCCGGGTCACGGTGGAATAATGGATCGCTTTGACAGCGTTCTGCTCGTTGCACCTTTTATGTACTATATGTTCACACAGGGGCTTATACTTAAATAGAAAATTATGACTTTTAGGGGCAGGCTTAGGCTTACCCCTTTTAAGCGTTATTAAGGCAACACCGCTTGCAAACCATCTTTATGCGGAATTGCCTGAATTTATTTTATATGATGAGGGACAATAAATGAAAACAATGACCATACTCGGTTCAACGGGTTCTATAGGCACGCAGGCATTAGAAGTGGCTGCAAAGCATAATATTAAAGTAAAGGCGCTTGCGGCAAATTCTGACGTTGAAAAGCTTGCGGCTCAGTCAAAAGAGCTTTTGCCTGAGCGTGTGTGTATCTACCGTGAGGACAAAAAGACAGAGCTTGAAAAGCTTCTCAGTGGCACTGGCATAAAAATATCCACAGGCATGGAGGGGCTTAAAGAGATAGCAAGAATGGATGGGGTCGATATCATGCTCAACTCAGTCGTTGGCATGGTGGGTCTTGTGCCAACCCTTACGGCTATCGAAAAAGGCACTGACATTGCCCTTGCAAATAAGGAAACACTTGTGGCAGGCGGTGAGCTTGTTATAAAGGCGGCTGCTGAAAAGGGAGTGAAGATATATCCTGTTGACAGCGAACATTCGGCTATCTTTCAGTGCCTGCAGGGGAACGAGGGCAACAAGCTCAAAGGGATAATACTTACAGCTTCGGGCGGACCATTCTTCGGCAAAACAAAGTCTGACCTGGAGGGCGTGACAGTTGAGCAGGCTCTTAATCACCCTAATTGGTCAATGGGCAGAAAGATAACTATTGACTCTGCTACGCTTATGAACAAGGGACTTGAATTTATCGAAGCAATGTGGCTTTTCAAGCTAAGACCTGAGCAAATAGAGATAGTTGTCCATAGACAGAGCGTTGTACATTCAGCGGTGGAGTATGAGGATAATTCTGTTATCGCACAGCTTGGCGTGCCTGATATGAAAATACCCATACAGTATGCCCTGCTTTATCCTGAGAGAGTGGAATGTGACGTGAAAAAGCTGTCCCTTACAGACTATGGAAAGCTCACTTTCGAGAAGCCTGACTATGATACGTTCGATTGTCTGAGGGCTTGTATAAAGGCTGTTACTATCGGTGGAAATCTTCCTGCGGCAGTGAATGGAGCGAATGAGGAAGCCGTTGCGGCTTTTCTTGACGGCAGGATAGATTTTCTTGACATTGGCAGGATAGTAATGAATGTCTGCGAGAATACACCACGGGAAGAGATAAAGTGCGTGGAAGATGTGCTGGAAGCGGATAGAAAGGCTAGGGAGAGAGCGAAGAAGCTTATCGGAGCTTAGTGAGGAGCGGCTTTTAAGTGAGGAGTGAGGAATGGCAAAGCCGACCAAGCAAATCACCAGAAAATAGTAAAATAAAGCATCGAGCAAAGCGATTTTGCGGCAAGATAAACTATCCCGAATATTTGTAGGGGCTTGGCGAAATTTCTGTTCGCAAGCTCACAGAAATGCGACAGCCCGCTCGGAGGAGCGAGGTTTGAATTATCCAGAGCTTATGTAGAAAACATTATGTGGATAACACAAATGAGATTGTAGACGAAATGTTGGACGGGTCGGGACGTCGGATTTATGCAAAGCAGAAATTGCGCCGCTCCCCTACAGGAGATAAATTACAACAACATCAGTAAATCAAACGCACAAAGTAATCATGCGAGGTAAAAAAATGAGTATATTATTTGCAATATTGATCTTTGAAGCTATCATAATAATACACGAGCTTGGTCACTTTATTGCGGCGAAAGCCAGCGGAGTAAAGGTCAACGAGTTCGCTATTGGCATGGGTCCTGCCATTATCAAAAAGAAAAAGGGCGATACCCTTTACGCTTGGCGTGTGTTTCCCATAGGCGGCTATTGTGCCATGGAGGGCGAGGATAACGGAAGCGAGGACGGCGGTGCGTTTTGTAATAAAAGCCTGCCAAAAAGAATGCTTATCGTGGTGGCAGGCGTTATAATGAATCTTGTGCTTGGATATATTATCCTTTGTATCAGCACCGCAAGGTCTGACGGCATCGCAACCACCACTATATCGTGGTTTGAGGATAACGCTATGTCCCAATCGACCGGCTTGCAGGTGGGTGACGAGATAATCGAGGTCAACGGCATGAGGATCTTCACTACTATGGATATGTCCTATCAGTTTGGCAACGATGAGGACGGCAAGTTCGATATGGTGGTGAAGCGTGACGGAAAAAAGGTGGAGCTTAAAGATGTCACCTTTGCAACGGACGATAATACCATGCACATTGATTTCAAGGTCGCACCAAAAGCTGTGACTGTAGGCTCTGTGATAACTCAGTCTTTTAAGCAGGGCTGTACTGACGGCAGACTTATCTATATCTCCTTTGCCGACCTTATAAGAGGAAAGTATTCCATAAAAGACCTCAGCGGTCCTGTTGGTATAGTTGATACTATCGACAATGTTATCGACAGCGAAAGGGACAGCCAGTCAGGTAAAATAGATTGGTCGTCACTTATTGACACAATGTTGTCGCTGGGTGCGTTCATGACCATAAATATCGGCATTTTCAATCTCTTGCCATTGCCTGCACTTGACGGCGGAAGACTGCTGTTCCTCATTATCGAAGCGGTACGCCGTAAGCCTGTCAAGCCTGAGCATGAGGGAATGGTACACGCTATCGGTATGGCGGCTCTGTTGCTTCTTATGGTAGTGGTGACAGTGAGCGATATCATCAAGCTTGTTTAAAGGAGGAACTGTTTATGTCAGGTGAAAATAAGAGAAACGTAAGACCTGTCAAGGTGGGGGGACTTGTCCTTGACGGCAAAAAAATATATATCCAATCAATGCTCAATGTGCCGTCTACGGACATAGAAGGCTCTGTTAAGCAGGCTGTGGAGCTTGAAAAGGCTGGCTGTGAAATAGTCAGGGCGGCTATACCGAACATGGAAGCCGTTAAGCTTATCCCTGCTATCAAAGAGAAGATCTCTATCCCTCTTGTGGCGGATATCCACTTTGACTATCGCCTTGCCATTGCGGCGGCGGAAGCAGGTATCGACAAGATAAGGATAAATCCCGGAAATATCGGCTCTATGGATAGGGTAAAAGCGGTGGTTAAAGCTTGTCGTGAAAGAAATATCCCTATCAGGATAGGTGTGAACGGCGGCTCTCTGGAAAAGGAACTTCTTGCAAAATACGGTGCACCAACTGCTGAAGCCCTAGTGGAAAGTGCAATGGGTCATGTGAGAATTTTGGAGCAGTGCGACTTTGAGGATATCGTTATTTCTATAAAGTCATCAGACGTGCCGACTATGATAAAGGCATACAGACTGTGTGCACAGACCTGTAATTATCCTCTGCACCTTGGAGTAACTGAGGCAGGTACCGAGAGAATGGGTCTTATAAAATCATCTATCGGTATAGGTTCGCTTCTGTGCGACGGCATTGGCGAAACTATAAGAGTTTCACTTACCGACGAGCCTGTAAAAGAGATATACGCCGCAAAGGATATTTTAAAGGCTATCGGCAAAAGTGGCGGAGTAAGGATAGTTTCCTGCCCTACCTGCGGAAGAACTAGGATAGACCTTATAGGTCTTGCAAAAAAGGTTGAGGAAGCCACCAAGGATATAGACAAGGATATCAAGATAGCCGTTATGGGCTGTGTTGTGAACGGCATAGGCGAGTCGGGCAACGCTGATATCGGCATTGCAGGCGGTGATGGCTGTGCGGTGATATTCAGTCACGGCGAAAAGCTCAGAAAGGTATCAGAGGAGGAGGCTTTGCCTGCGCTTCTGGCGGAAATAGAAAAACTTTAAAAGGATATACCATAAATGAATACATACACCATTGAAAGCTTCTTTGAGAACTATAAGGAGCTTATACCCTCTGTGATAGAAAAGGGCAGGATATTAAGGCTGGGCTATAACGAAGAAAACGGCACTTTTACCTGTCAGGCGGCTTTTGACAAGCTGGTGCCTTTTGACAGCACAGTGGAATTTGAAATGAAAATGAGGGCGGCTCTCGGAGCAGGAAAGTTTATTTTGCAGCTCAAATATACCCCTGATATGCTTTGTGCGGAGTATTTTCCTGAGCTTTGCAAGTTTCTTAAAAGCAGATTTCCTCTTGTGAACGGCTTTTTTGACAACGCTGAGGCTGTTTATGAAAACGGCATTTTCACCGTGGATATAAAACACGGAGGCGAAGCGTTGCTGAAAAAGGCGGGCATAGAAACGGCTTTTCCTGCGCTCACCATGGAGCTTTTTTCCGTAAGGGCGGATATAAGGCTCACAGGTGTGCTTGAAACTGATATGGAAGAGCATCAGCGTGAGCAGGAGGAGTTTTTGAACTCCCTCCCTGTGCCGAAAATAGACCCTGCACAGCCTGAGAAAAAGGCGGCTGTTACCACTAATACTGCAAGCGGTGCTTCTGTGGATTTCCGAACTGCAAATGTAGACTTCACAAGGTTCTCGCTTCTGTGCGATGACGCTCTTGTGCTTATGGGTGCGCCAATATCAGGAAACGAGCAGGTGATGCAGATGAAAGATATCCCTGCGGATTACCGTGGACGTGTGGTAGTCTGGGGCGATATTTTCGGACCTGTGGAAACAAAGGAAACAAAGTCGGGTATGCTTATAGCACACCTGAATTTTACCGACTATACTTCCTCAAACTCTATAAAGTTCATAGGCTCAAACAAGAATTTCAGAAACATGAAAGGCTTGAAAAGGGCAGTGCTTGAGGCAATGCTGGAACACCTTAAGGCAGGCAAGACCATACTTGTGGCAGGTGAGATAGAGGAGGACGATTTTGACCACTCTATAAACATCAAGCCTGACAGCATTATGGTCGTAAAGCGTGAAAAGGAAAAGGATACCTGCGAGCATAAGCGTGTGGAGCTTCATTGCCATACCAATATGTCTATGATGGACGCTCTCACTCCTGCGGGCAAGCTTGTGGAAAGAGCCTATTCATGGGGACACAAAGCACTTGCCATAACAGACCACGGTGTCGTTCAGGGCTATCCTGACGCCGGAAATACCTGTATCGGCATACGCAAGGGCGGCGGTGACTTCAAGGTGCTTTACGGCATAGAGTCATACGAGGTCAACAATGACGAAAAGATATTCCGTGGAACGGACAAGCGTGAGCTTACAGACGAGATAATCTGCTTTGACCTTGAAACTACGGGTACAAATCCTAATGAAGATAGGATCATCGAGATAGGCGCTGTCAAGCTTAGAGATCTTGAAGTTGTGGACAAGCTCGATATTTTCGTAAACCCTGAAAGACCTATCCCTGAGTTTATCTCAAACCTCACCCACATCACTGACGATATGGTAAAGGACGGTGCAAGCGAAAGGGAAGCTCTCCTTAAATTCAAGGAGTTTATCGGTGACGACCCTGTTCTTGTGGCGCACAATTCTCAGTTCGATACGGGCTTTATATCCGCCTGTGCAAAAAGACAGGGCATTGAGATAAAATACTCTTCTATAGACACTGTGCCAATGTCGCAGATAATGCTTCCGGAGCTTGAAAAGCATAAACTCAACTATGTGGCGGAGCATTTCGGACTTGGGGATTTTCAGCACCACCGTGGCTGTGATGACGCAGAGGTGCTTGCAGGGATATTCATAAGGCTGTCGAAAATGCTCATGGAGCAGTATCCTCTGATTCTTATAACAGTGGATATGCTCAACAGCTTGCTTGCAAATGAAAATCAGGTGCTTGCAAAGCCGACTTATCACCAAATTATTATCGTAAGAAATAACACGGGTCTGAAAAATCTGTATAGGCTTATATCAGACTCCAATCTTAAATATTTCAAAAGACGTCCGAGAATACCAAAGTCGGAGCTTGTAAGACACCGTGAGGGTCTTATCCTCGGTAGTGCCTGCGAGCGTGGCGAGGTCATTCAGGCTTATCTCGAGGGCAGAAACTATGAGGAGATAAAGCAGATAGCAAGCTTTTATGACTATCTGGAGATCCAGCCTGACGGAAACAACAAATTTATGCTCACCACCGAAAAGCCTCCTTATGACAGGATACACACAGCGGAGGATATAAAGGATATAAACCGCTTTATTGTAAAACTTGGGGAGGACTTGGGCATACCCGTCTGCGCAACAGGCGACGTGCATTTTATGGACAAGACCGACGCACAGTTCAGGTCGGTGATACAGGCTTCAATGGGCTTCCCTGACGCCGATACTCAGCCTCCTTTGTATCTTAAGACCACAAACCAAATGCTTGACGAGCTGAGCTATCTTGGCGAGGAAAAGGCGTTTGAGGTCGTTGTCACGAATACAAACAACGTGGCTGATATGGTAGACCCTGACCTGAAAGCTTTCCCGAACGGTACTTATACACCTTTTATCGAAGGCTCGGTTTATCAGCTTCAGTATATATGCTGGAAGAAATGCTGTTCCATTTACGGCGACTGCGACCCTGAAACTATAGAAGTTCCGGAGGGCGAGGACGTTGACGTATCAAAATATTTTGAGGGACACATTCCAGACCTTGTTTTCAAAAGACTTAAAAGAGAGCTTGACTCTATTATCAAGCACGGATTTGCAGTGCTTTACATGATATCTCAGAAACTTGTTGCCAACTCTAACGAAAATGGCTATCAGGTAGGTTCAAGAGGCTCGGTAGGCTCGTCCTTCGTTGCCTCCATGTCAGGTATCTCTGAGGTAAATCCTCTTGTGCCACACTATGTCTGTCTTAACTGCCACCACAGCGAGTTCATTACAGACGGTTCGGTAGGCTCAGGCTTTGACCTGCCACCGAAAAATTGTCCTGTGTGCGGAGAGAATATGCACCGTGACGGACACGATATCCCATTTGAAACGTTCCTTGGCTTTGACGGCGATAAAGCCCCTGATATCGACCTTAACTTTTCAGGTGACTATCAGGCAAAGGCGCATAAATATACGGAAGTCCTTTTCGGTGAGGACCATGTGTTCAAAGCCGGTACTATTGGCATGATCCAGGAAAAGACAGCTTTCGGATACGTTATGAAATATCTTGACGAGCGTGGAAAAACAGTGCCAAAGGCTGAGATAGAGCGTCTTAAGCTTGGTTGTTGCGGCATAAAGAGAACGACTTCTCAGCACCCGGGTGGAATGGTCGTTATCCCTAGCGACTATGAGGTATATGACTTCACACCTGTTCAGCACCCTGCGGAAAAAGTGGACTCTGACATGGTAACCACCCACTTCGACTTCCATTCTCTCCACGATACTATCTTGAAGCTTGACGAGCTTGGTCACGATAACCCGACAATGTATAAGTATCTGGAAATGTTCACAGGACGAGATATCCTCGATTGTCCCATGTCTGACCCTGCGGTCTATTCGTTGTTTACTTCCCCTGAGTCACTTGGAGTGACGGAGGAGGATATAATGTGTCAGACGGGAACGCTCGGTATACCTGAAATGGGTACGCCGTTCGTAAGACAAATGCTTCTTGACTGTCAGCCGAAAAACTTCTCTGACCTTTTGCAGATATCAGGACTTTCACACGGCACTGACGTATGGCTCGGCAACGCACAGGAGCTTATCAAAAACGGCACCTGCGATATTTCAAATGTTATCGGTACTCGTGACAGTATCATGACATATCTGCTTTATCATGGCGTTGAGCCAAAACTGTCATTTAAGATAATGGAGATAACCCGTAAGGGAAAAGCTCCGAAACTGCTCACAGAGGAAATGAAAGAGAATATGCGTCAGCATGACGTTCCGGAGTGGTATATCGACAGCTGTTTGAAGATAAAATATATGTTCCCGAAAGCCCATGCGGCGGCGTATGTTACGGCAGCTATCAGACTTTGTTGGTTCAAGGTCCATGAGCCGCTTGCGTTCTATGCAACTTATTTTACGGTTAAGGGCGAGGATTTTGATGCAGAGATCGCTCTCAAGGGAAAATATATCGTCAGAAGCAAGATAGAAGAAATAAAGAATAAACCAAAAGACGAGGTGTCAGGCAAGGACAGCGGTGTGCTTGAAATTCTCATGCTTGTGAATGAAATGCTCAGCCGTGGATATGACTTTTTGCCTGTAAACATCAAAAAATCTCACGCAACTATCTATCAGATAGAGGACGGCAAGATAAGGCTTCCGTTCTGTTCACTTAACGGAGTGGGCGAGTCTGCGGCGATAAGCATTTACGAAAAGGCGCAGAACGGCGAGTTTATCTCTATCGAGGAGTTCCAACAGCAGAGCGGAGTGTCCAAATCTGTTATCGAAACTCTGGAGAAAAACGGAGCTTTCGGCGATATGCCTAAATCTAACCAGATATCGTTGTTCTGATAGTTACTATGCACAATTTCATACTTTGCCCTTGTAACACTATTGACAAACAAGGGAGGGTGTGATAAAATTATTTGTGTTGATACTATGCTATCACTTTACTACGATAAAGTAAGGCATTACATAACAACATAGAAAGTACAATCTATAATTTATATACAGGAAGGGAAAGTGTATGAAAAGATATGATCTTATAACCCCTGAGGGTACGAGAGATCTGCTGTTTGAGGGCTGTCTGGCACGAAGAATGGTGGAGGACAGGCTGTCAAAGCTGTTTGAGGGCTTTGGCTACAGCGAGGTGGTAACACCGGGAATAGAGTTTTACGATCTGTTTATGGGAAGCTCGAGAAATTTCCAGCAGGAGAGCCTTTATAAGCTTACAGACTCAAAGGGCAGACTTATCGTTATGCGTCCTGATTCCACGATACCCATAGCAAGACTTGCTTCCACAAGACTAAAGGGGGCAAAGCTTCCCCTTAGACTATACTACAATCAGAGCATTTTTGAAAATAACTCCCTGCTCAAAGGACGTTCAGACGAGGTAGTTCAGGCAGGTATCGAGCTTATCGGCGGAGAAAATTCCAAGAGAGCAGATTACGAGGTGCTATGCACTGCTGTTGAAGCCCTTTCAAGCTTTGATAAGGAAAATTTCAGACTTGAGATAGGTCATATCGGATATTTCAAGGAGCTTGTGGCTCAGCTTGACGTTGACGACGCAGTAAGAGAGGAGATAAGACTTCTTATCTCTGCAAAGAACTATCCTGCACTTAACGATATACTTGACGAGGTGGGCGACAATCAGGTGACTAATGCGCTCAGACAGCTCCCAAGACTTTTCGGAGGTGTTGAGGTGTTCGACAAGGCCGCTGATATTTATACTGACGATAAGATAACAGGTATACTTTATAACCTTAAAGAGGTCTACACCAGACTTTCAAGCCTTGGCTATGAGGGCAAGATATCTGTTGACCTTGGCATCGTGAGTCATGCGGATTACTACACAGGCATTGTGTTCAAGGGCTATCTTTCAGAGGTCGGTCAGTCGGTGCTTAAAGGCGGAAGATATGACAGACTTCTGGCAGAGTTTGGCAACGATTGCCCGGCGGTGGGCTTCGGCATAAGCGTTGACTCTGTTGCAAGACATATCGAAAAGCTAGGCGGAGCACCAAAGCTCAGAACTCCTGACGCAGTTGTGTTTGGCGAAAAGGGCTACGTGGTGGAAGCCATGGAATATGCTCAGACGCTCGTAAGAGAGGGTCTGACAGTTGAAAATTCGCTTTTCAACACCCTCGATGAAACAAAGGCTTACGCAAAGTCAAAGGGAATAAAGAAGCTTGTGGTCGTTGGCAGCGAGATAACAGAGCTTGATATATAAGTTTGGAGGATAAGTTAAAATGAACAGACCCCTTAGGATAGCTCTTACAAAGGGCAGACTTGAAAAGGATACAGTCGGTCTTTTAGAGAAGATAGGCTATGACTGTACCGCAATAAGAGAAAAGGGAAGAAAGCTTATTCTTCCTGTACCTGACGGAAACCTTGAAGTTGTGCTTGCAAAGGCGAACGATGTTATCACATACGTTGAGCATGGCGTGTGTGATATGGGCGTTGTTGGCAAGGACACTATCATGGAAATGCAGGGCAAGTTCTTTGAGCTTGTTGATATCGGCTTCGGCAGATGTAAATTTGCACTTGCCACAAAGAAAGGCTCAAAGTTCTACGGCGGATTTGACGTCAAGACAGTTGCAACAAAATACCCTAACATCACAAGAAGATTTTTTGAAGCAAAGGGAATGGACGTTGACATCATCAAGATAGAAGGCTCAGTTGAGCTTGCACCGCTCCTTGAGCTTGCAGACGGTATCGTTGATATCGTTGAAACAGGCACGACACTTAAAGAAAACGGTCTTGAAGTCATCGAGGACGTTTGCCCTATCTCTGCAAGGCTTATCGTAAATATGGTAAGCATGAAAATGCGCCAGCAGGAGATCGAGAATTTTGTAAAGCTTGTTGAAGAAAATATCGACAAGTAGTTTATATAAACGGAAAGGACAGTATTGAAATGGCTGAAATAAAGAAGATTTTTGTCAACGGCAAAGACGAGGTAGAGTTTTTCAAGCAGCTTGAAAAGAGAAGCGGCGAAACAAATAAGAAGGTCACAGCCGTTGTTAATGAAATAATCGAAACTGTCAGAGAGGGTGGCGACAACGCTGTAAAGGCTTATACAGAAAAGTTTGACGGCAAGCTCCCAGAGTATTATGAAGTTCCAAGAGATGTTATAAATGACGCTCTCACTGAAGCCGATCAGGACTTTGTTGACGCAATGCTCAACGCAGTTGCGAACATCACAGATTTTCACCAAAGACAGAAGTCACAGAGCTTTATAAATGCTAAGGATAACGGCTGTATTCTCGGTCAGAAGGTAAGAGGACTTAACAGAGTTGGTCTTTACGTTCCGGGCGGCACAGCAGCTTATCCGTCAAGCGTGCTTATGAACGCTGTTCCTGCAAAGATAGCAGGCGTTAAGGAGATAATCATGGTAACTCCACCGCTCAAAGACGGCACACCAAATAAGGATATTCTTGTGGCAGCAGCTCTCTGCGGAGTTGACAGAGTGTTCATGAGCGGAGGCGCACAGGCTATCGCTGCCCTTGCCTACGGCACAGAGGAGATACCAAAGGTCGATAAGATAGTAGGCCCTGGAAATATCTATGTTGCAACAGCAAAGAAGCTTCTTTATGGTGTTGTTGATATCGACATGGTGGCAGGTCCGAGCGAGATACTTGTTATGGCTGACGAAAAGGCTAACCCTAAGTTCATTGCCGCTGACCTTATGTCACAGGCTGAGCATGACAAGCTTGCTTCCGCTATCCTTGTTACAACAAGCGAGAGCATTGCAGACAGAACTATCGAAGAGATAAACAGACAGGTGCAGAGCCTTTCAAGAAAAGAGATAATCGAAAGCTCTCTTGAAAATTACGGTGCTATCCTTATCTGCAATACAAAGGACGAAGCTTGCGACCTTGCAAACAGATTTGCTCCTGAGCACCTTGAAGTGCTTTTCGAGAACCCTATGGAGTATCTTGGCAGACTTGATAATGCAGGTTCAATATTCCTTGGTCAGTATGCTTCAGAGCCTCTTGGCGACTACTATGCAGGCCCTAACCACGTTCTTCCAACAAGCGGCACAGCTAGATTCTTCTCGCCGCTGTCAGTAAACAGCTTTGAGAAGCGTTCAAGCTTTACATACTATACCGAGGACGCTCTCAGAGAAGCAAAGGACGATATCGTTCTTATTGCAGAAAAAGAGGGTCTGACGGCTCACGCAAATGCAATAAAGGTAAGATTTTAAGCGGTAAAGGTGATGAAAATGCGTACAGCGGAGATAAAAAGAAAAACTAAGGAAACTGATATAGAGGTGTTCGTGAAGCTTGACGGCGAGGGCAAGGTCAGCGTAAACACAGGCATAGGCTTCTTTGACCATATGCTCACAGCCCTTGGAGTACACAGCGGAATAGACATGGACGTTGAGTGCACAGGCGACCTTTATGTTGACGGACACCACACAGTTGAGGACGTTGGCATATGCTTGGGCAAAGCCTTTGCGGAAGCATTGGGCGACAAAGCAGGCATTGCAAGATATGGCTCGGCTTTCGTGCCAATGGACGAAGCGCTGGCATTCTGCTCACTGGATATAAGCGGCAGACCTTTTCTTGCGTTCAATGCTGAATTCCATGACGACAGGATAGGACAGTATGACACCTGCCTGACGGAGGAATTTTTCAGAGCCTTTGCATTCAACTCGGGCATAACACTGCATATCCGTGAGGAGTACGGCAAGAACGACCACCATATTGCAGAAGCAATGTACAAAGCAGTGGCTCACGCTTTGAAGGACGCTGTAAAAATAACAGGAACAGGAGTTTTATCCACCAAAGGAGTGCTTTAAATGATAGCAATAATCGACTACGGTGCAGGCAATATATTCTCTGTAAAAAACGCTCTGGACTATCTTGGTTTTGAGAACAAGCTCACAGACAAAAAAGAAGATATCGAAAAAGCCGACGCAATTATCCTCCCCGGCGTGGGAGCGTTCCCATGGGCAATGAATATGCTCGGTCTTAGCGGTCTTATCGACACTATCAAGGAGCAGGCTAAAATAAAGCCTTTCCTTGGCATATGCCTTGGAATGCAGCTTCTTTTCGAGAAAAGCTATGAGTTTGAGGAATGCAAAGGTCTTGGCCTTATCGGCGGCTATGTTGACAAGATAAACGAGCCTGACCTCGTTATCCCACACATGGGCTGGAACAAGCTTGTGTATAACCATGACTGTCCGCTTTTTGACGGCCTGGGTGATGACGAGTATGTTTATTTCGTACACTCATACAAGGCTTTCTGCGATAATAAAAATCTGTATGCCTACTGCGAATACGGCTCGAAAGTCCCTGCGGTGGTATCAGACGGAAGATATATCTTCGGCTGTCAGTTTCACCCTGAGAAGAGCGGAAAGACCGGCCTTAAAATACTTGAAAACTTTGCGAAAATGTCACAGGAGGTAAAATAATATGCTTGCAAAAAGAATTATACCATGCCTTGATGTGCGTGACGGAAAGGTAGTAAAGGGCGTAAATTTTGAGGGCATAAAAGAAGTCGGCGACCCTGTGGAATGTGCATATGAATACAATCTTCAGGGTGCAGACGAGATAGTTTTCTATGACATAACAGCCTCCCACGAGGGCAGAGGAGTTATGCTTGACGTTGTTCGTGAAACAGCAAAAAAGGTATTTGTACCGCTCACTGTTGGAGGCGGTATCAAAACTGTTGACGATATAAGAGATACTCTCCGTGCAGGCGCAGACAAGGTTTCTGTGAACTCTCAGGCAGTGCAGAATCCTCAGCTTATAAAAGACGGCGCAGATATTTTCGGCTGTCAGTGCATCTGCGTTGGCGTTGACGCAAAGAAGGTCGGCGACAACAAGTGGACGGTCTACATCAACGGCGGCAGAGTGGATATGCGAATGGATCTTATCGACTGGGTGAAAAAGTGCGAACAGCTTGGTGCAGGTGAGATATGCCTTAACTCTATCGACACAGACGGTGTAAGAGGCGGCTTTGATCTGCCTATGCTGAAAGCTGTGTGCAGTGCTGTAAAGATACCTGTTATCGCAAGCGGCGGAGCAGGAAAGCTTTCAGACTTTGCTGACGCTTTTCTTGAAACTGATTGCTCGGCGGCTCTTGCGGCAAGCCTTTTCCATTTCAAAGAGCTGACAGTTGGACAGGTAAAGGACGATTGCAGGAGCAAGGGAATTATCGTGAGGTGAGCATAATGATTGTTTTCAATATCGTATTTACTTTGTTTATACCAGTGCTTATGGTATTGTGCGGCTATCTGATGTATAAGCATACACCGAAAGATATCAACGGCTTGGTGGGCTATCGCACTGCTATGTCAATGAAAAATCAGGAAACGTGGGATTTTGCCCACAATTATTGCGGACGTCTGTGGGTAAAGGTCGGAGCGGTCATGACGATAATTTCGGCATTGGTCTGTGTTCCATATTTCTTTATGAGCAGCGGCAAGGCGACTGTGATAATGTGCATAGCTGAAGTGATACAGGTGGTAGTTTTGTGCTGGACGATAGTACCAACAGAACGAGCACTCAAAGATAATTTCGACCAAGACGGCAACAGAAAGGACAAATAATGAACCCAATAAAAGTTGATATAAACGATCTGGATAAATACTTTGTAAAAAGCGAGCTTACACCTGCTATCGCATTTGATGTGGATACAAAAACTGTGCTCATGCTTGCTTATATGAATAAGGAGAGCCTGAAAAAAACACTTGAAACAGGCTATACATGGTATTGGAGCAGATCAAGACAGGAATATTGGAACAAGGGTGCAACAAGCGGTCATCTGCAAAAGGTAGTTTCTATCTATGCGGACTGCGATAACGATACCCTGCTCCTTAACGTAAAGCAGACAGGTGTAGCCTGCCATACAGGCTCATATAGCTGCTTTTTCAATGAGATATATAATACGGAGGAAGAATAAAATGACAGTTTATCAGGAAATTTTCGAGGTAATAAAACAGCGTAAAGCTGACTATGAAGCAGGCAAGGCGCAGGAGAACAGCTACACAGCTTATCTTTTTGACAAGGGCGTAGACAAGATTTGCAAAAAGGTGGGCGAAGAGGCTACAGAAACAGTTATCGCTGCCAAAAACGGTGACAATGACGAACTGAAAAACGAGATAAACGATCTTCTCTATCACGTTATGGTGCTTGCGGCAAATCAGGGACTTGAGTGGTCTGACGTTGAAAAGGTACTTGACGAGAGAAACGAAAAGATAGGCAATCTGAAGAAATTTCATCAGGTAGACAAGAACACCTGATTATGTGTATCCAAAGCTCTGCGTTCATGCGCAGGGCTTTTTTTTGCTTTATGAGAGGATTTTCAGAAATTTAAGCACACAAAAGCCTTTTGCCGAATAGAATATAGCGAAGTAAAAAAACTTCCATGATTTGATTTATAGGAGGACTTACTATGAGCGATTTTAACGGCAAACCTTTCAAGGAAGCAATGTGTATCGAAGCAATGCGTGTGTTTGATTCATGCTCGTCACAGGATTGTCTGGAGGATCTTGCGTTTACATTCAGCGAGGCAGACCAGACCGTGATAAACGCTGCGGCGTATATCAAAAGCACTTGTATCGACGTGACAGACGTAAGCTTTGCAATATCTCCGGTGGCATTTAACCACGGCTTTTACGCAGTTGACGTTACTTACACATTCAGGGCGCAGATAGAAGCATATGAAGCGGCAGGCGCAGCTCCAACAGTTGTCTACGGCACATCGACTTTCACAAAGAAAGTGATACTTTTCGGCAGTGACGGAGGAACACAGAGATTTTCTACCTGCGAGCCGAACCAGATCGTCACAACTTCGCCTACAAGCGGCTGCTCATGCTGTTGCTGCACAGCGGCAATGCCTTGCGCTTCTGTGAGCGTAGCAGCGCCAATGTGTCTTGACGCAAAGCTTGTCGCAGAGCCTGCACCAAGTGAGGAAAAGAACGTTCTTATCACTATCGGACTTTTCGCTATCATTCAGTTGTCAAGACCTGTGCCTATAATGGTGCCTGTATATGATTACTGCGTACCTGGCAAGGAGTGTTCCACAAACAGTGACAGCCCATGCGAGATGTTTGAAAAGATAGCATTCCCGACAGTAGAATTTTTCCCAAGAGGACTTGAAGAACCCCACTGCAAGGAAGAGAATGAAACAGAGGGTCAGGGCGAAGCTCAGGGATAATATGTGATCTATGGGGGCAGAGTTTTCTGCCCCTTTTTGTTTTGCAAAGCGACCTGTTTGGCTCTTCGCTCCCAAAACGCTTGACAAGAAGCCTGAAAAGATTTATAATTAAAGGGAATGTACGAAATGAAATGAGGATATCAATGACTGAGAATTTTTCGGAAATAATAAATGAGGAAACAGCTCCGCAGAAGCTGCTCCAATGGTCTGGTGAATACGAAAGAACTTGCGGTCACAAGCCACTTGCCCTTATCCATTCATACGGATGTCAGCAGAACGTCAGCGACGGTGAGAAGATAAAAGGTATGCTCTCAAAGGTGGGCTATGAGTTCACGTCCGATGTGAACGAGGCTCAGCTTATACTGTATAATACCTGTGCGGTAAGAGAAAATGCCGAGGACAAAGTGTTCGGCAAGCTTGGCGACCTTAAACATCTCAAAGAAAACAATCCCGAGCTTATTATAGGTATCTGCGGCTGTATGGCTCAGCAGAAGCACGTTGCCGAGAAGATAAAAAAGACCTATCGTCAGGTGGATCTTGTTTTCGGAACTTTTGCATACAACGATATGTATAATATGCTGTGGGAGATAGTATCAAAGCATGACAGGATTTTCAATCTGTCAGAAAATCATGTTGACATAAACGAGGATTTCTTGCAGCTTCGTGACGATAAGATAAGAGCGTTCGTGCCTATCATGTATGGCTGCAACAATTTCTGCACCTATTGCATAGTGCCTTACGTCAGAGGCAGAGAGCGCAGCAGAAAGCCTGAGTCCGTTATCGCAGAGGTAAAAGCACTTGTGAAAAACGGCTATAAGGAAATAACATTGCTTGGTCAGAACGTTAATTCATACAGCTATGGTTTTCCTGAGCTTTTGAGAGAGCTTGACAAGATAGAGGGGGACTTCCGCATAAGATTTATGTCAAGCCACCCAAAGGACGCAAGCCATGAGCTTATTGACGCTATACTTGAGTGCAAAAAGGTGTGTAAACATTTGCATCTTCCTGTGCAGGCAGGCTCAGACAGGATACTAAAGCTTATGAATCGCCGCTATACCACGGCGGATTATCTGAAAATAATCGACTATGCCAGAAGCAAAGACCCTGAGTTTTCATTCACAACAGACCTTATCGTAGGCTTCCCAAGTGAAACATACGAGGAGTTCTGCGAAACTAAGGAGCTTATCAAAAAGGTAAAGTACGATAATATCTATTCTTTTGTGTATTCAAGACGAAGCGGCACAAAGGCTGCCGAAATGGAGGATCACATCTCAGATAAGCAGAAGGGTCTGTGGCTGAGAGAACTGCTTTTGGAGCAGAGAGAGGTGTCAACAGCGTGGCTTTCAAGATTTGTGGGAAGAACTGTAACCGTGCTGCCAACAGGCGAGGGCAGAACAGGTCCTGACTATCTCACAGGTAAGAACGACGAGGATATAATCGTCGAGGTGAAAGCGGATAAAAAATATATCGGTAAATTCATTCAGGTTCGCATAACAAAGGCAATGAACTGGGCTTTGAGAGGCGAGCTTGTTGAAGATAAATAACAGCGAAAGCTGAATAATATTTAAAGGAGAATTACCATGGATGTAATTGAAATGACAAGAAAGCTTGGACAGGCTATTCAGGAAGACGAGAGATACAAGGCATATATGGAGGCTTGTTCTATCAATGATACAGATGTTGAGATACAGAACAAAATAGGCGAGTTCAATCAGCTCCGTTCACAGCTCAGCGTTGAGATGCAGAAGCCTGATAAGGACGGCGAGAAGATGACAGCACTTGACACTCAGATCAGAGAGCTTTATGACGAGATCATGGCTATGCCTAAGATGATCGCATTTAACGAAGCTAAAGAAGTTATGGATAAGCTTCTCGGCTCAGTAAACTATATCATCTCAATGGCTGCAAACGGCGAAGACCCAATGACTTGCCCGGAGGAAGCTCCTCATAGCTGTTCAGGAAGCTGCGCATCATGCGGCGGCTGTCACTAAGACAGTATCAAAAAAACGAATAACAGTCAGGGGGAGCTTATCCCCCGTCTGCCCGAATCTGAAGACCACTTCAGACTGGGGCGGATAATTTCTATAGGGATATGGCGCAACAATGTGTGTTGAACGAATATCATAATGGGATATGTGCGTGGATAAATATATGAAACGGAGTGAGTTTGAGTGGCAACCAAAGATATAGATTTTTCAAAGCTGTCACCTATGATGAAGCAGTATTTTGAAGTAAAGAACAAATATAAAAACCATATACTGTTCTACAGACTGGGAGATTTTTATGAAATGTTCTTTGATGACGCTATCATTGCGTCAAGAGAGCTTGAACTTACTTTGACAGGTCGTGACTGCGGACTTGAGGAAAGAGCGCCTATGTGCGGTGTGCCTCACCACGCCTGCGACGTTTATCTGAAAAAGCTTATTGAAAAAGGCTACAACGTGGCTATCTGCGAGCAGACCATGGATCCTGCCATGTGCAAGGGCATAGTGCCGAGAGAGGTCATAAGAGTAGTCACCCCTGGTACGCTCATCGAAAGCAGTATGCTTGATGAAACGTCCAACAACTATATCTGTGCATTTTATATGAGAGCCAAGGAAAGCGCATTGTGCCTTGCGGATATTTCCACAGGCGAGGTGCATCTGTTTGAATTTGAGGGCAAGGAAATGACAAGCTCGGCTATAAATGAGCTGTCGAGATTTTCACCTGCGGAGATTCTTATAAATGACGCTTTTCTTTCAAATAAAGAGCTTTCAAGCTTCATAAGAGAAAAGCTCAAGACCAGCGTTCAGCTTTTGGAGGAGAACGATTTTTCCCCTGAGATACATACAGAAGAAGTGCTCAAGCAGTTTTCCACAAACAGCCTTGAGTCTATCGGCGTTAAGCCTGATACAGTTGCAGCCTTTGCAGTGTGCGGACTTTTTGCATACATACACGATACACAGAAAGCACTGGTGGGCAGATTTTCCGAGATAATAAAGCATGACGCTGACCCTATCATGACTATCGGCTTCACTGCAAGAAGAAATCTGGAGCTTACAGAAACTCTCAGAAATAAAGAGAAAAAAGGCTCTCTCCTGTGGGTGCTTGACCATACCAAAACTTCAATGGGCAAGCGTATGCTCAAGTCCTTCCTGGAACAGCCCCTCGTGAATCCTGCAAAGATAATCGACAGACTTGACGCTGTTGAACAGCTCACAATGAAGCCTGTTGAACTTGGAGAGCTAAAAGAGATACTGGGAGGAGTCTATGACCTTGAAAGACTTATGACAAGGGTCATGTATAAGACCGCTACCCCTAGAGATCTTAAATCACTGTCGCTGACAGCACTTAAACTCCCTGAGATAAAGGAGCTTCTCAAAGGTTTTGATTCAAAGCTTCTTGCAAACTGCAACAATAAAATATCCACCCTTGAAGCTATCTCAAACCTTGTTGAGAACGCCATTGTTGACGAACCGCCTGTTAATGTCAAGGACGGCAACGTTATCAAAGACGGCTTCAATGAACAGCTTGACGGACTGAGAAATATAATCTCAGGAGGCAAGGGTATAATTGATGATATCGCAGAGCGTGAAAGAGAAAAAACGGGTATCAAAAATCTTAAAATAGGCTATAACCGAGTTTTCGGATATTATATCGAGGTAACAAAGTCTTACTATGACCTTGTGCCTGACAACTATATAAGAAAACAGACCCTTGCCAACTGCGAGCGTTTTATCACGGACGAGCTTAAAGTCGCAGAGAACACTATCCTCGGTGCAAGCGATAAGATAGCTACTCTTGAGCAGGAAATATTTGCGGAGATAAGAGATTTTGCAGCCACACAGCTCAGACTTGTGCAGGAAACTGCCACGGCAGTGGCGCAGATAGACGTGCTTTGCTCGTTTGCAACTGCGGCGGTGAACAATAACTATACAAAGCCTGAGATAGCCATTGACGGCATTATTGATATCAAAAACGGCAGACACCCCGTTGTTGAGCTTATGCAGAAAGACGAGGTGTTCGTGCCTAACGACACATATCTTGATCTTACAAGCAACAGAATGACTGTCATCACAGGTCCGAATATGTCAGGTAAATCAACTTATATGCGTCAGGTGGCTCTTATCACCCTTATGGCGCAGATAGGCTGTTTTGTGCCTGCGGACTATGCAAAAATATCTGTGGTCGACCAGATTTTCACAAGAATAGGCGCTTCTGATGACCTTACCGCAGGACAGTCTACCTTCATGGTGGAAATGAGCGAGGTTGCAGATATCGTAAAGCACGCCACCAAGAACAGCCTTGTTATCCTCGACGAGGTGGGCAGAGGTACTTCCACATTTGACGGAATCTCCATTGCAAGGGCAGTGTCGGAGTATATCTCCACCAACAGATCAATGGGCTGTAAGACCCTGTTTGCAACACACTATCATGAGCTTATCAGCCTTGAAAAAGAGCTTGACGGCGTGAGAAATTTCTCTGTTGCAGTAAAGCGTCAGGGGGATAGTATCAAGTTCCTTAGAAAGATAGTTCCGGGCGGAGTTGACGAAAGCTACGGCATAGAAGTTGCAAAGCTTGCGGGACTGCCGAACAAGATAATAAACAGAGCCAAAGAGCTTCTCGAACAGCTTGAAGCGGAAAACAAAAAGGCAAGACTTGCCGCTCAGCAGATAGAAAGCGATCAGATATCCTTTGACAAAATAAGCGACAGCATCGTTACCGACAGGCTGAGAAAGACTAACATAGACGAAATGACCGACAGCGAGCTTAGAGATTTTGTGAAAGACTTGCTGAGATATGTGTAGGCGGCAGCTGTAAAAAACTGTTCAATAAGGAGAATTTTCATACAGGCGGCTTTTGGAAAGAGCCATAGAAAAGGATAGAAAAATGTCAGAAATAAAAGTTCTGAGCAAGGAAGTTTCCGAGCTTATTGCGGCAGGCGAGGTAATAGACAGACCTGCTTCAATAATAAAAGAGCTTCTTGAAAACGCAATAGACGCAGGTGCGAACGTCATAACAGTTGAGATAAAAAACGGTGGCCGCACCTATATAAGAGTGACGGATAACGGCAAGGGTATCTCAAAAGATGATCTGCCTATAGCCTTTCTTCGTCATGCAACAAGTAAGATATCAGTAAAAAATGACCTTGACAGCATTATGACCCTCGGCTTCAGAGGTGAAGCACTTGCTTCTATCTGTGCCGTATCCAAGGTAGACGTGCTTACGAAACGTCCCGAGGAGGATTACGGCACGCATTATGTTATCGAGGGCGCAGTGGAAAAGACCTGCGAGGAGTGCGGCTGTCCTGACGGCACAACTTTCGTTGTGAGGGATATTTTCTACAACGTTCCTGCAAGACTAAAGTTTCTGAAAAAGGACGTTTCAGAGGGCAATTTTGCCGCAGACCTTGTTACAAAGCTTACCCTTTCACACCCTGAGATATCATTCAAGTTCATCAGGGATAATAAAGTTGAGATATTGACAGCAGGGGACGGCAAGATATATTCCGCAGTTTATTCAGTCTACGGCAGGGATTTTGCAAACTCCATGCTTGAAGTTGACTATACATGGCAGGGTATGCACATAACAGGCTTCACCGTCAAGCCACTGTCTGCAAAGCCTAACAGACGTTTTCAGAATTTCTTTGTGAACAAAAGATATGTGAAATCAAGGGCTTGTGCGGCAGCACTTGAAGAAGCCTACAGAAATCTGCTTATGACAGGAAAATTCCCGGCTTGCGTGCTTTATATAGATATTCCACCAAATACCATAGATGTGAACGTCCACCCTACTAAAATAGAAGTGCGTTTTTCAGACGAAAAGCTTATGCACGAGGCTGTGTTCTTTGCGGTGAAAAATTCCCTTATGAAGAATGACAGACCTAATGAGATGCACCTTGAAAATAAACGGAATTTCACCGACAGAGAGCTTTTTGATATACCAAAAAAAGATAACAGCGTTCAGCTTAAATTCGCCATGGAGGATAATAGTCAAAAGCCTGCTGCCTCAAAGGCTGAGATACCTGCCCCAAAGCCGCAGGCAGAGAAACAGTACGAAAATTCGTACTGCTATCAAAAGCCTGCACCAACGCTTAAAACTGTGGAGAGCAGGAGCATAACTGAGGAAGAGAAAGAAAAGCTCAGCGGCAGTGACGATATGTTCCTTGCAAGCCTTGAACAGCCTGCAAAGAAAGAAACAGCCGTAACAGCCATTTCAGGTCCCGAGCCGAAACCTCATAAGGTGACGGTGGAGGAGATAAACAAGGCGATAAGCGAGATGCCTCTCCCCGAAGAGCCGGAGGAGCAGAGCGGAGAAGCTTTCAAGTTTATCGACGCTCAAAGCTTCACAAAGAAAAAGCCTGTTTCCGTTATCGTGGAGGAGAAAGAGCCTGAAAAGCCGAAGCCGGTTGTGGTGGGTGAGCTTTTCAAGACCTATGTTGTGGCACAGGTGGGCGACGAAATGATACTTATGGATAAGCATGCCGCCCATGAGAGATATATTTTCGAGAGGATAAAAAGCGACGCCGAACAGCTTGAAACGCAAATGTTCCTGGAGCCTATCATGGTGTTGCTTTCCTATGACGAGTATGACGCTCTCACCGCAAACCTCGATAAGGTGTCACAGCTTGGCTTTGAGATAGAGCCTGACGTTGCGCCAACTGTTGCAGTAAAGGGCGTGCCTATCATTCTTGGTGACGATAACCCTGCGGATATAATCAGCGAACTTGCAAAGAATTTTATCGAGAATAAACTCAATCCGCAAATAGAGCTTTTTGACGACCTCTACCATTCTATCGCCTGCAAAGCGGCAATAAAGGCGAACGATACCAACAGCGGAATAGAATTGCAGGCGCTCGTGAACGCCGTTTATGGTCAGGAAAATATCAGATATTGCCCTCATGGCAGACCTGTTATGATAACCCTCACCAAAAGAGACATCGAAAAGCAGTTCAGACGAGTTCTATAAAAAATGCAGGAGGCGAAAGCTATGGAAAATAAAATACCTCTCCTTGTCATTGCAGGGCCTACCGCCAGTGGAAAGACCGCCTGCGCAGTGGAGCTTGCAAAGATATATGACGGTGAGATAGTTTCCGCAGACTCTATGCAGATATATAAGGGCCTGAGCATCGCCACTGCAAAGCCTACCAAAGAGGAAATGCAGGGTGTGCCACATTATCTTGTAGATTTTCTCGAGCCTGAGCAGGCTTTTTCCGTGGCAGATTATGTGAAGCTCGCAGGTGAGCGTATCAGGGAGATACACAGCCGTGGCAAAGTTCCTATTCTCTGCGGGGGAACAGGACTATATATAAGCTCACTTGTGAATAACGTAATCTTTGACGATACCGAAACGGACGGCTCAGTCAGAAAACGTCTTGAGGAGGAAGCCAAGACGCTGGGCGGTCACGCTTTGTGGGAAAGGCTCAGAGAGGTCGATCCCGAAACTGCGGAGAAAGTCCATGAAAACAACCTGCCAAGGGTCATACGAGGACTTGAAGTCTTTGAAACTACAGGTATACCGCTTTCACAGCATAAGGTGAACAGCCGCCGTGAGAAGTCGCCATATAACGCCTGCATTATCGGTCTTACAGCTTCCGACAGACAGTATCTCTATGACCGTATAAACCACCGTGTTGATGTAATGGTGGAAAACGGGCTTATAGAGGAGTGCAGAGTTTTTTATGACAGCTTTACCCCTGCTACAGCTTATCAGGCGATAGGCTATAAAGAGCTCGTGCCGTATTTTGAAGGCAAAGCTGAGCTTTGTGAATGCCTCGACAAAATCAAACAGGAAAGCCGTCATTATGCCAAAAGACAGCTTACTTGGTTTAGACGAGTTGACGGAATTAAGTGGGTGGAAACAGATAAATTTGATAGTTTTCAAAAAATTATAGAAAATATCAAAAATATTATAGCCAAATCGGAAATTATGTGATATAATATAATTTGAAAGATTTTATAGTAAAAAAAGCAATACATTGCTGTAAAAATTTTTAGGAGTGTTATTTATGAATAAGAATCTTAATCTTCAGGACGTTATACTCAACCAGATCAGAAAAGACAAGATAGCGTCTACTTTTATCCTTATGAACGGCTACCAGTTCAAAGGCGTTGTAAAGGGCTTTGACAACTATGTTGTAGTTCTCGATTGCGAGGGCAAGCAGAACATAGTTTATAAGCATGCTATCTCAACTATCGTTCCGTCAAGATATATCAACGTTCTTGACGCCGCAGGCAATTCAGATATTTAAGAGGGCAGTAAAAATGAATTCTCTGACCGTTAAAATACTTACCGGTCTGCTTTCTGTGCTGATAATCACAACTATCGGCAGTCAGATATACAGTGCACTCACAGAGCGTCATGACACCGAGGAAGCGGTGCTTGTTACTATCAATGAGGATATTGCTTTTAAGGGCGTTGTAATCAGAGATGAAAAGGTTGTCACCTATGACGGCGGCGGAGTTTTGGATTATACCTATTCCGACGGCAGTAAAATATCTGTTGGCAATACCATAGCGTCAGTTTATTCTTCTGAGGACGCTGTTACAGCGAAAAACAAGATAAAGATACTTGAAAGCGAGATAGCCGCCCTTGAAAGAGCACAAAATCCGGGTACAACGAATTATGTTCAGCCTGAAACGCTTAAAAGCAAGATAGATAAGGAATATAAGGAGCTTCTCTCATATTCTTCTCAGGATAATTTCTCTGAGTTTGCAAAAACAAGAGAGGATATGTCCCTTGTGATGAATATTTATAATATCGTCACAAAGACCGAGCAGAGCTATGACGAAAGGATAAGCCAGCTTCAGGCGAAAGTCAAGGAGCTGGAGGAACAGACCTCAGGCTCAGGAAAAACGATCACTGCTGACGAAACAGGCTATTTTGTTTCCTATGCAGACGGCTATGAGAGCGAGCTTACTATGGAGAACGCTTCCCAGCTCACTGACAAGGATATCCAAAAGGTCATCGACCAGCCTAGTAAGGACGCACCGAACGCCATTGGCAAAATGTTTTCCGACTATTCATGCAGGATAGCAGGGATCATGGAAAACGATAAAAGGATAACAGAGGGCGCATGGCTTAGAATGACGCTCAGTACCACAAAAAACATATATGACGTTCAGGTGGAGTCTGTTAAGCCTTGTGAGGACGATGAGAACAAAGTGGTCGTCGTGCTTTCCTGTGACAGACTTGACGAAGCCCTTGTTGAGTCAAGAGTGCAGTCTGCGGAGCTTATCTTCGACGAGTATCAGGGTCTTAAAGTTCCAAGAAGTGCGATACGTTTTCAGGGCGATCAGAAGGGCGTTTATGTGATACTCGGCAAGGATGTTACCTTTAAGAAGATCAATGTTATTTACGAGGGCGATGATTATGTGCTCTCTGAAAATACCTCAAACGAGGATTATCTGCTGCTTTACGATCAAATTTTGTTAGAGGTGGTATCAGATGAAGATGTGCAGCAAAGTAGATCAGACAGCAACGCTGTCACCTCAGGATAATTATTTTCCGGAGGTTCTTGAAAACTGTAAGGAAATATGTTATAATGTAGAGAACGCCAAAGCAAAATGGCGTAAGTCTGACGAAGAAGTCAGGATAATGGCTGTCACAAAGACAGTGCCGCCTGAAAAGGTGAATTTCGCTGTGGCTCAGGGCTTTAAGCTGTTGGGCGAAAATAGGGTGCAGGAGTTTCTTTCCAAGAAGGAAGCTTACGATAAAAGCGCAGAAGTGCAGTTTATCGGACATTTGCAGACCAATAAGGTGAAATATATAATCAATGATGTTACTCTGATACAGTCTGTCGATAACCTGAAGCTTGCTCATGAGATAAGCAGACTGGCAGTGAAGAATAATAAAACTATGAACGTCCTTGTGGAAATAAATATAGGCGACGAGGCTACTAAAAGCGGTGTTTCCGCTGAAATGGCTGAGGAGCTTGTAAGACAGACCGCGCAGCTGCCTAACGTTTCTGTTAAGGGTCTTATGGCTATCCCTCCTGTTGGCTCAGGGGAGGACGTTTTTGAGAAAATGCACGGTATTTTCCTGAGGGTGAAAGAGCAGGATATACCGAACGTGTCTATGGATATTCTCTCAATGGGAATGTCTGGGGACTATGAGCTTGCCATAAAGCATGGCTCAAATTTGGTGAGGATCGGAACAAAGCTTTTCGGAGCTAGAAAATATTTGGAGGATTGAAAATGGGTGCAATGCAGAAATTAAAAAATCTCTTTGTAGGCGAAGATGAACTTGAGCAGGAGGACGCAATGTATCAGCAACCGATGTATGAGAATAAAACAGAATACAACGAAGCACCAAAGAACACAGGTGCATATGGCAATAACGCACGTCCGGTAAGAATGGAGCAAACCACGACTTTGCAGATAGTTCTTGCAAGACCAAACGATTTTTCAGAGGTCAAGTCTATCGGCGGCGATATAAATGAGGGAAAGACAGTTCTTCTAAACCTGGAAACTGTCAAGAGCGAGGACGCAAAGAGAATACTTGACTTTATCTCAGGCGTTGCGTATGCAAATGGTGCAGACATCAAGATGATGGCTCAGAAAACTTTCGCTATCATGCCTAGAAACGTTGGCTTCTCAGGAGTTGACCTTATGAGCGAGCTTGAAAATAACGGCTACAGCTTCTAAAAATGGCTCGTGCTAAATATCAGTTTTTGCCCGATCTGTCTGAGGACGATATCCGTCTGTTAGACAGAGTGTCCGATTGGATAATGGCGGCTGATGAAAAGTATATAACAAAGTTTTCTGCGTTTCTCGATGAAAGGCAGTGTCTGCTGTGCGAAAAACTCATGGCGTCTGTGAAATATGAGAATTATAGGCTTTGGGGCGGATATGAAAACGCCGCAAGGCGTGTGCTGTGCGTCTATCCTGAGTATGGCGAGGCGGAAAGTGAGGATTTTCCTATCACCGCAATTACACTGCTGTATCGCAAAGAGGATAAAATAACTCACAGAGATATCCTAGGCTCGCTTATGGGACTAAGAATAAAAAGAGACAGCGTTGGCGACATTCTTGTGGGAGAGGGAAAGTCAGCGGTGTTCCTGCGTTCATCTGTTGCAGGCGAGGTGACAAGTGCTCTGACGAAAGTCGGGAGAGCAGGAGTGAAGCTTAGTGAAGGCTATGACGGCAGTATACATATTGAGCAGAAAATTCAGGAAATAAGCGGTACTGTGGCTTCCATGCGTGCAGATTGTATCCTAAGTCTTGCCGCAAGGATATCACGAGAAAAGTCAGCACAGCTTATAAAAAACGTGGGCATCGAAATAGACCATATGCCGAAAAATTCACCGAAAATACTTCTTGAAGAGGGCTGTACATTTTCAGTGAGAGGATACGGAAAATTCAAGCTGCTTTCAGTTGACGGCACAACTAAAAAAGACAGAATACATATAACTTTAAATAAATTTGTGTAAAGATCACGGAGGTCCTAGTATGTTAAATCCAAATAATATTAAAGGAAAAACTTTTGATACCGAGAAAAACGGCTATTCAAAAGAAGACGTAAAAGAATTTCTTGAGCAGGTAGCCGAGGATTATGCCGAAGTCGTAAAGGCAAATCAGGATACCGAAGCTAAGATAATCAAGCTTGTTGAGAAGATAAACGAGTACAGAGAGGACGAGGAAGCTATCCAGCAGGCTCTTGTCGTGGCTCAGAAAGAGTCAAATAAGATACTTACTGAGGCCAAAACTCAGGCTCACGATATGATCGAATCTGCCAAAACAGAGCAGGTAAGACTTGCAGAGCAGAGTGCTTCTGAGTGTGAGAGAATAGTTAAGGAGCATAAGGAAAAGTGCGCTGAGCTTATCAGAACTAATACCGAGATAACAGAAAAGAAGATAAATGAAGTAAGAGCCGCTTATGACGAGGAGCTTGCTAAGTTTGAGAACCTCAAGGCTGAGGTAACTCAGTTCAAGGCTGACCTTACTCAGCTTTATAATAAGCAGATAAGACTTATTATGGAAATTCCTGCGTCCGAGCCTGCCGAGGATACAGCAGAGGAGTATGAGGAAGAAGAATCAGTCGAGGAAACTCAGGAAGCTGCAGAGGAGCAGGCAGAGGAAACAGCCGAATCGGAGAAAACTGTTGAAACTGAGTCCGCACCTGTTACTGACAGTGAGCACGTTGAGAAGATACTTAACACTGGTTCTTTCGACCCTGTTATACCAAAGACAGCTCCTGCTGAGCTTAAATTTGGAAAAAATAACTAATTCAAAGGCTCTGTTTTCCGCAGAGCCTTACTGTTCATAAATGGAGTAGGGAATAGATGTTTGTAATTTCGCTTGTTATCATGGCAGTTCTCGTTGCTGCCGACCAGCTCATAAAGCTTGCCGTGACAAATAACCTGCCGTTGAACGGTCAGCCTGTGGAGGTCATAAAGTTCGGCAGCTTTAAGGTGTTCAGCCTGACCCATATAAGAAACTCAGGAGCAGCATGGAGCATGATGTCAGGAAAAACCTGGTTTCTTATTGGCCTGCCTGTTGTCGTACTGATCGTGGCGGTGATCTATATGTATAAGATACGCAAAGGCTCAAAGCTGGAGCTTGTGTCGCTGGCTATGGTGCTTGCAGGTGGTATCGGCAACCTTATCGACAGAATAAGGGTAAAAGAAGTTGTGGACTATATCAAGTTCGAGCCTGTCAATTTCCCTATCTTCAACTTTGCGGATATCTGTATCGTTATCGGCGGAATTTTGTTCGTTATCTGCTTCTGCTTTTTGGACGAAAAGAAAAAACCGATCCGTGACGATATAAAGGTCAAAGACGAAAATGACAAAGCTTGATTTTATTGCCACTGCCGAGCAAACAGGCGAGCGTATCGACAGATTTTTGTCGGCGCAGGATACAGGTCTTACACGTTCCGCTGTGCAGAAACTTATCGAGGACGGTGGCGTGACCGTTGGCGGCAAAAAAGTATCGAAAAATTATAAGCTCCGAAACGGCGATAAGGTGGAGATAATTATTCCCGACCCTGTGGAGCTTGACGTCAAGCCACAGGATATCCCCGTGGAAATAGTCTATGAGGACAGCGAGCTGCTTGTGGTGAATAAACCTAAAGGCATGGTGGTGCACCCTGCCGCAGGCAATCCCGATGGCACTTTGGTGAACGCATTGCTTTATCATTGTCAGGGCAGGCTTTCTTCAATAAACGGCGTCATTCGCCCGGGGATAGTCCATAGGATAGACAAAAATACAAGCGGTCTGCTGATCGTTGCCAAGACCGACAGCGCACATAACTTTCTTGCGGCTCAGATAAAAGAGCATAGCTTTACAAGAGAGTATGAGGCTGTACTCACAGGCGGTCGCCTAAAGACCCCTACCGGCACAGTTGACGCACCTATCGGCAGAAGTAAGTATGACCGAAAGAAAATGTGCGTGACAGAGCAAAACTCCAAGCACGCAGTAACCCATTATGAGGTGCTGGAGGAGTTAGGTCAGTATTCGCTGGTGAAATTCCGCCTTGAAACAGGCCGAACCCACCAGATAAGAGTACATTCTGCCTATATCGGTCACCCTGTCTACGGCGACGATGTTTACGGCAAAGCTGTAAAGGGAATCGAGGGGCAGTGCCTCCACGCAAAGAAAATTGGTTTTATACACCCTGCGACCAAGGAATATATGGAGTTTGACAGCGAATTGCCCGATTATTTTCAGGCGGTGCTGAAAAAACTCAGAGCAGGGAATTGACCCACGGAAGTGATTTTATGTTTGAAGATATATCAAAAGTCCTGCTTATAACGGATATGGACGGAACTTTTCTCCCCGCAAGCAAGATACCTACCCCGAAAACTCTCGCCGCTGTCAAGCGTTTTGAAGAGGCTGGGGGCAGATTCTCTATCGCTACAGGCAGAGCCATTCAGGCGGCTAGACAGTATTTTGACATGGTGAATGTGAATTGTCCTATCATAATGTCAAACGGTGGAATGGTCTACGATATCCATACGAAAGAGCAGATATATAACGTTTTTCTGCCAAGCTTTGCGGCGGATATCGTCAAGGAGATACTTGCCGATAATCCTTATGTTGGCTGTGAAGTGCTTACTGTCAACGAGGTCTATGTGCCAAGCATGACCCCTATGGAAAAGCGCCATAACGAGATTTGTAAGCTCATTCCCGTTCAGTGTGCCGTTGACGAGATACCTGACAAGAACTGGTATAAGGTACTTTTTGCAGTTGAGCCTGAGTGTATGGACGAGCTTATAAACTATGTGGCAAAAAAAGGTTATAAAGGTGTAGATTTTGTGCGTTCAAGTATCGAGTATTACGAGATACTTCCACAGAATATATCAAAAGGTACGGCTCTTGAGGAGCTGAGAAAAGCTTGTGGCATGGAGGATTTTACTTTTGTTGCTGCAGGCGACTATAATAATGATATTGAACTTCTTCAAGCGGCTGACGTGGCATATTGCCCGTCAAATGCGGCAGAGGAGGTCAAAAAGGTTGCGGATAAGGTCTTTGAGCAGTCCTGCGAGGAGGATTTTATTGCCGCAGTCATAGATGAAATTTTTGAAAAACTGAAGAAATAATATTTTTTGGAGGTCAAAAGTATGGACGAAACATTAAAGAAACAGCTTGAGATCACAGCCTGCAAGGTTCGTCTTGGAATACTCGAGGGAGTATTCAACGCAAAGTCGGGTCATCCGGGCGGTTCGCTCTCTATCGCAGATCTGCTCACTTATCTTTATTTTGCCAAGATGAACGTATATCCTGATAAGCCGGAAGAGCCTGAGAGAGATAGACTCGTGCTTTCAAAGGGTCACACAGCACCTGCACTCTATGCAACTCTTGCAGAAAAAGGCTTTTTTCCAAAGGAGGAGCTGAAGTCCCTCAGACATATCGGTGCAATGCTTCAGGGTCACCCTTGTATCTCTATCCCTGGCGTAGATATGTCTTCCGGATCTCTTGGACAGGGCATTTCTGTTGCCTGTGGTATGGCACTATCAGGAAAGCTCACAAGCGATACCTATAAGGTGTATACTATCCTTGGCGACGGTGAGATCGAAGAGGGTCAGGTATGGGAGGCTGCAATGTTCGCCGCTCATTATAAGCTTGATAACCTCGTTGCTGTTGTGGATAATAACGGACTTCAGATCGACGGAAAGATAGAGGACGTAATGTCGCCATATCCTATCGTTGACAAGTTTGCAGCATTTGGCTGGCACGTTATCACAGCCGACGCTCACGATTTTGACTCACTTGAAAAAGCATTCAACGAGGCAGAAACAGTCTGCGGTCAGCCTTGCGTTATCGTAATGAAGAGTATCAAGGGCAAGGGCGTTTCATTTATGGAAAACAACGTTTCATGGCATGGTTCAGCACCTAACAAGGAGCAGTATGAGCAGGCTGTGGCAGAAATAAACGAACAGCTTAAAAGTCTGGAGGGTTAAGCAATGGCAGAATTGAAGAAGAAAGCTACAAGAGAAAGCTACGGCGAGGCTCTTGCAGAGCTTGGCGATAAGTACGATAACCTCTATGTTTTTGACGCAGACCTTGCTGCTGCAACAAAAACAGGTATATTCAAGAAGAAATTCCCTGACAGATTTTTTGACTGCGGTATCGCCGAGTCAAATATGATGGGCGTTGCAGCAGGTATGGCTGCAACAGGCAAGATACCATTTGCTTCTACATTCGCAATGTTCGCCGCAGGCAGAGCATTTGAGCAGGTAAGAAACTCTATCGGTTATCCTCACCTCAACGTGAAGATAGGTGCAACACACGCAGGTATCTCTGTAGGCGAAGACGGTGCAACACATCAGTGCAACGAGGATATCGCTCTTATGAGAACTATCCCTGGCATGGTGGTAATAAACCCTGCCGACGACGTTGAAGCAAAGGCTGCCGTTGAAGCCGCTATCCTCCATGAAGGTCCGGTTTATCTCCGTTTCGGCAGACTTGCTACACCTGTTTTCAACGACCCTGAAACATATAAGTTCGAACTTGGCAAGGGCATTAAGCTCCGTGACGGCAAGGATATAGCTATCGTTGCAACAGGCCTTATGGTTTATGAAGCTATCGAGGCTGCAAAAACACTGGCAGCCGAGGGTATCGAAGCAACTGTCATCAATATCCACACTATCAAGCCAATCGACGAGGATATCATCGTTGAAGCCGCAAAGAACACAGGACTTCTTCTTACAGTTGAGGAGCATAGCGTTATCGGCGGACTTGGCTCAGCAGTTGCTGACGTTCTTGCAGCAAGACACCCTGCAAAGCTTGTTAAGATCGGCGTTAATGACGAGTTCGGTCATTCAGGCCCGGCAGTTGATCTTCTTAAAGAGTATGGTCTTTGCGCAGACAATATCGTTGCAAAGGCAAGAGATGCTGTTAAGGCAAAGTAATAAAAGCACTAAACGGACGGATATCTTCCGTCCGTTTTTTTGTACACAAAAAAGACACGCTTACGATCTCGTAAACGTGTCTTTTCTTATGCTTTTACAGTGCCTGCATGAGTGTCGATAATGTTATTTATACATATGTAAAGATAAGGCTTAAGCTCGCCAATGTCCACAGGCTCGTTGTAAAGTATGGACGAGTAGCAGGTAGAGCTTACAAGCTCAACTATCATGAATATCATGACCTCAGGCTGAACAATATTATATGGAGCGTCAGCAAGCATAGCGTCATAAATGTTGCGGAAGTCGATGTCATCGTTCTTTATAGGCGACGTAAGAGCGTGCTTGAAAACGCCCCAGCTAAGATTCTTTGCAATAAAAGTCAAAAGCGACTTGTTCTCGTTTAGCTGGTTGATGATGTTGTCAACAATAAAAATAATTCGTTCGTTAAAGGTGAGCTTCTTGCCGCTCGCATTTAATGCCTCGATAGCGTTTCTGAAAAGCTGTGACGACTTGTGAGAAACAAGCTTGTTTCTTATGTCATATTTGTCCTTGAAATAAAGATAAAACGTTCCTTTCGCCACACCAGCGTTGTTCACGATGTCTGAAATAGAGGTCTTGCTCACTCCCTTGGTGGTAAAAAGACTAAAAGCCGTGTTAAGCAGAGAGTCCTCCTTTACCTTTTTATTGGTATCAAGCTTGCCCATTTTAACACGTCCTTCCTTATTATAATATATACAATTTGTATGTCACACATACACAGGTTTACTGTGGTTGACCCTAAATCTATTATAATACAAAACCGTCTCAAAGTCAACTGAGCAAAATGACCAATAGTCACTTATGACCGTTGGTCATTTTGTGCAACTCTACAAAAAGAATGACTAATGGTCATTTTACTATTGACTGTTGGTCATTTTTGATGTATACTATGAATTGTTAAAAGGCCGAAAGGTCAAAAACTATGTGAAGGGAATGACATTTGATGCAGAAATTTGGCAGAGGAGTTGTAAAGCTCCGAGTACCGATACTCATAGTCAGCGTTCTGCTGCTGATACCGTCAATATTCGGATTTGTCAGCACAAGAATAAACTATGATATTCTTTCATACCTCCCGTCAGACATTGAAACCATGAAAGGTCAGGATATAATGCTTGACGAGTTCGGCAAGGGTGGCTTTTCGCTGGTAATGCTTGACGGCATGGATGATAAGGACGTTGAAAAGGTCAAGGAGAAGATCGAAAAGGTAGACCACGTTTGCGATGTTCTCTGGTATGACACCTTGGCAGACGTTTCACTTCCAAAGGAAGTTCTTCCTGATGATATTTACGATTTCTTCAATACAGATAACTCCACAATGATGGCTGTCTTTTTTGACGAAGCGACCTCCGCTGACGGCTCACTTGAAGCTGTCAAGGAGATAAGAAGCATCGCCGGCGAACAGTGTTTCGTAAGCGGTATGTCGTCAGTCGTTGAGGATATCAAGGATCTGACAATGCAGGAAGCTCCGATGTACGTTGTTATCGCAGTAATACTTACAAGTATCATACTTGCACTTACAATGGATTCGTTCCTTATCCCACTGTTCTTTATGCTCAGCGTGGGCATGGCGATAATCTACAACATGGGAACGAACTTCATACAAGGCGAAATATCGTTCATCACCGAGGCTCTTGCAGCCGTGCTTCAGCTTGCGGTAACGATAGACTACTCGATCTTCCTGTGGCACAGCTACAAAGAGGAGAAAGAAAAGCACCCTGGTGACAACAAAGAGGCTATGGCAGTCGCCATCGGCAAAACTATCACCTCAGTCGTTTCAAGCTCCATAACAACAGTTGCAGGCTTCCTTGCACTTTGCTTCATGAGCTACGAGCTTGGCATGGACATGGGTATCGTAATGGCAAAGGGCGTTGTTATCGGCGTTATCTGCTGCATAACAGTTCTCCCGTCAATGATACTTGTCTTCGATAAGGCACTTGAAAAAACAATGCACAAAGACCTTGTTCCAAGCCTTGAAAAGCCTTCAAAGTTCATTATCAAGCACCATGCAGCATTTATCGTACTCTTTATAGTTGTACTTATCCCTGCTGTATATGGTCAGATAAACACCAATGTCTACTATAACCTGACAGATACTCTTCCAAAGGATCTCAACAGTGTTATCGCAAACACAAAGCTAGATGAGGAATACAACATGGCAACGACCCATATGCTCCTGGTTGACGCTGATATGAAGCCAAAGGAAGTAAACTCTATGCTCGACGAAATGGGCAAGGTTGATGGTGTAAGCTTCTCAATGTCACTGGATACTCTTATCGGTCCGTCTATCCCTCGTGAGATAGTTCCTGATTCAGTAACAAAAATACTCAAAAGCGACAAATGGCAGCTTATGCTAATAGGTTCTGAATATAAGGTAGCTTCTGATGAAGAGAATGCCCAGATAGATGAGCTTAGCAAGATACTTAAATCCTACGATAAGGACGGAATGCTGATCGGTGAGGCGGCGGCAACAAAAGACCTTATCGACATAACAGATCATGACTTCAAGGTAGTAAATATAGTTTCTATCGCCGCTATCTTTATCATCATTCTTATTGCACTGCGTTCAGTTTCACTGCCTATCATTCTGGTAGCCGTTATCGAATTTGCTATCACAGTAAACATGGGTGTTCCGTGCTTTACGAATACCACCATACCGTTCATAGCGTCGGTAGTAATCGGTACTATCCAGCTTGGTGCAACAGTTGACTATGCTATCCTTATGACAACAAGATATAAGACCGAGCGTAACGCAGGCAAGGATAAGCATGAAGCTGTCACTATCGCACTCACCACTTCAATGAAGTCTATCATGGTCAGCGCACTTGGCTTCTTCGCTTCAACATTCGGCGTTGGCGTATATTCAAGCGTAGATATGATCTCACAGCTTTGTACGCTCATGTCAAGAGGTGCAATAATCAGTATGATAACTGTTATCTGCATACTTCCTTCAATGCTTATGCTGTTCGATAAGGTAATAATCAATACAACAATGGGCATGAAGAAAAAAGAAAATAAGCTTTATAAGCTTCCTGAAATAAACTAATTCGTAAAGGAGATATAGTTATGAAAAAGTATTCAAGAGTTCTTGCAGGCATACTTGCCGTACTTCTTTCCGCAGGCTGCACAGGTCTTTATGCAGCAGCTCAGTCAGACAGCTCCTCAGCTGCCGACAGCACTGCCTCAACAACAAAGAGCGAATCAGATAAAAAAGATACAAAAGATACAAAGAAAGCTGATAAGTCTGACAGCGATACAGAAAAGCAGGCTAAGGAAGAAACAGTTTATGTTATCACTGACGCTTCTGGCAACAAGACAAAAACAGTCGTTTCCAGCTGGCTGAAAAACCCACAGGGCGTAAAGAAGCTGGAGGACGTTTCCGACCTGAAAGATATCGAGAATGTTAAAACAGACGAGGGCTTTACAGCCAATGGTGATAAGCTCACATGGGATACCGATGGCGGAGATATCTACTATAAGGGCTATACCGATAAGTCACTCCCGGTTGATGTAAAGGTAACATATACCCTTGACGGCAAGGAGATAAAGCCTGAGGACCTCGCAGGCAAGAGCGGTAAGCTTACAGTAAGATATGACTATACGAACAACGATAAGAAAACTGTCAAGATAAACGGCAAGAAAACAGATATCTATGTTCCATACCTTATGGCAACAACAGCTATCCTTGATACTAACGTTTATTCAAACGTTGAAGTAACAAACGGCAAGCTCATTTCAGACGGAAGCAGACAGATACTCATAGGCGTTGCAATGCCTGGCCTTACAAAGAGCCTTGACCTTCAGAATAACGAAGATATCGAGATACCGGAGTACGTTGAGTTCACAGCAGACGTAAAGGACTTCGAGTCAACGACCTCTCTCACAGTCGCAACATCTGACATCTTCTCAAAGCTTGACCTTAGCGATATCGGTGATGCTGACGATCTTCAGGATAAGCTTGATGAGCTTTCTGATGCTACAGACGAGCTTGTAGACGGCACAGCAGAGCTTTACGCAGGCATTAAGAAGCTGTCCGATTCCTCAGGAACACTTATCACAGGTATCGACAAGCTTTATTCAGGCTCTAAGTCACTTGACGATGGTGCAAAGACACTTAACAGCGGTGCAACAAAGCTCCGTGACGGAGCAAAGACCCTTGATTCTTCCACAGGTGAGCTTATGAGAGGTATCTCCACAGCTCATAGTGGTTCAACAGCCCTACTCGGTGGTTTTGATCAGGTAAACAGTGGTATGTCAACCTTGAAGAACGGCTCATCATCACTTTCAAGCGGACTTTCACAGGTATCCTCAGGCGCACAGCAGGTAAATAACGGTGCTGCAAACCTTGCCGCAGGCACAAATAAGCTTGTTACAGGCGTAGGCGACCTCCAGACAGGTTCTAAAAACCTTGCCGCAGGCACAAAGCAGACCTATGACGGTTCAACTGCACTGAAAAAAGGCGTTGCAACACTTAATGCAGGCGTTTCTACACTCTATGAAAAGGTGCAGAAACTCCCTGCAAGCGTTGAACTTCTTTCAAATGGCATAACAAAGGTAGATAACGCACTTACACAGTCTATCGCATACGACCAGCAGGTACTCGCAGGACTTGAGCAGCTTCTCGGCAATTACGAAGAAGGCTCAGCAGAGTACACGAGCATAAGCAATATGATAGCAGCCGTAAATGGCTCTATCCAGTATCAGCAGGGCGCACAGAGCGGCCTTGGCGATGTTTCAACAGGTGTCGGCACAATGGCAACCGAGGGCAAACAGCTTGTTGACGGCGTAACTCAGATATACAATGGTCTTAACGATAAGAAGAAAGGTCTTGTCGCAGGCGTTGATAATTTGAATACAGGACTTAAAACAGTAAACGAGGGTGCTTCTGCACTTAAAACCGGTATCGGCACACTTGCTAAGTCCAGCAAGGAGCTTAACAATGGTGCAGCTACACTCTCCGCAGGCACAAAGAACCTCTCCGCAGGAGTAAACTCAGCACAGGCAGGCGCAAGCAAGCTTGATAAGGGCGTTGACAGCCTGAACTCAGGCGTATCAAAGCTTTCAAACGGCGCAAAAACTCTTGACAGCGGTCTTGGTCAGCTTGACAACGGCAGCAAGCAGCTAAAAGACGGTACTGCAACACTCTATTCATCACTTGTAGAGCTTGCACAGGGTACAACAACACTTTCAAGCGGCAGTGCAGAGCTGTTCAGCGGTATCGGTCAGCTCAAAGACGGCAGCTCACAGCTTTCATCTGGTGTTAAGAAGCTTGAAAGCGGTGCAAAGACCCTTAAAGACGGCATGGCTAAGTATAAGGACGAGGGCATCGGCAAGCTCCTTGACATCTACAACAACGACCTCAAGGGACTTATTGACAGACTTGACGCTCTCAAGACAGCAGCCGAGGATTCAACAACATTCTCAGGCGCAGCCGATGGCGTTGAAAGCTCAGTTAAGTATATTTACGAAACTGCGGCTATTGAAAAAGCAGACGAGTAATTTTTACTTCCCACACATAGCAAAGACCCACTTGGACAGAAATGTCCAAGGGGGTCTTTGTATTTATAAACGTATTATCTGTACAAAAAAACGGACGGAATCTCTCCGCCCGTTTTATATATCCTACTGTCTTAGATAAACGCCGTTTTCTTCGATGTAGTCCTCCATGTCCTGCTTGTATTCAAGATCAAGAGAATCTTTAGGAAGTGCCTTGAGTGCTTTCTGACCAATGTCTTTTCTGAAATGCTCTCCCTCGAACTTTATCTTGGAAACAGCCTCGTAAGACTTGTCCAGTGCGCCCTGAAGCGTGTAAGCATTGCAAGTAACACCCAGAACACGTCCGCCGTTTGTGTAGAATTTGCCGTCCTCGTACTTAGTGCCTGCGTGATAAATAAACGCTCCGTCTACCTGACCCTTGTCGTCCATACCGAACATCTCGATACCCTTTTTGTACTTAACAGGATATCCTCCGCTCGCCATAACAACACAAGTGCAGTAACCAGACTTCCAGCCGATCTGAACATCAGCAAGCCTGTGTTCATAAATAGCCTCAAATATCTCGCAAAGATCACCCTCCAGCATAGGAAGAACGACCTGCGTTTCAGGGTCGCCGAAACGGCAGTTGTATTCAATTACCTTTGGACCATTAGGGGTGAGCATAAGTCCGAAATACAAACAGCCCTCAAAAGTCCTGCCCTCAGCGTTCATTGCATTGATAGTCGGCAGGAAGATCTTCTCCATGCACTCCTTGGCAATGTCCTCAGTGTAGTAAGGGTTAGGTGCAACAGTACCCATTCCGCCTGTGTTCAGACCCTTGTCGCCGTCCAACGCTCTCTTGTGATCCATTGAAGAGATCATAGGAACAACAGTCTTGCCGTCAGTGAATGAGAGCACAGAAACCTCAGGACCTGTGAGATATTCCTCCACAACGATAGTGGAGCTGCTCTCACCGAACTGCTTGTCGTCTATCATGGAGTGTATAGCCTCCACAGCCTCTTTCTCACTCTCCGCCAGAATAACGCCCTTGCCAAGTGCAAGTCCGTCAGCCTTTATGACAGCAGGGTATGTGTTCTGTTCCTTGACATATTTTATAGCGTCCTCACTGTTTGTGAACACCTCGTATTTGGCTGTAGGAATATTGTATTTCTTCATAAGATCCTTAGAAAAGACCTTTGAACCCTCGATTATAGCCGCATTTTTCTTAGGACCAAAGGTCTTGAAACCCTCAGCCTGCAAAGCGTCTACCATTCCAAGTACAAGCGGATCGTCAGGTGCAACAGCCACCATGTCTACTTTAAGCTTCTTTGCCAGAGCCACAACGCCCTCGATATCCGTTGCCGCAACATCAAAACATTCTGCATAGCGTGAAATGCCACCGTTTCCGGGTGTGCAGTATAGCTTTCCTACCTTAGGGGACTCCGCAAGCTTCATAACGATAGCGTGTTCACGTCCGCCTCCGCCAACAACTAATATGTCCATTTTCAGACCTCCTCAGTGTGTTTTTCCAATTATAACAATACCGCACACCTATGCTGTGCGGTATCGTCATTTATTTACTTCGTATATTATTACTTAAGCTCAAAGCTGTCAAGAACTGTCTTGAACTCGTCAGAAAGCTTGCTGTAAGCGTTCTCGCTTGCACCATATGTGATAACAACAAGGTTGCCGTTGTCAGAAGTGATTATCTGATTGAGCAGTACCTTCTGAGAGCCGATCTCGCCTGTTACGTCAACAATGTAAGCGTCCTTGCCTGCAAATTTATCTTCCTTGTCGTTTGTAACAGTGTAGCCGTCCATGGAATTATATGTTTGCTTGATCTGGTCAGCATAATCACTTGCTGTAAGACCATTGAGCAGATCGTTTGACATTGAGATAACGTTGATAGAAGCAGACTCAAGCTCAGCATCATCGCCTGCGTCAGCGTATGTGAACATTACGTCAACACCAGCAGACTCCTGCATTGCCCACTTCTTTGAGTCGATCTTGAAAGTATACAGATCGCTCGTGTAAAAATTATCCTTATAAGTTCCCTTAGCCTCGTCACCGGTGCTTGTTGTGTCGTTAGCAGAAGTTGTTGTGTCAGCAGCTGACTCCTCAGGTGCAGCAGTTGTAGTTGTTGTGTCAGCCTTAGACTCGGCAGCAGGTGCAGTCGTAGTTGTTGTGGTTTTTGCAGCCTCAACCTTTGACTCACTGCTTGAATCGCTTGACTCTGAGCAGCCTGTAACTGCAAATACCATTGACAGTGCCATGAGTGATGCAAGTAACTTTTTCATAATAAATTTCTCCTTTTCTTCTTGACCTTTATTGTTTTGCATTAATGCACAGAAATTAGTGATGGAATAATCTTATTCCGGTGAATGCCATTGCCATGTTGTACTTGTTGCAAGTCATGATAACATGATCGTCCCTGATAGATCCGCCTGGCTCGGCAATGTAAGCCACACCGCTCTTTTTAGCTCTCTCGATGTTGTCGCCGAATGGGAAGAAAGCGTCAGAACCAAGGCAAACGCCTGTGTTCTTTGCAAGCCATTCCTTCTTTTCAGCCTCAGTGAGCACCTCAGGCTTTACCTTGAATGTGTTCTGCCATACGCCCTCAGCCAGTACATCATCATGCTCGTCAGAAATGTAAACGTCAATAGCGTTATCTCTGTCAGGACGTCTTATGTTGTCAACAAACTGAAGTCCCAGAACCTTTGGGTGCTGTCTGAGCCACCAGATGTCAGCTTTGTTTCCTGCAAGTCTTGTGCAGTGTATTCTTGACTGCTGACCTGCACCTATACCGATAGCCTGACCGTCCTTTACATAGCAAACGCTGTTAGACTGTGTGTATTTAAGTGTGATAAGTGAGATAACAAGATCAGTTTTCTTGTCCTCAGGGATCTCCTTGTTGTCTGTCACGATATTTGTGAGCATATCGTTGTCTATTTTCAGCTCGTTTCGACCCTGTTCAAAAGTTACGCCGAAAACCTGCTTTCTCTCAATAGGTGCAGGAACATAGTTCTCGTCTATCTTGATGATGTTGTATGTACCCTTTCTCTTTGACTTGAGTATCTCAAGAGCCTCGTCAGTGTAGCCGGGTGCAATGATACCGTCAGAAACCTCTCTCTGGATCATCTTTGCAGTGCAAGCGTCGCACTCGTCAGAAAGTGCGATAAAATCGCCGTATGATGACATTCTGTCAGCACCTCTTGCTCTCGCATAAGCGCTTGCAAGTGGAGTAAGCTCGCCCAGATCGTCAACAAAATATATCTTCTTTTCGACCTCGCTCAAAGGCTTGCCGATAGCAGCGCCCGCAGGTGAAACGTGCTTGAAAGAAGTTGCCGCACACATACCTGTTGCCTTTTTAAGCTCTCTTACCAACTGCCAGCCGTTAAATGCGTCAAGCAGATTGATGTAACCCGGCTTGCCGTTGAGCACCTCGATAGGAAGATCCTTTCCCTCCTCCATGAACACTCTTGACGGCTTTTGATTAGGGTTGCATCCGTATTTTAAAAGCATTTCATTTGCCATAATTTTTACCTCCGTTTATTTAACCTATTCACTCCGCAGATATTACTTGCTGTACTTATTAACGATCTTAGAAACAGCCTTGCCGCTTGCGATATCAATGTATCTTACAAACAGCGATACCTTGTTGTCCTCGTTGAGTGCTTTCCAAAGCTTTGCGGTAAACTCCTCGATATCGTTAGGTATCTCCACCTTCTTAGGCTCGCCCTCAAAGCTTGGCAGAGGATTGCCGTCACCCATGTAAGTGTGGATAAAATGACCCACGCCGTCAAGAGGGTCAGTGTATGTGTAAGTAAATCTCTCGCAGCAGTCAGGGTTGCCGTCAGCGGACTTGAGTATGCTCATAGCATAATTATATGCGCCGTTCTCAACGTGCATGATACCTGAAATACGAGGAGTGTAGTTTGGAGCGTCGTCCTCATACTCTCTCGTCCTCAGTGACTGCTCAAAAGTCTGCTGCTTGTCCATAAGCTCGTAAATAGTGTCCGTCTGATCGCCGTTTGTAACGATAGTCTTGTTTCCAAGCACACGAACAGGTGAGTATATAATAAGGTGTGGGTCAGAAAGCTTGCTAGGGTCAGCAGCTTCTGTCTTGATGCCGTCCTCAGTTTCCGTGAAAACTCTGTTTCTGGAATTAACACTTCTGCCCATGATAAAATAAGCCGTTACTGCACTCTTTCCGTCAGCAGACTTGCCTATAACTATTCCTCTGCCCGGATATGAATTGCTTTTAAGCTCGTCATAAATATTAAGGGTCTTCATATCTTGTCCTCCATAATTTTTCTCAGTCTTTAAGGTCAACGTAAGCCTTGCCGTCCTTAATGCTTATCCTGTCCTCGCAGAACAGCGAAACCGCCTTAGGCAAAAGCTTCCATTCAACGTTTTCCATTATCTTCTTCTGTAAGCTTTCAGGCGTTTCGTCATTTGCAACATCTACAGCACCCTGCAAAATAATAGCACCGGCGTCAGCCTTTTCGTTTACAAAATGTATAGTCGCACCCGATACCTTTACACCATATTCAAGAGCCTTTTCGTGAACTCTAAGTCCGTAAAAGCCCTCGCCGCAGAATGACGGTATCAGTGCAGGGTGAACGTTTATTATCCTGTAAGGATAAGCCTTTGTGACGCATTCGTCAAGAATGACCATAAATCCGGCTAGCACGATAAGGTCAGCACCTTGTCTGTTAAGCTCCGCCAGAATAGCCTCGCTGTAACTCTTGCTGTCAGCATATTCCTTTCTCGGAATAACGACAGTGCCGATACCTGCATTTTTCGCCCTCTCCAGAGCATAAGCACCCTCCTTCGAGGATATAACGCAGGTTATCTTGCCGTTTTTTATAATGCCGCTTTTTTCAGCGTCAATAAGCGCCTGTAGGTTTGTTCCGCCACCCGAAACAAGAACGCATATCTTCTTCATATCTCTTTACCCTTAGCAGATGATAACGCCCATGTCAGAGTCAACAAGCTCGCCCAGAACGTAAGCTTCTTCGCCTGCCGCCTTGATAGCTTCGATAGCCTTGTCAGCGTCAGCCTTGTCAACAACAACTGTCATACCAACACCCATGTTGAATGTGTTGAACATATCTCTCTCAGGAATGTTTCCTGTCTTTGCGATAACGTCGAAAATAGGAAGCACCTGAACGTCGCTTCTTGCTATCTTAACAGAAAGACCGCTTGGAAGTGAACGTGGAATGTTCTCATAGAATCCGCCGCCTGTGATGTGTGATATAGCCTTTACCTTAACAGAGTCAAGCAGGCTCATAACAGCCTTTACATATATCTTTGTAGGTGTGAGAAGTGTCTCGCCAAGTGTCTTGCCAAGCTCGTCATAGTGAACAGAAAGAGTCTTTTCGTCAACGCTGAATACCTTTCTTACCAGTGAGAAGCCGTTTGAGTGAACACCGCTTGACTTGATTGCTATCATAACATCTCCGGCATTCTGAGTGCTTGGGTCAAGTATCTTGTCCTTGTCAACAACGCCAACAGAGAAGCCTGCAAGGTCATATTCGTCAACAGGGTAGAAACCAGGCATTTCAGCCGTTTCGCCGCCGATAAGCGCACAGCCTGACTGTACACAGCCCTCAGCAACACCTGAAACTATCTGAGCTATCTTCTCAGGATAGTTCTTGCCGACAGCGATGTAGTCAAGGAAAAACTGTGGCTTTGCACCGCAGCAGATAATGTCGTTTACGCACATTGCCACGCAGTCGATACCAACTGTGTTATGCTTGTCCATAAGAAAAGCTATCTTGAGCTTTGTGCCAACGCCGTCTGTGCCTGAAACGAGAACAGGCTTTGTGATACCTGTCATGTCAAGCTCAAACAGACCGCCGAAGCCGCCGATGCCGCTGAGAACACCGCTCGTCATGGTTCTTGCAACGTGCTGCTTCATAAGCTCAACTGCCTTGTAGCCAGCCGTTACGTCAACGCCTGCTTCCTTGTAGCTGTTTGAAAAACTGTTTGTATTCATGATAAAATATCCTTTCAGTTATTTACTTCTTTTCCGATATCTTCGATTCAAATTTGTCCTTAGGCATATCCTTAGGAACTTCGATAGGGTATTTCTCTGTAAAGCAGCCTACGCAGAAATCACACTTTGAATTTCCCGCAAGCTTTTTAACGCTTTCAACACTGAGATATCCCAAGCTGTCTGCACCGATATATTCGCATATTTCTTCATTGGTCATCTTGCAGGCGATAAGATTTTCCTTGCTGTCTATATCCGTTCCGAAATAGCATGGTGCAATGAATGCAGGGGAGGAGATACGAACGTGAACTTCCTTTGCACCTGCGTCCCTCAGCAGCTTGACGATTCGTCCCGAAGTCGTTCCTCTGACGATACTGTCGTCTATCATAACGACCCTCTTGCCCTTAACAGTGCTTGAAATAGCGTTGAGCTTTATCTTGACGGAGTTCGTCCTCTCTGTCTGGCTAGGCTGAATGAACGTCCTGCCTATGTATCTGTTCTTGATAAATCCAATGCCATATGGTATGCCGCTTTCCTGAGAAAATCCCAGCGCAGCGTCAAGTCCCGAGTCAGGCACGCCTATGACGATATCAGCGTCAACAGGGTGTTCTCTCCAAAGATATTTTCCTGCCCTGAGCCTTGCCATGTGAACGCTCGACCCCTCGATAACAGAGTCAGGTCTGGCAAAATATACATATTCAAATACGCATATAGTACCCTTTTTACCACAGTGAGTCGTGATAGAGTTCACACCGTTTTTGTCAATAACTATCATTTCACCTGGTTTAAGATCTCTTATGTATTCAGCGCCGATGCTGTCAAAAGCACAGGTCTCCGACGCTACCACATAGCCGTCGTCTATCTTTCCGAGGCAAAGGGGTCTGAAGCCGTCAGGATCTCTCGCCGCAATAAGCTTTGTCGGCGACATAACGAGCAGCGAATACGCACCCTTTATCCTGTACATTGCCTTTTCAAGAGCCGACTGTATAGACGGTGCTCTAAGACGTTCCTCGGTTATAGCGTATGATATGACCTCAGTATCATTTGTGCTGTGGAATATCATGCCCTTGTTTTCATATTGCTCTCTAAGTTCTCTTGCGTTAGTAAGATTTCCGTTGTGAGCGATAGCCATAGGACCCTTTATGTGACGAACAACAAGCGGCTGAGCGTTTGAAGCATTGCAGTTGCCTGTAGTCGAATATCTCACATGACCTATAGCAATGTTGCCCTTGCCGAGCCGTTCGAGAGTTTCCTTATCAAAAACCTGATTGACAAGACCCACGTCCTTGTGATAGCTGAACACGCCGTCGTCGTTTACAACGATACCGCAGCTTTCCTGACCTCTGTGCTGTAATGCGTAAAGAGATACATAAGTCTGAGCCGCAACATCGCTTGTCTTGTTAGTATAAATGCCGAAAACGCCGCATTCTTCATGGATACCTGTTACCAATTAAATCATTCCCTTCCGTTCCAGCAGTAGGTGCAAAGCTCACAGCTTGGCAGACCCACAGCCTTTACAGTGCCTTCAAGCGACTGGAATTCAACAGAGGTAAGCTTAAGTCTTCTGCATATCTCGTCCCTGAGGAGCTTGCCACGCTCAGTGCTTGAATCGCTGTATTCTTCAATGTATTTAACTCCCTCGATACCCTCGTTCTCATCAATGATCTGTCTTGCGATAAGTTCAAGCTCCGAGGTGCTGCGTGAAAAGTTTAGATACTTGCAGCCATACATGATAGGAGGACAGGCTGATCTCATGTGGACTTCCTTTGCACCGTTCTCATAAAGAAACTCAACAGTTTCCCTCATCTGAGTTCCTCTGACGATACTGTCGTCAACGAACAGAAGCTTCTTGCCCTCGATAAGTTCGTGAACAGGTATAAGCTTCATCTTCGCAACTCTGTTTCTCATAGACTGGCTTGTTGGCATAAAGCTTCTAGGCCATGTAGGAGTGTATTTGATGAACGGTCTTGCAAAAGGTATGCCGCTTTTGTTTGCATATCCTATAGCGTGAGGAACGCCCGAATCAGGTATTCCGCAAACGAAATCAACGTCAGGGAGCCTGCCGTTTTTCATATCGTTCTCTGCCATTATCTCACCGTTGCGTGTTCGCATAAGTTCAACGTTCACGCCCTCATAGCAAGCGGTAGGGTAGCCGTAATAAGTCCAAAGGAAAGTGCAGATCTTTTTCTTGTCTGTACCTTCGCTGAGGATATTGTAGCCGTCCTTGGTTATCTCAGTTATCTCTCCCGCCTTTAGTTCATGACAGGTGGAGTATCCAAGCTTCTGATATGCAAATGATTCAAAAGAAAAGCAATATCCGTCAGAACGCTGTCCTATTATAATAGGAAGCCGTCCGTCCTTATCTCTGGCAACGATCATCGACTTGTCTGTCATTATTGCAAGTGACATCGTGCCTTCTATCTTGTCCTGTGCGTATCTTATGCCGTCAACAAAGCTGTCCTTCTGTGCGATCAGCGCACCGATAAGCCCTGCGGAATTGATAGCGCCGCTGCTCATTGTTTCAAAGTTTGCGCAGCCCTTTTCAAGCAGTTCGTCAGCCAGTTTAGCGGCATTTTGTATTACACCGATAGAGCACACTGCGTAAAGTCCTAACTTCGAGCGTACCATTATCGGCTGAGGATCTGTGTCGCTTATGCAGCCGATACAGATGTTTCCTCTCATTTTGTCAACGTCTTTTTCAAATTTAGTACGAAATGGTGAGTTTTCAATGCTGTGAATATTTCTCTGAAAGCCAAGCTCAGGGGAGAATGAAGTCATTCCGCCCCGCCTTGTGCCTAAGTGTGAATGATAGTCGGTCCCGAAGAAAACGTCCTGAATACAGTCATTAGCTGAAACAGCTCCGAAAAAACCGCCCATAGATATTATTCTCCCATTACTCTCTTTATCATCTCATGGTAAGCCTCTTCAACGCCGCCCATGTCTCTTCTGAATCTGTCCTTGTCAAGCTTCTCATGTGTCTTAGAATCCCAGAAACGGCAAGTATCAGGTGAGATCTCGTCAGCAAGAAGTATCTTTCCGTGGAATCTGCCGAACTCAATCTTGAAGTCGATAAGGTCAATGCCGATGTTCTTGAAGAAGCCAAGCATGAACTCGTTTACCTTGAAAGCATACTTTGTGATATCCTCGATCTCTTCCTCAGTAGCAAGACCAAGACCAAGAGCATAATACTTGTTGATGAATGGGTCGCCAAGCTCGTCGCACTTGTAGCTGAACTCAAGTGTAGGCTGCTTGAGCTTTGTGCCTTCCTCGATACCGAGCTTCTTTGAGAAGCTTCCTGCTGCAACGTTTCTTACGATAACTTCCAGCGGAACGATCTCGACCTTCTTAACGATAGTCTCTCTGTCAGAGATCTCTTCAACAAGATGAGTAGGGATACCCTCTTTTTCAAGAAGCTTGAACATATAGTTTGTCATTTTGTTATTGATAGCACCCTTGCCAACGATAGTGCCTTTCTTCTCGCCGTTGAAAGCAGTAGCGTCGTCCTTGTAATCAACGATAACAAGATCAGGGTCGTTAGTAGCGAATACTTTCTTAGCCTTGCCCTCATAGAGCTGTTCTGTCTTTACAATGTTTTCCATAGATTTATTCCTCCATAAAATTATTTACATTATTTATATGATACACCGAAAACATATCCACTGCCGTTTTAATATGTAGGGGCGAACATCGTTCGCCCGCCGACAGCAGAACTTCCCCGATATATCAAATATAACATACAGCCGAGCTATATGTCTGTATCAAAAATCAAAGCGCAGCAAGCTTGTCCTGTAAAGCCTTGTCCTTAGCCACAACGCCGTCTATCATATCCTGCTTAGACTTTTCAAGCTTCTCAGCCAGACCCTCGTCAGAAAGAGCAAGCATCTGAATAGCAAGTATAGCAGCGTTCTTAGCGCCGTCAACTGCGACAGTGGCAACAGGGATACCGCTAGGCATCTGAACGGTAGCAAGCAGAGCGTCCATGCCGTCGAAGTTAGCACCCTTGCAAGGGATACCGATAACAGGAAGCGTTGTGTGACCTGCAATAACTCCCGCAAGATGAGCCGCCATTCCGGCAGCGCAGATTATAACTCCGAAGCCGTTTTCCTTAGCCTTGTCAGCAAAATCGCTTGCAAGCGCAGGCGTTCTGTGAGCAGACATAACGTGACATTCGTAAGGAACACCGTAAGCTTTAAGTTCAGCAACAGCCTTGCTGACAACAGGAAAATCGCTGTCAGAACCCATTATTACCGCAACTTTTTTCATAAATTTATACCTCCAAGTAAAACAAAAAATTACAAATAAAAAACTGCAACAATGGCGTTGCAGTTTTAGTCAGTGCATAATTATATTGTTAGAGTGCAAAAAATCAAGGCAGGACGCAATTATACTTAAAGACCTACCCATAAAAGAATATGTAATTGATGAAAAACAGCACATTTCAGTCATACATCTCTCCTGAATACATACAAAAAATACTGCACAATATTACCAGACAGTAAAGCGGAGCAAAACTGTCTGCGAAAGCTTTTTTTACTGATTTTCTCCATAACAGCATACAAAGCCTTACAATAATATTGTACAATATTTATAGATAAATTTCAACACATATTTATATAAAATTTATATCAATTAATCTTTGATTTATTGTGAAATTTGTCTACATTAACTTTTTGTTCAGAAAATACTTGTATCAGTGATCTGACCGTTTGACAAGCTGTTGACGAGATCACGCATTTCCTCTTTGGAGCGAATACAGTGTGCCGAGTCGATTATCTGCTGTCTTTGAAGCGGATCCAGCTTAGCAAAGTAAGCATATGCCGCAGGCACCTGAGCAAGAGCCATAGACAGCCCCAGCGGCAATTCCTGCCCATGAGCAAAAGAGTTGTTTTTCATTTTTATCACCTCCGCATATATTATTTCCCAGGCAATAAAAATAATAAACCCTTACGATCTTATATGTGATACTGCACAATTTATCACATCGTAATTTGTGCAAACAAATGATTTATCTTTTAATTTGGCAACATTTCTGCAATTGTTGCATTTTTTATGCAACAAAAGTGATGATTTTCGGGATAAGTATAAGGATATTATCCCAAATCGAATATCCTGCAAGGTAGCAGTGTATGAGGAAACATTTTGTCAACGTGAGTTAGGTGAACACGATGAGAGGTTCTGATCGCACAGAAAAGCACTTCCTGCACCTTGTTTGAAGCTTGAAAATTGAATATAAAACGACTGAAACACGACCCCCACGGCAACAAATTTGTAGGGGCGAACACTGTTCACCCGTCTTGGTCGCCCGTCAAACCCTGCGTTATCCGCACAATTTACTGCGTTTCATAAACCCTGTAGGGGAGCGGCGTAATTTCTGCTTTGCAGAAATCCGACGTCCCGCCCCCTCAACGTTTCGCATTATTGTTTATCCCACAAACCATGACAACCCCACAACGCATGGTAGGGGCGAACAGCGTTCGCCCGTTTCGTTCCCCCACTCAACTTCGTGAAAAATCCAAACCTCGCAACTCCCCCGAAACGGGCGGTCGTATTTCTGTGAGCTTACGAACAGAAATTTCGCCAAGCCCCTACAGATATTCGGGATAGTTTATCTTGCCACAAAATCGCTCCGCTGGGTCTTTCATTACTTCATTGGACTATTATTCTTTTCCAAATCAGTTGACATTCTTTTGTTAATATGATATAATTATTTTGTTAATTTTTTGTCGATTTATCAGTTAATCTGAGGTGTATTAATAAATGGATAATCTTTCTAATATAAGTGTGATAAAAGATGTTCTCGCAAGACATAATTTCACTTTCTCCAAGGCTCTCGGTCAGAATTTCTTGGTGAATCCCTCCGTTTGTCCCAAGATAGCCGAAATGGGCAATGCAAAAAAAGGCTTCGGCATAATCGAGATAGGCACAGGCATAGGCGTTCTCACAAACGAGCTTGCCAAGCGTGCCGACAAGGTGGTGGCTATCGAAATTGACGACAGGCTTATGCCGGTCCTTGCAGAAACTCTTGCAGAATATGACAATGTGAAGATAATAAACGCCGACGTCATGGAAACTGACCTCCATAAGCTTATTGCCGAGGAATTTCAGGGCATGGATGTTGCCGTTTGTGCAAATCTGCCTTATTATATAACCTCGCCCATATTGATGATGCTCCTTGAAGAACGTCTGCCCATAAAGTCTGTTACAGTCATGGTGCAGAAAGAAGCAGGCACACGTCTTTGTGCCCCTATGGGTACAAGAGATATGGGAGCAGTCACAGTGGCAATAAATTATTTTTCTGTACCGAAACTGCTTTTCAACGTATCACGAGGAAGCTTCATGCCCTCGCCTAATGTTGACAGCTGCGTGGTGAGGTTTGATATCCGTGATAAGACCCCCGAGGGCGTGACGGACGAAAAGTTCTTTTTTAAAGTCGCTAGGGGAGCATTTTCACAGCGAAGAAAGACCCTCTCAAATTCCGTATCATCATCAATGGGCATAGATAAATCTATAGTAAATCAGGCGATAGAGCAAAGCGACCTGCCTGCTTCCGTCCGTCCTGAAGCGCTTTCCATGGAACAATTCATAACCTTTTCCGAAGCCCTTAGAAAGCTTATCTAATTGTACATATTTTCGTACAACTAAACCCTGCATTTACATCTGCTTGCGTTATCCGCACATTAAATGTAGGGGAGCGGCGCAATTTCTGCTTTGCAGAAATCCGACGTCCCGTTCTTCGGATATCTCAAATTAATTATTACGCAAACATTGATTGTGTTTTTTCAAAAGATGTATGGGAGTGGCTTTGAGATCTGTCCGTAAATTTGGTCAGTATTTCAATTTCAAGCCCATATTGCGACACCTTTCGCTTGATAGTCCTGCTAAAATGTAATTATTACATTTTGGAAACATAGGACGTGATAAGCAATGGAAAAAATACGGCATACAGCAAAATTTCATACCTCAGGCAAAACGAATGTACTTATGGCTGTTTTATCGGCGGCAGCAGCGTTTGCGGCAAGCTTCGGGAAGATCTTAGGCTTCCCCTCGTCAATGAACGTGGCGGTGGCAGTGCTTTCGGGAACTAATGTGATACCTGCTTTTTTAGGTTCTGCACTTGCATATTTTGTAAGCGGAACATTCTCAGAGGGTATCGTTCAGCTTTGTGCGATACTTGTTATAGGTGCGGTAAGGCTTGTGATGCCCTCTGCTGACCATAAGGACGACCCCGTTTTTGTGTCGCTCCTCACAACAGGAGCAATGCTTCTTTTCAGCTGTGTAATGTCGGTGGCAATGCCGTCGGATACATATACGGCTTCACTGCGAATGATAAGCTCGCTCATGTGTGGCTGTGTGGTTTTTATTGCACTGACCGTAAAACGTCAAAGAAACCGAAGCGGTGTTTTTGACCTCACAGGAATAAACGGAGTTTTCACAGCTATACTTTATATTATGTTTATCTCGACCATCACTGCCGCACCGCTCCATGTGGTGAACTTGGGCAGGATAGCAGGCACTTTGTGTATGCTTATGGCAGTGAGAAAGTATAGAAATATAGGCGGTGCAGTTGTTGGCGCATTGACCACCTGCGGTGTACTCCTTTGTACTCCGTCACTTGCGAGAAATACGCTTTTGCTTGCCACGTCAGGACTTATCTGCGGAGCTTTTCTGCAATTCGGCTCTCTTGTGATAGTGCTTGTTTTCCTTGCGGTTTCACTTGTGAGCCTTGTGGCAATGGGCGTGAACGGTGATACATTTTCAATGTTTGCTGATTTGCTTATAGGCTCTGTGCTTTTTATTGCCCTGCCGGTCCCTGTGATAAAAAAAGCGGCGAAAAAGGTGGTGGGAGTGAAAAATTCCGTTGACCTTGTAGGGCAGACAACTTCTTCAAAGCTCAATATGGCTTCGAGAACTCTGGGCGGTATCAGAGGTCAGCTTACAATGGTCACTGCGGCGATAGATAAACGCTCAAAGGAAGCTACACTGTCAAAGCGTGTACGATATGTTGTTTGTACCGATTGCGATATGTACTCAGTGTGCAGTAAGCGTTGTGTACAGCTTGATGACAGCTTTTCAAAGCTTGAAAGCATAGTTTGTACATATAATAACCTCAGCCTTGACGACGTTGAAAAGCATTTGGGTGGCTGTGTGAGAAAGTCGCTTCTTTGCAAAAGCTTCAATGAATTGTATACCGACTTTGTGGCAGAACGTGCCGACAGCATGAGAGTTCGTGAAATGCGTGAGTTTTTAAGCGAACAGCTTTCCTCCATGGAGGATATCTTATCCGACCTTTCTTTCAGAGCAGGGCAGGTGAGAAGCGTTGATCCTCAGCTTTCAGCAAGAGTGAGGGAGCATTTCTCAAACCTGGGCTATCCAAATGTGAAAGCCTGCGTTTACATAGATGAAAACCTTTGTCAGCGTGTGGACGTTTTCATAACGGCACAGTTCAGGGGCGACCTTGTAAGGCTCACAGCAACGCTTTCAGAAATGATAGATTATGACCTTGATATGCCTGTGATAGTCAAGGTGGATAATATAACCAGAATGTCCTTTGCGGAAATACCGAAATTCACAGTTGATATAAAAAGCTTTTCAGCTTCGTCAAGCGGAGAATATTCGGGGGACAGCTTTGAAGTCTTCGATTCAAGCGTCAACGAAAAGTATATCGTCCTTTCAGACGGCATGGGAACAGGAAAAAGAGCAAGACTGGATTCATTGTTTTCCGTAAGTCTTGTTACAAGGCTCATACGATCGGGAATGTCTATGCAGACAGCCCATAGGCTTATAAATTCCATGCTGAGAGTTAAGGGCTGGGAGGAATCTTTTGCGACCCTTGATATAATGCGGCTGGAGCTTAATGGCGGAACGGTGCAGTTTCTGAAATCGGGTGCGGCGCAAAGCTTTCTTTTCCGTGACGGCGGTCTTAAAGCTATCGGCGGACAGGCTTTTCCTGCTGGGATACTTGCGGAGTGTACTCCTGATGTGAGCGAGCTCAAGCTCTTTGACGGGGACGTTCTGCTTATGACCTCAGACGGTGTCGAGGACGCTACAGCACGAGAGATACTCCGCTGTAACGGAATGAACGCTCATGAGATAGTCACGGCGCTTGGCGCAAAGGCGCTTGCTCAGCGAACAGGAGGCAGGCGTGACGATATAACTATTATTGCCGCAAAAATTTTCCTTCGTGACGAGAATGAAAAATGAATGTAAATGACTTGGCCGACTTTTGCCTGTGATTTTTACTTTTGTATACTTTGACTTTACTTTTTCTATGTTATTATATAAAATCTATTGTGCAAAATATATAAAATCGTCTGTTGAAATATGTGCGAATACGAGAATAACTACTAAAACTATTGCAAATTTGTTCAAAAAAGATTAAAATATAAATATGAAACACCGAAATTATTCAGCGGTTTTCACAAAAAGACAAGGGAGGCTGAATTATGATAGATATTATTCCAAAGGATTATGAACTGCCGCTCTATCTTTTCCACAATGGCACAAACTGCGAAACATATAAGTTTCTTGGCTGCCATAAGGGAGAGAAAGACGGCTTAGAAGGATATTATTTCAGAGTCTGGGCAGCACACGCTGAGGGCATTTCTGTTGTGGGAGATTTCAATGACTGGGACGAAAATGCCACTCCAATGGAGAAGATAGACGACTCAGAGGTGTGGGAGGCTTTTGTTACAGGGCTTAAGACTTATGATACATATAAATACTGTATCCACGGCTGTGACGGCAAGACCCATTATAAGGCTGATCCGTACGGCACACACATGGAGGTCGCTCCGAACACAGGTTCAAAGGTTTTCGATATAGACGATTATCTTTGGAGCGATAAAAAGTGGATGACCGAGAAAAAGTCTAAGGATATCTATAATTGTCCTATGAATATCTATGAGGTACATCTCAATTCATGGAAGGCTTGTCCTGACGGAAAATATTTCTCATATGTTAGATTTGCAGATACTATAATCCCTTATATAAAGGAAATGGGCTATACTCATATCGAGCTTATGCCGTTGGCGGAATATCCTTTTGACGGCTCTTGGGGCTATCAGGGTATCGGCTATTTTGCGCCGACTTCACGTTTCGGAACGCCTTATGACTTCATGAAAATGATAGACCTTTTCCATTTGGCGGGAATAGGCGTTATCCTCGATTGGGTGCCTGCACATTTTCCTAGAGATGAAGCAGGTCTGTTCGAGTTTGACGGCGGTCCGTCATATGAATACTCTGACCCGAAAAAGGCAGATCACCTCACTTGGGGAACGAGAGTTTTCGATTATTCAAAGGGCGAGGTAAAGTCATTCCTTATCTCAAACGCTCTTTACTGGATAGAAAAATATCACGTTGACGGTCTGAGAGTTGACGCTGTTGCGTCTATGCTTTATCTTGACTATGACAGACGTGACGGAGAGTGGACGCCTAACAAGTTCGGTGGAAAGGAAAATCTTGAAGCTGTTCAGTTCTTCAAGGATCTCAATACCGCTGTGTTCGGAAGAAACCCTAATACCCTTATGATAGCCGAGGAGTCAACTTCATGGCCTATGGTAACAAAGCCTGCGAGCGACGGCGGTCTTGGCTTCAACTTCAAGTGGAACATGGGCTGGATGAACGATATGCTCAAATATATGGCTCTTGACCCTATTGACAGAGCTTTTCATCATGATATGCTCACGTTCTCATTCTTCTATGCTTTCTCTGAAAACTTTATTCTGCCTATCTCTCATGACGAGGTGGTGCATGGTAAGGCTTCATTGGTAAATAAAATGTATGGCGGAGATATCGACAATAAGTTCAGGCAGTGCAAGCTGTTCATGGCTTATATGATGGCTCACCCAGGTAAGAAGCTTCTGTTCATGGGTGCTGATTTTGCTCAGTTCAGAGAGTGGGATTACGAGAATGGTCTGGAATGGTTCATGGTGGACGAATATGAGAACCACCGCAATTATCTGAACTACTCCAAGAACCTTAATCATTTCTATCTTGACCACCCTCAGTTCTGGGAGAGAGATTTCTCTTGGGAGGGCTTTAGCTGGATATCAAATGACGACTTCAAGCAGAGCATCATCATCTTCAGACGTTTTGACAAAAACGGCGGAGAGGTCATCGTTGTGTGCAATTTTGTTCCTGTGGAAAGAAAGTCATACTGCTTTGGCGTTCCTTACTGGGGCAGCTATACAGAGGTGTTCAACTCGTCTTCTGTTGACGGATCCCCTTGCACTAACGGTACTGTCAAGGCTGTTGATGAGAAGATGCACGGCTTCGATCAGTCTGTTTGTATCGACATTCCTGCGTTCTCTTGTATGTATTTCACGGTGAAGAAAGAGGAAAGACCTGTGCCTGAGAAAAAGGCAGAGAATAAGAAAAAGACAAAGATGGCGGCTAAGAAAACTGCTGTCAAGAAAGCCGCTAAGGCGAAAACAACTAAGAAGTCCACAGCTAAAAAGGCTGAGTAATATAGACTTAATAAAAATTGGTGGGTGAATTAATTATGTTCAACAAAAAAGAATGTGTTGCAATGCTGCTGGCAGGCGGTCAGGGAAGCAGATTGTATGCCCTGACACAGAGCGTTGCAAAACCGGCAGTACCTTTCGGTGCTAAGTATCGTATCATTGATTTCCCTCTCTCGAACTGTATCAATTCAGGTATCGACACAGTGGGCGTGCTGACACAGTATCAGCCATTGGTACTCAATGAGTACATTGGAAACGGTCAGCCTTGGGACCTTGACAGGATCCACGGAGGCGTTCATGTGCTTCCTCCTTATCAGACAGCTTCAGGCGCTGACTGGTATTCGGGTACTGCAAACGCTATTTATCAGAATATCGCTTTTGTAGACAGATATGACCCTGAGTATGTTGTTGTTCTTTCAGGCGACCATATCTACAAAATGGATTACAACAAGATGCTTGAATATCACAAGGCTAAGAACGCTGACGCTACTATCGCTGTTCTGGACGTTCCAAAGGAAGAGGCTTCACGTTTCGGCATCATGATAACCGACGAGGACGACAATATCATAGACTTCGAGGAGAAGCCAAAGAACCCTCGTTCAACTCTTGCTTCAATGGGTATCTACATATTCACTTGGAAGAAGCTGAAAGCTTATCTTATAGCTAACGAGAACGACAAGGAAGCTTCAAAGGACTTCGGCAAGAACATTATCCCTGACATGAGAGAAGCAGGCGAGAAGCTTGTGGCTTATCGTTTTGACGGCTACTGGAAGGACGTTGGAACTATCGACTCTCTTTGGGAAGCAAATATGGACCTTATCAATCCTAACATTCCTATCGATCTTTATGATACAAGCTGGAAGATATACTCAAGAAACCCTGTTATGCCACCTCAGAGCATAGGAAAGAACGCTCAGGTACAGAACTCTATGGTAACAGAGGGCTGCGTTATCGACGGCTCTGTAGAGTTCTCAATGATCTCTGACGGCGTTACTGTTGAGGAGGGCGCTGAGATACTGGATTCTATCCTTATGCCTGGCGCAGTTGTCAAGAAGGGTGCAAAGGTCGAGTATGCTATCGTTGGCGAGAACACTGTTATCGGTGAGAACGCTCAGATCGGTGCAAGACCTGAAACTATCGAGGACAAGGACTCATGGGGCGTTGCTGTAGTGGGCAATAATCTGACCGTTTCTGACGGCAGTGTTGTTGCACCAAAGGCAATAATTTACGAGAATATCTAAGAAAGGACCGAGTAAACATGGATGTAAATATGGGTAACGTACTGGGTCTTGTTTTCGCTAATATGCACGACACGACTCTTGGCGACATGACAAAGAACAGAACTATGGGTTCTGTAATGTTCGGCGGAAGATACCGCCTTATCGACTTCCCACTGTCTAACATGGTAAACAGCGGCATAAGCGAGGTCGGTGTTATAACAAAATCTAACTATCAGTCACTTCTGGATCACCTCGGCTCTGCAAGAGAGTGGGATCTGGCCAGAAAAAAGGGCGGACTTTACATTCTGCCTCCATTCGGCAACGTTGAAAGCACTCTTTACAGAGGCAGGATCGAGGCTCTTTATGGTGCGATGAGCTTTATCAAGCACTCAAGAGCTAAATATGTTATCCTTTCAGACTGCGACGTTGTAACCAATATTGATTACAAGCCTATCGTTGCGGCTCACATTGAGAGCGGTGCGGACATTACTGCTGTTGCACACACTGGCGTTTACAGCTCTGAGGATATAAAGACTTCAACAGTATTCAACGTTGACGCTGACAAGAACGTGACCTCTGTTCTTATCAATCCTGACATCAGCGGCACTTGCACAACGAGCCTTAATGTGTTCGTTATGTCAATGGATTTCCTTATTGAAACTGTTAATGACGCAATGGCAAGAGGAAATGTAAGCTTTGAGAGAAATATTCTTCAGGAGAAGTGCAGAGAGCTTAAGATAAAGATCTACGAGTATGATAACTATTTCAGCAAGCTCAACAGCCCTGAAAGCTACTTTAAGTCAAACATGGCTCTGCTTGAACCTGAGAATGCACGCAAGCTGTTCGTTCCAAAGCGTTCTATCTACACAAAGGTAAGCGACAATGCTCCTGTTAAGTACGATCTGGACAGCAAGGTATCAAATTCTCTTATTGCTGACGGCTGTATCATAGAGGGCGAGGTAGAGAACTCTGTACTGTTCAGAGGCGTTAAGGTAGGCAAGGGTGCAAAGGTCAAGAACTGTATCCTTATGCAGGGTACAGTCGTTGGTGACAATGCTGAGCTTAACTATCTTATCACAGACAAGAACGTTTCTATCTGTGAAAACCATATCCTTACAAGCTCGCCACAGTATCCTATGTATGTAGGAAAGGGAGCTTCTGTATAAAAAGGTCGCAATGACTTAGGAAAGAGGGTTCGGATATGAACATACTTTATACTGCAAGTGAGGCTTTGCCTTTTATTGCTTCAGGTGGATTGGCTGATGTTGCAGGCTCACTGCCTGCGGCTATCAATGCCGAGGGTCACGATTGCAGAGTCGTGATACCTTATTACAGCTCTATCAGGCAGGAGCTCAAGGACAAGCTGACATATGTTACGAATTTCACTGTGCCGGTGGCATGGAGAAATCAATACTGCGGCGTTTTTACAGGCGTTGTGAACGGAGTGACTTATTATCTTTTGGATAATGAGTATTACTTCCAGAGAAACGGCTTGTATGGCTTTTATGATGATGCTGAGAGATTTATATTCTTCTCAAGGGCAGTTCTCGAGCTGCTGAGATACATCGACTTTAAGCCGAATGTTATAAACGCCAATGACTGGCAGACGGCACTTGTTCCTGTTTATTATGATATTTTCTACCGCTATCAGCAGGGTTATGAGGATATCAAGACGGTATTCACCATACACAACATTCAGTATCAGGGACAATATGGCTTAGAACTTATCAACGATATTATGGGCATTCCGCTTTATCATACGGATCTGCTTTCATATGACGGTGATGTGAACTTTATGAAGGCTGCTATTGAAACGGCTGACAAGGTGACGACAGTTTCGCCAAGCTATGCTTGGGAGATACTTGATCCATGGTATTCACATGGTCTTGACAGGGAGCTTGTTAACAAGCAATACAAGCTTTGCGGAATACTTAATGGTATAGATCAGAAGATCTATGATCCTGCAACTGATCCTGTTATTGCTAAGAATTATAGTTTGAATGACAAGACGGGCAAGGCTGTTTGCAAGCACGCTTTGCTCAGCGAGCTTGGCATGGCACATGGAAAAGAGCCTGTTATCGGTATCGTAACGAGATTTGTTTCACACAAGGGTCTTGACCTTATCAAGTATGTGTTTGAGGACATCATCAGGCTTGGCTGCAAGTTTGCTATACTTGGTTCGGGCGAGAAGATATACGAGGACTTTTTCAGCGAAATGCATTATCGTTATCCTGACAGAGTGGGTCTGACCATTGGTTTTGTGCCTGAGCTGTCAAAGAAGATATACGCTGGTGCAGATATGTTCCTTATGCCGTCGCAGAGCGAGCCTTGCGGTTTGGCTCAGATGATCGCTCTGAGATATGGTACTATACCTATCGTAAGAGAGACAGGCGGTTTGAGAGACAGTATCCATGATGCAGGCGACAAGAATGGAAACGGCTTTACTTTCAAGTCTTACAACGCACATGATATGCTTGACGCTGTTGTTAGAGCCAGGGCATACTATGATGACAAGATGAAGTGGGGCAGGCTTGTGAACACTGCGCTCAAGCAGAATTTCAGTTGGACAAAGTCCGCCAAGGATTACATTGCACTTTACAACGACATTCACTAAACACCAATATCCGTTTATTTTGCCTGATAAACGGGAAAGACCGTCCCTTATCTTAGGGGCGGTCTTTTTGTGTTTATATAATTGTACGATCAATTGTACATTTATTTAGGAATTTGTCAACAAACTGAAAGCGGACAGGTGTGTGCCTGTCCGCTTTGGTTTAATGCTGTTTTGTTCGCATTGCTTTCGCTTTTTCTTTCATTTTCTGACCCAAATAAGAGCCTATTTCCAACATTGCGGTGTATTTGTCGATACACACGATAACGTAAGATTCAGCGTATTTAGGGAATTTCAGGGTCAGCGGCCACATATGCTTGACTATCATATCCTCCTCACGCTTGCCTATCTCAAAATGCTGTTTCGCATTGTTGAGTGCGACCTTTGGGTGGGTCATTCCGTGAGGCATTTCGCCTTTTTTCTTCTCACGATCCCGCCAATCATAAAGAAACAGATCGTGAAGCAGACCTGCTCTTGCTGCGGATCTTGAATTTAGTCCCAATTTTCTGCAAACGAGATAGTTATAGTAGGATACATTGATGCAATGCTGATAGCAAGTCGTACTATAGTGATGACGAAAATTTTTCATTTCGTTTACAACATCGCTGTCAAGCAGGTCCTTTACAAACTCAAAATACTCCTTTGCTTGCTCGGAATTTTCAATGGAATATCTTGAACCGAAAGCCTTTGACATTTGCATGACCTCTTTTCGATAACTTATATGCAGGCGGCAATTTTGCTGCCCTTTTTACGGTTGGTGACTAATGTTTACCCCATAAGTTACCCCATTCAAGTTTGTTTTACCAAACTTACATTAACATTATAAACTTTTTTGTTCAAAATGTCAATAGGGAATGTATAACAATTTTATTACAAAAAATATCGGGCTGTCTGTGTTAGCATGACAGTCCGATAAAAAATTGCATATCAGTAGTATTTTTCGTCATAAAATTTGGGGATAAAATCTTTGGCGGCGGATGTGCGGCTTTGGACAAAACCCTCAAAACCGTATTTATTCACGGCGTCAATGACGGTGTTATACTCGAAAGTTGATGTCTTACGGCAAAGCTCTTTGTAGTCAAAGGCTTTATACACGGGGGTGAACTGGCTCATAAGACTTATCATTATTTCGTCTTTGGCAAAATTTTTGCCTAGCCACTCCATAAGCTTTATGGAGTCTTTACGGTGGGTAGGGAGGACAAGGTGGCGGACTATTGTGCCGCTCTGCATTATGCCCTTTTCGTCAAAGGTTGGCTTGCCTGAAAGCTCTGCCATTTTATGTATTGAAGCAGCGGCGTTTTCAAAATAGTCTGCGGCTTTGGAATATTTATCCGAAAGTGTAGGATCAAAATATTTAAGATCGGGTAGAAATATCTGCACATAGCCACGAAGAAGCTCCAGCGTTTGAGGCTTTTCATAACCGCCGCTGTTATAGACCACGGGGATAGTGAGCTTATCTTTACAGAGGTCGAGCGCTTTTATTATTTGCGGAACGAAGTGGGTGGGATTGACGAGGTTTATGTTGTTTGCGCCCATTGATTGAAGCCGCAGAAAAGTGTCTGCAAGTTCTTGTTCGGTAAGCTCAAAGCCTTTGCTCTGAGCGGATATTTCGTAGTTTTGGCAGAAACAGCATTTCAGACAGCAGCCTGAGAAAAATACTGTGCCTGAGCCTTCTGTGCCGCTGATACAAGGTTCTTCCCACATATGAAGCTCGGCTCGTGCTATCCTGACTTTGGCAGTTTCACCGCAGAAGCCTCTATGCTCGTATCGGTTCACTTTGCACTCTCTTGGGCAGAGGGTACAGCTTTTAAGGATATCGTTCATGCCGCTGTGTCAACTCCGCCTATTTTGGTGTAGGAGTCAGAGGATAGGTCGCCTGATGAGTCTGTGTTTTCGTCAAGCGGGATATTGAACTGGAATGAATCTGTTATCAAATCGTCGTTCTGGAAGCAGGCTGTGAACGTGGTGCGCTTTGAATCGGCTGGGACAAGGAACTTGATCGTATAGGTCATATCGTCTTCGTAGTCGCTTTCACCGGGGAAGAAGTTGTTTGAGAAAAACGAATTATCGTTTTCGTCATAGGCGGTGTTGTAGGCAAAGGTGAATTTTACCTGTCTGTTGCTATCGCTGATATTAACATCAAGGTCGAGGTCTATTTCCCATACTGTGTCACCGCTTATAATGCCGCCTGTAAGTGAGTTTCTTTCCTCATCGGTCAGGTCGCTTACTTTACGTTCGGTGAGAGTATAGCCTTGATATTGAACGCTGTAGGTACCGTCCTCAGCGTCTTGCGCTACATAGAGGTTAGAATGGTCGGTGTAGTCATCTTCGGCTTCACTATAGGTATCGTCATAATCGTAGTCATAGTCATAGTCGTCATATCTGTCGGAGATGAGCTTGCTTGAAAAAAAGCTAAAAAGTGTGGGGATAACGGACATGAGGATAATGATGATAACAACGGCTGTGACGCAGCCTTTGCCGCCATTCTTTTTGTTAGAGTGGTTTATGTTCGTGGCGTTGAAGCTATAGGAGCTGTTGTTTGGACGGTTATAGCTTGTACGCTGTTGGCTGTAGTTATTGAGGGCGGCAAGCTTTTCGGCTCTTGAATTTGAATAGCTTGGGGGAGGGGTCGGGTTTTTAGGTGGGGTATAGGTGCTTTGGAAATTCTCGTCCCTTGCTTCCTCTTTACGTTCCTCGGAAACGAAATCGTTCTTTTCTTCCTTGAAGGTGTCATTTTCAGACTGACCGAACCAGCCGTCCTGCTCGTTATCGGCACGGAGATCATGAGAGTGCAGGTCATCTGAAAGGCTGTTACAGCTTATATCCTCGTCACGGGCTGTGAAGCACTCAGGACAAATTATCTCATCATCGCTTTTAAAGCGGTATCCGCAAATTCTGCATTTATTTCTGCTCAATTATTTCACCTCATTAATATACAAATTCCCAGCCCTGTTTTACAGGCTGACAAACGCACTTATAGCTCCAGCCTGACAGCTTTTCTGCGGCTGTTTGTGCGGAAGCGATATCGGGAAAAACTCCAAAAACGGCTGAGCCGCTTCCTGTCATAAGTGCGGAGAGAGCTCCGCTGTTTTTAAGCTCATGCACTGCATGAGCTATCTCCTCACGGTCGGCGGCATATTCCAGCACATTGAAAAGGTTTGAGCATATGCCGAAAAGCTTTCCGCCGCCGATATATCTCAGCAGGACGTCCATATTACAGCGTTTTGGGTTTGAAATGCTGTCATACTTTTTGAAAGCTTCGGGGGTGGAGATACCCACGTCTGGTTTTATTATGACGAAAGCGCAGTCGGGTGAGGGCAGGTTGCTCATTATTTCGCCAACGCCCTGACAGAGCCTTGTGCCGCCTGTAATACAGAAAGGCACGTCTGCACCCAGAGCCACGCCTATGGAGCAGAGCTGTTCATCGGTGAGCCTTGTATCGAACATGAAGTCCAAGGCTCTAAGGGTAGCGGCGGCGTCTGCACTTCCTCCGCCCATGCCTGCTTGTGATGGGAGGCTTTTCTCCACATTCACTGTTATTTTACAGCCGAAGTCAATATGGGTGAAGTCGGCAAAGGCATGGTAGGCTTTTGTGATGATATTATCCTCGCCCTTTGGAAAGCTGTCAAGTTTGCAGGTAAGCTCTATGCCCTCGCCCTCAGAGAGGGTGAAGTCCAAGAGGTCGAAGCAGGACACTGACTGCATGACAGTATTTAGCATATGGTAGCCGTCATCACGTTTACCAACGATATCCAATGCAAGATTTATTTTTCCGTAGGCTTTTATTTTTAAATTACTGCACGTTACCATTTTTGATATCCTCTAAAAATTCTCCGATACGTTTGATAGCCTCTCTCAGGTGGTTAAGGGAATAGGCGTAGGAGACACGCACATAGCCCTCTCCGCACTCGCCGAAAGCATCTCCCGGCACGACGGTTACCTTTTTGGTGTACACAAGTTTTTCGCAGAAGTCGGTGCTTGTCATGCCTGTGCTTTTGATACAAGGGAAAACATAGAATGCGCCTTGTGGTGCAAAGCATTTAAGACCAAGCTTATTGAAAGAATCCACCACAAAGCGACGGCGGATATTATACTCGTTACGCATGGCATCTATATCCTTCTGACAACTGTGCATGGCAACGATAGCGGCATACTGGCTGACAGTAGGGGAGGACATGATAGCATACTGATGAAGCTTGAGCATTTGGGACACTATCTCTTTTGGTCCGCCAAGGAAGCCAAGCCGCCAGCCTGTCATTGCAAAGCTTTTGGAAAAGCCGTTTATGACGATAGTACGCTCACGCATACCCTCTATTTCTGCGATAGAGCAATGCTTGCCTGAATATGTAAGCTCGGAATATATCTCGTCTGAGGCTATCATGATATTGGTATCTTTAAGCACCTTTGCGATAGCTTCGAGATCTTCACGGCGCATTATCGCACCTGTTGGGTTATTAGGATAGGGCAGGACAAGAAGCTTGGTTTTGTCGGTTATTTTTTCACGAAGCTCGTCTGCTGTAAGTCGGAACTCGTTTTCTTCCTTTGTTTCTATGACCACTGGAACGCCGCCGCATAGGGAAACGATAGGACGATAACAGACAAAGGACGGTTCGACTATAAGGACTTCATCACCGGGTTGGATAAGGCATCTTATGGTAAGGTCGATAGCTTCAGAGCCGCCAACAGTGACGATTATTTCCTTATTAGGGTCATAGCTTGTGTGGATAGTACGCTGAAAATACTTGGCTATTTCTTCACGGAGTGCTATAAGTCCCGCGTTTGCGGTATAGCAGGTCTTGCCTTTTTCCAAAGTTGAGATAGCTTCCTGACGTATGAGCCACGGAGTTTTGAAGTCAGGCTCGCCAACGCCAAGGGAGATAACGCCCTCTAGCTGCTGTGCGATATCGAAAAATTTTCTGATACCTGAGGGCTTCATTTCCTTTATGGCAGGGCAAAGCACTTTATTATAATCTATCATGGGGAGATCAAACCTCTTTCGTCTTTATCATCTGAGCTTATCATGATGCCGTTGTCTTTATAGACCTTTAGCACGAAGTGTGTGGCGGTGGACTGGACAGCGTCGATAGTTGCAAGTCTTTGGGAAACAAACTGTGAGATATCCCTGATGTTTGCACCGTTCACGGCAACGATTATATCATAAGCACCTGACATAAGGCGGACGGACTCCACCTGCTCATAGCTTGCGATCTGGTTTGCTATCTCGTCAAAGCCTGACTGTGACTGCGGGGTGACTTTAAGTTCTATAAGAGCGAAAACTGAATTAGCGTCATAGGCACTTTCGTCAACGATAGCGGAATAGCCCTTTATTACGCCGTCTGCTTCAAGCTTGGCGATATCCGCTGCAACCTGCTCTTCTGTTTTATCAAGAAGAACGGCAAGCTCGCTGTTTGTGATACGGGCGTTGTTTTTCAGTAATTTTATAAGCTGATCCATAAATAAACCTCCTTTAAGATTTACAAATATACATTATATATTATAACATATTATCTGTATGAACGCAAGTATTGTGATGTAAGAAATGAGTAATTTATCTGTCAGAATAGACAAAGGGGAGGGCGAGAAAGCTTGTGGCGTGGGGGTCGTGGCGTAGCTGAGATGTTGTAGGGTGGACGGGCGAATGTTGTTCGCCACTACAGATAAATTGCGGTCATGAGAAATTGTAGGGGCTGGAGTCCTTGACAGCCCATTTATCTTGGGTATTTGTTTTATGAGCTGTACAGTTATTTGGACTGTGCAGCTTTTTATGTGTGAGGGGTGTGAAAATTGGGGCGGCGGTATTGAAATTATTATTTTGTTGTGATATAATTGTACTAACTAGAACTGTGTAAATTCGGGAAGGATCTTTATGAGTATAAACAGCAATGAGGGCAATGATTTTTGCAACAGATATAATGAGGTGCTGAAAAGCGATAAGAAAAAAATGATCGCTGCGGCTGCAGCTTGCACTATCGTTATGGGAGCAGGCTTTGGGGGATATTTATACTACGGCGCTTATTATGCTTCGGGCTGGCACACCCATGACGGCTCGACTTATTATATTGTCAAGGAGACGGGCGAAAAGGCGCTTGGCTATCAGATAATAGACAACACCTGCTATCTTTTTGACGACAAGGGAAACGCTATGGCTGACGGCTGGCATAAGTATCGTGGGGACACTTACTATGTCAAGGACGGCGTTGTTCAGCGTGGAAAATTGAAAATAAAGGGAGAGGAATACTATTTCTCTGAGGAGTCTGGCATTTTCAGGACGGGTCTTTGCGAGATAAACGGCGGTGAATACTACTTTGACGATCACGGCTTCCCTGACACGGGTTTTGACAGCGACGGCGGTTATTACTATGACGAGAGCGGCAAGCGTGTGACAGGCTGGGCAAAGATAAACAATGTTCAGTATTATTTTCTCAAGAGCGGTGAGATGGCTAAGGGCTTTGTTGAGATAGAGGGCAAGATATACTATTTTGATGATGACGACGGTCACATGGCCACAGGCTGGCAGGACATTGACGGAAAGAAGTATTATTTTTCTGAGAGCGGTGCTGTTCACAAGGGCTGGATGGAGCTTGAAAAGAAGTATTATTATTCTGATGAAGCTACAGGGGCTTGCGCTCAGGGCTTTGCGGAGATAGACGGTGAGAGCTATTATTTCAATGATAGCTGTGAAATGGTCAAGGGCTGGATAACAATTGACAAGAACAGATATCATTTTGCCGGTGACGGTAAAATGACTAAGGGCTGGTATGAAGAACCGCCTGAGAAGTATTATTTCAAGGGCGACGGCTCGGCAGGAAAGGGCTTTACCAAGATCAAGGACAAGTATTATTACTTTGATAAGAAAAATCGCCTCCTCTCCGGTTGGAACGAGATAGGCGGAAATGTTTATTACTTCGGCAGAGGCGGTGTTGTGGCTGACGGCTGGGAGGATATTGACGAAGATACTTACTATTTTGATAAAAAGACCCATGTGGCAGCGACAGGCTGGACGAATACGGATCAGTACACTGATGATGAGAAAAAGAAAATAAAAGAGTTCAAATCCAATGTTTCAAAGCTTGTGAAGTTTGAGAAGGACGATTACAAAAAGGACGAGAAGCCTGACGAAAAAGAGACCCAAAAACTTGAGGAGCTTGCGGACAAATTCGGTGAAAAGACATTCAATGCTTATGACAGAAAGGTTTATGAAAAGTTCGGCGGGGCGGTGTTCTATCAGTATTATTTCTACTCTGATCACACTCTTTGCACTGGATTTCATAAAATAAACGGCTATTACTTCTACTTCGATGAGGAGACGGGTAAGAAAGCTACGGGCTGGAAGACCATTGACGGAAAGAGATATTATTTTGGTCTGACAGGAGCGGCGGCTGTTGGCGAATTTGAGGAGGGCGAGGACAAAAAATACACCTTCTCAAACGAGGGCGTGCTTGCGGACGGGATCGTTAAGATAGACGCTGAATGGAAGTTCAAGAAAGAGGACGGCTCTTGGGCTAAGTCGGAGTTTGTTACTTCAAAGGGAAATATTTACTACATTGGTGAGGACGAGGCTGCATTTACAGGTTGGCACACTATTGAAGACAAGCTGTATCATTTTGACAATGACGGCAAGCTTTCAAAGGGGCTGTTCAGTGATGATTCAGGGCTTTACTACATTGACAAGAACGGCGCTCAGAAAGACAAGTGGGTAACAGCCGGTGACAAGACCTATTATTTTGACGGCGATGGCAAGGCAGTTTCAGGCTGGAGAGAAATAGACGGAACGGAGTTTTATTTTGACAGCGATCATGTTTTGCAGAATGAATGGACGACTATTGCAGGAAAGAAATATTTCCTGCAGAATGGTGTTGCGTTGAGAGGTCCTGTGTACATTGACGACAAGTATTACAACTTCGGTGAGGACGGATATCTGAAATCCGGCTGGGTAAGCTGGCGTGGGCAGAAGTTCTACAACAACAAGAACGGCACTGTTGTGACGGGTTGGAAGAAGATAAGCGGAAAGCGATATTATTTCAATGATTATGGCATGATGCTCATAAACACTACTGTTGACGGATATAACATTAACAATGACGGAGTTGCGCATAAGGCAAAGTAGCAATAAAAAGGACTGCTGTGGTTTAAGACAGCAGTCCTTTTGGTTTTGTATCAAATTTTTTCAAGCAGGCATACCGCTGTGGCGGATATGCCTAGTTCCTCGCCTGTGAAGCCTAGCTTTTCTTCGGTGGTCGCTTTAACTGATATTTGTGAAATATCGCAGCTGCAGGCTTTTGCTATACGCTCCCGCATGGAGGTGATATAGGGGGCAAGCTTTGGCTTCTGTGCGCAGATGGTGGAGTCTATATTGCCTATTTTCCAGCCTTTTTCGGTCATAACGCTTATGACTTTTTCCATGAGCTTCATACTGTCTGCACCCTCATAGTCGGGGTCGTTATCAGGGAAAAGCTTGCCGATATCGCCCAGTGCCAATGCACCAAGTATGGAATCCATTATGGCGTGGGCAAGGACGTCTGCATCGGAATGTCCTAAAAGTCCTTTTTCATATGGTATATCCACGCCGCCGAGAATGAGCTTTCTGCCCTCGGTGAGCCTGTGAACGTCATAGCCGTGTCCTATACGCATTTTTTTTGTTCCTCCTGTCCTGAAAATCGTACTGTTATATTTCCTCGTAGTTGCCTAAAAATTTGAAATATGAAAGTTCTGAATCAAGCTCGCTTATGAGCTTTGCCACGTCCGGAGAGGTTATTGCTCCCTCAAAATCGAGATAGAAAACAACGTCAAAATCGGTGTTGGCGATAGGACGGCTCTCGATCATGGAAAGGTTAAGTCCTGCTACGGAGAATTTGGTGAGAAGTCTGTATAGTGCAGATGAGGTATGCGGCAGTGCCAAAGACACTGACACGATATCAGCATTTTCCGAGCAGAGAGTTTCCTTCGAGATGAGAATAAATTTAGTGTAATTCTCGGCGGCGTTCGCTATATTATGTTTGAGTATCTCAAGATCGTTCTGCTGTGCGCAGGCTTCTGAGCAGATAGCGGCATACGGTTCATTGCTTTCTTTTATGTAGCACGCCGCAAGGGCAGTATTTGCGTATTTATGGCTTTTAAGTCCGTTCTGAGAAAGAAACTCAGAACACTGGCTGAGTGCCTGCTCATGGGAATAGACTATTTTGATATCCTCAAAGCGTGTGCCTTTTTTTACGGCAAGGCAGTGGGAGATCTTTACCTTAGTTGCTGCGCATATCTTGAAGTCATGCTTTTTCATAAGCTCGTAGGTCTGACCGACCGAGCCTGCGGTGGAATTTGCTATGGGAAGTATACCGAAATCCGCTGAGCCGTTTTCAACTGATGAAAAAACGTCCTCAAAATCTTCAAAGAACATTGGCTCAAAGTCGCTGAATATCTGCTTGCAGGCTATATGTGAATATGAGCCTGTGGTACCCGGTACGGCGACTTTTTTATGACCTGTCAAGTCCAACTTTTTGTACTCTATCTTATCTGAGTCTGCAAAAAACTCCTGATACTGACGGCACTTTGAAATATCCATGATGTTTTGGAAGAACACTCTTGACGCACTTTCCAAGCCCTTTGGTGAGCTTTCTGTTACATGGTCAAGTATCTCGTTTTCACGCTTGCTCTGAAAAACAGGCATATTGTTTGCTATCTTATACTCAGCCACCTTGAAGCTTATCTGCATACGCTTATTAAAAAGCTCCTGAAGCTGGTTGTCTATATCGTTAATTTCATTTCTTAATTCCTGAAGATCCATTTTTACGCTCCTTAACAGACAGAATGGTATTATTTTATCATATTTTCTGCCTTTATTCAAGAACTATTTTGTTAATTAAGGCTTTATCGAGTTTGGAAAATGGGATAACGGGCAGAGGGGTGATATCGGTCTGGGTGAGTATTTTTTCAAGCCAGACCATATGATAGCACTTGTTGAACTTAAAGGCACATCTATGGAACGTACCTATTATAGTATAGCCCATTTTTTCATGGAACTTTACGCTGTCAAAGGTGAGATACTCGTCTTCTTTTTCGGGATAGGCGACGCAGGCATAGAGGTTTGTTATATGCTGTGCCGCAAGGAGCTTTTCAAGGGCGGAGTAGAGCTTTGCACCTATGCCTTTGCGGTGAAGTCCTTTTTTTACATAAACTGTGACTTCAACCGACCAATCATAGGCGGCTCTGTTTTTGAAAACGCCTGCATAGGCGTAGCCTGCTATTTTGCCGTTTTCTACTGCGGCTATGTAGGGATAATTTGCGGATATGCGGCGGATCCGGTCGGAAAACTCCTCCACAGAGGGGACGTCATACTCGAATGTTATGGCGGTGTCTTCAACGTAGGGACGGTATATTTCAAGAAGCTCGTGAGCGTCCTTTTCGGTAACTGTTCTTATTATCATGGTGTTCTCCTTATAGTACCATTAATACTGTGCCTGCGGTGATAAGAGCCGCACCTACGGCTGATTTTACTGTGAAGTCCTCGTGGAGAAATATCACTGCAAGGATAAGGGTGATGACAACGCTGAGCTTGTCTATGGGGGCGACTTTTGAAACGCTGCCCATTTGGATAGCCTTATAATAGCACAGCCACGAAGCACCTGTTGCAAGTCCTGAAAGGATAAGGAACACCCAGCTTTTTCTGCCAATAGAGCCTATGCCGCTTTGTGTGTGGGTGATGAACACCATGAGCCATGCCATAGCAAGCACAACGCAGGTACGCAGTGCGGTGGCAAGATTTGAGTTTACTCCTTCAATGCCGACCTTTGCAAGGACAGAGGTGAGCGCTGCGAAAACAGCGGAGAGAAGCGCAAACACGAACCACATAATACCACTTTCTTTCGTGAAAAATTGTTTGCTCATGCCTTATTATAGCACCTAAAGGTGCTTTTTGCAATAGAATGAGCGGCAGGACGTGATATTTTACATCAGACCTGCCACTTATGCTTAGTTATTTGCGGCAAATAATTTTATTGTTCGTGAAAGTGCTGTTACCTGCTGAGGGGTACTGAATGCAGAGGGTGAGAAACGCACTGTGCCTTGCTCTATTGTGCCGAGGGTGGTATGGGTGACGGCGGCACACTGAAGTCCTCCGCGGAGGGCGAAGCCTTTTTCGCTGAGATAGGAGGCGATCTCAGCGGAAGGGATATCTCCGATGTTAAATGAAAGTATGGGGACTTTCTTTTGGTCTGTTTCATAGAACTTTATTTTGTCTATGTCTGAAAGCTGTTCGTAGAGCTGTTTGCAGAGCTTTTCTTCGTGGGCTTTTATTACGGCAGGGGTCTTTTGACGTACGAATTTTAGTCCCTCGCCAAGACCGATTATGCCCACTGTGTTGATTGTGCCGCTTTCAAGCTTTTCGGGGAGGAAAGGGGTCTGTTCAAGCAGGGCGGAGGTCGCACCTGTGCCACCCTCGATTATGGTAGACAGAGAATACTCGCCGTCTGAGATAAGAAGCCCTGTGCCTGTTGGTCCGTAGAGGGCTTTGTGACCTGCGGTGCAGAGAAAGTTGAAGCCGTCTGAGAGAGAAAGCTCCAAAAGCCCGCAGGCTTGTGCGCCGTCAGCTATAAAGCATATGCCATGGGCTTTGCAGAGGGCGGCTAATTCACGGTATGGCATGAGCCTGCCTGTGACGTTTGAAGCCACTGTACAGCAGATACACTTAGTTTCGGGGGTTATAAGGCGGCGGAAGTTTTCCACTGTTTCGCTGTCTGTTTCCCCTGTTCGGGCAATAGAATATTTCACGCCTCTTGTTTTTGAAAGGGCATAGACGGGTCTTGCTACTGCGTTATGCTCGTGGTCTGAGATTATCATATGACCACCGTACTGCATGACACCTTTTATCGCCATGTTAAGGGCATGGGTACAGTTGGCGGTGAAAGCCACGTTTTCGGTCTGTGCTTCAAACATTTCTGCCGCCTGCTGTCTAACGGTGAATATCTTTTCAGACACTCGCATGGAAAGCTTGTGACCGCTTCTGCCCGGGTTGCCACCATAGCGTTCTACTGCCTGAGCGACGGCTTTTGCTACGGTAGGGGGCTTGGGGTAGGTGGTGGCTGAGTTATCAAAGTTTATTATGCTTCGGGTGTCTATTTTTCTCACCTCTTTTGCTCGAATATCACGTTTCTGAATGGTATGCGCTCTTTTTCAAGTATGGCGGTTATTTCTTCTGTGGGTGCGGTGACGGCTATGGAGTAGCCGCAGCCTGTTCCGAGGTTTTTGGGCGTTCTCTGTATCTCACAATAGTATTTTAAACCGTTCAGCAAGTTTTTTGCTTTCATTGCATAGGTTATGGAAGTCATGGCTATAAGACTCTTTTTCATTTTTGTTGCTCCTTTATGCTGTACTTGTCCGTATACGCTTTTACGAATACACTTCAGTATATGCCGTTCACGGTTTGAGGGTGAACGCTGAAAGTTTTGTGAAAGGTAGGTGAAATTTGATAAAAGTTAATAGTCAGTTTAAATTTCGGGTGTACTATTTATAATATAAAAAAGAAAAGAGGTAAAAGCTTATGAACGGATTTATGTATAAGGTAGCGAGATTTTTTCAGGGCAGATATGGTATAGACAAGCTTTTTTATGGCATTTGCGGTGTGGCTGTGGTGCTTAGTGCGGCGAATTTGTTTGTAAAGTCGCTTATTTTACAGCTTATGGTATACGCTGTGCTGGTGCTGGCGGTGGTTAGGGCGATGTCGAGAAACTGTCAGAAGCGATATGAGGAGAACATGAAGTTTGAGAGGGCTTTCGGGGGAATTGGCAGGAAATTTTCATTCTGGAAGAGAAAGTTCGCTGACAGAAAGACCCATGTTTATATAAAGTGCGGTGTATGCAAAAAGACGTTAAGGCTTCCAAAGGTAAAGGGTGAACATACTGTGAAATGCCCTAACTGTGCAAATAAGTTCAAGGTGAAGATCTGACCTGTTGCGGAATTTTCGGAAATGTGCTATACTATATAATATAGTATGATACTGTAGGGGTGCAAAGACAATGGGAATGAGCTGTCGAGGACGCCGGCCCCTACGGAAGTGTGTCAGGTACGATTTTTTTGCGAAAAGGGAGCGGCAGGAATGCAGAAAGTAAATTATCAGAAAATGCTGGAGGGCATTATAAAAAAACACGAGGAAAAGGGCGAAGTGCCGACTTTGCTTTTGCATAGCTGTTGTGCGCCGTGTTCGTCTTATGTGCTTGAATATCTGTCGCAGTATTTTAAGATAACTGTGTTTTACTACAATCCGAACATTTATCCCCGTGAGGAGTACGATAAGCGTGTGGCGGAGCTTCAAAGGCTTATTGCACAAATGCCTATGAAAAATCCTGTTACGTTCGTGGAGCGTGGGTATGACGAGGGTGAGTTTTTTCAGGCTGTTAAGGGCTTTGAGGATATACCTGAGGGCGGGGAGAGATGCTTTCGATGTTACAGGCTCAGGCTTGAACGGACGGCTCAGCTTGCCAGGGAGCTTGGCATGGATTATTTCACCACAACGCTGTCTATTTCACCATACAAGAATGCTCAGAAGCTCAACGAGATATCGGAGGAGCTTGTGGAGATATATGATGTAAAGGCACTTCCTGCGGATTTCAAGAAGCGTGAGGGCTACAAGCGTTCCATTCAGCTTTCGTCAGAATACGGGCTTTACAGGCAGGATTACTGCGGCTGTATCTTCTCAAAAAGAGAGCGTGAAAGGCTGAATACGATTACAACAAAATCTGAATAAATATAAAAATATTAAAATTACATAGAATGCTTGTACATATTGTGATAACATATCTGGTTATATATAGCAAAAATAATATGCAGATTTGTGAAAAATGGCTAAAGATATGTGGTTAATTTGTGAAAAACGTTTATTGAAATACTTGTAAATGTGTGTTACAATATAGGCAAGATGTATGTTGAGGAGATATCGCTCAATATGTATCTAAAAATTATTAACAAAGATGGAGGAAAAACAAATGAAAATCTCTAAGATTCTCGCTGGTATGTCAGCTGCTGCTCTCGCTGCATCAATGATGTCACTCGCAGCATTTGCTGATGAAACAGCTACTGTTAAGGCAGACCTCACTGGAGGTACTGTTTCTCTCATTGATGAGAAGGACGATGACGGTGTTGTTACAAAGACAGGTGTTCTTACAGGAACAAACGTTAAGCTTTCAGATGTTTGCGGTATTGATGTTAATGTAACAGTTGGTGCAGACTCAGCTGCAAAGATCGAGGCTGGAGACTGGATAGGCGGTGGACTTGGTTACAACTCTGAGTCAACTGGTTGGGCTTCAAAAGAGTGGTCATTCCAGGATGGTGCTAAGGACGTAACAGGCGTTAAGGCTGCTGACGGTTCTTATGATTTTGTTCTGAAGGGAAAAGATCCTGTATTTGCTGATACAGATACATATGCTCAGGTATGGCTTCAGAACTGGACTACAAAGGACTTCACATTCAATGCGTTCACACTTCTTGACAAGGACGGCAATCCTATCCTTGTTGTAGAGTCTGACAAGGCACAGGGCGGAAACACTGTTGACCTTAGCGAATACAAGAAGCAGACTGAGGTTACACTTAACAGTGAAGGTCAGTCTACATCTGACAGCGGTAAGGTAAGAATCAACATCAAGCACCCATGGTGTGACGATGCTCACAAGGCTGCTTTCAACCTTGTTGATGATTGGAGCGTATTTGCAGGTGCTGACGCTATTGCTGTTACAGTTGATATCTCAAATGTAACTGACGCTTTCAACGCTTATCCATGCTTCACAAATGGTATTAAGAACGGTATTGCTTATTGGGAAGCTTCTGATAACAACCCTGCTGTTACAGTAAACGCTGACGGCACATACACATTTATCGTTAAGTTCCCTTCAGCTCTTGAAATGGACGCAAATAATATGTTCTTTGACATTGCTACAGACCTCGCTGGTACAGACGGCGAAGATCCTGCTGTTAAGATGGCTGTTAAGAAGGTTGTAGTTCTCAACAAGAGTGACGCTGAGCCAACAGATCCTTCTGAGTCAACAGCTGATTCAACAGATTCTGACGAGTCAAAGGGTGTTCTCGTAGATTCTTCAGACTCTAAGACTAACTCTGCTGCTACATCTTCTAAGGCTGCTAACAACGCATCTAACACAAACCCAAGCACAGGTGCTGCTGCTCTTGCTGCTGTAGGTGTTGCACTTGCTGGTGCTGCTGTAGTTGCTACTAAGAAGAGAAAGTAATCTGTAATTCAGATAATTCTTACTTAGAATAATTAAAGACCTGTCTTTCGGGACGGGTCTTTTTTTGTTGCATTTTTATCGAAGTGGTGGTATAATTGATCTATAAACTGCGGAGGTGTTTTTATGCGTATAGTTTTTGATGATATTAAAGAGAGCCTTGCGACGAATTTCAAGGGCGGCGAGAAAAGCTTTGCAAGCAGGGCTTTTTCTGACGGCAAGAACAAAATGATGAAAGGCAGGCTTGTGCCGGGGGCTTCTATCGGTCTGCACAGACACGAGGGCAACTGCGAGATGATATATGTTCTTGAGGGCAGCGGCAAAATGCTTTATGACGGCGGTGAGGAAAGACTGTCGGCAGGAGATTTCCATTACTGCCCTGAGGGTCATGAGCATAGCTTTATCAATGACGGCGACAGCGACCTTGTGTTTATTGCAGTTGTGCCAGCTCAGTAGATTTTTGCAGCTTTGTATCTGTGAAATAGTGGGTCAAAATGGCTCTGTAGTCTGAGCCTTTTTCTGCCATGGCGTTTGCACCGTACTGGCTCATTCCTACGAGGTGTCCGAAGCCGTGAGAGGTGAAAATGAATTTTGTGTTGGCAAAGGTGAACTCGAAACATGGCGAGGAGATATCAAGGATATCGCAGAAGGTGTTTGGCTGGATATCATAGCCGCAGACGGTCAGGTTCGTTACATAGCCTATGCCGTCTGTTTTTGTTTTGAGCCAACTATCAGCATTGGCGAGGGGAGTAAAATTAATATCGGGGAAGCGGTCAAGAAGCTTGTCTTGAAATTCCTTGGCGGTGAGTGCCTGGGTACATTCTGTGGTGACAAGGTCTTTGTCAGCGGAGCTGTCTACTGACAGAAGATATGGGATATCCTCTCCCCATGCGTTTTTGGCGGATTGGGTATGACCGTTTGAAGCAGCGTGAAAGGCGACGATTATGGGTTCGTCTTCATAGGTGAGAATTTCGTTTTCCACTGACTGCACGGCTGACTTTACCTTTTTGTATGCCTTTTCATAGTCGCTGCCGTAGTATTCTTTGGCGGCTTTCAGGGTGAAAAAGCTTTGGTAGAGGGTGCTGTCATCGCTGATGAGTGCGCCTTTTAAGGCGGGAGTAGGCGACTGGGCTTCGGAGAGCTGTCGGCGGCATATGTAGGTATGGGCGAGGACGGCTTGCGCTTTCAGGGCTTCTTCGTCAAAGTCCGCAGGCATTTGTGCAAGCACTGAGCCTATCATATATTCTTCAAGGGTGAAGTCTTCGGTCTTGCCGCTTTCGGTGAAATATACGGCTATTTTTTCTTTTTCTGCAAATGCAGGTTTCGATGCGGACTCGTTTGGACGAAGAAATACTATGGTCGGTATTATTATAAGGATAACAGCAAATACTGCCATTATCTGTATCAGGTCTTTCATATGGTTTGTCCTTTCTTTTTTGGGGTACTATATTATATTCATGCAGTGTAGCAAATATTCATACAGGGCGAATTTTTGTACTGCAAATTTTTCAATGGCGGAGATATGCGGTTTTAATTTGACAGGTTATCTTAATACTTGACAAAAATCTGAAAAAGGTGTATAATATAACTTATATTTATAATATACTTGAAAGTGAGATGATCTATTCAATGATAAATAATGCAGCAAGGTCGCTTTTATGCGAACAGTTTATAGCAAACAATACTATTGACCCTAAGCTTTATGACAGATATGTGGTAAAAAGAGGCTTGAGAAACTCTGACGGTACAGGTGTTATGGCAGGTCTTACTAATATCTGTAACGTACACGGATATGTGGTAAACGAGGGTGAGAAATCTCCTATTCAAGGTCAGCTTATCTTCCGTGGATACAACATAAATGATCTGGTCACTAACGCTCAGAAAGAGGGACGTTTCGGCTATGAGGAGATAGTGTATCTGCTGCTCATGGGCGATCTGCCTAACAGGGTGGAGCTTGATGCGTTCAGAGAAATGATGGCTGAAAACAGACCTCTCCCTGACAACTTCTTTGAGGACATGATACTTAAAGCTCCGTCAAAGAACATCATGAATAAGATGGCGAGAGCAATTCTGGCTCTTTACTCTTATGACGATAACCCTGAGAATCGCTCGCCTGAGTATGAAATGGCTACGGCTATCTCTATAATCTCTAAATTGCCTAACATCATGGTTTCGGCTTATCAGGTAAAGAAACGCTGTTATGACGGTGAAAGCTTGTTCATGCACCCTCTGATACCTACACATTCTACTGCGGAGATGATACTGTCGGCACTGCGTCCGGACAGACAGTTCACTGAGGAAGAGGCTAAGATACTTGATCTGTTACTTATGCTCCACGCTGAGCATGGCGGAGGAAATAACTCGACTTTTGCCTGCCGTGTGCTTACATCTTCCGGAACGGATCCTTATTCTGCATACTCTGCGGCTATCGGTTCGCTGAAAGGTCCACGTCATGGTGGCGCTAACCTTAAGGTGGCGGCAATGCACCAGTGCATAAAGGACAACGTTCAGAACTGGGAGGACGAGGGCGAGATCGCTGATTTCCTTACAAAGATACTCAACAAGGAAGCTTTTGACCACACTGGTCTTGTTTATGGCATGGGTCACGCTGTTTACACATTGTCTGACCCTAGAGCTGTCATACTCAGAGAGAATGCCAAGAAAATGGCTGAGAACACTGAGTTTGAGAGAGAATACAAGCTTCTTGAAGCGGTGGAAAGACTTACTCCTGAGCTGTTCAAGAAGGTCAAGGGCAGTGACAAGGCAATGTGCGCTAATGTTGATATGTACTCCGGCTTTGTTTACAGTATGCTGGGTATTCCTGAGGATCTTTATACTCCTATGTTTGCCGTTTCAAGAATGGCAGGCTGGTGCGCACACAGATTTGAAGAGCTTGTAACAGGCAAGAGGATAATCCGTCCTGCATACAAGGCTATCTCAGGTGAGAAGAAGTATATCCCATTGGACGAAAGATAAGCAAAATAATTTTTACCTGTTCCTAATGGGCGGAAAAAGGCTTGAAATATTTTTGTGTATATGATATAATAGAATCGGGTATATGCCCGGTTCTATTTTTTTGTTTGGTGTATCAGGAGGGATCGCTTGAAAAATCTTAAATTGGCTGCTGTTTGTCTTTCTTGTCTTACTATGACAGGCTGTTCGGCACTGAATTTTTCTGTTGAGGGACTTATAAACGCCCCGAAGCTTACCTCTGAGCAAAGCGAGATACATCAGGCGCTTATTGAGAGCGTGGGCAGCAATATAACTCTGAAATATCCTAAAAACGGTGAATACCGCTCGGCTTATGTTATCGCAAATATCGACGATGAGCCTACGGACGAGGCTATGGTCTTCTATGAGTACACTTCAAACGGATCTGAGGAGGACGGCTTGAGGGTGAACATTCTCGACAAGGACGAGGACGGCAAGTGGTATTCTGTGAAAGAGCTAGCAGGCGCAGGCACGGACATAGATCAGGTCATTATCTCGCCTATGGGAAGTAATAACCAGACGGACGTTTTTGTGGGATATCAAAATCTTACTAATGATGAAAAGACCATGGAGATATACAGCTATACCGACGGAGATTTCAAGCGTGTGGCGCTTGATACTTATTCGGTGCTGGAGCCTTTGGATATAAACAATGATGGTTATATAGAGATTATCACCATTCAGAGAAGCACCAATAATGATACAGGTGCGGTGACTGCAAAGGCTTCTATGCTCAACATGAAAAACAATGAGATAACCCGCGGCGAGAACGTTGATATGTGCGATAATGTGACTTCTTATGTGTCATCAAAGACGGGAATGCTTGACAGCGGCAGGCGTGCTATTTTTATTGACGGACTGACTGCTGACGGAAAATTGCAGACGGAGATAATATACTACAGATATTCGGGACTTCAAAATCCTATGCAGCTTAGAAGTGAAAAGCTGTTGCCTTTATGCACAAGACCAGCGGGCTATTACAGTGAGGACATGGACGGCGACGGTGATGTGGAGATACCGTCAACTTCGCCTATGGTGGGTTATGAAAACGCTGTGGCAGACGAAATGCTCTATATGACTACATGGAGCGTTTACGAGGATTTTTATGATCTGAAAACAAAGTACACAGGCTATTATGCCATATCTGACGGATATTTTGTAACGTTCCCAAAACGCTGGAACAGTTCTGTTACGGTGAAAAAGGACAGCGACACAAACGAGCTTGTTTTCTATAAATACACGGGAGATATAAACGAGAGCAACGAGGAGATAATGCGTATCGCTGTGTCTTCAAAGAATGATTCGGAGGATTATATCTCTGACGGATATGAGCTTATCGACAGCAAGGGTCAGCTTGATTATTTTGTGAAGCTTCCTCTTGACAGGCGTGAAAAGCTCATACCGACTATTGACGAAATTCAGAATAATTTTTACATAATAAACTGATCTTGGAGAGGAGTAAATGTAATGAAAAGAGTTTTGGTTTGCGAGGACGAAGATTCAATTAGAGAATTTGTGGTCATAAACCTTGTAAGAAGCGGTTACGAGGTAGTTGACGTAAACTGCGGTGAGGACGCTCTCAAAGCCTATGACGAAAAGGACGGCGGTTTTGACGTTGCTCTGCTTGATATTATGATGCCCGGCATCGACGGAATGCAGGTGTGCAAGAAGATAAGAGAGAAAAGCAACACTATCGGCATTATCATGCTTTCGGCAAAATCACAGGAAATGGATAAGATATCATGTCTTATGAGCGGTGCTGATGATTATATCACAAAGCCGTTCTCTATTTCTGAGCTTATTGCAAGAGTTGACGCTGTTTGCAGGCGTGTAAATCGTTCAGGCTCTAAGCCTGAGGAGGCTTCACAGATAGTTTCAGGTCCTTTTACGCTTAATCTTAAGAGCAGAACTGTTTTCAAGAACGGTGAGCAGATAGACCTTACACAGGTGGAGTATCAGATAATGGAGTATTTCTTCAAAAATCAGAATACTGCACTTGACCGTTCAAGTATACTCAATCACATATGGGGCGAGAGTTATTACGGCGACGATAAGATAGTGGACGTGAATATCAGAAGAATAAGAATGAAGATAGAGGACGAGCCTTCTAATCCTAAGTATATCCTTACTATATGGGGCTTTGGCTACAAGTGGGCAGGCGGCTCTAACTGAGCTGTGAAAACATGATGAACGGAGTTTTTATCAGTTGAGCGGAAAAAAAAGAAAAAGCGGCAGACTCAGTATCACACAGCACTGGCTGAGGAACAATCTCGGGGTGGTCGTGGGAATACTTGTGGTGCTTGAAATACTGCTTATCGTGGTGGTGAGAAATTATTACTACAGCTCCACAAGGCAGTATCTTACATCTAAAATGAAGATAGTCACCACGGCGGTAGTGAACGCTTCAGGTGACGAGCAGACTAACTATAATTCTCAGATACGCTCCCTTGTGGAAAGCTATGACGAGAAAGACAAGATAGAGCTTATGGCTATCAAGACCGACGGCGAGGTCGATGTTACATCATCAGGCTTCTCTCCCTCGGAGAATGACAACATGACCGATTATGAGGACGCAAAAAAGTCCGACACGGGAATAGGCACACAGATATATGAGCTGTCAACAGGGGAAAAGGTCATGGCGATAACGTCAGTTATATCCCCGAAGGGAAGCGAATATGAAGCACTGAGAATGTTGTCTTCCATGAAAAATATTGACCATCAGATCTTTATTATGTCTATGATAATCACGGCTATCGTTGTGGCTGTCATAATGCTCATGTTTTTCTCGGGAATGTTTTTTATCAAATCTATTGTTTTGCCTATAAGAAGCATAAACAGCATAACAAGGCGGTATGCTACGGGAGATTTCAGCGAACGTCTTGAAAAGAAACGAAATGACGAGCTTGGCGAGCTTTGCGACTCTATCAACTACATGGCGCAGGAGCTTTCTAATACAGAACAGATGAAGAACGAGTTCATATCTTCTGTATCTCATGAGCTGAGAACTCCGCTTACCGCTATAAGGGGCTGGACGGAAACTGTTACCAGTATGTATGAGGACAAGGAAACCTTCAAGAAGGGTATGAGGGTCATCACAAGTGAGACGGAGAGGCTTTCGCAAATGGTTGAGGAGCTTCTTGACTTCTCGAGGATACAGGACAACAGACTCACGCTTATTATGGATACTATAGATATTCTTGCGGAGCTTGGGGAAACTGTGCTTATCTATCAGGAGAGGGCCAAGGCGCTTGGTATAACACTCAATTACTACGAGCCGAAAATGCTGCCGTTTGTTTACGGCGACAAGAACAGGCTTCGTCAGGTATTCATAAATATTGTGGACAACGCTATCAAATACTCCAACAAGGGCGACACTGTATCGGTGGAGGCTTATGAGGAGGACAATGAGGTATGTATTTCCATTTCCGATACGGGCATGGGAATATCAAAGGAAGACCTGCCAAAGGTCAAGACGAAATTCTTTAAGGCAAACCACACAAGACGTGGTTCGGGAATAGGTCTTGCGGTGGCAGACGAGATCATTCAGCGGCATGGCGGTACGCTGGAGATAAACAGTGAGCAGGGAGTAGGTACAACTGTGATGATAACGCTCCCTTGTATCGAGCAGAAGAAAAAGCCTGACAATCAGGCAACTGTAGACGTGGAGCTTATTTCTTCTGAGCCTATCGAAAACAACGACAACGTGCAGTAGACGCACACACCGCCTTGAAAGGAAAGAAAATGAGCAGTAAAGCACAAAGCAAGGAAAAATTCAAGTCAAAGATCGGTGGACAGGCTGTTATTGAGGGCGTTATGATGCGTGGCATCAACAAGGCGGCTATGGCTTGCCGCCTGCCTGACGGCACCATAGACCTGGAGGAGTGGGCGATAAAAGGCGGAAAAGATACGCCTTGGTACAGGAAAACGCCTTTTGTGAGGGGCATTTTCAGCTTCCTTACTTCTCTTATAGACGGCTACAAGTGCCTTACAAGGTCGGCTGAGAAGCAGATGACGGAGGACGATGAGGAGGAGCAGACCAAGTTTGAACAGTGGCTTGACGATAAGCTGGGGGACAAGCTCGGCCCTATCATCACGGCGATATCTATGGTGCTGGGTGTGGGTCTGGCGATATTGCTGTTTATGTATCTGCCGTCGCTGGTGTCTAAATTCATAAGCAAGTTCATTGACCTGTCGGCATTTGGCAAAAACCTTATTGAGGGTATTTTGAAGATAGCTATATTCATAGGCTACACGGCTTTGACTGCTCTTACTAAGGATATAAGGCGTACATATGAGTATCACGGTGCTGAACACAAGACTATCGCTTGCTATGAGCATGAAGAAGAGCTGACGGTTGAGAATGTGAAGAAATACACACGTTTTCACCCTCGCTGTGGAACGAGCTTTATTTTCCTTGTGCTGTTCATAAGCATTTTTGTAAACACAATATTCAGAGTATCATGGGCAAGCATTTTGCTGAGAGTTGTTATAAAGATAGCGCTTCTGCCTATCGTTACGGGTATTGCTTACGAGCTTATAAGGCTTGCGGGAAAATATGACAATATTTTCACTAAGATAATCTCTGCACCGGGTCTGTGGATACAGAGGATAACTACAAGCGAGCCTGATGAAAGTCAGATAGAATGTGCGATCGCAGCACTGAAAGCTTGTATACCTGAAAATAAGGAAGATGACAAATGGTAAAAAAGAAACTGTTTGATAAATGTGTGGGACTGCTTGAAGAAAGCGGTCTGGGTGAGAACGCTGCTTGCGAGGTCACATGGGTGTTTGAAGATGTGGCTGAGGGGGAGGATATCACTCCTGAGCAGGAAAAGCGTATAAGCGACATTGTTACACGCCGATGCGAGGGCTATCCTTTGCAGTATCTCCTTGGACAGTGGGAGTTTTATGGTCTGCCTTTCAAGGTGGGCGAGGGCGTGCTGATACCACGTCAGGACACGGAAACTATTGTTGACACGGCTTTGAAGATGTTTGCAGGCAAGAAGGATATCACTGTTATAGACCTTTGTTCAGGCTCGGGGTGCATTGGTATCGCCCTTGAAAGGAAGCTTGACTGCGGTCGGGCAGTGTGTGTGGAGAAGTCTGAAAAGGCGGCAGAGTATCTTCGTGAGAATATAAGTCTGAACGGCTCGGGGACTGAGATAGTCATGGGCGACGTTACAGACGAAAAGCTTGTGGAGGATATGCCTGAGGCTGACCTTATAGTGTGCAATCCCCCTTATCTCACAACAGAGGACATGGACGCTTTACAGCGTGAGGTCACTTTTGAGCCTGCGGAGGCTCTTTTCGGCGGTGAGGACGGCTTGGACTTTTATCGTGAGATAGTTCGCAAGTGGAAGAAAAAGCTTAAAAGCGGCGGCGTTATGCTCTTTGAGATCGGTATCGGTCAGGAGGACGAAGTAATGCGGCTGATGATACAGCACGGCTTTAAGAACGTGAGATGCAGGAAAGACTTGTGCGGTGTTTACCGCTGTGTTTCGGGCTTTTATGAGAAATAGTACGAAAATTTGTACAGATAGATAAATTGCGGTTACTGTACAGACAAACGGACAGTTAGTGTGATATGATATAGATACGGATAAAACACCGATAAGATAGGGAGGTCATATAAAATGGCGATAGACAAGAAGAAAAAAGAAGCCGTTAAGACGGTAGTAAAAATAACTGACGCAGAGGAAAAGAAAAAGGCTCTTGACACAGCAATAGCATATATTGAAAAGCAGTTCGGCAAGGGTGCGATCATGAAGCTTGGCGAGGCTAAGGCTATGGATATCGAGGCTATACCGACAGGCTCTATGACTCTTGATATGGCGCTTGGTATTGGAGGAGTGCCGAGAGGAAGGATCATCGAGATATACGGGCCTGAGTCATCAGGTAAGACAACGGTCGCACTTCATGTTATCGCAGAAACGCAGAAAATGGGCGGCGAGGTAGCTTTTATCGACGTTGAGCATGCTCTTGACCCTGTTTATGCAGGTCAGCTTGGTGTTGATATCGACAATATGCTTGTTTCTCAGCCTGACAGCGGTGAGCAGGCTTTGGAGATAGCCGAGGCTCTGGCTCGTTCCGGTGCTATCGACTGTATCGTTATCGACTCGGTTGCGGCTATGGTAACAAAATCTGAGATAGACGGCGAAATGGGCGACACTCACGTTGGTCAGCTTGCAAGACTTATGTCTCAGGCTATGAGAAAGCTCACATCTGTTATCGCAAAGTCCAATACAACGGCTATATTTATCAATCAGGTCCGTGAGAAGATAGGTGTTATGTACGGAAACCCTGAAACTACTCCTGGTGGACGTGCTTTGAAGTTCTACGCTTCTGTAAGAATAGAGGTCAGACGTGGAGAGCAGATAAAGAACGGCTCTGAGGTCATTGGTAACAGAACAAAGTGCAAGGTGGTAAAGAACAAGGTAGCACCGCCGTTCAAGGAGTGCGAGTTCGATATAATGTACGGCAAGGGTATCTCCCGTGTGGGCGAGGTGCTTGACATGGCGGTCGATCTTGATGTGGTGAAGAAGGGCGGAGCTTGGTTTAGCTACAACGATATGAAGCTTGGTCAGGGACGTGACAACGCTAAGGAGTTCCTGCTGAACAATCCTGATATCATGGGCGAGATAGAAGCCAAGATAAAGGAACATCAGGCGGAGCTTGTGCTTGCAGCACAGAAGGATAAAAAGGCAAAGAAGCTTGAAGAAAAGGCTAACGCAGGTGCGGCGGCTCAGAGTGCAAATGAGGATATGGCTGCTGACAAGCCTGAGAAGAAGATACGCAAGGCGGCAAGCGACAAGTCTGTTGTGGCAAAGCCTGAGGAGGACTTCGAGGAGTTCGCTCCTGTTGACATAAGCGAGCTTGGTGACTGATAAATGCTTAAAATAACGGGCGTTTCAAAATACAAGGGCAGCACATACATGATAGAGTTTGAGGAGGGCGAAACGGCTTTTCTCAACTATGAGATAGTGTCTGCCTATGGTCTGAGAGCAGGGCTTGATATGCCTGAGTCTGCTTGGGAGAAGATAGTTTTTGACAACGAGTTCAGAAAGGCTAAGGAAAGAGCTTTGTATCTCCTTGATTACAGGGACTATTCCTATGTGGAGCTTTATAAGAAGCTTGAGAAGAATTACAGTGAGGAGATATGCGACGCTGTAATGGATAAGATGCTGGAGCTTGGGACGGTCAATGACAGGCGGTATGCTCAGGGGCTTGCGAGGACTTATGTGGAAGTGCGTAAATACGGATATTACCGTGCTTATCAGCAGATGAGACAGAAAGGGCTTACGAAGCCTATAATAGAGGAAGCTCTGGAGGAATACAGCGAGGGTACATACGAGCGGCTGTATGAGCTTGTGGAGCGAAAGTATCTCAGATATCTTGACGGAGAAAAGGGTGACATAAAGGTAAAAAACGCCCTTGTACGTTTGGGGTATTCATACGACATAATAAAAGAGGTGCTTGCTGACATAAAACAGGAGTACGGCGACGAATAAAGGAGCAAAGAATGAAAAAGATCATTTTTGCGGCGGCTATACTGAGTGCGGGAATTATGACAGGCTGTTCATTCGACTTTGGCGGCACGGAAAATTCTCATCCTGCGGAAAATGTTCAGGGCAGTGAGAACGCTGTGACAACGCAGGGAACTGATACGGAAAGCGAAGAAGCCGCTGACCCGCTTGAAGAGGCAAAGGACGTTGCGGCAATGTATCTTAAAGCCGCAAACGCTGAGTTTGACCAATCAATGGTAAAGCTTATGACAGACGATTATGCCGCTGACTATGAATATATGAAAAAGAACATGGGCGGCGACAATGAATACGGTGAGGACGAGCAGATAAGCGGAGTAAGATATAGCTTTGACAAGGATAAGTGCGGCTTTATTGACAAGGTGAACATCTCGGAGGAGTATTCAAAGGCGGCGGAGCTTTATGTGACCATAGCTTATGACAGTTCCGAGGGAGAGGTCACGTCATCGCAGTATATTCTTATGGTGCTTGACAAGGACAATGATTGGAAAGTTTGCTTTGCAGGCTCAAAGGCACAGGCTTACGCTGACGGCATAATCACTGACGAAAACTCGGAAAAGGCAGAGGCTAACGCTCAGGCGGTATATGAGGCGGCAGAAAAGGCGGTCAAGGAGCTTTCAAAAGACAAGAGCTACAAGTTTGAGTACATGAACTACATTTCCACAGAAACGGATAAGTTCATAGAAAAGATAAAGGAACAGCTTCCTGATGAGCTTAAGGATACATATTTCACTGTTTTTATTGATGAAGGAAAGCTTGATTATGTTGTTTGGTCGCAGGAAGCAGGGGCAGAGATAACTGTTACTTACCCTGAGAAGAAAAACTGACGGCACAAAAGTGCTTGACAAAATAAATTGCGTGGTGTATAATATAGGTAACCACAAAGGATATAATTTTCAGTCGTTTCACGCTGAAAAGCGAAAACCCCGAAAGCTGCAACTTTCGGGGTTTTCTTTTGGGATCATGCCGGACTTACTTTCTGTCGATCCACTTGCTTATGTAGTAACCAACTACGCTTGCCAAGACAGAAAGTACAAAGGATATAATAAAATTCAAGCCGTTTCACCCCCTCCCTAGCGGAAGAAGCCGACATGGCTATATTATACCACACTTTCTGCCTGACTTCAACATATTTTTACTAAATCAGGACGGGTTGACTGTAGGCTGCGGACTTTGTGGAAAATTCATAAATATTTTGATTTTTGTCATACAATAGTGACTAAAAGGGCTTGACAAAACTGTGTAAAAGTGAGATAATAAGATAGATTATTGTGATACTTTATGCCGTCCGTTGGCGGTGTAGGATTGGAGATTTTTTCATGGCAACTAGAGTGGGAATGGTTTCTCTCGGATGTCCTAAAAATCAGGTGGACGCTGAGCATATGCTCTATGATCTGCGCAAAGAGGGTTTTCAGATAGTTTCTGACGCAGCCCTTTCTGATGTGGTCATTATAAATACCTGTGGATTTATCGAGTCGGCTAAACAGGAGGCTATAGACACTATACTTGAGTTCTGTACTCTCAAGCAGGAGGGCAGGATAAAGGCGGTAATAGCTACGGGCTGTCTTGCTGAAAGATACCGTGACGAAATGAAAAAGGAGATCCCTGAGCTTGACGCTGTTGTGGGAATAGGCTCTAACGGAAAAATTTGCGATATTATAAGAGAGATACTGCTGGATAAGCAGGCGGTCTGTTCTTATGGCGCAAAAACTGAGCTTTCCATGGAGGGCGGAAGAATTATTTCTACTGAGCCTTTCTATGCGTATATAAAGATAGCCGAGGGCTGCAGCAACAACTGCACTTACTGCGCTATCCCGTCTATAAGAGGAAAATACAGAAGCAGACGCATGGAGGATATCGTCAAGGAAGCCAGATGGCTGGCTGAGAACGGCGTGACGGAGCTTGTAGTTGTGGCGCAGGATACAACACGCTATGGCGAGGATATATATGGCAAGTCTATGCTCCCTGAATTGCTCACGGCACTTTGTGAGATAGACGGCTTCAAGTGGATAAGAACGCTTTATTGCTATCCTGAGAGGATAACGGACGAATTGCTGGACGTTATCGCTAAAGAGGACAAGCTTGTAAAGTATCTTGATATGCCTATACAGCACTGCGACAAGACCATACTTAAAAGAATGAACCGCCATGGGGACAGAGAGACCCTTACGGCGCTTATAAAGAAGATAAGAGAGAAGATACCGAACGTTACGCTTAGGACAACTCTTATCACAGGTTTCCCAGGTGAAACGGAAGAGCAGTTTGAGGAGCTTTGCGAGTTTGTAAAGGAAATTCGCTTTGAAAGGCTCGGCTGTTTTGCTTACTCGCCTGAGGAGGGTACGCCTGCGGAGAAGTTTGAAGATCAGGTGCCTTTAAAGGACAGAGAGCGCAGAGCGGAGATAATAATGGAAGAACAGATGATTATTTCCGACAGCCTTAATGAGGCTGTTCTCGACAGCGAAGTCGAGGTGGTGTGTGAAGGCTTTGACAGATATGCCGAGTGTTACTACGGCAGAAGTCAGGCGGACGCACCTGAGATAGACGGAAAGATATTCTTCCTGAGCGAGGATAAAGTTAGGGTCGGCGAGTATGTCAAGGTAAAAATTGACGATACTATGGATTATGACCTTATCGGCTCAAAAATGTAGATGAAAGGAACTTGATATGAACCTGCCAAATAAACTTACAGTGCTTAGAGTAATATTGATACCGTTTTTTCTGTTGTTCGTGCTGCTTTTCAAGATACCGCATCACATGGTGTTTGCGCTTATCGTGTTCGCTGCGGCTTCAATTACAGACTGGTTTGACGGTAAGATAGCAAGAAAGCACAATCTTGTTACAACTTTCGGAAAGTTTCTTGACCCGCTTGCAGACAAGCTTCTTGTTATGACGGCGCTTATCTGCTTCACATTTGAACGTTGGATAGACCCTGTTGCAGTGGTACTGATACTTGCGAGAGAGTTTATGGTAACGGGTCTTAGACTTGTTGTGGCAAGCGAGGGCGTTGTGGTCGCTGCAGGAATATGGGGTAAGCTGAAAACGGCTTTCACAATGGTGGCACTTATTGCTATAATGGTTTTGCAGATCGTTAATCCTGCGGAAAAAGGAAGCCCTGATTTCACTTGGGGAACACCGATATTCCTTGTAAACGAGATACTCATATGGATAGCTGTTGTGCTGACAGTAATTTCTGGCGCAGTTTATCTCAAGGGATACTGGAAGTATATAGATTCGGGCAAATGATGTGACTTGCCGACGTGTTGCGGCATATGATAACTTAATATATAAATGCGTATCAGCAAGAGTAGCTGTGAGGTAATTTTCAGAGAGGAGCCGTTTGGTGCAAGGCTTCAAGGACTTTCAGTGAAGTGCGGCTGACAGCAGGGAGCGAACAACGGTGAAAGCTTAGTATTCCTCTCCGTAGGGTCTGCGTTAAAGATATTGAGCTGTACAAAATTTTGTATAGGAAATCGGAGTGGAACCGTAGATCATAATCTGCCTCCGGAGTGGTGAAACGCCATTCCGGAGGTTTTTTCTTAGAAAGGGAGAGATAGATATGACGATTTTGGAAAATATAAAGCATGATATTCAGACTATAAAGGACAGAGATCCTGCGGCAACTAGTACGCTGGAGATCCTCACATATTCGGGGCTTCACGCTGTGGCTTTTTACAGGGTGTCGCACTGGTTCTATGTTCACAAGCACAAGGTCATCGCAAGATGTATTTCGCAGTTTGCAAGAATGTTGACAGGTATCGAGATACACCCAGGTGCTAAGATAGGCAAGGGTCTGCTTATCGACCACGGCTCGGGTGTTGTTATAGGTGAGACCGCTGAGATAGGCGATTACTGCCTGCTGTATCAGGGCTGTACCCTTGGCGGAACAGGTAAAGACCACGGTAAAAGACACCCGACCCTTGGAAACAATGTTATGGTAGGGTGCGGTGCAAAGGTGCTTGGACCATTCACTGTGGGGGACAATGCAAAGATAGCCGCAAATGCGGTAGTTCTTGAGCCTGTGCCTGCAAACTCAACGGCTGTGGGTGTGCCTGCAAGGATAGTTAAGCAGAACGGCAAGCGCACCTGCGACCTAGATCAGGTTCATATCCCTGATCCTGTGGCTCAGGAGCTTTGCCAGACAAGAATACAGATAGCTAAGCTGGAAAAGAGAGTGGCTGAGCTTGAAAAGATCGGAAAGAAAGAGCAGTAAAATATAAGGTATAAGGAAAGAGGTAAAAATAAATGAACATTTATAACACGCTTACTCACAAGATCGAAAAATTTGTACCAAACGAGCCGGGCAAGGTGTCAATGTATACCTGCGGTCCTACAGTTTATCACTATGCCCATATCGGCAATCTGAGAAGCTATATAATGGAGGACGTTTTGGAAAAGTATCTCCGCTATGACGGTTATGACGTAAAGAGAGTGATGAACATCACTGACGTTGGTCATCTTACTTCTGACGGCGATACAGGCGATGATAAAATGCTCAAGGGCGCAAAGCGTGAGCATAAGACTGTTATGGAGATCGCAAAATTCTACACTGACGCTTTCTTTGAGGACTGCAAGAAGCTAAATATCAAAAGGCCTGACGTTGTTGAGCCTGCAACTGGCTGTATTGGTGATTTTATCAAGGTGATATCTGCTCTTATGGACAAGGGCTATGCTTATGAGGCAGGTGGAAATATCTATTTTGATACTTCAAAGCTGAAAGAGTATTATGTTTTCCACAACTTTAATGAGGAAGATCTTGAGGTCGGCGTTCGTGAGGGCGTTGAGGAGGACACAAACAAGCGCAACAAGGCTGACTTTGTACTGTGGTTCACAAAGTCTAAGTTCGATGATCAGGAGCTTAAATGGGATTCACCTTGGGGCGTGGGTTACCCTGGCTGGCATATCGAGTGTTCATGTATCTCTATGAAGCACCTTGGCGAAAGACTTGACATTCACTGCGGCGGTATCGACAACGCTTTCCCACACCACACAAACGAGATAGCACAATCTGAGGCTTATCTCGGTCACAAATGGTGCAACTACTGGTTCCATATCCTGCACCTTAACACAAACAGCGGAAAGATGTCAAAGTCTAAGGGCGAGTTCCTTACTGTTTCACTGCTGGAGTCAAAGGGCTATGACCCACTGGTATACAGATTTTTCTGCTTGCAGTCACACTACAGAAAGTCGCTTGTTTTCACATATGAGAACCTTGACAATGCAAAGACAGCATACAACAAGCTGACTGCAAGGATAGCACAGCTTATGGCTGACAAGAAGCTTGACGAGGTAGTGGAGCTTGAGGATTTTGAGAAGTTCAAGGGCAGCTTCAAGGCGGCACTTGATGACGATATAAACACTTCAAATGCTATCACTGTTCTGTATGACGTTCTTAAAGCTGACACTAACAATGAAACAAAGCTTGCCCTTATCGAGGATTTTGACAAGGTGCTTTCACTTGGTCTGATAGAAGCTGCAAAGAAGCTCAGTGCTGACGGTGAAGAGGATATCCCTGAGGAGGTCAAGGTGCTTGTTGAGGAGCGTAAGGCTGCAAGAAAGGCAAAGGACTTTGCTAAGGCTGACGAGCTGAGAGATAAGATAGGCGAGCTTGGCTATATCGTTGAGGAAACAAGACAGGGCACAAAGATAAAGAAAAAGTAAAGGAGCGTTAAATGAGCAAAAATAAACAGGATCTGGGTCCATACCGCAGAAAACAGTTTCAGACGTATTTTCAGTTTTCACTTATAGCAATTTGCTTTGTTATAATCTTTGTTCTCTTTTACGCCTGCACTGGCAGCAGCAAGAACGATATAGACTATACTGATGCAAAGGTGATACAGATGGACGAACCTGCCGATGACAGCCCTGTGGTGGTTTTTGAAACAAACAAGGGAACTTTCAAGGCTGTGCTTTTTCCTGATGAAGCACCGAACTATTGCAAGTTTTTCACTGGACTTGTGGACAAGGGCTATTATGACGGCACTTATGTGAGCATGGTGCAGGACGGTGTGTATTTTATAGGCGGAACAAAGCAGGCTGACGGTCAGACAACTTCTGACACTGACACTACCACTATCGAGGCGGAGTATTCTAAAAACCTGTGGCCTTTGAAAGGTGCGCTTTGTGCATACACACAGGAGCAAGGTCACTTGTTCAGCAAGAAGAAGGTTTCAAACAGCTATCTTTTGTTTGTTGACAATTATGATCTCACTGAAGAGGAGCAGGCGGAGCTTGACAGCAAGCTTGCAGACAGCAACAATATCCCTGAGGATATCACCGATGCTTTTGAGAAATACGGCGGTGTGCTGAATTTCTCTCAGCAGTATACTGTTTTCGGTCAGGTATATGATGGCTTGGATATTTATGACGAGATATGCGGTACTGATGTGGCTGACTCTGAGACGCTGAAGCCTAGGGAGGACATACAATTCACAAAGGTGTATATGTCTACCTACGGAGAGAATAAAAACAGCAATGCTTTTGCAGGCAGTGCGGATAGTTCTGAGGTTTCTGAGAGTGCGGTCGACAGTGCAGACACAAGCTCGGAGATGTAATTTAATCCTATCAATTAAAGCGAACGGGTGGATGCCTGTTCGCTTTTTATATTCACTGAAAATTCATTATTTATTTGTTTATTTCACTATAAATTTGTATTAAGCTCTGCTATACTACTCTTTAGAACATAAAGATTTTAACATTGTTTTTGTATGAGCCAAGGCTTAAAATCAGAAGATTTTATACTTAATATAAGAATATGAAACATGAATTTATTATATTAGGCATGACGGCTTATATTGTAAATTACATTAATAACGTTAGCCGAGCCACAGTTCTTGACTTTATGAGCCTATTGTGGTAAACTTAAAACCAAGTCCATGTGTGAAAAAATTCCGGCAGTGCCTTGATTTTATGTGCGTTGAGCCGAGAGTTGAGCTTGCAAGGGTGTTGGACGATATTAACGAATTTTTTAGTAACAGAATAGGCAGGAAAGTCCTGTCTTTAAAATAGGAGGAAATTTTATGAGCGAATACAAGATCTACTCATTGCATATGGGTAAGGCAAAATGTGCTGTTGATTTGGGCGATGGCTCTGAGCGTGGAGAGTATGTAAATCAGGATTACATTCTTAACAAAATGGGCAGACCACACAGAAGCATAAGCCTTATGTACTGCTACTATCCGCTGGATAAGGAGTTCCCTGGAAGAATTTCTGAGGTAATGAAAGACGAAGATATTTCTTTTGCATGGGATTATCCATATGATGATTATTTCACATACAAGGGCGGTCTTGAGGGCAACACAGAGGGCGAGCCTTTTACCTTCATGAGAGATGTAAGACGTCATGGACAGGACGTTACACTCACACTCACAGTTGACCCACACGTTTCAGACGAACAGCTTATCGCTATCGCAAATGACCTTAGACCTTTCGGCAGACTTCTTCTTAGAATAAACCATGAAGCTACAGGCAACTGGTTCTCATTCAACAAGAGATGCACTTATCAGGAAGTTGCTGATTTCTACTGCCGTTTCAATAAGATACTTAAGGAATATGCACCAAACGTTTCTACTATTCTTTGTATCGGTGGCATTGAAGATCTTAACAAGAAAGAGATCGAAAAGGAAGCAGAGTTTTCACAGGCTGTCAAGGAGACAGACATCTGGTCTGTTGACAAGTACATGGCTCTTCACTGGGGTTGGCCTTATGACGTTGCTGAAAGAGGCGGCACAAGCCACAGCAGAAGCAAGGTCAAGGACATATACGATATGACAAAGCGTTCTTTTGAGAGATTCAAGGAGATAAACGGCGGCGTTGCAAAGCCAATGGTCATGAGCGAGTTCAACGCTGACGGTGATGTTACAGGTCCATATGATCAGGCAGCAATGGTAAAGGAATTCTGCGATATGCTCAAGGCTGACGGCGAGAGCTGGTTCTCAGGATTTACTTTCTATCAGTTCAGAGACAGAGGTCGCCTTGGTCTTGAAATTCAGGACCCTAACTATGCCGACTGCGGTATCGAGCAGCCTGTTATGAAGACATACAAGGAAATAATCCACGATGATTTCTTCAAGCCTGCAATGACAAGAGGCGACGAGGTTACACTGCCATGCACGCTTCGTTGGGGCGGTTCTGAGGACGCTGAGGGTCTTGAGATCCCTCTCCACTTTGAAAAGAATCCACACTTCTGCGAGGTTACATTTGATGATGATTCAAACATCATGATGGAGATAAACGGCAAGTGGTTCTATAAGTCACCTGAGGCAAAGACGATCGACCTTATGGCAGCTTTCTTTGAGAAGCCGCTGGAGGGTGAGGCTGATCTGACTCTCAGACTTTTTGCTCCTCCTGCAAGCGGTGAGAATGATCTGTCTATTGAGGACGGTCTTATGAACAGCTACACAGAGATCAAGAAGCTTCCTAATATCCGTATCAGATTTGAGCCAGTTGAGCTTTAATATCCAAAAATTTAAGGGACGGTTTTGCCGTCCCTTTTTGGTTTATAGGGTGACAAATAATGCAAACGGGACGTCGGGGGCGCCGTCCCCTACAAAGTAAAAAGGTTGCATACTGTACAAAAAAGCGTACAGTATACAACCTTTGTCTTTGTTATTTATCGTAAGGAGCTTGTCTTGACATTATCTGCATTGCGGCTTTAAGACCGTCAACGGCGGCGGACATTATGCCTCCTGCATAGCCTGCACCCTCGCCGCAGGGATAGAGATTTTCCACTGAGAGAGATACCATGTCTGCGTTTCGTGTAATGCGGACAGGGGAGCTTGTACGGGTTTCAGGTGCGGTGAGCATTGCACCTTTATCGCCGAAGCATTTCATTTTTCGTGAGAAATTCTGCAAGCCGCCCTCCAGCATATCCGTCACGAATTTAGGAAATACATCACGAAGCTCTGTCGCCTTACAGCCAAGTGCGTAGGTGGGTGAAACTGTGCCTGCTATTTCAGGCTTGCCATCAAGAAATCCGCCAACTGTCGTGCCTGCGCCTTTATATGAGCCTGTGAGAGTATATGCTTTTTGCTCTATAGACCGTGCGAAAGCCACTCCGTCAAGCGGGCAGTGACCAAAGTCGTCAGGGGTAACGGCCACGACAACTGCAGCGTTTGCGTTTTCACCGTCACGGGCAAACTCGCTCATGCCATTTGTGACAGTGCCTCCGCTTTCGGAAGCTGACGGCACAACTGTACCGCCCGGACACATACAAAAAGTGTAAACACCTCTGCCGTTTTTATCACGCCATGATAGCTGATATTCACCCTTTGGAAGCAGTGGATTGCCTGCATGGTCGCCGTATAAGCTTTCGTCAACAGCCGCCTGTTTATGTTCTATTCTTGCGCCAACTGAGAACGGCTTAGGCTCGAGGAAGATGTTTTTGCGCTGCAAAAGCTCAAAAGTATCCCTTGCGGAATGACCGATAGCAAGTATAACGGCAGACACTTTTTCGTTCTTGTTACCTGCTGATATAGTCTGCACTTTGCCGTTAGCGATAGCCATATCAGTGAGGGGAGTATCGAATCTTACCTCGCCCCCAAGCTCTATTATCCTTTTTCGGATAGCCGTGACGATATTTCGCAGGTTGTCAGTGCCTATATGCGGCTTAGCTTTTGTGAGGATCTCTTTTGGCGCACCGAAATCCACGAAGCGTTCAAGAACATATCTGCAAAGAGGGTCTTTTATTCGTGTGGTGAGCTTGCCGTCAGAAAATGTGCCTGCACCACCTTCACCGAATTGCACGTTGCAATTGGTGTCAAGCTCGCCTGTGAGCCAGAATTTCTGTACCGATGCAGTACGTTTTTCCATTGAGCTGCCACGCTCTAAAATAATCGGTCTATAACCCTGCTCGGCAAGGGCAAGCCCTGCGAACATTCCCGCCGGGCCAAAACCTGCAATGGCAACTCTGCCATCGGCTTTTTCGGTGGATATGACAGGCTTGTAAACACTGCGCTCAACATAGGTCAGGGAAGTGTTCTTCTCACAAAGCTTCTTTTCAAGGTCGGCACTGTCAAGTGTCACGAAAACTGAGTGGACAAAGTGAATGTCGTTGCGCTTTCGTGCATCAAGAGAGCTTTTGTGTATCTCGCAGTCTATGGTGTGTTTTGAGGCACTGCCTAGCTTTTTCAGAGCGGTGGAGATAACTTCCTGCTCTGTTGCGTTAAGGGGGGAGCTTATTTGATTTACTATTATTGGCATATATCCTCCTGCGTTTTTACCGAAAAATCGGGACGAATATATCGTCCCGATAAAATTCTATTAGTCTGAAACAACTATCTGTATCTCGTTTTTGCCGAAACCCCAAACGTTGTTGTAGGTCGGTGAATAGATTATAGCCTCTCGAGCATAAGAACCAGAGTCAATTATGTCGCTGAGATTGACCTCAGCGTATAAGTCGCTGTCTTTAAGATTGTTTATCACATCTTCAGGACCGTAGACCTTGACGTTTGTGAGCTTTTTTGTTTCTATCTCAGTGGACTTGCCTGACGGCTTGCCCGTTGCGATGATATGGTCTGATGTTATGGTGAACTCCTTCGAGGTGTATCCCTCTGAGTCAAAGGATACACGAACGTTTTCATCGCCATTCATATTGATCTCACCTGAGTTGAGAGGGATCTTGAAGCTGAACACTTTTGCAAGGTTTATCTCTGAAAGTTTTATGGAGCCGATAGTGAGCGTTTCTGTATCTGAGTCGTCAAGATTTGGCGATACCACAGATATCTCTTCCTCGGAAAGCTTCAGTGGCAGTGAGCTGACATCAAAATTATCCGTACAATTAGAGATATCTACCTTTAGCTTTGCTGTCTTTTTCTTGTAGATAACAAAATTCACGTCAACAGACTTTGTATCCTTGACTTCTATTTTAGATGGATCAACAACGTTGTCGTCATCGTCATAGAATACGATATCCTGTGTGTTGATAGTCGTGTCCTCGGATATTTTCTTTGATTTTGAGATCTGTGCCACCGCTTTGCTTATGTTGTCAAGGTCATTTTTCGGACCTTCAACTGTTATCTCGCTTGGTGATGTGGTAGTTTCTTTAAGGATATAGCCCTCCTCAGCGCTTATGAGCGGGGCTTCTGCGGTGAGTGGGATAGTCTTTGTGGTAAGTCTGTCAAACTCCACAGAAACAGTGTCAGGGTTGACAGAAACTACAGTTACCTTGTCGGTGGAATGTGATGACTTGACATCAATGTCAAGGTCGTAGGTACCCTCTTTTGTTACGTCATCAAGATTGACAGTTGCCACAAGATCTGCGGCAGTATAGCTGCCTATCTCATAGTTCATGCCCTTTATCTCAACGTCTACGGAGATATCCTTATAGTTGAGTGCGGAAAGTCCTTTTTCTTTTGCCTGCGTTCCGTCAAGCGAGAACACAACAGGAACGTTTGTTATAGTCTTGTTTATTGTAGGATACTGAGTGATAGAAAGGGCGAACCATATTATTACAGCAATGATTATGGAAAGTATTCTCAGACCAAAGTCTGCACCATGGCGATTTTCCTTTTTAGCCTTTTTTACTTTTTCCATTTTGAAATCACCCTTCCTGCAAAAGAATTTTCTCTAATGGAATTAGCGTCCTTTTCAGGCAAAAGACGATTGTCCAGAAGTCTTTTCAGAGAGTCCTTTGAATATCCTCTGGTAAGCTCTCCGTTTTCGGCAACTGAGATGTTGCCTGTTTCCTCAGATACCACGACGACTATTGCGTCAGAGTTTTCGCTCATTCCGATAGCTGCACGGTGTCTTGAACCGAGTTGTTTGTTTATAAGTTCGTCTTTCTGCGGTCTTGGCAAGAAACAGCCTGCCGCAAGTATTATTCCGTCTCTGATTATTACAGCACCATCATGGAGCGGTGTATTCGGAAAGAATATGTTTCCGAATATCGCTGTTGATGGTATGCAGTTGAGTATCGTTCCTGTAGCTATCTGTTCCCCAAGCTTTGTCTTTCTCTCACAGATTATAAGCGCACCTGTTTTGGTGGAAGAAAGACTTGCGGCAGAATCACATATAGCGTCAATAGCTTTTTTCCAATGTTCGGTGTTGTCGTCAGAGTCACTTGAGCTAAAGAAATTAAAGCCACCCAGACTTGTTCGTCCAACCTTTTCAAGAACACGTCTGAGTTCAGGCTGAAACATTATGATAAGAGCAAGGAAGCCCCACTGGAAGCAGATCTTCAGCAAAAATCTGATAGTTTGCAAATTAAAGAATACTGCAAGCAGGTAGCAGCCTATGAGTATAAGGATACCTTTTGTGAGCTGCTGCGCCCTTGTTTCGCGAATAAGCTTTATGCCGTGGAATATCAGAAAGGAGAGAATAGCAATATCGACAATGTCATTAAGACCTATTGATGTAAAAACGCCCCAAATAGCGTTTATAACATAAGCGATACTGTCAAGCATAGTTCACACCCTTTCGATAATTTCTGTAAATGTAATGAAAAAAACAAAACAAATACAGATGATTTTATATATATTAATAGTATATCATATTTTTTCGCAAAGTACAAGGGTTGAACAAGATTTTTTTTAATAAAAAGCGGACCTTTTTTCAGTCCGCTTCTATATCAGCTCTCTTTTGGAAGATAAAATCTTCCTGAGAGTTTTTGTGTTTTTACTTCGTTTATGAAGGCTTTCGGATCGGCTTCTTTTACAGCGTGTATGACCTTTTTGGTCTGTGCCGCTGATACTACTGAATAGACGATCTGTCTTTCGCAGTGTTCATAGGATCCTTCACCGTCGAGTATGGTCGCACCATGCTGGCTCACTGCATAAATAGCGTCTGCTATCTCTTTGGGTTTGTTTGTTACGATAAGCAAGGTGCTTTGCTGGAATTTTTTGTAGAGCATATGCAAAACGGTTGTTGAAGCATATTGAAAGATGATAGAATACAGTGCTTTGTCCCAGCCGAACATAAAGCCTGCAACGCACAATATGACCGCATTAAAGCCAAGTATAACATTGAATGTGTCCATATTGCTTTTTTCTGAAAGATAAATGGATATAAAGTCCGTTCCACCTGATGTTGCACCACGATTAAGGCAGAGGCTAATGGCAACGCCGTTTATCATTCCTCCGAAGATGCTTATGAGAAGCACGTCCTGGGTGATTATGTGGTTTGGGATAAGGTCGGTGAAAAAGCTGTTGAGCAGTATCATCACGCAGGAAAAAGCCGTGAACTTTTTGCCGATAAATCTGAAACCGATATACACGGGGATTATGTTCAGAGTTATGTTTATGATGCTGAACGGAAGCATTATGCCTGCAAGCTGTTTCACTGCACGCTGTATGAGTATGGACATTCCTGTCATTCCGCCTGGGTAAAGACCGCCTGTGTTTACAAAGGTCTTTGTGTTTAGCGCCATGAGAAAGGCGGCGACAGTCACGGCGATAATTGTGAAAATGTCTTTTCTGATATCTTTTTTCATGGCTTTGCCACTCCTTTCATATTCAGCAATTATTCTCCTTTAAGCTCGGCAAATTTTTTCTGCATGGTAGGGTTATTTTTGGTAAGGCTCTTGATAGTGAGAGCGTCAGCCTTTTTGTTTGCAAGGCGCAGATTGTTTTCTGATGAAATAAGATTTTCTTTTATCTTTGTGAGATGTGCTATAGACTTGTCTATTTCTGTGATAGCTTCGCCAAAACGTCTGCTTGCAAGTTCATAGTTTCGGGCAAAGCCCTCCTTGAAAGTGTTGATGTTTTGCTCAAACATTGTGATGTCGATATTCTCGTTGCGCACCTTTTCAAGCTCTTCCTTATAGGAAAGGGTATTCATGGCGGCATTTCTCAGTATGGTGATTATCGGTATAAAGCACTGAGGTCTGACTACATACATTTTATCATAAGCATATGAAACATCTGTGATGCCTGCGTTATAAAGCTCGCTGTCGCTTTCCAAAAGTGAAACAAGTACAGCGTATTCGCAATTTTTCTGATGTCTGTCCTTGTCAAGCTCTTTGAAGAAATGCTCGTTCTTTTTCTTGGTGGAGGTGGTGTCCTGCTCGTTTTTCATTTCAAACATTATGGATATTATCTCCACACCGTTTTCATCACATTCACGGTAGATAAAGTCGCCCTTGCTTCCTGAGCTTGCGTCGTTATCCTTGTCAAAATAAGCGTTTCTGAAAGCGGTAGCTCTTATCTTGTTGAACTCGTTCATGCAGTGCTGTTCAAGGCTCTCGCCCACCATTTTTGTAGACAGACGGCTTTTTAGGTCTTTGTAGTATGCGATAGCTTCGTCCTTGCTTTTTATCTGTGCATTAAGCTCTGCAATAGTGGAATTTTTCTCACTTTCCACTTTTGAAAGTGCAGTGGTAAGCTCCAAAGCCTTTTCAGTATCCTTATTTTTGATATCCGTTTCAAGACGTGTTATCTCCGCTTTATATTCATTTTCTGACTTTTGCATTTGCAGAGTATGCTCAGAATTGAGCTGCTGTATCTGCATATCACGCTGGGATATCTCCTGCCTGAGCTTATCCTTTTCGCTGTTGAATTGCGATCTTGCTTTCTCCACAGCCATTGATATGGCAAGTTCTTTTTCTGTGGTCATGGATTTGGTCTGAGCGGTAAGCTGTGCGATAAGCTTTTCGTTTTGACTTATCTGCTCCTTTAGCTGTTCAAGCGTTTTTTCATATTCGGCTCTTGTGCTCTCCTGAGCCTTTGTGACTGCAAGTGTCTTTTCACTCTCACCGTTAGCCGCAGCCGCCTTGAGCTTTTGTATCTCCATATCCTTATCATTGACAGCCTTTGTATACTTGCTGTCAAAATCAAGCTTAGCAAGCTTTAAAGCCTTGTCTTTTTCATCAGCCACACGCTTGTCAAGCTCTTTATCAAATTCCGCAGTTTTTACCTGTGCCACGATAGCCGCATAGCCCTGTTCATCAACTTTGAATACTTCTCCGCAGTGGGGACATTTTATTTCAGACATTTTATGTACCTCCGATTTTTTGTTTTTTCTTTAATATGATTATATCATATTTTATTCTCCTATACAAGAAATGAAGAAGATTTTTTTTACGACAAATTGGCAGGAACGTAAAAATCACGTTCCTGCCAATTTGTTGAAAAGCCCGATAGTTAGCGAGCGACCAAAGGTCGCCCCTACATAAAATAGCTACGTCATTTGTAGGGGACGGCGCCCTCGACGTCCCGCTTGCTTGTTTTTTTCAGCACTCTCAGCAGGAACGTAAAAATCACGCTCCTGCGAAAATTTAGCCGAGTATTTTCTTTATATCTTCTTCAGGGGTGCTGATAGGTGTAAGCTGGAACTTATCCACCAAAACGTCAAGCACTCCCTTTGAAACGAATGCAGGGAGGGTCGGTCCGAGGTAGATGTTCTTTATGCCCAATGAAAGCAGGGTGAGAAGTATGCACACTGCCTTTTGCTCATACCATGAAAGCACAAGCGTCAGCGGCAGATCGTTCACTCCGCAGTCGAACGCCTCGGCAAGTGCAAGGGCTATCTTTATTGCTGAGTATGCGTCATTGCACTGTCCGCAGTCAAGTATCCTTGGTATGCCATCGATAGTGCCAAGATCCATATCGTTTATGCGGTATTTTCCGCAGGCAAGAGTGAGGATAAGGCTGTCAGGCGGTGTGAGCCTTGCGAAGTCTGAATAGTAACTTCTGCTCGGTGACGCACCGTCACAGCCGCCTATGAGGAAGAAGTGCTTTATCCTGCCCTCTTTCACAAGGCTTATTATCTTTTCGGCATTTGACAGCACTGCGTTGTGTGCAAAGCCTGTTGTTACTGTGTGACCGCCGTTCATGCCTGTCATTTCTCTGTCCTCGTCATAGCCGCCGCACTCAATGGCTTTTTCTATAACAGGCGTAAAATCCTTGTCGTCGCCAATGTGCACAAGCTCAGGATATGACACGATAGAGGTGGTGAAAACTCTGTCGCAGTAGCTTTGACGGACAGGCATTATGCAGTTTGTTGTGAAAAGTATCGGTGCAGGGATATTGTGAAATTCCGACTGCTGATTTTGCCAGCCTGTGCCGAAATTGCCCTTTAGCTGCGGATAGGCTTTGAGCTTTGGATAACCATGGGCAGGGAGCATTTCACTATGAGTGTAGATATTCACTCCTTTATCTTTGGTCTGCTCAAGGAGAAGTTTCATATCGTGCAGGTCATGACCGCTCACGACGATAAAAGGTCCTTTTTCAATGGTTAGTGGAACTTCTGTAGGGACAGGGTCGCCATATGCGTCAGTGTTTGCGGCATCGAGAAGTGCCATACATTTCAGGTTCACATTGCCTGTTTCAAGCACCAGCCCCAACAGCTTTTCAGGGTCGTTCTCACTGCCTATGGCACGCAGAGCCTTGTAGAAAAAGCTTGTCACCTCGCTGTCAGTTTTGCCAAGTGCCTGTGCGTGATAAGCATACGCCGCCATACCCTTTATTCCGAAGAGGATAAGTGATTTCAGCGAGCGGATATCCTCATGATCGTTCCACAGTTTTTTCATGTCGTAGTCATCAAACTTCTGAGAGTTGATGCGGTTTCGCTCAATGTGTATCTCCTCTGTGAGCTGTTTTATGGTGACATTATTGAAGTTCACGTTTGTGATAGTCGTAAAAAGCCCTTTGAGTATGAGCATATCTGTTTTTTCAGTTGGCGAGCCATTTTCTGCGGCATTTGCAAGGGCAATAAGTGCACCGATAAGCTCGTCTTGATAAACTGCTGTGTCGGCTTTTTTGCCGCATACGCCTACTTTTCCGTCACAGCCTGTGTTGTGTGCAGTCTGCTGACACTGGAAACAAAACATATCTTTCATTGGTAAGACCTCCGTATATTTGTGATAGGTCTATTATGTACCGATATGTGAAATTTATTCCTGCGTTTTATGAGAAAAACAGCCTTACTGCAAGTGCAGAGAATACAAATCCCATGGCGTCGGAAAGGCACGCCGCAGCAAATACCGAGGGATAAGCCTTTTGTTTTATGGCTGAAAAATATACTGCTATGGTGTAGAATGTGGTTTCCGTTGACCCCATTAAAACGCTTGCCACACGTCCGCTGTAGCTGTCAGGGGAAACGCTTGAAAGAATGGTTTCAAGGCAGGCGAGTGCGCCGCTCCCTGAAATGGGTCTGACTATGGCAAGGGGTATGCACTCTTCCGGAAAGCCTAGAAAAGTGGTCACAGGTCGGAGCAGGCTTGCTATAATATCAGCCGCACCTGACGAGGTGAACATTCCCACTGCTGTCATAAGCAGAATGAGCATTGGTATCAGCCCCAAGGCGATTTTGAGGTTTTCAGTCGCACCCTCGCAGAACACATTCACTATATCCACCTTTTTCACAAGCCCATAGCAAAGTATAAAAACCATAAGCGCAGGCACGAAAATGTCACCGAAATTCATGGCGTTCGTCCTTTCTGAGGTTGAGGGCATAGACCATAAGACAGCCTGCGGTCACGGAGATAAGGGAGGAGAAAATGATAGCAGGCGTTACGTCAAAGGGGGATACTGCACCGTGTTCAAGGCGCATTGCCGCAATGGTGGAGGGGATAAGCTGAATGGAAGCTGTGTTAAGCACCACAAGCATAGAAATGCACTTCTTTCGTGCCACAGGCGGAAGCTTCTGCATGGCTTTCACGGCGGCTATGCCTGAGGGTGTGGCGGCATTGCCTAATCCTAAAAGGTTTGCGGTCAGGTTCATTGTCACGGCATTCATGACCTCAGGGCAGTGTGTGGCATCTCTGAATAGTAGCCTTGTGACAGGGGATAGCATACGGGCAATGACCGCTGTTATGCCAGCCTTTTCACATATCTTCATAAGTCCGCCCCAAAGACACATCGAGCCACTCAAGTATATGACAAGCTCCACCGCTTTGTTACAGCCTTCAAGAGAAGCCACTGATACTGCTGTCATGTCGCCTTTAAGAAAACCGCATAACAAGGCGGATAGGGACAATATCACAATTATTACGCTTAATATAATTAACACTCCTTTCAGTTAGTATTCATATCAAGTTAATATATAAAAAACTTTGACAATAAGTGTGAAATTTTGGTGATAACGCTTGACAAATGTAATTATGTTTGTTATAATATGTTTATCATAAGATTTATGTTAAATGAAATACTATTTTTGTGTTTCAAATTAATTTAAAGGGGATTGATTTTATGAAATCTACAGGAATTGTAAGAAAAGTTGACGAGCTTGGAAGAATAGTTCTTCCTATCGAGCTCAGAAGAACCTACGACCTTGCTGTTAAGGACGCTATCGAGATCTATACAGATGATGACAAGATCATTCTGAAGAAGTTCCAGAGAACTTGTATCTTCTGCGGAAGCGGTGAAGAGTGCGTTGAATACAAGGGCAAGACAATTTGTGCAGCTTGTATGGCAGAGCTCAAGGGTGAAGCTAAGTAATTACATATTTGTAGTAATATTATGAAACAGACAGGACGGACATGAAAGTGTTTGTCCTGTTTTTATTTTATGTGATAGAAAAAGCGTGTATGCAAAAAAACATACACGCTTTTTTATATTATAAGCTTTTTGAAATCATCTTCGCTGCCATTAAATACCGTCATGTGGAGATATTCGCCGCTTTCATAGAATGAGAATTTTACACGGTTGGTATAAGTCCAAAACGTCCAATCCATATCCTCGTCAGGCTTTGAAAACAGGCTCTCATACCATATCTTGTCCTTGTTAAATCTGCTGTCTGAAGCAACGATGTTTTTGTACGTCCGTTCTGTGCAGTATATGACAGGTCTTACGCCGTATTGCTTTTCTATCCTGTCGCAGAAGTCTGCAAGGTTATCTGCGGCTTCGTAATAGTCAGGGGGCAAAAGTCTGTAAAGTCCTCTCAGTCTTACCTCCACTGCAGGGATAAGCCTGCCGCTTAGATCCTCGCCCACAGCATTTATGAAATGCTCTGCCTGCTCAGTGCCGTCAGTATCAAGCTCAAGCACATGATATGCTCCAACTGATATATCAGTGTCCTTTGAGCCGTTCCAGTTGTCACGGAACGCACCGTCCTCAAAGGTAGTGCCTTTGGTGGCTCTTATATAGGCGGTCTGGATATTCTGCTTAGCAAAACTCTTCCAGCGTATCTCGCCCATTGACTCTGTTACAACAGGTCCTCTTATTGGATAGTCACGCTTTTTCGGCTCATTGAACCACAGTCTGCCAGTATACAAAAGCACCGCAAGGTTTATCACAAGCACAACTGCACACAGTATTATCAGCCGTTTTACGAGCTTTTTCAGAAATCTGTGACGCGGCTTTTCTTCCTCGTAGACCTCGTAATTTGTGTAGTTTGAAAGGTCACGATCGTCATACTCGCTGTCTATTTTGTTTATAGCTTCCTTGTCAAGCTTGAATTTCTTGCTGCGTTTCATTAGCAGTATCCTCTCGGTTAAATTCCTCAGAATTTGCGATAAGCTCCGCAAAGGTATATGTGTCAAGCTTGTTCCTTACCATTTCAGATATCTCGTTAAAAGCTTTCTGATAACAGCAGATACCGTCTGCACCTCTGTTGCAGGTGCAGTCTGGGGAAAGACATCTTGAAAAATAATATGTACCCTCTATGGCTTCAAGAACGTCTTTCAAGGTAAGCTGTGCAGGGTCTTTATTTATGATATAGCCCCCCTGCGTGCCTTTATATGACTTCACTATATCAGCCGCAACAAGCTTTCTCAGTATCTTCAGCGCAAATCGAAGTGTAACGCAGGCATCATTGGAAATGGTCTTTGCGTCCATTTTGTCTTTTTCGCGGCATAGAACGGATACTATTCTTACTGCGTAATCCGCCTCAAGTGTTATAAACATTTATTTCCTCCGAAACTTAGTCAAGATAATCTCTTACCTTGTTGCTCCTGTTAGGGTGACGGAGCTTTCTGAGAGCCTTTGCCTCTATCTGACGTATTCTCTCACGGGTAACGTTGAACTGCTGACCTACTTCTTCAAGAGTTCTTGAACGTCCGTCCTCAAGACCGAAACGCAGTCTGAGCACCTTCTCTTCTCTATCTGTAAGAGTGGAAAGCACCTGATTTATCTGCTCTTTAAGAAGCACAAGTGAAGCGGCTTCTGCCGGAGCCGGAGCGTCATCATCAGGGATAAAGTCGCCAAGATGTGAGTCCTCCTCCTCACCGATAGGTGTTTCAAGAGAAACAGGGTCCTGAGCGATACGCATTATCTCTCTTACTCTTTCAACGCTCATATCAAGTTCTTTTGCTATTTCCTCAGGTGACGGATCATGACCGTTCTTGTGGAGAAGCTGTGAGGATACTTTCTTTACCTTTGTGATAGTTTCTACCATGTGTACAGGTATTCTGATAGTTCTTGCCTGATCGGCGATCGCTCTTGTTATAGCCTGTCTTATCCACCATGTGGCATATGTGGAGAATTTGAAGCCCTTTGTATAGTCGAATTTTTCAACGGCTTTGATAAGACCCATGTTGCCTTCCTGAATAAGGTCAAGGAAGCTCATTCCTCTGCCCACATATTTCTTTGCGATAGAAACAACAAGTCTGAGGTTTGCTTCTGCAAGTCTTTTTCTTGCTTTTTTAGCGTCCTTTTCATTGCCGCTAGACATCTTTTCTGCAAGCTGTATCTCCTCCTCTGAGGTAAGAAGCGGCACTCTGCCTATTTCCTTAAGGTAGATCTTAACCGGGTCGTCGATAGCGATCCCGTCAGTTGAAAGGGAAATATCAACGCCGTCCTGATCCAGATCGTCTTCCGGGTTTACCATGTCAAGGCTGTCGTCGGTGATGATATCATCAATTATCTCAATGTTATTTGCGGCACAGCTATCATAGAAGCTGTCCATTTGCTCAACGTCATAGTCGAGCTTTTCAAGAGCGTCAGTTATCTCTTTTGTAGTGAGCTTGCCTGTAGTTTTGCCGTGTTCCATAAGGTTATCAAGTATCTGTTTCTTGTCTGTCATTTCAAACACTCCAATCTCAATTTTTACATCGGTTGATCTTTGCTAATTCTTTTTGCGCATTTCTTCAAACTTTTTGAAGAAGTCATCGTCGGATATATCCTCCTGTTTCTCCTTCGGCTTGTAGTTTAAAAGCACATTTATATAATCCTCAGCGACCTTGGCGTCAATGCCCAGTTCGCTGTATTTTTCCAGTATCTCCGTTATCTTACCCACTTCCTCGGGTGAAAATTCACCATTAAAAGATGATACAGAGCAATCCTGCAAATCGGTTATCTTGCTCGTCAGGCTTTCGTAAACACGCCTATTGAAGCTGGTAACGAATTTGTCGGGCGGAAGCCTTTTGAGAACATCTCCGCAGGCGTCATGATTATTGTAGAGATAATATATGATACCCGCTTCGGCGGCGGATTCTCGTCTGTGTTCATTGGCTTCGGGGTTTATGGTGTCACGCTTGTCAGCGAAGGTTATAGTGCGAGTCCATTCCTTTTTGCTATACTGATAGCGACGGTTTTTAAGTATAGCATTAAGTTCTGCATTGACAGTTGTGATGCTCACATTCTGTTCAGCCGCCACCTTTTTTGCGTATATCTCACGCTCAGTAGGGGAGCTTATATCCGCAAGGACTTTATAGGCTTTTTTGAGATAATCTATCCTGCCTATATCAGTGTCCATATCAATGCCGTCTTTGCATTTGTCTAGCTCAAACTCTATTGCACCGTCTGATTTTTTCAGCAAATGGCGAAAGTGGTCTGCTCCGAATTTGTTTATGTACTCATCAGGGTCTTTTGCACCGTTCATTTTGATAACGGTGGTCTTAAGACCGGTTTCACCGAGAATTTTTATTGCTCTCGTTGTGGCTTTCTGACCTGCGCCATCTGCGTCATAGCATATGACAACATTGTCTGCATAGTTGGATATTATCTTCGCCTGCTCAGGTGTGAGCGCAGTTCCGCAGGAAGCTACGGCATTTTCAAAGCCTGCCTGATTAAGGGAAATAACGTCAAGATTACCCTCGCACAGAAGAATGGTCTTGTCTTTCACTGCGGCGTTTTTGGCGAAGTTCATGGAGAAAAGAAATCTGTTTTTTGAATATACAAGGGTATCTTTTGAGTTAAGGTATTTTCTCTTATCGTCAGGTGTGAGCGCTCTTCCGCCGAAGCCCACTATATGACCTGCAAGGTCGATAAAAGGGAACATTGCACGATTTACGAAGAAATCGAACGTATTTCGGGTATTCTTCTGCGAACGTGAGATAAGCGAGCCTTGCTCCAATTCTTCCTCGGTGAAGCCCTCAGAGAGCATATAGCTTTTCAAGGCAGACCAACTGTTTGGAGCAAAGCCCATTCCATATTTCTTTATGGTTTCAATACTGAGCTTACGTTTGTTTATAAGATAGTCAAGACATTCCTTGCCCTGTGGTGTCTTTAGCTGATGATAGAAAAACCTTGCGGCTGTTTTATTCATTTCGTAGAAGCGCTTTCTGGTATCGGTGCGCTTGCTGTCATAGCCGTTATCCTCCGGAAGTGGCACTCCGCCACGTTCTGCAAGGAGCTTGACAGCTTCCCAATAGTCCAGATTATTGTACTTCATTGTAAAAGTGATAACATCTCCGCCTGCTCCGCAGCCAAAGCAGTGAAAATACTCTTTGTCAGGGTGAATATGGCAGGACGGGGTTTTTTCGTTGTGAAAAGGGCAGAGGCAAACATAATCTCTGCCTGTTCTTTTGAGGGTGACGTAGCTGCTCATGACCTCTGCGATAGGGTTGGCAGCTTTAAGTCTTTCTATAAAATCTATAGGCAGCGGCAAATTTCTTCCTCCTTGGGTATGCGCTAATACTTTGTCCACCCCAATGGGATAAACAGATTTTTAAAGGTCTCAATAGCAAAGCCGTCTGTCATGCCTGATATGTAATCGCAGATAGCACGGTCAATTCCGAACTGATAGGCGAGATTCATATAAAAGGCAGGCAGCTTTTCTATATGATGAACATAGTAGTCATAGAGCTTTGCTATCATGTCTTTAGCCTTGACTTCTTCTGATTTGCACTTTGGATTTGTGTACACAAAGTCGAACATAAATCTGTGCAGTGCGGTGTAGGCGTCACTCACTTCGTCGTCCATATGCAGGCTTTCGGCTCCGCCTTTAATAAGCGAGGTCACAAGAGTTGTTATTCTCTCAGATTTGGATCCGCCAAGAACCTTTGTGATGTTTTTAGGAATATCCTCCTCGGTCATAATGCCTGCACGAACGGAATCGTCGATATCGTGATTTATATAGGCGATAACGTCTGCAAATCTCACAACATAGCCCTCTTTCGTGTCGGCTATCATGTTAGTGTGCTTTAATATTCCGTCACGGACTTCTTCTGTGAGGTCAAGACCCTTGCCGTCTTTTTCCAAAATATCCACTACACGCAGGCTTTGCTCATAGTGGTGAAAGCCGTCAGGGCTAAGCTCGTTGAGAGCCCTTTCTCCTGCATGACCAAAAGGCGTATGTCCAAGGTCATGACCCAGTGCGATAGCTTCGGTGAGATCTTCGTTGAGCCGCAAAGCCCGTGAGATAGTCCGTGCGATCTGACTTACCTCAAGGGTATGAGTAAGTCGTGTTCTATAATGGTCGCCTGCAGGGGACAGATAGACTTGAGTTTTATGCTTCAGCCGTCTGAAAGAGTTGCAGTGAAGTATCCTGTCACGGTCACGCTGGAAACACGTCCTCAGCGGACAAGGTTCGCAAGGCTTTTTACGCCCTTTTGAATCAACAGACAAGCAGGCGTTTTCGCTCAGAAATTGTTTTTCAAACAACTCGGTTTGTTCTCTCGGCAGCACAAAAATTCCCCCTTACAGTATATAAAACATACTTACTCTATATAATATATACTATAATAGTTCAAAAAAGCCTTTATTTTTACATAAAGGCTGAATGTTTTTGTATAATCGCACAAATTTCATGCGAAATCAGCAAGAAGATTTGTTTCTTCTGACAATTCAAGCTTGCCGCAGGATATATCCGTAAGCTGTTTTTTCAGCTTGTCTGAAAATTCAGACTTCACAAGAAACGCAAGATCTACAGAATCGGCAAAGTCCTCTTTTTCCATTATCACGCCATATTCAGGCAGCGCATAGCTGACCTTGCCATAAAGTGTATAGTCGCAGGAAAAGGATATTCTTGAACACTCACACATTTTCATTTTTCTTGCAGCGTTCACCGCCATTGAACAACCCTGAGAATAGGCTCTTGTAAGACCGCTTGCCCCCAAAAGTATTCCACCGAAATATCGTGTCACCACCACACAAACGTCTGTAAGCCCGGATTTGTTTATTATATCAAGCACAGGCACTCCGCCTGTACCCTGTGGCTCGCCGTCGTCGCTGTATCGTGAAACGTTTCCCTCTCTCACCACATAGGCATAGACGTTGTGCCTAGCCTTGCGGTTTTCGGCTTTTATCCTGTTTATAAATGCGACAGCCTCATCAGCGGTGCTGACAGGTGCGATATGCCCGATAAATTCGGACTTTTTCTCCGTAAAGCTCGCCTGAGCTTCCTCATAGATTGTTGTATATTCCATTTGGTTTCCTCATATAAAAGAAAAAAGGAACGGAATTATCCGTTCCCTTTGAAAATTAGTCAAGATTAAATCTCTTCTTGAATCTGTCAACACGTCCGCCTGTATCTACGAGCTTCTGCTTACCTGTGTAGAATGGGTGGCACTTAGAACAAATTTCAACCTTGATATCCTTCTTTGTAGAACGAGTATGGATAACATTACCGCATGCGCAAGTAATTGTTGTTTCCTCATACTTTGGGTGAATTCCTTCTCTCATTTGACTTCCTCCTTCCAAACTAAAATTATGACTCATAGAAGCCCATCATTTCAGTTTAGACAGTAGTTCTATGTAGTATTTATCAATATGCTGAACAAATCAGCTTTATTATTATACCATTATATACGTCACTTGTCAAGCGCTTAACACTTTTTTTACATTTATCCTGCTCATTTCGACAAAACAAAAAGGCAACCCATTGGCTGCCCTTTGCTTGTGTAAAAATTTTGGAGAGGATGAAACGAGCTAAGAGTTTGATCTTAGTGTTTACATTCTTTTTCTTTCTCTGTTCTACATTACATATTATAGCCTTTAAGGGCTGTAACTTCAAGAACAGACAAGTTACATTTCACTACAATATTGTTACAAATTATTTCAATTTGTAACTTTAAAATAACCTTAAATTTTTCTCAAAGCAGGCTTATTATTCGTGGTCAACTCCGTATGCAGCACGGTATTCCAGCATTTTGTCAAGATACTCTTTACCCTCAACAACACCGTCCTGAATAGCCTTGATGATATCGTTGATGTTTACGATAGAATATACCTTTACGCCGAAGTCCTTATAAGCCTGTTCAACAGCTGAAAGGTCGGTGTCAAGAGCCTTTTCCATTCTGTCAACTGTTATCACCATGCCTGTTACGTTTACGTCTGCAGCACTTTTGAGCTTTGGCATTGACTCTCTGAGAGCCTTGCCAGATGTCATAACATCGTCGATGATTATTACCTTTTCTCCGTCTGCAAGCTTCTTTCCAACGAACATTCCGCCCTCGCCGTGATCCTTAGCTTCCTTTCTGTCAAAGCAGTAAGAAACGTCAATGCCATACTTTGTTGCAAGCGCGATAACGGCTGAAACAGCAAGAGGGATACCCTTATATGCAGGCCCGAAAAGTGTTTCAACAGGTATCTTGTTGTCAGCTATGCAGTCAGCATAAAAGCCGCCCAGCTTTGCGAGCTGTTCACCGGTTTTATAGTTTCCGCAGTTGATGAAATATGGAGCTTTTCTGCCGCTTTTGAGAGTGAAGTCGCCAAACGTGAGAACTCCGCTGTCTACCATAAATTTTATAAATTCTTCCTTGTAGGTCATATTGAACTTCCTTTCAATTATGTTATTTTGATTATACCACATTTTTCACGGCTTTGCAAGGTTTTTTTGCCTGCCGAACATAAGTCCGTGAGAGCCTGTGGCAAGGCAGAAAACACCGTGTTCACGCATATCTCCGCATATTGAGTGTATAACGCCGTATTGCTGTCTATCGGTATTTATACGTGCGAAGCTTTCGCCCAGATCATCAGAAATATAAAAGCCGTATGCGCCGCTGATATTTCCCGTGACATACATTGCAGGAGTTTCTTCAAGCCCTTTTCCAAAGCCTATGCAGTTTATCCTGTCCTCAGGGAGAATATCGCTTATACCCACGCTGTCACTTTTTATCTCAAAGCGGTAAAGTCCCTTTATGCCATTTGCAAGCCAGAATACTCCGCTCTTATCAGGCTGTCTTGAAAGCTGATAGTGAGCGTATCGCGGACACTTTATGTCCATTTTTATGGACACTTCTCTGAAAGTTGCACCTTTGTCACGGCTGATGTAAAGCCCCAGATTTTCTCTTTCTGCTATGGCGAAGAAAAGATCGCTGTTGTAATAGTCTGAGAAAATTTTTACGTTGTGTTCATCTGCTGAGTTTCCACTGCTGTCCATAAAAATGGACTTTTGCCATGTTTTTCCCTCATCGTCGGTATAGCAGACAGCCTTGTTAGAAAAGCCTCTGCCGCCTGCAACAGCCCACATTATTCGTTTGCCGTCGGCAGATATCGCTGTCCAACCTGAGTCTACATTAGGCTTTTCGATGTTGTCAAGCTTTTTGTCTATAAACTCAGAAAGCCCACGGGGCATGGGAAGTCTTTCCCACGTTGAACCGCAATCTTTGGATAAGATCAGACCGCCTTTTGTTTTGCCCGTCCAGTTGCCACGGGGAGTTGCGACTATGTATTCTGGTCTTTGGAGTGTGAAGTCTGCGTTTAGGCAGGTGATGTAGCGGTCTCCTTTTTCGTTTGCAAAGGAATTTTCGCACTCACTGTCATAATCTTCAAAGGCAAAGCCGCCAAGGTCGCCAATGATATCTATAATGCGATTCCTGCCATGGGGAGTGGTGTATACATTAAGGTGAACAGTTTCCTCGATGCCCTCGCAGAATGGTTTGACAAGCACATCTCCGCTTGCAAGACCTGTTATCATGAACAGACCTGTTCCTGTGATGAACAAGGCTGTGTCGCTGTCAAAAGGTGAAAGCTTTATGTCGCTTATCCAGTGGACACAGTTTCCGCCGCCGTTGTATCGTGGTTTCATGTATGGGATATTCCAATCGAAGCGGCTATATTCAAGACCATTCATTATTATCTTCCAGCTTTCACCGTTGTCGGTGCTTGTATAGATCATATCTCCGCCATTTTTCCGGCAGACAGTTGATAGCAAAAGCATTTTGCCGTTGGAACATATTCCGCTGTAGCCGCATGGGATATGGTCCTCGGGGGTGATGTCTTTGTCAAAAACAGGCACGCCATTTTCGATGCGGTATCTGTATACCTTGCCGCTTGAAAGCGAGCCTGTGTCGCAGGCATAAGCACCCATGCCACCGTAGAATACTTTTCCGCTTGAAGCAAAAGTGATGTATATATATCTGCTGTCGCTGGTGATACGCTGTGGCACGAAGCCATAATAGGAGGAGTTTTCGTATTTCACAGGGTCGGGGGCGGTGAGGGGAACGAAGCTTTTCAAGCCGTCTGTGGAGCAATACAGAGTGTGACCTCTTGTTACACCGTCAGGGGAGTTTGCTTCACCTGAACAGCCTGCGATAAAAAGTTTGCCCTCACTGTCTGTCCATATAAGCGAGATGTTTTTCTCACCAAACAGGTCTATGCTTTGCCAGCTTTCGCCCATATCCTCAGAATAGATAATTCCTGCGGTCTGAGAGCCGAAATACAGCCTGCCGTTTTTGTAAATTAGTCTGTTTCCTGTGGCTCTGCCAACTTCGTTTCCGTGAACGCTGCATGGCAGTGGCTTTTGTATTATATTTTCTCCCTTGTTATCAGATATGCAGAGATAATTTGAGCGTTTATCTCCGCAGGTGAAAAACAGCTTATTGGGGTCGTTTTCGTCAAGGGCTATTGCAAGGGGATAGGTTTGTGCAGGGTCGTCTGCGGTAACTTTGTCTGCCAGATACGTCCAAGTTTGTTTATCAAAGTCATAGCGATAAACACCGCCGATGTCGGTGCGTATATAAAGCGTTTTGCTGTCGGTGGGGTGGAAAGTGATACCTGTCACAAAGCCGCCTCCGCCTATTTTCAGATTGCCATATTCGTATTTGATAGGTGAAAGAATTTTCATATATTTCTCCGTTACCATTCGATAGTAGAAACGTCAACAGGGTCTTTGTTTATCTCAACTTTGTCCACTTTGCTGTTTTTGACGGTTATAACTCTGTCAGCCATTGGTGCGATAGCAGAGTTGTGGGTGATGACTATAACTGTCACACCGTCATTTCGGCAGGTATTCTGCAAAAGTCTGAGGATATTTTTACCTGTGTTGTAATCAAGAGCACCCGTTGGTTCGTCGCAAAGAAGAAGCTTAGGATTTTTTGCCAATGCTCGTGCGATAGAAACACGCTGCTGCTCGCCGCCTGAAAGCTGGGAGGGGAAGTTGTTCATTCTGTCCTCGAGTCCCACTTTTTTCAGCACTTCTTCAGGCTGTGAGGCATGTGCGCATATCTGTGTGGCAAGCTCTACATTTTCCTTAGCAGTAAGATTATTCACAAGGTTATAGAATTGAAAAACAAAGCCTATGTCATATCTGCGATATGTTGTGAGCTGCTTTTTATTAAAAGTTGCAATGTCCTTGCCGTCAACAAGGATCTTGCCCTCGTCGCAGGTATCCATGCCGCCGAGCATATTAAGTATAGTAGTTTTTCCTGCACCGCTTGCGCCTACTATAACGGCAAATTCGCCTTTTTCTATCTCAAATGAAACACCGTCTGCGGCATTTATGGTTATCTCGCCCATTTTGTATCTTTTATAAACGTTCTCGAATTTTACAAAGCTCATAGTCTGCACCCCCATATTGTCTTTACGTTATTGTATCACAATAATATGAACATTTCAAGGGCTTTTGCTACTTGAAATGGTGGAAGTGATATGTTATAATTGTATCTGAAACAGGCGTGAGCCTCACATTTTGACAAGGAGAGATATAAATGGAATTTCAGAAGCTTATTGAAAGCAGAAGAAGCATAAGAAAATATGACGGCAGTAAAAAGGTAACAAAAGAGCAGATAGAAACGCTTATAGCTGCCGCAACAGAAGCACCATCGTGGAAAAACTCTGAAACTGCAAGGTATTACTGCGTTCTCAGTGACGAGATGACAAAGAGGGTAAGAGAGGAGTGCTTGCCTGGATTTAACAGAGAAAGGTCTGAAAATGCGGCGCTTCTTGTAACGACTTTTGTACATACAAAAGCAGGTTTTGACAAAGAGGGTGATCCTGATAATGAAGTCGGCAATGGCTGGGGATTTTACGATCTTGGTCTGCACAATGAGATACTTCTTCTCAAAGCGGCTGAGCTTGGCTTAGGTTCGCTTGTAATGGGCATCAGGGACGGAGAAAAGCTCCGTGAGGTGCTTGAAATACCTGAAAGCGAGATTGTAGTATCGGTTATAGCCGTTGGCTATCCTGCAGAATCCCCTGCTAGACCTAAAAGGAGAGCTGTTGAGGATATCGCAAAGTTCTTTTAATATGGTCGTTATGCAGTTTTTAGCTTGTATTTGTGATATTGACCTTCCTGCGCTTTAGTTTGGTCATCAGACCTTTCTTACAGCATGGGGAGGTCTTTTTTTGCATAAAAATAAGGCGTTAGAACAAAATCTAACGCCTTACTGATATTCTTTTGAACACGAAGTCTTATCGTTGTTCACATTACAAGACTTGTGAAGTGGCTTAAAACCTTACTTCATAGCCTCTTCAACTGCAACTGCGCAAGCAACGGTAGCACCAACCATTGGGTTGTTACCCATGCCGATAAGACCCATCATCTCAACGTGTGCAGGAACTGAAGAAGAACCAGCAAACTGAGCGTCGCTGTGCATTCTTCCCATTGTATCTGTCATACCGTAAGAAGCAGGACCGGCAGCCATGTTATCTGGGTGCAGAGTTCTACCTGTTCCTCCGCCTGAAGCAACTGAGAAGTATTTCTTGCCCTTCTCAAGTCTTTCCTTCTTGTATGTACCTGCAACTGGGTGCTGGAATCTTGTTGGGTTTGTTGAGTTACCTGTGATAGAAACGTCTACGTTTTCCTTCCACATGATAGCAACGCCCTCGGTAACATCGTTAGCACCGTAGCAGTTTACCTTAGCTCTCAGACCATCAGAGTATGCCTTGCGGAATACTTCCTTAACTTCGCCTGTGTAGTAATCCATTTCTGTTTCAACATATGTGAAGCCGTTGATTCTAGCGATGATCTGTGCAGCGTCCTTGCCAAGACCGTTAAGAATAACTCTCAGAGGCTTTGTTCTAACCTTGTTAGCCTTCTCAGCGATACCGATAGCACCCTCAGCGGCAGCGAATGATTCGTGGCCTGCGAGGAATGCGAAGCACTCTGTGTCCTCTTCAAGAAGCATCTTGCCGAGGTTACCGTGACCAAGACCAACCTTTCTCTGGTCAGCTACAGAGCCAGGGATACAGAAAGCCTGAAGTCCCTCGCCGATAGCAGCAGCAGCGTCAGCAGCTCTTGTGCAGCCCTTCTTGATAGCGATAGCGCAGCCTACTGTGTAAGCCCACTTAGCGTTCTCAAAGCAGATAGGCTGAATGCCCTCAACGAGCTTATAAATATCAAGACCCTTAGCCTTGCATACGTCAGCACACTCTTCGATAGTGTTGATACCGTACTGATTGATAACAGCAAGGATCTGCTTTTCTCTTCTCTCATATGATTCAAATAAAGCCATTGTAACAAATCCTCCTTATTCTTTTCTTGGGTCAACGATCTTAACAGCGTCAGCTACTCTGCCGTACTGACCCTGTGCTTTCTCAAAAGCAGTGTTAGCATCGTCGCCAGCCTTGATGAAGTCCATCATCTTGCCGAAGTTTACAAACTTGTAGCCGATGATCTCGTCATCTTCGTTAAGTGCAAGACCTGTAACATAGCCGTCTGTCATTTCAAGGTATCTAGGACCCTTTGCAAGTGTACCATACATAGTACCTACCTGTGAACGAAGTCCCTTACCAAGGTCCTCAAGACCAGCGCCTACTACAAGACCGCCCTCAGAGAATGCACTCTGTGAACGACCGTAAACGATCTGGAGGAAAAGCTCTCTCATAGCTGTGTTGATAGCGTCGCAAACGAGGTCTGTGTTAAGAGCCTCGAGAACTGTTCTGCCTGGAAGGATCTCTGATGCCATAGCAGCAGAGTGTGTCATACCTGAGCAGCCGATAGTTTCAACGAGACATTCCTGGATAACGCCCTCTTTTACGTTAAGTGTCAGCTTGCAGCAGCCCTGCTGTGGAGCACACCAGCCGATACCGTGTGTAAAGCCTGAGATATCCTTGATTTCCTTAGCTTTTACCCACTTTGCTTCTTCTGGAATTGGAGCTGCACCGTGAGCAACGCCCTGAGCGATAGGGCACATTGTTTCAACTTCGTGAGAATAAACCATTATTTACATAACTCCTCTCAAATGATTTTGGTGTAAATGTTGTATATTACATACACTCATATTATAACGCATATTTCGCCATTTTGCAATAGTATTTTATGATTTTTAATATTTTTTTTCTCATTCTGTGGTAATTATAACGCTGCTGAGAGGTGCGAGTCTGAGTGGCAGCTTATAGTTTGTGGTATAAAGACCGCTGTTTATGCAGTTTGATCCACTATAAATATCACGGTCAGAGTTGAGAAGCTCTTTGTAGGCTCCGTTTTGCTCGACCTTCAGGCTATAGTTCTGATAGCTTCCGGAAAAATTGAACACCATATAAAGCGTCTTGCCGGAAGGGTCGCTTCTGCGGTAGGCATAAATGCACTGATTTTTGTTGTCTGCGTCTATCCAGCGGAAAGATGTGGAATTATAGTCGGACTTATACAGTGCAGGCTGTTCAAGATAAAGCTTGTGGAGTGCTTTCACATACTCGTGTAATGAATCGTGTATAGGATATGTGAGCAAATTCCAGCCAAGCTCTTTTTCATCACGCCATTCAAGATATTCGCCAAGCTCGTTGCCCATGAAGTTGAGTTTCTTGCCGGGGTGAGTGAACTGGAAAGTATACAGTGCTCTTATGGTAGCAAACTGCTCCTGCTGACTGCCGAACACCTTATCCACCATGGTTTTCTTGCCGTGAACTACCTCGTCGTGAGAATAAGGAAGAATGAAAAGGTCATTATAGAAATAACTCATGGAGAAAGTCATTTTATTGTGATGATTTCTGCGTTCAAAAGGCGGAGTCTTTATATAATTGATGGTATCGTTCATGAAGCCCAGATCCCATTTATAGTCAAAACCAAGACCGCCGAACTCAACAGGGGCAGTTACCTTTGTGTAGTTGGTGGAATCTTCTGCGAAAAGCATAACGTCAGGGTGCATTTTCTGAATGGTGTAATTAGTGTTCTTCAAGAACCATATACCGCTGTCGTTCACAGCGTCATCAGTGTGGCCGTGACGATAGATAAGGTTTGCAACTGCGTCATATCTCAATCCGTCAACATGATATTTTTCTATCCAGAAATTAACTGAGGATTTTACAAAGCTAAGCACATGAGGCTTTGTGTAGTCAAACAGGGCAGTACCCCACTCGGAGTATCTGTCATACTCGTTGTCGCTTTCAAAGAGGAAGCCTCCGTCATAGATGTGCAGGGCATAGAAATCACGAACAAAATGTACGGGTACAAAGTCCAGAATTATGCCGATATTTTCCGCATGACAAGCGTCTATGAACTTCATAAGCCCTCTAGGGTCGCCGTAACGGCTGGTTGCGGAGAAATATCCCGACACCTGATAGCCCCATGAGCCGTCATAAGGATATTCCGTCAGTGGCAGAAGCTCGATATGGGTATAGCCCATTTCCTTTACATAAGGTATGAGCAGGTCTATCATTTCTTCATAGGTGTAAAAGCGGTCGGTCTCTTCTTTTTCCTCTTTTATGCGCCACGAGCCGAAATGCACCTCATATATGTTCATAGGCTTTTCATAGCATTTGTCACGCTTTGAGAGCCATTCTTGGTCATTCCAGCTATAGCTGTTTATATCATACACCACAGAAGCATTTTTCGGTCTTACCTCGCTGTACACCGCAAAAGGGTCTGAGCGGTAGTGCTTTTCAAGAGTAGGCGTTGTGATAACATACTGATAAATGTCACCCTCTTTTGCAGGGCGTTCAACGCTCCATACCCCACGTTCATCACATTCCATAGGGATAATATCTCCATTCAGGCAAAGCTCTACCTTCCTTGCATGGGGCGCATAGGTGGAAAATCTTATGCCGTTCTCTATTTTTACTGCCCCCAGGGCTTCATACGCTCTACAGCTTTGACCATTTATAAATTCTGTGATGATATTGTTTTTCATGCCGTTTCCCCCTGTGAAAAATATGATAATGATAAAATATTTATAAAAAGTTATTGAAATTTCATAAATTTATGATATAATAAAAGTTGGCGCGAATTGTCTGCTTTTTTGACATTAATCCAGCTTAGTCTGATTTTTCCTCAAAAAAGACCTTTTGTCGTTATGAATCTGAAAGGAATGTAGTTAAATGTCAAGCTCTGCGATAACCAAAAGTGCTTTGTGTGATTCACTGAAAAAACTCTGCGAGCAAAAACCCTTTGATAAAATATCCATATCCGATATAACAGGTGAGTGCGGTCTTAACCGCCAGTCTTTTTATTACCATTTTCAGGATAAATATGAGCTTTTGAGCTATATCTATCTTCACGAGCTTTTCGCTGATATCACCAAAGGCGTAAACTACGACAACTGGTATGAGCGTCTTGAGGGATTTCTCGTAAATATGCTCAAAGACAAGCGCTTTTACTCAAACACGCTAAAAAGCAATGAAAAGATATTCGAGCATTATCTTTTCAGAAGTATGCACAAGCTGTTCATCAGATTTTTCTATCACGCTGTTGCTATAACCAGAAAGCGTTCCGATAAGGCGAAGTTCTTTGCCGATTTTTATTCTCATGGCTATTGCGGAATAATAATAGATTGGGCAACGGGCGGAATGAGAGAAACTCCACATGACGTAATGCTGAAAATGCGTGAGCTTGCATACGAAAATGTTACCATTGGTGAGGGATTCAGACAGAACCTTTGACAAAAGTCACACAATCACTTTGTTATTTTATCATATTTTATGTAATAAGTGAATAGACAAACCCAAACATACGACAAAAAAAGCGACAGATCCAGATTTCTGTCGCTTTTATTTTTTTCCTACTTTGAAGCTTTTGATTTTCTTCTGTCAATAATAACGAATGCTATGAATATCAGCAAGCCTGCCCCTGAGAGAACTATGCCCTCGTGGAGCAACGGTGCGGTAAAGGTTATCTTTATGCTGTGGCTGCCCTTTGGTATTTTGAAGCCAAGGAATGCAGTGTCGGTCTTTTCACACTGCACCTCTTTGTCGTCGATCTCGGCGGTGAAGCCGTCGGTATACGGAATGGAAATGGTGAAATAGCCGTCATTTTTAACGTCTATAGTGCCGTTTATCACATCTCCGTGAGAGGTCTTCTTGTCTATCATGAACGGGTCAACGTCACGCACAAGGCTGTCTTTGTCGATGACATAACAGCGAACGTTGGTTATCTCATACTTGCCGTCAGAGAAATTCACCTTAACGCTGTCTGCACTATAGTCCTGACCTGTGGTTATGACATATTCAAAACGTCTGTTATTATTGTAATACTTCCAATCAGGTGCAGTGAGCTTGTTTTTATTGCCGTTTATGGACACCCAAGCGTCCTTTCTGCCACCCTTTATATCGTTGTTCACATTGAAAGATACAAACATTATCTCATTGTTCGTGAGCGTTTCGGGAAGCGTTATCTCCTGAGTGAAAGGCTTTTTAGCGTCAATGGTGTATTTTCCCCATTCACGCTTTATCTGGTCGCACTCTGTAAAGTTGATGGAGCGTACCTTTTTGATATCAGATGAAAATGACTTTTCCGTCTTATCCTCAACTATTATATTATTGAAAAGAGCTTCCACTGAGTAAGGATAATTCAGGGAATTATATTCTTTTCTGCCGATAAGAGCATTGGTAGCATATCCGAAAGGCAGAACGTCATTGTTTTCATAAAGTGAAAGGCTTCCGCTCTCTTTTATCTTCTTGTAGCCTGACACTGCCTTTACTGGGTCGTCAGTGATAAGATACCTGTTTGAAAAATACATATCAGCAATAAGGCTTCGTGTCTGAGTGGTCAGGGAAGTGTTGCGGTATGAATTTTCGTTGTATATCTCGCTGTAATAAAATTTGTTGTAATCTTTATTGTGCAGTGAGGAATATATTGACATGGTGTAATAATCTGCATTATATATCATGTTCACTGTGTTCACTTCGTCAACGCAGTTTGAAGTCCTCGATATCTCCTCTTGCGAGCCGACATAATCTGCAAGTGTATTCATATCACTGCTGTTATCATATTCAAGCTCTCTTAAAGGCACAAGCTCGTCTGCAAAGTTTGCATATACTGTGGATACCACGAGGCAAAGGGACATTCCTATATTAAGTATGAACTCTTTTTTGCAACGTCTGTATACAAACAGGCTCGACATAAGCACAACAAAGTCAAGGATAATATAAAACTCCACTTTTCTGGTGGTCTTGAACCAGAAAACGCCTGCCAATGCAACTAAAAGTGTTATCACTGCAAGTGGTTTAAGCTTTAGCTTTCCTCTTATTATATCAAAATAGGTGTGTCCGAAAAGGAGCATACCAAGAGGAAGGAAAGGTATAAGAACTTTTGGGTCAACATACAGTGTGCCGTTTAACATATAGACTATTATGGGGCAGGTGGCTATTACCATCATAACGATTCCGAGAAATCTTCTATAGCATTGTTTTGAGAACACCGCCGATATTATGCTAAGCACTGTGAAAAGGCAAAGCCCCATTGAGTAGTGATAATAGAGCAGGAATTTCAAGTTTACGCCTGGTATGAACGACTTGAGATCAACATGGCTGTTGCCTGCCTCTCTGCCTGAGAGCATACAGTGCAGTGTCGGCAGGATAAGCACGCACGCCATTATCACTGCCAGGATAAGCCTGAAGGCGAACGCTGTTCCGTCTTTACAGAACTTCTTGAAAGTTGGCTTTTCATTTATTTTCAGCCAGCGGTAAACGCCATACACTGCCATTGCCGCAAGACCCGACACTGCAAAGAAATAGCTTGTCATGAGCATCAAAAATGCCCAAAGCGTCACCATGTATTTTCTCTTGCCCTCAAAATAATCCTCGATAGCCATAAAGCCTAAAAGCAGGAACGGCATATAATTCACGAACATTATGTGCCTGTGACTGTGGAAGATAAGGGGTGCTGAAAAGAGAAACACAAAGCTCAGTGCAAACGCTGTGTTGTCTGTGAATTTCTGACGCATCCATATATAGAATATCCACAGGCTTGCTATAATGCCTATTATGGATACTATCTGTATATAGGTGGACATTTTCACAAAGGGCAGAAGATAAGAAAAAAGTATTAAAGGCGAATAAAGCCCATAATATGACAGATTATAGATGTTCTCACCACAACCTATGTTCGGGGCGAAGGAGGGAAAAAAGTCACCTGTTTTGTAAAAGAGCTTTCTGAAATAATCAGGGATAGCATAGTGCTGTCCGCCCCAATCAAGCTCAGAGCCATAGGCGTATTTAAACCTTGTGAGCGCAAGGACAAACAGAAGATATATCCCCGTAAGCACACAAAGATGTATTATATTTTTCTTACTGAGCTTCATTCACAGCCACTCCCAGCGCAGTTGCAGTTTGTTTTTTCATTTCAGGGTGTTCGCTGTAGCGTTTATACAGCGTCCAATCCTCATAATAAGCCATATGCCACAGCTTGTTTACAGTTTTCTTTTGAGAGGTATACATATCCGCAAGCTTTTTCTTGAACTCGTATCTCTCTTTTGATATCTTTGGCAAAGTGTTGCCCACCACTTTCAGACGGCTAGCCTTGTAATACTTGCCAAAGCAGTAAAGGTCGCACTGGATATCGTTCTTATCGTATATCTCAGTGACGTAATTATGCACGTTTACATGGTGGATATGACCATATTCGCCTTTTTGATTATGCACAGCTATAAGCTTCCAATCCTTGCAGGTCATTATCTTTTCAAGGTCAGATTCGATACCGTCCTTAACAAGCGCCCAATCGTCACGCTTACCCCTGACTTTATCAGGATATTCAAGCATTATACACTCGTTGCCCGAGGCAGTCACCACGTCCTTGAACTCCTGAGAACGCACCTTATTTCTTCCGTTTGTTACACACACAACAAGATAGCCTTTATCATAAAGATGTCCTCCGCCCCAAAGCACTTCGTCATCAGGGTGAGCCACTATCATAAGCTTATCAGCCTTTGATGACGAAGCAAGCTGTAACTGTATGGCGGATATAGGCGCAACGTCATAAGCCTGATTAACAGTATCTCTTATGTGTCTTTCATAGCCTAAAAACCACAGTGTGCCTATAAAAATGACTATTGCCAGAATTATTGCTGTTTCCTTTATATGCCGTCTTGTAAATCTGAGCATAAAAATGCCCGCACCCTTGCAGGATCTCTTCTGCGAGATACGGGCGTTCACCTCTTTCTTTATTACTTGTTGTTCACATAGTCTATAAATCTTTCAAATGCAGCTTTTCCGTCTTTGTTTCTCTTATAAACGCCTGCATGTTCAAGCACCTTTGCGAACACGATGCCTATTTCTTTCTGCAAGACCTCGTGAACGTTCTCGGCTGTTATATTGTTTTTCTTTGATATCTCCTCAGCCCAGTCAGCGTGCTTTTCGATCATCTCGTCACGGCGTACACCCTCTGTTCCCTCTGTGACCAGAACCTGAGCAAGCTTCTCCATTTCGCCTTTAAGTCTTGACGGAAGCACTGCAAGCCCCATTACTTCGATAAGACCGATATTCTCTTTCTTTATATGGTGAAGCTCCTGATGCGGATGATAAACGCCAAGAGGATATTCCTCAGTGGTGATGTTGTTTCTAAGCACAAGGTCAAGCTCATATCTGCCGTCCCTCATTCTTGCGATAGGTGTGATAGTGTTGTGTGGCTCGCCTTCAGTTTCAGCGTAAATGAACGCTTCTTCGTCGGTGTAGCCTCTCCAAGCTTTGAGTATCTTGTCAGCAAGGTCAACGAGAGCGTTTTTATCCTCGCTGTTTATTCTGATAACTGACATAGGCCATTTAACGATACCTGCGTCAACGTTCTCAAAGCCCTTGAAAACTATCTTTTCTTCAACAGGGGCTTTCGCCATTGCAAAAGTATAATGACCGCCCTGAAAATGTTCGTGCGAAAGGATAGATCCGCCAACGATAGGCAGGTCAGCGTTTGAACCTATGAAATAGTGCGGAAACTGTCTAACAAAGTCAAAAAGCTTCTCAAATGCCGAGCGGTCTATTACCATAGGAGTATGCTTCTTATTGAAAAGGATACAATGCTCGTTGTAATAAACATATGGGGAATACTGAAGTCCCCAGTCTGTGCCGTTTATTTTAAGGGATATAACACGATGGTTCTGTCTTGCAGGGGAGTTCACTCGTCCTGCATATCCCACGTTCTCATAGCACAGCAGGCACTTAGGATATCCCGATTGCTTTGCAAGCTTTGCCGCCGCAATGGCTTTCGGGTCTTTTTCAGGCTTGGAAAGATTGATAGTTATATCAAGGTCGCCGTACTCTGTTGGAGCTATCCAGCGCATATCTTTCTTTACCCTGTATCTTCTTATGTAGTCCGTATCCTGCGAAAGCTTGTAGAAATAGTCAGTTGCGACCTTTGCAGACTGGTGATTGTAAAGTCCCCAGAACTTTGTGTCTACCTCTGACGGTCTTGGAGTAAGAAGCCCCATGAGTTTTGTGTCGAAAAGATCTCTGTATACAATGGAATTTTCCGTAAGGCCCTTTTCCACAGCGTAATCGAGAAGCTCTTTGAGAGTGCTTTCAAGATCAACGTCAGAAAACTCCTCCGCAGGTTCGTCATATTCCTCAAGGTCAAGGGCTTCAAGAAGCCTGTTTGTAGTATAAACTCTGTCGCTTTCCTCAATAAGTCCGCTTTCCAGACCATATGTTACAAGTTTTTTTATGCTTTCAAATATCATGTTACAGATCCCCTTTTGTACAAAAGTATGAGGGGTCACCCCCTCAGCCAGCATCTATTATTATAGACCATTGCTTATTCTTTGTCAACCGACAGAAAGGCTAATTAAGATACTTTTAAGCATTTGAAAAGTGTAATAAGAATATTTTAAGATTATTTTGCAGGGGACGCCAGCCCCTACATTTAATGTTAGGAAAAACGATTTAGCATCGAATATTAACAAATTGTTAAATCGACAAATGCCCTATTGACAAAAGCGGGAAGTATGGGTATAATAAAAACAATATGACAAAGGCGTTGACAGGAACAAAAGCAAAGTTCTGACATTACAGAGAGCCGTCGGTGGGTGCAAGACGGTATGCGGAATTTGTGATAACTCGTCCCCGAGCTTGAACGGTGAAATCTTATTAGCCGCTCACGGGTTCTCCCGTTATAGAGATACGCATTGATAGATGCGGCTGAGATATGCGGTGTGAACCGTATATGAATGAGAGTGGTAACACGGCAAAGCTCGTCTCTCCTTATTGGTAGGAGCGGCGATTTTTTTATGCCCTTTTCCACATCACTATCAAAATAATTATCGGCTTTATATTTATAAGGAGGAACTGACATGAAAAACGTAGAAAAGTATGAGAGAGGCTATTATATGCCTCCTGTAAAGTGCATGAAGTGGGCTGAAAAAGAGTATGTTGACCATGCTCCTGCATGGTGTTCTGTTGACCTGAGAGACGGAAATCAGGCTCTTATCATTCCTATGAGCCTTGAAGAAAAGCTGGAGTTTTTCACAAAGCTCGTTGAGATTGGCTTCAAGGAGATAGAGATAGGTTTCCCTGCCGCCTCTGAAACAGAGTATGAGTTCTGCCGCACACTTATTGAGAAGAACATGATACCTGATGATGTTACTATTCAGGTACTTACACAGTCAAGAGAGCATATCATAAAGAAAACGTTTGAAGCTATCGACGGCGCAAAGAACGCTGTTGTTCATCTTTATAACTCAACATCTGTTGCACAGAGAGAGCAGGTTTTCCGAAAGTCTAAGGAAGAGATAATCAAGATAGCTACAGACGGTGCAAAGCTCTGTAACGAGTATAAGAAGCACGCTAAGGGCAATATCGTATTCGAGTATTCTCCTGAGAGCTTCACAGGCACAGAGCCTGAGTTTGCAAGAGATATCTGCAACGCTGTTATCGACATCTGGCAGCCTACACCTGATAACAAGGTCATCATCAACCTGCCTGTAACAGTTGAAATGTCAATGCCTCATGTTTATGCTCAGCAGGTAGAGTATATGTGCGACACTCTTCACAACAGAGAGAACGTTATTATTTCACTTCACCCACACAATGACAGAGGTTGTGCAGTGGCAGACTGCGAAATGGGTCTGCTTGCAGGTGCTGACAGAATAGAGGGTACTTGCTTCGGTAATGGTGAGAGAACAGGCAATGCCGATATCGTTACTATCGCACTTAATATGTACACTCACGGAGTTGACCCTAAGCTGGACTTCTCAGATATGCCTGCACTGGTAGAGCTATACGAGAGAGTTACAAGAATGAAGGTTTATGACAGAAGCCCATATTCAGGCGCACTTGTATTCGCTGCATTCTCAGGCTCACATCAGGACGCTATCGCAAAGGGCATGAACTGGAGAAAAGAAAAGAGCTGTGACAAGTGGACAGTTCCTTATCTTCCTATCGATCCGCATGACGTTGGCAGAGAGTATGACGGTGACGTTATCAGAATAAACTCACAGTCAGGCAAGGGCGGAATAGGCTTTATCCTCCAAAATCAGTTCGGCTACGATCTTCCAAAGAAGATGAGAGAGGACTTTGGCTACAAGGTAAAGGCTGTTTCAGACCACAAGCACAAGGAGCTTATGCCTGATGAGGTCTACAAGATATTCAAGGACGAGTACCTCAACAAGTGCGCACCTGTTGATATTCCTGAAGCACACTATGTTCAGAAGCAGAACGGCACTATCTGCGCCGCTATCACAGCTTCAGTAAACGGCGTAACAGACGATCACACAGCAGAGGGCAACGGACGTCTTGACGCTGTGGCAAATGCTATCAAGCAGGCTTTGAACTTTGATTTTACCGTGGAAACATACACAGAGCACGCTCTTGAAAGAAAGTCAACATCTGAGGCTGTTTCGTATGTTGGAATTTCCTGCGGTGATAAGATGTATTGGGGCGTCGGCAGACACTCAGATATCATCGTATCTTCTATCAAGGGTCTTGTTTCAGCTATCAACAACGCTTTTGTTGCTAATAAGTAATAAATTTTATCCTTTCTTAAATTCAGCTAAAATAAACGGGCGAACGCTGTTCGCCCCTACATGATAATGAAAATGCGTTATTTGTGTAGGGGCGACCTTGGGTCGCCCGTTATATTTTGTTCTGATACAAAAAAATGCAGTCACATCACTATGACCGCATTTTATATCATTTCTTTTTTCTTCTGAAAATCCTTTTAAGCCAGCCTAAAAAGCCCTTTTTCTTCTTTTCAGGCTCGACAGCCTTTGAATCATTAACAGGAGCAGGCTTTGGTGCATTAGCGTATGCTTCAGCGTAAAATCTGCTTTGTGCGTCAATGGCGATATCTCCACGCTCTGCACGGACATATTTTCCGTCAGGCTGCATTATCCTTGCTTTTACGTTGTCCTGCATCTGGGTGTCAAAAATATCGAGGACACGTTTTTTTACTTCTTCGCTGAGGATAGGTGCGGCGACCTCAACTCGCCTTGTGGTGTTTCTTGTCATATAGTCTGCGCTTGATATGTATACCTTTTTGCGAACACCTGTGCCGAAAATATATATCCTTGCGTGTTCAAGATATCTGCCCACTATTGAGCGTATCTGCACATTGTCGGTAACGCCCTCCACGCCTGCCACAAGGCAGGATATACCTCTTATAACAAGCTCTACCTTCACGCCTGCCTGAGAACATTCTATTATCTTGTCCATAAGCACCTTATCAGTAAGAGAATTGAGCTTTGCGGCAACATATCCCTCACCGCCTGCTCTTGCAATGCTTATCTCATTATCCATAAGCTCCACTACCTTATTTTGCAGACAGTGGGGAGCGACCATAAGTGACTTTGAGCTTTCCACAAGCTCGCCCATTGACAGCGTTCTGAACACCTCGCAAGCATCCTGAGCAATGTCGTTGTTTGATGTCATAAGGCAAAGGTCTGTGTAAAGCCCTGCGGTCTTTTCGTTATAGTTTCCTGTACCCACCTGAACAGTGTATTTTACGCTGTCGCCAACTTTTCTTGTAATAAGACAAAGCTTTGAATGGACTTTAAGCCCCTGCGGACCATACATTACATGACAGCCTGACTCCTCGAGAAGCTTTGACCAACCTATATTGTTTTCCTCGTCAAAACGTGCTCTCAGCTCCACAAGCACAAGCACGTCTTTACCATTTTCTGCGGCGTTGCACAAGGCTTTTATAACCTTTGAATTTTTCGCCACACGATACAAAGTCATCTTGATAGATGTAACGCTTTCGTCCTTAGCCGCCTCGTCAAGAAGCCTGATAAAAGGCTTTATGGACTCATAAGGATAGTGCAGAAAAAGATCCTTTTCGTCTATCTGCTCTATCATTGACCTTGACGGGTCTATCATCGCAGAGGGCTGAGGCTCCTGCTTCGGGAAGAAAAGTTCCTTTCTGTCTGCCACTTTGTCAAACACAGCGAACACATAGGACATATCAAGGGGAGTTTTTTCCACAAAGACTTGCTTTTCTGAAAGGTCCAATCTTGAAAGCAGTTCGTTTAGCACAGTGTCGGATATTTGCTTTGAAAGCTGCAATCTAACAGGACAAAGGCGTTTACGCTTGTTGATAAGCTCAGACATATTTTGTCTGAAATCAAGTTCCGAGTCAAAGCCCTCGTCAACGTCGATATCGGCGTTTCGTGTCACTCTCATAAGAGCCTTTTCTTCTATTTTATAGCCCTCAAATGCCTTGTCAGCATAATGTAGAATAAGCTCCTCTACAAGGATATAGCTTATGCACCCCTCGTCATCAGGAAGAAAGATCACACGCTGGAATTTCTCGTTACAGCTAACTATACCAATTGTGACGGCGGATTTTGAAGCGAGTTTTGCGACTGCATAAATACTTTGATTTGCAAGAAACGGGAAAGGGTGTCTTTTATCGATAATAAAGGCGTTAAGAAACGGCTTGACCTCATAGGCATAATAAGCTTCAAGAAATTTCTTATCCTGCTCAGTGAGAGCCTTAATGCTTTTATGTACTATATTTTTAAGCTCCAGTTCCTCGCAGATAGCTTTGTATGTCTTATCTTTTATTGGTATAAGCTCATGAACACGCTCAAATATTGCTGAAAGCTGTTCAGATGGACGCATTTTGGACTTGTTGTCTTTATGATCGTCGTCCACAAGCGAGGAATCATAAAGTGAACCCACACGCACTCTAAAAAACTCGTCAAGATTGCTTGCAAATATCGACTGAAAAAGCAATCTTTCAAGAAGCGGTGTAGCACTGTCCTGAGCTTCTTCAAGAACTCTCTCGTTAAATTTAAGCCATGATAACTCTCTGTTATCGTAGACCTTGTTATTCATATTCTTATTTCTCCTAACTCCTATCGTAAGAAAGGCATCTTATATCATACTGTATTATTATACCGCCAAACGAATATGATGTCAATGCAGGTGCCGTAAAAAGCTTGTAAAATCGCCATAAAACAAAAAAAACTCCCGCCCGAAGGCAGGAGCAGGTAGTCTTGAAGATCAGATCCCGATATATTCCTTAGCGGTCTGGCATATATTTGCACAGTTATTCGCAAGGACGCTGTTGTCTTGTGGCAGATTCGGCAACATGACAAGCCAAAAAAGAATGAACACCATTACAAGCATAAGCGTAGCACCAGTCAAAAGTATCAAAGCGGCTGAACGCTTTGATTTCAGTGTTGTATGTACGTCGCTGCACACTTTCTCGGCGGGCTGTGCATTTTCTTTTTCCTCGTTAGGAATACGTTTTTCTTGCTCTTTTTTACACTCAGTACACAACATATACTTTAAACCTCCATAATCTATTTTTACTTCATTAACTATTATACCACATTCTTACCGTCTTGTGTTAAGCTGGCAGCTATAATTTACAGAAATTTCGACTGAACTTTTTGTAAATTGGTAAAATTCTAAAACTTGTCATGCGCATATAATCTATCTTCATAAACAAAACCCCTAAAAGAATAACTTAACAAAATCAAATATTGATATAATTCTGCTATTGACAAATGAGAAGCGTATGTTATAATTACTGTGTGTGGAAAAATCAACGAAAATACGTTGTAATTAGCTTTATGTGGAGGAAGTAAAAATGGTAGACAATGTACGTCGTGAATGTATCATGTCAATGTATGAGATATACCCTCTCAGCAGAAAATTGGTATTTGATACGTTTGATAAGAAAAAGTATGATATAACAAGAACTCAGCAGATAATAATGCTGTCACTATGTATTGAGGGAACGCTCACTATGTCACAGCTTGCAAGCAAGATAAACACTTCTAATGAGCAGGCAACAAGGGCTGTGGCACAGCTTGTTGACAAGGGCTTTGTTATCAGAATGCAAAACCCCGATAATCGCAGAGTTATCAACATCAGGCTCACTGACGAAGCTATGCGCTTTATGGAAAAGATGAAAAACGAGATACTTGATGATATACTTGGTAAATTTTCCAGTGTTTCAGATAGTGATATGAAAAAAATGAAGGACGCACTTGTATTTATAAATAGTATACTTAAAAAGGTGCTTAAATAGGAGGCTGTCATGACAAAGACAAAGAAGATAGTCAGCCGTTGCGAAAGTTGTGTGAATTACGTTTTTGATGAGGATTGCGAATGTTACTGCTGCATGGTCGATCTTGACGAGGACGAAGCATACAGATCAATGAGCGACAGCGAATATAGCTGTCCTTATTACAGGCTTGATGATGAATATGCTGTTGTGAGAAAGCAAAATTGATGATAGGTCGGTGAATACATGAAATTTGCCGATCTTTTCTTGCTTTAATGGATGTGTAAAGTTTAAAAGCTTGTCAATACAGTTGTGTAAAGCCTGTTTGCTTTGCAGCGGTTATTTGACGCAGAATAAGTATCGATCCGGGGCTGAATTAATATTTGGCTAATGATAGAAAGTTATTTATCAAAGTTTACAAAATATTAATAAATACAGTATTAGTATACAATGTTAAAATATTGACTATGCAGGCTGCTATAATCAAAATAGGAAAGATTTTTTGGGGGAAAGTTGCAATTAGCGTAAAAACGCAGGTTTCGTATTGTTTCATGTTCAAGGCTAATAAATATGCCGTTTTATCATCTGCCGGCACTGTGAAAATGATAAATCAATATTGTGCGAACTATCAGTATATTTATATGTAATAAAATACAAATATGATATATTGTGGGATTGACAAATGGAAAATCAAGTGATATAATACTTGTAAATATATAGGCATATTGCGTCGGAGGTGAGGCTTTTGAAGGATAAGGCGCTTGAAAAATTGTCGAAAAATGAGCTGCTCGAGTTAATGCTTTATCTGCGAAAAGAATATGATAAGCTTAACGCAGAGAATGAAAAGCTTCTTCAAAAGCTCGAAGATAAAAAAAGTATCACTGACCGACTTGACAGGCTGGAGCGGCAGGTAGCTGCACTGACAGGTCACAAGCCGGTTGTTGAGCAGCCAGCAGCGGAGGAAGATCATGGCGGCAGATAGCAAGAACGAGGTGTTAAAAAAAACTGAGCTTCCTGATGTCCAGACACTCGAGCGGGTGGTAAAAAAGCATCATGAAAGGCGGGAATATCTGAGGATACTCCGCAGCACCGTGGCGTCGCTTCTTGTTGTGGCAGCGGCAGCAGTGATCATATCAATGTTATTTTTGCCTGTTTTGAGAGTAACGGGTACAAGTATGACGCCGACTTTGCATGACGACGAGCTGGTGGTGTGCAGAAAGCGTGGAAGCTTTCAGAAGGGCGATATAGTTGCGTTTTATTATAATAATAAGATACTGTTGAAACGTGTTATCGCTACAGCAGGAGACGTGGTGGATATCAAGGAGGACGGTACTGTTATCGTCAACGGAAAAACCTTGAATGAGCCGTATGTTGACGGCAAAGCTCTGGGAGAATGTGATATCGAGCTGCCTTATCAGGTGCCTGACGAGAGAATATTCGTTATGGGCGACCACAGATCTACGTCTGTTGACAGCCGTACAAAGAGGATAGGCTGTATTGCTGAGGAAGCAGTGCTTGGAAAGGTCTCACTGAGGATATATCCTTTTAAAAGGATAGGCACAGTGGACTAGCGTTTATTATAAATAGTGTATTATTTCGGAGGGAGTGATCCGTTTTGCAGAATTTTAACGGTAAAGTTCGGCAATATCTAAAAGAAAATGAAAGGAAAAAACGCAGCCGCTTGTTCGGCGTGGTGCTGTCTGTAGTTATGACGGTGTCAGTGCTGGCAAGTCTTGTTATGCCTGCAATAAGTGCCACTGAGGGTACTTCTGTGGCAGGTGGAGATGTTTCCTATAACGGCGGAAGCTATTCTTATAAGGATGCGAATAGCGTCACGATAAAATCCTATGATGCGGTCGGTTCAGGAAAAGACCAATCTAAAAAGATCGAATTCAATGTGGAATTTGATTTTGATAAGGGCGAAATGACCAATAGGTATATTTATTTCCCTATCGATGATAATGTTAGCCTGCCCGAGGGCGGTATACCGTCAGACGGAACCTGGGGCGATGTCGAGGATACTCACTTCGATGAAGGACATGGAATTTCAGGTAAGTACAGAGTCGACGAGATAGATGGAAAGAAGTATCTTTTTATTGAGTTTGACGAGCGATATAAACAGAAAAATGAGAAGGACGCTATAAGCGGTAAGGCAAGCTTTGAGGGCAATGTAAAGCGTAAGGATACAGATACAGGCGATAAGACCACTGTTGAGATAGGCGGTCAGACGGTTGAAATAGGCGGTTTCACTCCGCTCACTATGTCTGCCGTAAAGGACGCAAGCGAAACTGCAGACGGAGTTAAGTGGACTATCACAGTGAACAATCCTGCAAAGAAGCCTCTTGACAGGATCGAGGACAAGCTTTTTAAGGACGCTGTAGACGGCAGTTTTGTTGTTTCACCTGAGGGTGCGGGAAGCTATGACGCTGCAAGCGGAAAGTTTGTTTTCAGCGATGGATTCAGTGAAGAAAATGTTACCATAAGCTACACTACCCCATATCCTACAAGCGACCCGAATTTCGTTATGTCAGGTAAGGTGGAAAACAAATCCACTACATATGACAAAGACGGAAATGGAGTAAAAGCAGATAAAACTATTTATTCTGAATCAAAGAAGGATAAGATCTCAAAAACTGGCAAGAATGTTGACTACGACAATAATGAAGTCACATGGGAAATAGTTGTAAGCAACCCTAGCGGTGCAGACCTCAAGGGCTATCACCTTTATGATGAAGCATTTCCTGATGCAAAGCTGGGAAGCTTTACACTCAAAGCTGACGATGGCTCAGATGTAAAGTACACACTTGACGGAAACACGCTTACGTTTGACGATAAAATAACAGCGTCCCAAATCACCATTGAGTATGTGACTGCTATCGATCGTGACAAGGCGGAAACTACAAATACAGTTAAAATGCAAAGACCTGATAAAAGCAATCCATGGTCTGATATCACATCAAGTGAAACTGTTTATAATAAGTATCAGATATCAAAAAGTGGCTGGATAGATAATAAAACATTAGGTATAATCAAATGGGAAGTAACTGTTAAATGTAATGACAAAAATTCCAACCTTAAAGGTAAGACAATAACTGACAATATGCTTAAAGCAGGACAGAAGGTCAGCATTAAAATAGGAAACGATACTATTGATGCAACGGTTGCAAGTGACGGTGAGCTTGTTTTGCCTGACAGCATAGGTGACAATAACGAGGTAGTTATTTCTTATGAAACAAAGGTCGCTGATTATGATCTTGGCGACCCTGACAGCAGTGGATATTATTCAGTGAAAAATACTGCAGGTATTGACGGCTTCCATTCTGACAAGACGGTTTATTATAAGCCTGTAAACGAGAAGTCAAAAACAGTTCTTGACATTTCTCAGAACGGGAGCAAGGTTACATATAAGTGGCAGGTAGAGGTCAAGCAGACAAACGGTTCCTTCAGGGGCAAGACTATAAGCGATATAATGAACGCTGCGTCAAATGACGGCAAGTCAATAAAGAGCGTTCTTGACCCTGATTCCATTATTATGTATGTTCAGAGAAATGGAAAAGGAAGCTATGAAACTCTTAACAGTTCAAATTACACTGTAGTACCTAATGCCGACAACACTTCGTTTGAGATAAAGTTCAATGATAGTGAAGAATTTGACAATATAAACCTTGTGCAGATACAGTATAGCAGTACCGTAGATGTAACAGGTCTTGACGCAGGTACTATTATAAATGTAAATAACAAGGCTGCTTATAAGGGCGAAACTTTCGGGCCTAGTGCAGATAAGACTAAGTTTACTATAGGCGACAGCTCCAAAGCACCTTATGAAAAGTATGACGCTGCAAGCAGCACAGCAGGTGACACCGTGCATGATCTTAGCAGCCTGCCTGTTGTTACTGTAAATGGCGTTGAGTATTACAGGTTTGATTGGCGGCTTGATATCAACAAGGACGGCACTTATAAGCGTAACGATAATGTTGAGATCGTGGACACGCTTCCGGCGGGAATGATATTCTACGAGAACAAGGATTATCTCAAGTATTCATTTGGAAATAGTTCTGATAAGTATGATTTTGCACAAACAACTCAGTTTGAATATTTCTATGATAAGTCAGCCAATACAGTAACTTTCAAGACTGCATGGAATCAGCAGGACGCTTGGACAGCTTACTACAGTACACTTGTAAAGGTCGAAGATGTTAAGAACGGCGTTTACAAGAATGGTACTGCAGCGTTCAAAAACACGGTTCAGGATAAAGCTGGAAAATATCCGGAGAGAAGCCAGACGCAGACAGTTAAGGAAAAGAACTTGAAGAAAACTTCTTCTCCGAAGTCCACCGGCTGTGAGATAACTTATACCATTGATGTTAACCCTAAAAAGCTCAAATGCTCAACAAACGGAATGATAACTCTCAACGATGTTATCAAGTGCGGAGGCACGGCTGTAGTTAAGACAAAGGACGCTCAGGGTAACATTCAGACAAAAACGGTAAGCATAAATGGCAATTCCGCTGTTGATATGGATCTGAAGTCTATCAAGGTATTTGACGCAGATACGGGTGCAGAGCTTGCTGTGAGTGATTACAGTTATGTGATATCAGATCCGGAGGCAGTTGACAGCACAGTTTCTTGCAGTGCAGATGTTATTACCAACGAAAAGGGCAAGTTTATCGCTAACTTTATTCCAAGTGAAAGTATTGTTGGCGCTAAGGGTACTATTGATCTGGCTTTGCCTGAAGGCTACGAAAACGGAAATATAAAGAGTTACTATGTGGCTTATGGCTATATGGACGGCAACAGTTTCAAGGAAGTAAAGGCTTTTGCCAATAAGAGCGGCGAGTGGTCAGATTTTGGCAAAAGCATATCCGTTCCTGTGGAAGAGGTTTCTTCTGAGAAGGCGGGCGGTGTTTTCAGAGTCGAATATGAATACAGGGATAGCAGCGGCTTTTCAAACACTGAAGTCAGCAATGAAAAAATGCTTTCGGCTGTAAAGTGTTCCGCACTGACAGCGAAGACACGAGATTTTGTAAAGAAACTTGAAATAAACGTTCCGGATCAGCGTCACCTGAAATTAGTTTACGTTTATACAGGAAGTCCTGCAAATGATGAGGACGCTGAGAACGATGGCTATAAAGTTCATGTGTTCAATAATATTTCATTTGACACAAACGGTTCAGCTGTAAATGACAGTGAAGATAATGATTCTGAGTTTGAGCTGATAAATCAGTCAAAGGCATCATCAACAACTGTTGAGCCATTTAAGCTTATGAAGGTAGACAGCGGAGACTATAGTATTATGCTCAAAGCTTCTTTTGAGATCTACAGATACACTAAGCTGGAAAATGGCACATACGATTGGCTCCCGGCAGTAGATTTCAAAGAAAATGCTGCGAAGGACAGAAGATCAGTTATTTGGGGAAATTCGGCACAGGATAAGGCGCAGACATTCAATGTAAATTCTGACGGTTCATACAACCTTGACCTTGAACCTGCCGCAGGCACAGGAGATACTGAGGGTCATCTTTATAAGCTTATAGAAAAGCAAAGTCCGGAGGGTTATCTTCTTGACGAAACTCCTATATATTTTGCTTTTAAAGTGCGTCCGGCTGTAGTTCCAAGTGAAGTCGGTGAGGACGGATATCAGTTCGTGAAGAACGGAGATATGTTCAGAGTAACAAATCTGCTGAAAGAATTTAAGATAACTGCAAGCAAGGTTTGGAGCGATGGAAACGGCAATCATTCGGCAGAGAGCGTAAAGTTCCTTCTTGGCTCGTCTACAACTAAGGTTTTAAGCGGTGTTCCAGATGATATTCAGTGGGGCAGTGATGAGGTAACTCTTAACGAAGCTAACAATTGGAAACATGAGTGGACAAAGCTTCCTGGATATACAAAGGTCGGCAATGATTACAAGCAGCTTTACTACTATATTAAAGAGATCGATCTTGCAACAGGATATGAGGCTGTATACAGTGCAACGGCAATGAGCAAAAACACTGATGTTACAGTTACGAACGTCAAGGGACTTAACATTACGAAGGAATGGCGTGATGAGCTTGGAAACAAGCTTGCTGATAGCGAGCTTCCTGCCGGTATCGACAAGATCGAGGCAGATGTTTATGAGTCCTCTGTTGCACCAAATTCAACCTCAAGAGTGAATGGAGATAACGGAATACCAACAGATTGCAGACTTATAAAAACAGTTTCTCTGGAAAAGTCTAAGAATTGGACGGTAACTCTTGACGGTCTTGACAAGGACAAGTATTACTATGTTCTTGAAAAGAATATACCTGACGGCTTTGGCGTTACATATACTTATTCCAATAACGGCAGTGCCACGGGCTTTGATACGATCATCAATACCAAGAACCCGCAGAAGATAGAGAAAATGGACGTTCGTCTGCAAAAGGCATGGTCTGACGGCGATAGCAATACCCATACCAATGATAAGGTAACGTTCAATATCTATAGGTCAACAAATAAGGCTGATGTGCCTGAAAAATATAACAAGTTTACAGGCACAATGGATAAGGGACAGAATGTTAAATTCAAGATCCTTACAAGCAATGGTGCAGAAATGGCTCAGAACGGAAGCTTTGCCTCTGAGTATACCATGTATGGCTCGGCTAAGTTCAGTTTCATCCTTAATAATGCATGGCTCGAAAATGGCGATATCAAATATTCAAGAGTAAGACTTATCAATGCATCAGGCGACGTTCTTGCTGATTTCCACAGAGGTGAGGACGTTTGGGATACTGACAAGCAGCAGAACGTTCCGTCATGGACAGGTACAAGTAAGTATATAAGTTTGTCTGGTATTGATAACTCATCATGGGATAAGACTAAATTTACTTTGGATCTGAACAGTATTTCTTCTGATGTTACTGTTGAGCTTACAGCAAAGGCCGATGATGATAGTAGCTGCTCTTATGAAGTGACAGCTGAGGATCTTGGCACACCTGAGAAGACGAACGTTACACCTGTTCCTAATAAAGATGCGATACCAAGCAGTGAAATATTCTTGTGGAAGCAGATAACGCTCACGGCGGATAACAACTGGTCAACTGCCGTTTCTCTTGAAGAAAATAATGTCAAAGGAAACAAGTATTATTATTGGTTTGAGGAGATAGACGTGAACGGTCAGCCGATAAGCACGTCATCATACAAAGCTTACTACAGATACAATGGCTCAGAAAATGAGAATTGTATTGATATGACAAAGAACGGCGATCAGTATGTTCAGGTCTATAACAACTCTGAGGAAACTTTGGGAGAGCTTCCTGAAACAGGCGGCATGGGTGTTATCCCATTCGTGGCAGCAGGCGGAACAGTCACTGTTGCCGCAGCAATACTTTTAGTTACAAAGCGTCGCAAAAAAACGCTGTAAATACACAAATATGAAAGGATAATTAATTATGAAGATGAAGAAATTCGCAGCTCTTGCTGCCGCAACAGTTATGTCAGTTTCAGCTATTGCTGCAACATCAGCATTCGGAGTATTTGCTACTACTGATGCTGGCGTTAATAACATTGTTATCAAGGATTCTGATACAAACAGAGTATATAAGGCTTATCAGATCTTTGACCAGGCATCTGCAACAAATACTATCAAGTGGGGCGAAGGCATTAATGGCGATGCTCTGCTTACCAAACTGAAAACTTCTGGTCTTAACACTTATATGTCACAGTTCGACAGTGCCGAGAACGCAGTAGACGTTGCAAAGATAATCTCAGACGCAGATCATTGGACAAAGGAAGATACTGCCAAGTTTGCAAAAGCCGCTTCTAGCTGCATCATCGACAGTAAGTCTGTAACTGCTCATGAAGCTAACGGTGAGTACACTATCAATGTTCCAAGTGCTGGATATTATCTCGTTGTCGATGCAACAGAAAATAATGGTGTTGATAAGGCTAACTCAGCTCTTATCCTTAACGTTTCAGGCACAACAGACGTTACTCCAAAGAGGACAAAGCCAACACTTACAAAGCAGATCAAGCATAATGAGAATGAAGCATGGGGCGATGTTGGTGACAACGCAATTGGTGACGATGTAGAATTCAAGATCACAACAACTATACCAAGAGATGTATCAGCTTATGACAAGTATACATACACAGTTCGTGACCAGCTCAGCGAGGGTCTTACATTCAATAATAACCTTACTTACAAATACTATGACGCTAGCGGCAATGAGATCACTCCTGTTACAGTAGGTCCTAACACAACTGTAGGTGTTGACGATCCAAGCACTGCTGATTTCAAAGAGACATTCTATGTTACTTTCGATATCAAGGAGCTTCTGAAAAAATATCCAAATGTTGATAAGATCGAAACTCTTTATTCTGCTAAACTCAACGAGAACGCTAACGTTGTAACAGGTACACTTCCTAATTCAAAAGACAACAACACTAACACAGCTTACCTGACATATTCAAATAACCCTCAGGACAAAACAGGTAAGGAGAACGGTGAAACACCTAAGGTCACAGTTTATGACTGGACATTCTCACTTGTTGGTAACAAGGTAGACGAAAAGGGCGCGCCTCTTGCAGGTGCTAAGTTCCAGCTTAGAAATGTTCATAACGATGCTATCAGACTTGTCAAGATAGCTGACAATGTTTACAGACTTGAGATCGGCAGTGAGAGAGGCTCTGTTGATTATATCGAAACAGACGCAACAGGTGAGTTCACTATCAAGGGCATTGATGATCAGACAACTTACAAGCTTGTTGAGATAGAAGCTCCTGCTCAGTATAACAGAGCTGATCCATATGAGTTCAAGTTTGACACAACATATGATCCTGCTAATACGCTTCAGTCCATTCGTATGCTCGACGGCACTGATTCAGGCACAAGCGGTTCAACAGTTAAGATCATAAACCAGAAGGGCGGCTCGCTTCCAACAACCGGCGGTATCGGTACTCAGATCTTCTACGGTGTAGGCGGAGCTATCGTACTGGGCGCAGGTGTGCTTCTCATTGTTAAGAAGAGAGCTAAGAACGACTAATTTTTGAATTTATTTTTACCTTTGTCCTGCCGATCTTGGTCGGCAGGCATCAGGGAGGACTCCATGAGGAAGAAAAGCGGTAAATCAACTACAATTTTATTGGTCTTGTTATTGCTTGTGGGGCTCTCCGTGATGTTATATCCAACAATAAGCGATTGGTGGAATTCAAAAACGCAAAGCCGTGCGGTGGCGACTTATCAGAAAGCGGCAAATGACCTTTCTGACAAGGAGAATGAAGAGATCCTCAGCCGTGCCAGAAAATATAATGAAGAGATAGCAAAGCTTGCCCGACCTTTTGTGGATTATGATCAGGTCAAGGGCTATGAGGATATCCTGGATATCACGGGGACGGGTGTTATGGGCTATATTTCCATTCCGACTATAAGGGTGGAGTTGCCTATTTATCATGGTACAAGTGACGGCGTGTTAAATGTCGCTGTGGGACATCTGCAGGGTTCGAGCCTGCCTGTTGGCGGAGCGGACACTCATTCGGTCATTTCAGCACATAGAGGTCTGCCGTCGGCAAAGCTTTTCAGCGACCTTGATAAGCTTGCAGAGGGCGATGAGTTCACTATAACAGTGTTGAAAGAGGTCTATACATATGAGGTCGAGGCTGTTTATATAGTTCTGCCTAATGAAATGGATAAGCTGAACATTATTCCAGGTGAGGATCATGTTACGTTGACTACCTGTACCCCATACGGAGTCAATTCTCACAGGCTTCTTGTTCGTGCAAAGAGAGTTGAAACTGCGGACGATACAAAGAGTGCTTCAAAAATAACGGCAGACGCTGTTCAGCTCGATTCTCTTGTGGTCGTGCCTTTTGTAGCAATACCGTTGTTTGTGGTACTGCTTGTGTGGTGGTTTGTGGATTCAAAACGCAAAAAAATCTCTCATGATGAGCTTGTGGCAATGCTAGATAAGCCAGAGAGTGACGATAATGTTGAAAATCTACCTGATAAGGAGAGTAGCAAAGATGAAACTTAAATTTTCTCAGCTTGCAAAGGTTGCTTTGTGTACGGCGGCAATGGCTGTTTCAGCCTTGGGAAGCATGACGATCTCAGCTTCTGCAGCGGATAATATCAATGTGGATATAGTGTGCAAAAATGATACAACGACTGTTAGTAATGCCGAGTGGAGCATATATAAGGTCGGTGAGCGTAAAGAAGCTGACTTTGTCCTTACCGGCGAGTTCAGCGATTATCCTATAGATATGTCTGATTTTACTGACGCTTCAAAAATGCAGGCTGTCGCTGATACGCTCGACAACTACGCAAAAACCGATGGCATAACACCGGTTTCAACAGGCAAGACGGACGCAAACGGTGAAGTAAAGCTTTCTGCTGATTCTGTGGGTCTGTATCTTGTTTTAGGCAAGAGTTTTGAAAACACAACAGCTAAGTTTACACCTTCTCCGTCACTTATCGAGATAGATAAGGATATCGTGGCTGAGGGTCAGATAACAGTTTACACCAAGTTCACATACGAAGAGATCCCAGCAGGGGACAGTGATTATGGTGTAAGAAAGTCGTGGATAGTTCCTGATGGTCAGGAAAAGCTCATACCTGATAATATCAAGGTGGAGATCTATCGTGATGGCAAACTTTTTGATACTGTTACTCTTGACGCTGACAACAATTGGGAGTATTTCTGGAAAGACGATTCTGCAGCTGAGTGGTCAGTTAAGGAGATAGATATTCCTGCCAACTACACAGTTGTTACCAAAAACAATGACAAGCTGTTTCTTATAGAGAACACATATAAGTCAGACAGTTCGAGTAATACAGATAGTAGTTCAAGCACACCTGACAGCAGTTCGTCAGGCTCTGATTCATCAAGCTCAACGCCTGACAATATACCACAGACTGGTTCGCTCAACTGGCCGGTGCCTGTACTTATAGGCGGTGGAGTTATCCTTATCGCGGCAGGCTGGAGAGTAAGCAGAAAAGAGAAATAAAGGCGAAACCACATAGGCTCGCCTTTACAACAGGAGAAAAATAGTGACTAAAAAAAAGCTAGGACTTTTGTTGATAATAATGGGGATAATGCTGATAGCGGCGGCATTATCCCTTAATTATTACAACTATTTTCATGAAAAGCAAAGTAATAAAAGGATGGAGGCTGTGCTGAGTGACCTGAAAACGCAGATCTCAGACAGTGCAGAGGATAGCGACAGCAGTTCACCCTTTGACATTTTTGACGATAGTCGATCCACGGACAGCGAGATAGATGACCCGGATAAGGATATCGTGCTTGACGGCAACTCATATATAGGCTTGATTTCATTCCCGACACTGGGGCAGGAGTTTCCTGTGACTCGTGGCTGGAGCTATGCTGCAATGAATACTGCAGCTTGTCAGTACAGCGGCAGACGTGTAGACAATGATCTTATAATCTGCGCTCACAATTACACAGGCTTTTTTGATAAGCTGGATAAGCTCAGCTCAGGTGATGAGGTCATTTTCACCGATGTTTACGGCAGAGAATTTAACTATACTGTCACAAACAGCGAACTGCTGAGCGGCTGGGATTCGCCATCGCTCATAAAAGGTGGTGGCAGCGACTGGGATCTGACCCTGTTCACCTGCACATGGAGCGGTTACAGCAGAGTGACTGTAAGACTTGTTTATTCATAAATACATTAAAAACGCACAGAGTTCTACACCCTGTGCGTTTTATATTCCTGCGGCAAGTCTTATTTTTTTTATATCAAAAGTTTTTAGTTTGTCATCATATATGCAGTGTCGTCTTGACTTTCTTGGGTGGCGGCGTGTATAGTCAATGGCTTCTTCAAGGTCATTTGTTTGAAAAACTGGACGTTTCATTGCTTTGTTGTATACTGTGTATCTCATAAAAATACCTCCCAAATAATTCTTATAATTAATTATAACATTAATTGGTACGTTGGTCAATAGCAATATTGTACAAATTTAACCTATTAATCAGATATACATAAATTAAAACAGAAATCGACTTGTTTAAGAACACTTCACGACATAAGACGACATAAGACGACATAATTCTACTTATAAAAATTATAGTGATAGTGGGATATTGTGCAAAAATGAGAATGGTTGGTCAATTTGACGAACGATAAAGTATAAATTTGTTTTAACAGCGAAAGTTGTAACACAGTTTTCATTGATTGATAATTAATTGAACATTCAAATATGGTATAATACCCTAAAGAATCGGAGAGGAGCGAGGAGTTATGGATAGGTTTGTGCGAAAATATGGAAGATATGTACCCTTTGCTTTAACTATTATCATAATAATTTGCTGTGCTCTTTTTCTGAAGGACCATGAGTTTTCTGAGATACTCAGTTATTGCCCGGACAATTTGTGGCTTGCCGCATTTGTTATTCTGGGGTTTTATGGATTGAAGTCCTTGTCGGTGGTATTCCCGCTTGCGGCTATTTTTGTGTGCGTGGGTGCAATATATCCGTTCTGGGTGGGCATTTTGTTGAACGTAATAGGACTATCGGTTTGCTTTACTGTTCCTTATCTTGTGGGACGGATATCGGGTGGCGATATCATGCGTGTTATTGAGATGAAATATCCCAAGGCACGAAAGCTTGTAAATTATGGGCATGACAATAATCTGTTCGCCTCCTACATTTCAAGGGCAGTGGTAGTTGTGCCGGGCGACCTTGTTTCAATGATACACGGCGCACTGCGAATGCCTTACAGACCATATCTTCTTGGCTCGATAATGGGAGTGATGCCTGAAATGCTTGTGCAGACATATATTGGAGCACAGTTGAAGCATTTGACAATAAAATCTGTGCTTGTGATGATAGCACTCATAGCTGCAACGCTGGCTTTTTCGCTGATACTTAATAAAAAGGTCAGCAGGAGCGGCAAGCAGATGGACAAGGAAGATTTTTGATATATGTACAAAAAAGCGGACTGATAACAACAGCCCGCTTTTTTTATTATTTGTCAAAGCTAGGATTGAAAGCGTAGAAATTTTTGCTGTCAAGCATATCCTGAATAAGTCTTAGTCCTTCGCCAAAACGCTGGTAATGGACTATCTCACGTTCACGAAGAAACTTGATAGGGTCACGGACATCGGGATCGTCAGCAAGCCTGAGAATGTTGTCATAGGTCAGGCGGGCTTTTTGCTCAGCAGCAAGGTCTTCGTGTATATCAGCGATAGCGTCACCGGTACTTTGGAAGATTTCCGCAGAAAATGGTACACCAGAGGCGGCTATAGGGTAAACGCCTGTAGTGTGGTCAACAAAATAGGTGTCAAAGCCACTGTCTTTTATCTCCTTGAGGGAGAGGTCACGGGTCAGCTGATAGATAATAGTGCCGATCATTTCGATGTGGGCAAGTTCTTCTGTGCCGATATCGTTGAGTATTGCCTGCACCTCACGGCAGGGGGCTGAGTAACGCTGATTGAGATAGCGAAGCGCTGCACCAAGTTCGCCGTCAGGGCCACCAGACTTCAAAAAGTTATACCCACTCTAAAACCGCCTAAATACGCCGTTTCAGCACAGGTAATACATTTCAATGCTTGACGTTTTGCGGTCAAAGACAACTTTGTCAACAATAGTGCGCAAAGCGTTGTTCTTTTCCATAGGTGTGGCATTAGGCGAGGTAATGACCTTGAGGACTTCCTGTGCCCTGACTTTCAGATCAGGCAGGCGGTCGGCTGTGCGCTGTGGCTTTGGCGGCTGTGCTTGGCGGAGCTTGCTTTCCAGCTCTGCAATGCTGGCGAGGACTTCCGACTTGTTGCGTTTGTATTCCTCCAGCGTGTCAATGCCGTCTGCATATGCCGCCTTAACTCGTTCGAGCTTCATTCGCTCTCGTTCAAGCTGTGTCTCAAACTTGGACGTGTCTTTCTTCGGCTTGACAGGGGATTGGTCAACAAGCTTGTAATCGGTCGCTGTGCCGTCCACAAGCCCCTGTATGTCCTCTGTGACCGCCTTGTCTATCTTACCGATAGTAATAGCATGGGACTCCTTACACCGCCCGTGAGCGTACTGATAGCATTGCAGAGTGCCGCTCTTGACCGACGCCATTGTGAGGTTTGAGCCACAGGAACTGCATTTCAGTAAGCCCCTGAGCATATACTCGTGCTTGGTGGAGCCGCTGCGTTCGTATGGCCTGCGAGTCTTTGCAGCTTTCTGCTGAGCCTTTTCAAAAATCTCCTTGTCGATAATGGCAGGGTGTTGAGCTTGCGTTACAACAACTTTCTCGGCTACGGCAGAGCGGTAGTGACCCTTTGAGCCACCTCCGCCGGGCGTCCAACGCTGCATACCGATATAGACGGGATTTCTGATGATGTAAGCGATAGTGCGGGTCTCAAAATCATTGCCATGCAGGGTGCGTATGCCCTCAGCGTTCAGCTCACGGGCGATATTGAGGTAACCCATATCTTGGTTGACGTACATATCGAAAATGCGGCGGACGATCTCGGCCCCTTGCTCATTGACCACAAATTCGCCGTTCTTCATATCATAGCCCAGCGGAGGACCTGAAACTTTCAGACCTCGCCCGAACTTTTCCGTCATACCACGCTTGACTTCTTCGGCAAGGTTAATGCTGTAATACTCGTCCATTGCCTCGATCATTGCCTCGATAAGCACGGACATTTTGTCGTCGCCGACGTTCTCAGAGATAGAAATGACGTCGATACCCAGCTTTCGGAGCATTGACTTATAGACGATACTGTCCTCACGATTGCGGGCAAAACGGCTGAATTTCCACAGCAGGATTGCGTCAAAGGGCTTTGGCTTGAGCTTAGCTGTGCCTATCATCTGATTAAAGCCTTGCCGCTTGGCGGTGGAACGTCCCGAAATGCCGTCATCGTGGAAGATAAATTCTTTCGGCACGATATAGCCGTTTTTCTTGGCGTATTCACGAATGAGCTTGACCTGGCTGTCAGGGGACAGCTCGGTCTGTTCTTCGGTGGAAACACGAACGTAAGCCGCTGCGATCTTCATTGATTTTTCCTCCTATTTTCTTGACATATTTAATAATATGCAGTATAATAAAAGGGCAGAATTCGCCCTTTATTGGTCTATTGGTGTGAATTTGGATCGAGCTGATATTGGTAGTATCCGCTCTGCTCGCCTCTGAGTGTTGGTAGCACTTGGGGGCGAGTTTTTTGTCATGTCAGTATTTACAATACTTGCAGGGGATTTTATTTTAACACTCTGCCCTGAGCGTCAGTGAAGTTTCCCTGAAACAAATTTATCATATCAACTAGTGCTCCAATAAAGAAACCTCCGAAAGTAAAGAAGTACAGCAAACCTGTGCCAGCTTTGCCTACATAAAATCTGTTCAAACCGCCCAAGCCTAAAAAGGTCAGCAGGCAAAGTATTTCAGCTGTGCTTTTACTCTTAGGGCTTATCTGCTCAACAGGAGCTTGCGGTGCGACCTGCTGGACGTTTGTAACGTATGTGATGTGCTGAACGATATTGCTGTTATGCTCAACGTGGTTATCAATTTTCTGCGGCTGCGGCAGTTCGTGACCGCAATATTCACATACTGCTACGCCTGGTGCGTTTTCGCCTTTACAATTTGGACAAGTCATTTTTTTTTCCTCCCTATAAATCGACATTTGTAAACAATTTATGAAATCATTTACATTGTCTTAAATTGGTGATATAATGTATTTGTAATCATGCAGGAGAAAATTCTGTGTGCTATCCCTGTCAGTATTTGCGGTGCTGGCGGGGATTTTTTTATTATAAGGATTTTATAACTGTTTTTACAATGCCGAGTATTCTTATGCGGTCTCTTTCTGCACCGACAAACTCTCTCGGCTGATATTCGGGATTGAATGATACAAGGGTTATCTTGTCATCAGAATACTTGATTTTCTTCACAACGCCGTTTTCGCCGTCGATAAGGGCAACAACTACCTGTCCGTCCTCAGCCCAATCCTGCCTTAATACTTGTATCTTGTCGCCGTTCTCTATCTTCGGATACATACTGTCCCCCGAAACGACAATGCACATTGTATTCTTAGCTTCTTCCTCGCTGACGATATAAAGCGGCATATAGCCTACAACATAATCGTCAGCATAAGCACCAAACCCAGCCGACACGCTCTCATATATAGGTATTATATGTACGTTGTCTTGCGGGAGTATGGTTGCGTTGGAGTCTATAATATGAGAAGAATGTTTAGGGCTAGGATCATCAGTTTTTAATGCAAGATATTCAGGATTAACATTCAACTCAATAGCGATTGATTCAAGAACAGGTAATTTTATTCTGAGAATTTTTCCTGCCTCATATCTTTGGATAGTTGATTTATTCAATCCAAGACGGATACCAAGTTCTTCTTGTGTAAGTCCTTTTTTTTCTCTTGCAGCTTTTATTCTATTTCCAATTTCTATGGTATTCAAATCTTGCTCACCTGCTTTCGTTATAATGATTATATCACATTAAATTGCATAATGCAATAGCTTTTTTGAAAAAATAAAAAAATGTTGCAAAATGCTATTGACAAGTGAAAAGTTATGTGCTATTATGATAATGCAGTAAGTTGCATAATGCAACAAGAAAGGAGGCTGGCATATGGTAAACACGAACAAGATCAAGGGTAGAATGAAGGAGCTTGAACTGACCCAAGCTGACGTTGCACATTGTTTAAACATAGCTCAACCTACAGCTAATCAGAAAATAAACAATGTTCGTCCGTTTGACTTGGACGAGGCTGAGAAACTGTCACACTTGCTCCACATTGATGCTGGAGAGTTCGGCAAATATTTTTTTACTCAGTGAGTTGCATAATGCAACAAGTGATTAAAGAGGGGGTGAGAGGAACGTGGAAAAGAAAATTACTGCTACTCCAAGAGGATGTGACAGTGCCAGGGTTGAGCAGGTGATCGTAACAAGAGCCTTGAAAGGCGCAGGAACAGAAAATGACCCCTGTAGAGAGGTCATTCAGTATTGGACTCTTGACGGAAAATTGCTCTGCGAAAAGGGTTAATCAGATTTTCTTACAAGTTGTTCAGCTTTTTTTAGTTCAAGCTCTGAGTTTATGTATGAAACAATGGCATTGATAAAAGCTTTTAAATGCTCTATATTGTAATCTTCGTGTTGGCGGCAATAATGGGTTTCGTCATTACCGATCCAAGCAGAAGCTTTTGAAAGGGTTTTTATCTTTGGACTGTCTATGAAGTTTTCGATACATTGAGCTAACGTTTGCTTTTTGATTTTTTCTACTTCTTTTGGGTGAAGATTAATCGCAAAATCTTTTACTAGGAATTCTAACGCTTTTCGATAACCCATTCCACATATTTTATCGAAACCAAGTTGCTCCGCCTTATGCGACTGTGTGTATATTTTAACAAAATCCTCAGAAACTTTTTCAATCTCGGCGTCAAATGTTGGAGATGAGCAGAACTTAGGATCAGTTTGAATAAGTGTAGCTTCATCACATTCAGTGCGATATTGAGGACCAATGTATTCATATTCTGAGCAAAATGCTTTTGCACAACTTGGGCATAGCCAATGGACATATATTTTATAATGGTGGTCATCCAAGTCTGCCATTTCAACAAAATGGCTTGATAGAGCTTTAGGCTCTAAAACAACACCACAATGAGGACAATTTCTTGGCATATCAACTTTAAAATTTAAGTTGACACTAGGATATTCGATTTGCTTGCTTCGAATGACTTTTATCATTTATGGTCAGCTCCTTTTATTTTATTTTCTACATTATACCACAAGAAGTTAGATTTTTCAAGTAGGTACAAAAATGAAACACTACAAAATTAAGCTGACAGACAAGTTCAGCGGCGTAAGGCTGGTAACAGTCACGGCAAAGACGGCAGGCGAGGCTATGGACCTTGTTGACCGCTCAGAGGGCGAGAATATCGCCGTTATCGAGGAGCTTGTCTAGCATAGTACAACCCCGATATCCAATAGAATTGAGTAGGAGGTGATAAAAATGCCGAAATATCCGCCTTTAAAGGTCATAAGGCACGTTTCGTTCGACGGCGGCAAGAGTTACAAGCTTTGGGACGATTGCACGGAGCAGGAGCGACAGGCGGCTGCGGACAGTATAGGTCGCAAGCTTGCAGGAGCGCTGCAGGATATGGTCGGGCGTGACCCGTCGCTCTGGGATAAGCTTTGTGAAACGGCGAGGACTGAACACCCTGAGTGGATAGCTTAAAACACAGGACGTAAAAATGAAAGGACGTGAGAAAATGAACAACCTGATAGCAACGTTAGAGATCATCAGATATGTGTCAGCCGTAGCACTGTGTGTGTCACTGGTTGCACTGGTGATCTATGGGCTGTATCGAAACATAAAAGAAACCGCCGAAGACACAGTTCGTGAGGAACTGGAGCGTGCGGTGAGAGAAGCAGGCAGACCCATAGTCAAGGTCGAAGTTGAAATGAAAGGAAAGTGGTAATGACATTGTAGGAATACTGCTAATAACAGTAGCTGTGCTTGCAGGGATAGATGTAGTGATGTATCTTGTGCTGAGCGTGGTGGATAGGCACTGGGAGAAACGTTTTGAGAAAGAGGAGGATACCGATGATAACGAAAGAGGAGTTTGAAAAGGCGGTAAACTACTGTACAGAATTTACTGTTAGTTGCAAAGGTTGTCCGCTTAATGGAAAAGATTTGGTGTGTGGTGCATATTTTACAGAGTACATAAGAAACGAGCCTGCACCTGCGGCAACAGGCACAAGCTCAACGAAAAAAAGAAAACACTTTTCAAATTGATGATAGCACAAAATCGGATATATGTCAAGTGCTCGCAAGTGCTATGTCGACCCTTTTGGCACTGCGTCAGGAAATGGAGCCACATGAGAAGAAGGCTTTTGACCTTGGCGAGACATACAAGGACATCTGCTGTGCCAGTGCGTTGATGAGTAGCGTGCGAAAAGGCGGTGACGGCAATGAACATTAACGCAAAGAAAGCTCAGGACAAGCTGTCGCAGGAGCTGTCTGTCGCTAAGCTTGGCAAGTATGCACAGGCGGTTGCAAAGCCTACTCTTGAGGCTCTCAAAACTTTCTGTGAGCAGAACGAGGAGTTCGCTCAGGCGGTCCTGCAGACGGACAGGACCTTTGCAGAGTGTGTGGAAAACGCTGTCAAGGGCGTTGGGGCAAGCATTTCCGACATAGAAGTATACCGCAGAGCTGTAAGCTTTTACTTCAAGGGTGCGGACGTTCATTTCAATATGACTATCGACCTGGGTGACGGCTCAGACAGCAATGAAACGGCAAAACCGTCTGTCAGCCTGTCACTTGACGGCTTGCTTGATTTCTAAGGTGACAGTATGAAAAAGACAAGAAAAGAGGCTCTTATCTACTGCTTTCCTGCGGTGGATAAAGAGCTTATGGATGAGATGAAAGGCAAGGGTGCTAAGAATTATGTGGTGTTCCTCACAAGGGGTGCTGAGCTTTTCGCACGTTGTTTTCACCGATACTCAAAGGGTGACCTTGTGGAAAGACAGCGGTATGTGTTTGCCCGTGACGGGTCGGTGAGATACGGCAGTGATAACGGCATTAACTGGTCGGTGCGTAATGACTTCCGTGAGCCTGTCTTTTGCAAGTGCTGTATGGGATATAACTATGATAATTCCTACTCGGTGCTGAACATCAAAGCCATAGACAAGTCGGATATGCGGTACAGCCAACATCAGCATTATCACGGCAATATGCTGATGAGCTATCTTCACGCATATTGCAAGCACCCTAACCTCGAGTATCTTATGAAACAAGACTATGACGTAACAAGCGTGAGATACACAGGTTGGTGGGGATATCAGGGAAAGTTCCTGCTCTCTCAGCGTGTGAACTGGAAAAGTAATGACCTGTTGAAAATGCTCGGACTGAACAAGACGGAGTTCAAGACACTCAAAGGCAGCGAACACCTGTGGGAGCAGTATCTTGACTATCGTGAGGAATATCCAAAACTCAGACCGGAAGATTTACTGAATATAGCAAAGGTCTTTAAGAACGAACACGGCACTCTTGAACGTCTTGTGAGGATAACAGGTCTTACACCGCAAAGGGTGGCACGATACATACACGAGCAGGAAATGACACCTCTTGATTACAGCGACTATCTGGAGCAGTGCGAAATGCTGGAGTATAACATTCACGATACAATGATAGCATTGCCACACGATTTTTGGACAATGCACAACAGGCTTACTCAGATCATCAACTATGAGCATGACGAGCTTGTTTTGCAGAACTTCACGAAAAGGCTTGCAGAGCGTGTCTGCCTTGAATTTTCGGCAGACGGCTTACTTGTCAGACAGCCACACAGTTTGAAAGAGATAGAGGACGAGGGCAGGATACTTTCCCATTGTGTGGGCGGATATGCAGAACGCCATGCTATGGGAAAACTCAGCATAATGTTTCTGAGAAAAGTTTCTGAGCCTAACAAGCCTTACTATACTGTTGAGGTGAGCCAATACGGCGGTATCGTGCAGTGCAGAGGGTATAGGAACAACGCGGTACGAAACGGCGGTGAGGCAAAGCCGCCGGAGATAAAGAGCTTTGAAAAGAAATATCAGCAGTATCTTGACAGGATATTTGCAGAAAAACGAAAGGAGCGTAAAACAGCGTGAACGAACTATCGGCAGAATATATCAAGGCGGCTGAGCTTGACCGCAGGATAAAGACCTCAGCTCAGCTTGCACAGCAGAGCCTTTACGATATGTGTATGGGCTTTAAGGAAATGAGGGACAGCAGGCTTTACAAGGAGCTTGGATATTCGGAGTTTAATGATTACTGTAAATCTGAAACAGGCTTTTCGGACAGACAAGTATATAACTACATTTCGATTGTCGAGAAGTTGCCGAAAGAATTAGTGAACTCGAGTTCACTAATTGGAGTAAAGAAACTAACACTTCTCACCAAGCTTTCTGAGGACGAACGTTCTGAACTTACCGAGAACACCGACCTTGAAAACACCTCTGTAAGAGAGCTTGAAGAAAAGGTCAAACAGCTTAAGATCAAGGCTGACAAGGCAGATATGCTCAGTCACAGGCTTGAGGATATGAACAACATCTGCGATACGATCTCGAAACAGAGAGATAAGGCAGACAGGCGAATACGTCAGCTTGAAGCCGAGATAAAGGAGCTTGAGAACCGTCCTATCGAGGTAGCTGTGGAAACAGACAGCAAAGAGGTGGCGAACCTTAAAGACGCTATGCGGCGTGTTGACCTTGACTGGTCGGAAAAATATTCAAAGCTTGAAGAAGACAGCCTGAAAGACCGCAGAGAACTTTTGCAGAAAGCTGAGCAGGCTGAAAAGGACAAGCAGGACAAGCTTTCACAGCTTCGTGAGGAGCTTGACAGAACTAAGGCGGAGTATGAGAAAAAGCTTGCAGAGAACGCTCCTGCAAGGCTTGTGCAGGACGATAAAGCCATATTCAAGGCCTATCTTTCAACCGCTGTTGACAGCGTAACAAGGCTTGTGGACTTTGTGAACGAGCATAATGACAGCGACAATTACGGACTTTTCACACAGAAAGCAAGACAGCTTGCGGATATAATCAATTCAAAACTGGAGGTATAAAAATGAAACTTTATGAGCTTACAAACGATTTTCAGAGGCTTTTTGACAGCCTTGAGGATATGACGGAAAATGCCGAGCTTACGGCAGAGGAAAAGGCTGAGGCTGAAAAGGTGTGGTTTGATACCCTTGAATGCGTTGAGGCTGAGTTTACAGACAAGGCAGAGAACGTTGCGGCTTATGTCAAGGTGCTGAGCAGCGAGGCGAAAATGCTTGAAGCAGAGGAGAAAGCCCTCAAAGCAAGACGTGAGCAGAAAATCAAGCAGGCAGAGAGCCTTAAAGCTTATCTTATGAACAGTATGCAGAGGGTCAACCTTAACAAAATAGAGGGCGTTATGGCTAAGATAAGCATTACAAAGGGCAGGGAAAGCACAGAGATAACAGACCCTAAAGCCTTTGTGGAGTGGGCAAAGGTCAATGATGACAGCCTGCTGAAATACAAAGATCCTGACATAAGCAAGACGGCTGTCAAGGTGGCTATCGAGGCAGGCAGGAAGATACCATATGCGGCAGTTGTCCGCAGACCGGGACTGACCATAAGATAAGGAGGAAAAGAGAATGGGACTTGCGATACTTGTATTAGGCTTTTCGGGAAGCGGCAAATCTGCTTCCCTGAGAAATTTCAAAGAGGACGAGCTTGCACTTGTGAACGTGAATGGAAAACAGCTTCCGTTCCGCACGCAGTTTAAGTCAACGATACATACTGACAATTACGGTGAGATAGAGCGCTTTATGAAAGCTCAGACGGCAAAGTCCATAGCCGTTGACGATAGTCAGTATCTTATGGTGAACGAGTTTATGCGCCGTGCAAAGGAAACGGGCTATCAGAAGTTCACTGACATTGCAAAGAATTTCTGGGAGCTTGTGAGAAGCGTTGAAATGCTTCCGGAGGACGTTATCGTGTATTTTCTCAATCACCTTGATACAGGCGAGGACGGCAGGCAGAAAGCTAAAACTATCGGCAAGCTGCTTGATGAGAAGATAACTGTTGAGGGTATGTTCACAACTGTGCTTAAAACTGTTGTGGTTGACGGCAAGTATCTTTTCGCAACTCAGACGGACGGCACTGACACCTGCAAAAGTCCTATCGGGCTGTTCGACAGTATGTACATAAGCAACGATCTGAAACTTGTTGATGAAGCGTTGAGAACATACTATCATCTTGCAGACGAACATATCTGCTCAGAGTGTGGAAAGACGATAATGTCAGACGGCAAGCGGACAGTTCAGCAGATAATAGACGGCTCGATGAAGAATTACGGCAAACAGCTTTGTATGAAATGCGTTCTGAAAAGGGTAAAGGCGGCGAAGTCCAATGAAACTGCGAACGTATCAGAATGAGCTGGTGGAGCAGGTAAGGCAGGCTTGGCGTGCAGGGTATAAAGCACCCTGCATAGTCCTGCCCTGCGGTGGCGGAAAGTCCTGCATAGTGGCTGAAATGGCAAGGCGAACGACCTTTAACGGCAAGAGAGTGCTTTTTCTCGTCCACAGACGTGAGCTTGTGGAGCAGATAAAAAAGACGTTTATTCGCTGGGGCGTTGATATGAAACTCTGCGAGGTGGGTATGGTGCAGACTATTACAAGACGGCTTAAAAAGCTTGCCAGACCTGCACTTATCATAACTGACGAAAATCATCACAGCCTTGCTCAGTCCTACAAACGCATATACGAATACTTTTCAGACGTTCCGAGAGTGGGCGTTACAGCGACTCCTGTTCGCCTTAATGGTGACGGGCTTGGCGACGTGAACGACAAGCTTATCGTTGGCGTATCCGCAAAATGGCTTATTGATAACAACTGTCTTGCACCTTATGACTACTATGCTCCTGACGTTGCCGACCTTACAGGGCTTCACGTTTCTCACGGTGAATATATGGCGGCGGAGATAGAGAAAGCTATGGTGAAAAATACTGTTTTCGGCGATGTCATAAAGTATTACAAACAGTTAGCAAATGGCAAAAAAACGGTCTGCTACTGTGCTTCCGTCAGACATTCTCAGCGGACGGCAGAGGTATTTAATGACAACGGCATAAAGGCGGCTCATATCGACGGCTCGACCCCAAAGGCAGAACGTGACAGCATTATCTCAGCTTTCCGCAGGGGAGATATAACTGTGCTGTGCAACGTTGACCTTATCTCGGAGGGCTTTGACGTTCCCGACTGCGAGTGTGCCATACTCCTGCGACCCACCAAGAGCCTCACTCTTTACATTCAGCAGGCTATGAGATGTATGCGGTACAGACCTAACAAAAGAGCCGTCATAATCGACCACGTTGGCAACTATGCAAGGTTTGGTATGCCTGACGATGACAGGGAGTGGAGCTTGGAGAAAAAGCCGAAAACTCAGCATAAAAAGCAGGAGCAGAGCGACAAGGTGAAACAATGCCCTGAATGTTTCTATACTTTCTCTGCTCCTCCTGCGGGGGTGAAAGTATGCTGTCCTCATTGCGGATATGAGTTCCCCTCAGCCGAGAGAAAGCTTGAAACTGACAGCAGCGTGGGTCTTATAAAGGTGGAGGGATTTAAGCTTGACTTTTCAAGTCCTGCCGATTGTCATACCTATCCCGAACTTTTGCAGTATGCGAAAAGTCACGGCTACAAATCAGGCTGGGCGTATTATCAGGCAAGGCAAAGGGGGCTTATAGGTTGACGGAAGAACACAGGATACAAAACGAGATACGCTGTGCGGTATCGCCCTACTGCACTGTCTTTCGTGTGAACGTGGGCGAGGGGAAAACTGTTGACGGCAGATATTTCACTACAGGTGTGCCGAAAGGTTTTTCAGACCTGTTCGGCGTAAGGCATAAAGACGGCAGAGCTGTCTTTATCGAAGTCAAAACAAAGTCGGGGCGAGTTCGTCCTGAGCAGAAGAAGTTCATAACAAAAATGCGTGAGTGCGGAGCATTGGCAGGCATATGCCGCTCGGCAGAGGACGCAGTAAATTTACTAACGGAGGAATAAAAAATGGGATTTAAGTCAAATCAATCAGAGGCATTTCAGAACGGATTAAAGCCTGAGGGCGTTTACGAGTGCATCATAACCGCTATCGAGGAACACACAACAAAGAAAGGCTCGGTGGGTCTTAACTTCACTCTTGTCATCAGAAATGACGTGCAGGGACAGAAATACGGCAACTCCTGCCTGTTCCACACCATATGGAAAAAGCACGAGCCTAATGAAAACGATATGCAGGTGGAGGGCTACAACTTTGCTCAGCTTATGGCAATGGGCAAGGCGGCCAAGCTTCCTGACGGCAAGGAGTATGACAGCCTTAAAGCATACTGCACTGACCTGCTGAACAAGTGCATAAGGGTAGATCTCACGCACGAGGAATGGAACGGCAAGGAGCGGGAACGCATTAATTTTGTCAACCCTACAAAGTATCCTGAGTGCAAGCATAAGTTCAAATCCTCTTCGCCAACGGCGGACAGCTTTGCGGCTAAGCAGACGGGCTTTGCAACGCCTAAGACAAATACGCAGACTGACAGCGCCATAGGCTCCCTTGAAGATTTTGAGGACGTGCTTACAGATGACGGCGTGCCGTTCTGATTTCTGAGAAAAGCGAAAAGTCATAGTGCTTTTGCATAAAAACGCAGATGATATTTTGTGCAAACAAATGATTTATATTTTAATTTGGCAACATTTCTGCAATTGTTGCATTTTTAATGCAACAAAAGGGATGATTTTCGGGGATAAGTGAAAGGCTTTGACTTTTCAAAATTTATGTTAGGAGTTGGATATATGTACGAACAAATACCGCAGGAGATTAAAGCCCTGCCAAACTGGATATGCTGGGACGCTGTGCCTGATGAAAAGAGAGGGAAGATAAAGAAAGTGCCGATAAACGCACTTACTGGCGGAGGGGCTATGTCAAATAACCCCTCTACTTGGTGCGATTTCGATACGGCGGTGAGAGCCTCAGAAAAACATTCGGGCATAGGATTTATGTTCGGCGGCTGTCCATATTTCGGTGTTGACATTGACGGCAAAGAGGAGGAGCTTGAGGCATACCAAAGGGGAGAGAACGGCAACATCATATCCGAATTTATCTCCACCCTGCAAAGCTATGCTGAGATATCTCAATCGGGCAAGGGCATACATATCATATGCAGAGGAACGCTCCCAAAACGTGGCAGACGTAAAGGCTCAGTTGAGATGTATGAGGACGGCAGATTTTTCGTTATGACAGGCAACTCCTGCTCAGAATATGAGGGTATCGCAGAGTGTTCCGACAGCATAAAGCCATTGCACGAAAAGTATATAGGAGGCGGTCACGAGCCTGTGGCAAAGGCTGTTCCTGCTGTCAGACTTGACACCGCAGACCAGATAATCAAAGCTGCGGCAGGCGCAAAAAACGGAGGAAAATTTGTTTCCCTCTACAGTGGAAGAACCGCAGGATATACCTCGCAGAGTGAAGCTGATATGGCGTTCTGCTCGATGCTTGCCTTCTGGACAGGCTGTGACGCAGAGAAGATGGATATGATATTCCGCTCCTCAGGTCTTATGCGTGAAAAGTGGGACAGGGCGCAAAGCGGTTCGACCTACGGAGCACTCACCATTCAGAAAGCCATTGCAGATTGCGACAAGACCTATTCGCCAAAGTTCGCAGGGGGATTTTCTCTTAATTTCAAGTCACCCTCTGAGCCTGTTTCTGTGGGCGCTGTGGAGCAGGAAGAAGCAAAGCCAAGACTTTATTCATTTGACGATACAGGCAACGCAGAACGCTTTGTTGACCTTTTTGGCGAGCAGGTGAGATACTGCTATACAGACAAACGCTGGCTTTGGTATGACGGCAGAAAGTGGTGTACCGATATGACAGGCACAGTTAAACGCCTTGCTGATAAGGCTGTGGCTTGTATGGCGGCAGAGGCAAAGGTGTACGCTCAGCTTGACGCAGACGAGGGAACGGATATGGCAAAGGCTTTTGAAAAGCATATGAAGTCCTGCCGCTCTAACAAATCAAAGAACGCAATGCTAAGCGAGGTCATGCACCACGTTCCTGTTCTGCCTGCTCAAATGGACAGATTTAAAACTGTTCTCAATACACCTGGGGGAGTTATCGACCTGCGAAGCGGCGGCATATCTCCTCACGACCCTATGACATATCTGACGAAAATGACAGCCGTTGAGTATTCAGAGAATGCCGATTGTCCTCGCTGGCTTGCCTTTCTTGACGACATTTTCAGAGGGGATAAAGACCTTATCAGATACGTTCAGAAAGCTGTGGGATATTCCCTGACAGGCTCGACCACCGAGCAATGTGCGTTCTTTCTTTACGGAACAGGACGAAACGGCAAGTCAACTTTCATTGATATCATAAGGGATATTTTCGGGGACTATGCGGCAAATATCCAGCCTGAAACTATTATGGTGCGCAGTAATCAGAGCACCGCCATAAACAGCGATATAGCCCGTTTGAAAGGAGCAAGGCTCGTGACAAGCGTTGAGCCTAACGAGGGCGTGCGTATCAACGAGGGTCTGCTCAAACAGCTTACAGGCGACGATACTGTTACCGCAAGAAAGCTTTACGGCGACGAGTTCGAGTTCAAGCCTGAGTTCAAACTTTGGATGGCGACAAACCATAAGCCTGTCATCAGAGGAACGGATACGGGCATATGGCGCAGGATACATATGATACCCTTCACCGTGCAGATACCCGAAGAAAAGATAGACCGCAGGCTGAAATACAAGCTGTCGGCGGAGCTTACGGGCATATTCCGCTGGGCAGTTGAGGGCTGTCTGCTGTGGCAGAAAGAGGGGCTTAAAATGCCTCGTGCCGTCCTTGAAGAAGTGAGGGAGTACCGCCGTGAAATGGACGTTATCTCTGCATTTGTTGAGGATAAGTGTACTGTGGGCAAGGGTCTGAGCGTTAAGTCAAGTCAGCTTTTTGCGGCATATCTTAACTGGGCTGAGCAGAACAATGAATATCGTATGAGTTCAACAAAGTTCGGTATGGAGCTTGCAAAACGCTTTGAGAAAGTAAGAACAAGGGGCGGTATATACTTCAATGGACTGTCACTTGATAATGTGTAAGTAATTGTAAGCGTGTAGGGTTGTGTAGGGTTGAAGGGTTTTTCTAACCTTTCGTATTAGAAAATAAAAAGAATATATATAAAGAAAGAGTTCTTAAAAAAGGGTGCAAACCCTTCACAACCCTTCACAGAGGGGGGATAATCATTAAAATAGATTTCAAAAGAATGTCACAAGAAGAGTTCGCAAGATATGAAGACATGGCGATAGACGGCAGGCTCATCTATGACGAGTATCCTGCTGAGGAATATAAGTATTTCTCGCAGTTATCAAGACTTGGCTACAAGAACAGGCACGAGGGGTGGTCGAAAGAGATATGCGAGGACAAGCAGGCAGAATACAAGCGGGAGTATCTTCACAGCAAAGAGCGAAACGGCAGGTTCTTCAGACAAGCCTGCATAATGCAGGAGAATATCCGCAGAGGGCAGACAACGGTCTGGAAGATAAACAAGGCAAGCGACCCTGCCGAAAAGCTTGAATACGCATTGCAGGCACTGGAGCTTATACTCTGCGACGAGGGGTTTGCGAAACATAACGGCGTAAACTTACCTGAATATGCAGGCTGTGAATACTGCAATGGAGTGACAGAGTGGAGCGAAAAGCTTGGTGCAGACGGCAAGGAAATCCGTTTTGAGTTCTGTCCTGTTTGCGGAAGAATGATCGAGGAGGGATAAAGGTTGACAGCAGAAGAATATTTGAACAAGCTGGTGGATATAGACAAGCGTATATCGGCGATAAGGCGTGCCATAGAAAAATGCTATGCAAGGGCTGAGAGTACATCGCCGCAAAGCTCCGATATACCGCCCAGCTTTACAGGCGGCACGTCAAGAAAGATAGAAGACAGCGTTGTGATGATAGCGGATTATAAGACGGAGCTTGAAAAGCTTTGCAAAAGTTACGAACAGATGTCATACAATGTATTGTGTATCACGGACAGTATGCCTGACAGCAGACTTGCGGCGTTGATAATCAACAAATACATAAACGGAATGTCATGGGAACGAACAGCTGAGGCTCTTGACCGTGAGGCAAATTATACTCGCAAGGTGCTTGGTCCAAATGCGATAAAAATGTTCAAGAAATTTTATCAGACACCCGAAAAAGCCCTTGTATCACCCCTGTCAAGAGAGTATAATGATAATATGCCATAACGGCAAAAGTTTCTTTGCGGACCTCCATAAAAAAGTCCGACGGGGCGAAAGCTCCGTATGTTCCGCAAAGTCAGAGTGGGTGCAAACCCCACACGGAACACCAAGCCTGTTATACAGTCCGTAGACCGAGGACGTAAAACATCGGTGGCGTATAACTTAAAAACCTGCACACTTTGGCTGTGCGTCATCGGGTAGAATAGCCGAGGTTTCGTTTTTTGATGCCAAGTTTTTCATCTACCATAAGAGGAAAAACGGCGAATGCAGACCCAGAGGGATATACTTGAAGTCTGCACCAAGTCGGCGTGCTTCCGACAGAAAATAAAGGCACTCCTTGAATTTTACATTGCCAATGCCTGCTCGTAAGGGTGGGCGTTCGGGCAGGGTCTGAAAGCCGTATTCCCCATACTGCGGCTTTCGATTTGCAGACCGAGAGTTAGCCGCTCGAAGTCTGCTCCACCATTTTAGATACTCCTTAATTGATTTTCCGCAGGACGTCCTTTATCGGGGCGTCTTTTGCGTTGTGATTAATACATATATTACAATAGAGTAATCAATTTTGTAATTAAATATTAACTTGACAAGTTATTTGCAAGGATATATAATTAATTTGTTATCCTATATTTTGTGGGGGGTGAGTATCATTGGATGAAGAAAGAGTAAAAAAAGCAACAGGTCTTGAAAAGCTGATTGTATATGTTAGAAAACATTTTTGGTCATGGTTTATATATGCAATAACCACTTCACTTATATTGTTGGTAGCTTTTAGTTTAATTTATGATAAAAATATAGAATTATCAATTATAAATAGTTGGGTTGGAATTATACTTGGATTAGTTGCTCTTGTTGCTACTGTTTTTTCACTTGGGTTAAGTTTTTATAACTTTGATAAACAAAATGAGTTGGATACTCAAAATCAAATACTTATGAACAAAATATTGAATAATACAGCAGAAACTAAGGAGCAACTAGTCAAATATGGTCTTAGCAATAACTCTATAAAGATACAATCACAAGATGATGTTCGTAATAAAACTGATTTGGATAAGATTTCAAAGGCTTTGACATTTGAGATAAACAACAAGGGTGATGGCGATGATTAATGAGAGAATTAATATTGTACCAATTATAGCTGCAGATATTTCTGGCGATAGATATAATATTACCAATCAATTTGATGAGATAATGATAAAAAAAGGTGCTGTTGGTGAATTTTACATTGACTTTATTACGAGTGCCGTTGTAAATAAGAAATACGATATTAGATATGTTTTAGTAAGAAAAGTCAGCGAAGGCATTGAGGCTCTTCACATTGATAGTTTTATAATCCCTCCATCCAAAGAATTTCTTGAGTCACGAAAAGCTAGCCAAAAAAGAGTGTCGAATGAATGGTCTTTTGGTAAGGGACAAATTATTTTTGGTCATACAAAAGTAAGAATGGACTACAAAACAATAAACAAGAGTGGCGAATATGGAATATTAGCTTTTGCAAAAGAGTCTGAGTCAGATACAGATGATGTTGAATTAACTCCTGATAATTTGATTTGCGAACGACATTTTTTTGTTAATGTCAAAGAATAGAGATTGGCTATTTTTATGCTTGTAAAATAACTTAAAGCTCCGCTTGTCGGGGCTTTTTTCATACCCTAAAGAACAAAAAAACCGAGGTGAGGTGAATGCCGAATGAACAGAATTTAATAGTTCCAAGCTCGAGTGAAGCTCGAAAAAATGGTGCAAAAGGCGGTAAAAAATCAGGCGAAGTCCGCAGGCGTAAAAAGACTATGAAACAGGTAATGGACTTCTTGCTTGAACAGCCTGCCAATACCAGAGCGGACTATGAGTTTCTCGTTGAGCAGGGCATTGACCTTAACAGCCTTGACCCTGACTTCATAAATAATATGCTTCTTGTGAATGCGGCTCTTATGGCAAGGGCTAAACAAGGGGACGTTGCGGCGGTGAAAGAGCTGCGTGACATTATCCGTGATGACGATATGCTCAAACATAAGATAAAATACGATAACGCAAGGCTCAGGCTTGAAAAACAAAAGCTTGAGCCTGTTTCTATGCCTGATAAGGTGTACAGCGGTATCCCTGCGAGCCTTGTCGCTCCTGCGTTCTCGCCTGTCCTATTCGATATTGCAGAGCAGGAACATTCCGAGTATGTTTTCCCCGGCGGACGTGGCTCGACTAAATCTTCATTCTGCGGTCTGAACGTTATCGACCTGCTGATGAAGAACGAGAATATGCACGTCTGCGTCCTTCGTGCTGTGGCGAATACTCTTAAAGACAGCGTTTATTCTCAGATACTTTGGGCAATATCTGCACTTGGTCTTGATGATGAGTTTGCCTGCACAAAGTCGCCCCTTGAGATCACACGCATTTCAACAGGGCAGAAAATATACTTTCGTGGTGCTGATGACCCGCACAAGATAAAGTCTATCAAGCCACCTTTTGGCTATATCGGCATCGTGTGGTTTGAGGAGCTTGACCAGTTCGGCGGTGAAGAAGCTGTGCGAACGATAGAACAGTCTGTTATAAGAGGTGGCGAGAGAGCATATAAGTTCAAGTCTTTCAACCCTCCAAAGTCGGCTCAGAACTGGGCGAACAAGTACATCAAAGTGCCGAGAACGGACAGACTCGTTACCGAAAGCACTTATCTTACTGTGCCGAAAAAGTGGCTTGGCAAGCCATTCCTTGATGACGCCGAATTTCTCAAAGAAACCAATCCCACTGCCTATGAGAACGAGTATATGGGCGTTGCAAACGGTATGGGTGGCAATGTTTTTGATAACGTCCTCATAAGAGAGATAACCGACAGCGAGATAGCACAGTTTGATAACATCTATAACGGCGTTGACTGGGGCTGGTATCCCGACCTTTACGCTTTTGTCAGGGTGCATTACGCTCCTGCTCAGCACACGCTGTTCATATGGCAGGAGTACACCTGCAACAAAACAAAGAATATTGATACCGCAAAGCATTTGCTGGAGCTTGGTATCACAGCAAACGACCTTATCACCTGCGACAGTGCAGAGAATAAGTCTGTTGAAGATTACAGAGCATACGGCTTGCTTGCAAGAGGTGCAGAGAAAGGTCCTAACAGCAGGGATTATTCATATAAGTGGCTGCAATCTCTGCGGAGTATCGTTATAGATAACAAGCGTTGTCCTGTGGCTTGCGAGGAGTTCATCAATTGCGAGTATGACAGAGATAAAGAGGGCAACGTTATAAGCGGCTATCCCGACGGCAATGACCACGTTATCGACGCCGTTCGGTATGCAATGGAAAGAGTATGGAAAAGGCGGGGTCAGTAAGCTATGGGCATTATTTCAAAAATAAGGGAGTGGATAAGCAGAATGCTTTCAAAGTCAGATATAAAGGGCGTTTACGGTATTGATATCGCCGTGACGGACAGTATGATAAGAGCTATCGACAAGTGGGACAGAATGTATGCAGGTAATGCAGCACCCAAGGGAGTTCACTCTCTGCGGCTTGAACACGCTGTTGTGAGGGAGTTTGCAAACACGGCTATCAATGAAATGACACTGAAAGTTTCCAACGATAAGCTTGATGCCATAATGAAAAACGCCCTTGAAAACCTCAACAAAAATCTGCAAAGAGGTCTTGCAACAGGAGCAATGATAATAAAGCCGCTGGGTGCTGATAAGGTGCAGTATGTTCCGCAATCGCAGTTCATTCCTGTGGAGTATGACGTGAACGGCAGACTTATAAAGGTCATTTTCCCTGAGATAAAACGCATGGGCGATAATGATTACCGCATAAGGCTTGAATATCACGCTCTGGACTATGAAAAAGGGCTGACTATCACAAACAGGGCTTTCCAATCCAATGACGGCGTGTCTCTTGGTGCTGAGATACCTCTCACGGCTGTCTCAGAGTGGGCGGAGCTTATCCCTCAGATAGCCTATCCACTTATGCTGCGACCCTCTTTCGGCTATTATGTCAACCCTATCGACAATACAGTTGACGGTTCACATTCAGGCGTATCAGTGTTCGCAGGGGCAGAAAAAATCATAAGAAAAGCTGATATCCAATTCGGCAGGCTCGATTGGGAGTTTGAATCCGGGGAGCGTGCCATAGACGTTGACGAGGCTGTGTTAAGACCTGTGACAGACCCGTTCACAGGTAAGAAGCGTGCAGAAATGCCAAAGCTCAATGAACGGCTTTTCAGAGGGGTAAATGTGTCGGCTGGCACGAGCGGTGACTTTTATCACGAGTTCTCACCGCAGTTAAGACAGGCTGATTTTATCGCAGGACTTGAAGAATACAAGCGTGAGATAGAATTTGCTGTGGGGCTGTCCTATGGGGATATCTCAAACCCTCAGACAGTTGATAAGACAGCAACGGAGATAAAGTCCTCAAAGCAGAGAAAGTTCGATACTGTCACGGCGATACAGAATAACCTTCGTGTCTGCCTTGAAGACCTGTGCTATTCGCTGGCGTTCTATAATAGGCTTACTCAAAGCGGTTATGAGCTGTCTGTGAACTTTGAGGACAGTATCCTTGCTGATGATGAAACAAAGCGTGCAAGCGACCGTCAGGACGTTTCTATGGGCATTATGCCACTGTGGGAATACCGAATGAAATGGTATGGCGAGGACGAGGAAACGGCTAAGAAAATGACCTCCGACAGCACCGCAGAGGTGATAGAATAATGCTCAAAGCAAGCGAGATAGAGCGAGTTTCAATGGCTCTTGACAACCCCCTGCGTGACCTTGAAATGCAGATAATGGAGGACATCGTCCGCAGGATAAAGATAAACGGCGAGATAACACGTTCGGCGGATTGGCAGATATACAGGCTTCACGAGCTTGGAATGAGCAAGCGTGAGATAAAGAAAGCCATAGCCGATAACCTTGACCTCTCCAAAGACGAGATAAAAGAGCTGTACAATGATATCCTGCAAAAAGGCTATGAATGGGACGATAGCATATACAAGGCCAAAGGCAAGGCACGGATACCCCTTGAAGAAAATGAGGGTCTGCAAAGGCTGTTGTCGGCTGTATCGGAGCAGACTTCGGGGGAGCTTAAAAACATATCTCAGTCACTCGGATTTGCAGTAAAACAGCCTGACGGCAAACTTAAATTCACGCAGGCGGCTGACTTCTATCAGCAGAGCCTTGACAACGCCATAATGGGCATAGCGAGCGGAGCGTTCGACTATAACACGGTCATAAAGAAAGTCATTTCGGATATGACAAACTCAGGTCTGCGCACTGTGGACTATGCCACAGGCTGGAGCAACAGAGCAGACGTAGCCGCAAGGCGTTCGGTAATGACAGGGCTTTCACAGCTAACCGCAAAAATGAATGAGGACAATGCCAAAGAGCTTGGCACGGACTATTTTGAAGTCACTTGGCACAGTGGGGCAAGACCCTCTCACCAAGAATGGCAGGGCAAGGTCTACAGCAAAAAAGAGCTTGAAACTATCTGCGGTCTTGGTACTGTGACAGGTCTGTGCGGAGCGAATTGCTATCACGATTATTACCCTTTTATCCCCGGCATATCTGAACGTTCCTATACAGACGAGGAGCTTGCACAGATGAATGCAGAGGAGAACAAGCCTGTTAAGTACGGTGATAAAGAGTACACAAAGTATGAAGCTTTACAGCGGCAAAGAAAGCTTGAAACTGCAATGAGAGCTCAGCGGCAGAAAATACATCTTCTTGAAGAGGCAGGTGCTGATGAGGAGGATATCATCAACGCACGCAGCCGATATCGTGGCACTTCCCAGGAGTATACAAGGTTTTCAAAAGCAATGGGTCTGCCCCAGCAGAGAGAGCGTGTGAACGCAGACGGACTGGGGAATATCGGGGTGGGGAAAACCAAGATAGACTTGACGCAAAAAGATTATAGTGATATAATTGATATGAAAGGTAAGATGTCTGATATAGACGTGCGAAAGTGGTACAGACACCATAACAAAAATATCCCTCAGCTTATCGATAAAAGCAAGTCTATTGAAGAACAGGCAAGACAAGCTTGTGAACTGCGTAACAAGTATCGCTTTCAGGCAAGAGAGTTAATGGAAGATCAAAAAGCTCGTAAAACCCTTGACCAGACCGACCCTATCATTTCTTTTGAAGACTTGGTATCAGATAAAATGACACGAAAAAACATGAGCAGAGAAGAAGCCGTAGCAGACACTTTGAAGACCGCTGTAAAAACACGAAGATCAGTAGATAAAAGGTATGGATTGGATGATAAGCAATGAAAAAATATGAATACAATATTTGCACGGCTGCGGACAAAGAAATTTTTGAAAAGCAATGTGCGGCATTGGAAAAGCATATTCCAGGCATTGAACGGTCCGATATGCTGACAGATGTTGACGGCTCACAAACGCAGATATACACATTAAACGGAAAGAAGATAATCGTACACAACAGTTATTATATTGACGCTGTGTACATTGATTCAGAAGTTGAACTTACAGAGTATTTCAAATGATAATTTTACCGCTTGACTAAGGTCGGGCGGTATTTTTATACCCAAATATCGGAACTAAGCACCTTACCGGGTGCTTTTTTCATACCATTTCGTCCTTGATATGACGTTAAACTGTCAGACTTTCACACCGCAGACAGAGCGGTATATAAGCTATGTAGAAAGGACAAACATATGAAAAACATTTTTGAGATCCTTGCCGCTCTGGGTATCGTTATCCCTGAGGACAAGAAACAGGACATCACAAAGCAGGTGGCAGAGAATTATAAGACTGTGGCTGAGTTTGAAAAGGTGAAAAGCCGTCTTGAGGTGGAGCGTGATAATTATAAGGACAGCCTTGATACCGCACAGAACTCTCTCAAAGAATTTGAGGGCGTGGACGTCAAGGAGCTTAACGGCAAAGTCGCACAGCTCACCGCTGACCTTGCTAAGAAAGATACCGAGTATCAGGCAAAGATATCTGATATGGAGTTTGACGCTACCCTTGATAACGCTATCTCGGCAAGCAAGGCAAGAAACGTCAAGGCTCTTAAAGCTTTGCTTGATGTGGAAACTCTCAAAGCTTCCAAAAATCAGGCTGAGGATATCAAGACGGCTATCGAGAACGTGAAGAAAGATAACGATTATCTTTTTGAAAGTTCCGAGCCTATCAAGAACCCGGTTGCTCCCACAGGGACGCCTGCCGCAGGTGAAGTGAGCAAGGAAACCTTTGCAAAAATGGGGTATATGCAGAGGTTGGAACTTAAACGAACAGACCCCGAAAAATACGAACAGTTGAAAGGATAGGATATTATGAAAATGACAAATGGCATTAGAATTTCTATGCAGTATTTCGCAGAGCAGACAAAGATCACCGACCTTATCGATCCTGAGGTAATGAGTGATATGATCGACGCAAAGATAGAGTCTAAGATAACTGTATCTCCCTTTGCGAAGATAGACAGAACACTCGTTGGCGTGCCCGGAGACACTATCACAGTGCCGCAGTATAAGTATATCGGCGACGCAGTTGATGTTGCAGAGGGCGTTGAAGCCGAAACTGTCAAGCTTGAAACAGACTCCACTCAGGCTAAGGTAAAGAAAGCCATGAAAGCGGTGGAGATAACTGATGAAGCGGTTCTCAGCGGCTATGGCAACCCTGTAGGTCAGGCGACTTCACAGCTTGCAATGTCTATCGCTTCTAAGGTGGACGCAGACAGCATGGACGCACTTATGAAAGCCCAGCTCATCTATGACGGCTCGGCTTCTGCTATCTCTTACAGCGGCATTGTTGACGCTGTTGACAAGTTCAATGAGGAGCTGAACACCGAAAAGGCTATGTTTATTAATCCTCATCAGAACTCACAGCTCAGAAAGGACCCGAACTTCATTTCAGCAGATAAGTATGACGGCAATGTGGTCATGACAGGCGAGATAGGCAAAATAGCGAATTGCCGTATCGTTCCGTCAAAGAAGGTTTCACTTAACGAGGCTATCCCGGAACAGTATGTGAGAGTTGACAGCGACGCAGAGGGTGCAAAGGAAGTCGTTGCGGACAGCACAGCTTCACCAACTGCTTCACAGATAAAGCTCGGCTCAGTAACGCCTTGTGCAGATGGCTACACTCCAAAGGTGGGTGACTATGTTGTAAAGAACGCCGCTGTCAAGGCTGGCACTTTCTACATATGCCCTATCATCAAGCTCAACGCAGATACCGAAACTGAGGACGAAACATCAGCACTGACTATCTACCTCAAGCGTGATACAAACGTTGAGACCGAAAGAAAGAGTACAAAGCGCTGCACAGATATATCTGCTGACAAGCATTACACTGTGGCTATTTCAGATCAGTCAAAGGTAGTGCTTGCAAGATTCAAGAAGTAAAGAGGTGCGGCAGTATGAAAGCATATGCGAGCGAGAGTTATTATATAGGCGTTTATCTTTGCGGCAGAGAGCCTGACATATCTGCCGCTTTTGATTTCTATGCAATGCAAGCCACAAGCCTTATGAAGCAATATACCCTTGACAACGTTGACGAGAACGATATTCCCGAAGAAGTGAAAATGTGCTGCTGCGAGCTTGCGGAGAATATTTTCAAGGCAGAGCAGGAGTGTGGCACTCAGGGGGTATCTTCCGAAAGCGTAGGGGGCTGGTCAAAGTCATATGAAAGCTCAGATATCCGCAGACAGAATGCTGACAGAGCCGTTCACGATATCGTGTACAAATGGCTCAGCGGAACAGGGCTGCTTTACAGAGGGGTGAGGTAAATGCTTGCGAACAGCGATTGCACGGTGTATCTTTTTGACAAGCAGACAGAGGGATTTGTGCGGAAGTATGCAGAGAAAGTTTACTGGTGTGAGAATAAGTCGGGAAGTATCGTGAAAAGCGGTATGCAGACCTCAGACAGTACAAGGGTGTATTTCTATGACGATAATGCACCGAAAACCCCTGCAAAGGATATGCTTGTGAAAGGAAAGTGCGAGTTTGAGTTCGACAATCAAACGCCGCAGAGCATATCTGAGAGCATGAAAATGTTCCGTGCGAAGTATGACTTTGTTACGGTAATGAGCATTGATGATTATATGTTCGGTGGTCTGCCACATATGGAGGTGAGCGTGAAATGAAAATTAGTCAGCCTATGGACAGCAGGGCTATCACTTGGGATAAGTCCTTTGCAGGCAGATATTCAGAACGCTTTGACAAGGCTCAGAAGTTCATTGACGCCGAGTGCATAAGGCATATGGTGAAGTATACACCTACCCTCAGCACGAATCTGAGAAAGTCTGCCACGAGAGGCACAAAAATAGGCAGCGGCAAGATACAGTATCTTGCACCTTACGCACGCTATCAGTATTACGGCAAGCTTATGGTATCATCTGTTACAGGCTCAGCATATGCACGGCAGGGCGAGAAGAAAGCGCTGACGGACAAAGACCTTGTTTACAGCACTTTTAAAGAGCCACTTGCCGGCAAGCTTTGGTTTGAGCGAATGAAAGCCGACAAGAAACAGCAAATACTCAGAGGAGCGGCGACGATAATGGGAGGCAAAGTGAAATGAACATAATCGAGCTTGTGAAAGATATTTTGCAGCAGTTTCCGAAAATATCGGAGGTCTGCAACGATATCCATATCGACTTTACTGATGATACGCCCACAAATTACGGTTTGTCCTCAACAGGCGACAGCCTTATAAGTTCTGATATTTTGGGCGGTCAGACAAGACAGCATAACTTCATTCTCTATGCGGTGTATCAGTCTATGAACGACTTTGACCGAATGTCAAACAGCGGCGTACTGCTTGAATTGCAGATGTGGCTTGAAAGCTATGCAGACAAGCACCGAGATACCACGTTCACTACCATAACAGAGGACGAGAAAGGGACAGGCGTTCTTGAAAAGCTCACTTGTGCAAATGGAATGATATATGCAATACCAAACGAAAACACAAACGATACTGTGCAGTATCAGTTACAGATAGCGGCACAGTATCAGATATAAAAGGAGGAAAACATATGCCTAATTATTCATACAAGAGCGGAAAGCTCAACAGAAGTCATCTTCTGCATTATCTTGACACTACATTCGCAGCGGTCGCCTCATCACCAAGCTGGTATCTTCTCGGCAAGGACGTTGAGGACGCAAGTGTGGCACTCAACCCTGACACTTCCACAAAGAAGAATATCCTTGATGAAACCACAGTTGAGGACAACGGTTATGAGCCTGAGTTCGACCTTGACACATTCTATGCAAAGCCCGGTGACGCACTTTACGAAAAGCTCAAGGATATCATGATGAATCGTCTTACCGGTGACGCCTGCAAGACAAGCGTGCTTGAAGTCATCGTTGACAAGACCACAGGTGCGTATGACGCATGGACGGAAGATGTCATAGTCAAGCCGCAGTCTTATGGCGGACCGCAGGGTGGCGTAAATATCCCGTTCAACTGCACCTTTGCAGGAAACAGAGTGAAAGGCTCTGTCACCTTTGCGGCAGGCGCGCCAACGTTTGCAAAGGCTACGGAAGAATAAACTATATGACAAACATATGAAAGCACTTCGTTCAGAGCGGAGTGCTTTTTGTTTGCCATAATCCAGAAAGGATGATAGAAATGTCAATGCAGTCAATAGATTTTAACAGCGGCAATTACAAAGAGTACGCTATAAACGGCGACGAGAACAGAGTGATAAGGATAAACGTGTCAGACGTTGGTATCATCACTAGGATACAGGACGCTATGAGCAAGGCTGACAATATCGCAGAAGAAGTGTCAGAACGTGAGAAGAACGAGGACAGAACTCAGCTTCTCAAAGAGTATGACCAGCGTGCAAGAGAAATGGTCAATGACATATTTGGAAGCGATGTGTGTACGGCGGCGCTCGGAAGCGTGAACGTGTTCTCTGTGGCTTCAAACGGCAAGCCTGTGCTTGTGAACTTCCTTGAAGCGCTTCTTGCGGTGGTGGTGCAGGAGATAAAGTCAGCACAGACGGCGGCTCAGATAAAGCTCGAAGAAAAGGTGGAGAAGTACATAGCTCCCGTTGTTGCTCAGCCTGCGGTCAACGTGGCGGAGCTTTCTGACGAGGACAAAAAGGCTCTGCTCAGGGAGCTGCTGAAATGATAGGCAGTTTGCCAACAGCCCTTGAAATAGACGGCAAAGAGTATGCCATACGCTCAGATTTTCGGGTCATACTGCGGATCTATTCAGCCTTTGCAGACCCTGAACTTGACGAGCGTGAAAAGTGCTATGTGTGCCTTAAATGTCTTTATGTCGAGGATATCCCACGAGAACATTTGCAGGAGGCTGTCAACAAGGCTTATTGGTTTGTGGGCGGTGGAGATGTTCCGCAGGAGAGCGTTCAGCCTGCAAAGACTATTGATTGGGAGCAGGACGAGAGCATTATTTTTCCTGCGGTGAACAAGGCGGCAGGCTTTGAAACGAGGAATGCGGCGTATCTTCATTGGTGGACTTTTCTTGGCTATTTCAATGAGATAGGCGAGGGGCTTTTTTCGTCTGTTATAGGCATACGGCAAAAGCTTAACAAGGGCAAAAAGCTTGAAAAATACGAGCAGGAGTTTTACAGGAACCACCGAAATATGATAGACCTTAAACGAAAGCTCTCAGCAGAAGAGCAGAGGGCTGAAAACGAGGACAAAGAGTTTCTGAAACAACTGACGGGAGGTGAATGACAATGGCTGACGGGTGCTTGAATTTTGACACCAACATAAACAAAGAGGGCTTTGAAAAGGGCTTGAAAAGCCTTTCCGATATGGTGGGGGATATCAAGCCAAAGCTTAAAAGCCTTGCAATGGCTGTGACGGCAGCATTCTCCGTCAAGAAGCTTGTGGACTTCGGCAGGCAATCCATAGAAACAGCCTCAGACCTTGCGGAAGTTCAGAACGTTGTTGACACGGCTTTCGGTGAATCAAAGCAGAAAATGGAGGAATTCGCTGACACGGCTGTTAAGACCTACGGCATTTCAAAACTCACCGCAAAGCAGACAGGCTCAAACTTCATGGCAATGGCGGCAGGAATGGGGCTTGCCAATGACAGTGCAAGCGATATGGCTATGGCTCTTACAGGGCTGTCGGCGGATATGGCGTCATTTTATAATGTCGGTCAGGACGTGGCAAGCACAGCGCTGAAATCAATTTTTACAGGCGAAACGGAAACGCTAAAACAGTTCGGTATCGTTATGACGGACGCCAACTTGCAGGCGTATGCGCTTTCAAAGGGTATCACGAAATCAACTGCCGATATGTCGCAGGCTGAAAAAGTCCAGCTGAGATATAACTACGTTATGTCACAGACGGCTCTTGCACAGGGCGACTTTGCAAAGACGTCTGACAGCTGGGCGAACCAGACTAGAATACTCTCTGAGCAATGGAAAGAGTTCGGAGCGACTATCGGCACGGTGCTGATGAACGTTCTTCTGCCTGCTGTCAAGGCGATCAATAGCGTGCTTTCGCAGCTCATAGCTTTGGCACAGGGGGCAGCGAGGGCACTCTCAGAGGCATTCGGTTTTGAACTAAGCAACAGTGCAGACGAGGCTCAAAGCATAGTGAAAAGCACCTCTCAGGCGGCTGATAATTACAGCGATATAGCCGACAATGCACAACAGGCTCAGGAGGCACAGGAAGGCTCCCTTGCAAGCTTTGACCAGATGAACAAGCTGAATGATGAGAGCAAGTCAGACAGCACTGGGGCTAGCGGAGCCGGGGAGATAATGCAGCCTTCCGGGACCAGCGTTGAGGTGGATACGGGAAAGGCAGAAAGTGACGTATCTGCTTTGGCGGACAGTCTTAAAAAGAAATTTGAAACTATGTTTGAGCCATTGCAAAAAGCTTGGGATAAATGCGGCAATGAGCTTGTTAAATCAATGAAGTCCAAATGGACAGAGATAGGCGGTTTGTTATCTGATGTCGGAAAATCATTTGCTGAGGTGTGGTCTAATGGAACAGGTCAGCGAATAAGCGAGGACTTGTTGGAAATATGGACAAACATAAATAATACGATAGGAAGTATTGCTAAAAATCTGCGTGCAGCCTGGAATGAAAATAACATCGGCACAAGCATAGTTCAAAACATAGCCAATGCCTACGAGGCTATGTTCAGACACACCAACGATATAAGCAAAAAGATATCAGAATGGGCTGATGAGGTGGATTTTACACCTATTCTTACGGGCTTTAATGAATTAACAAAAGCCATTGCTCCAATCAATGATGATATAGGAAGTGGTCTGTCATGGCTCTTTGATAATGTTCTGCTCCCTATGGCGAGCTGGACCATTGAGGACGCTATACCTACATTTTTAACTACTCTAGCTGATGTTTTAGAGGGGTTAAGAAACGTTTGGGAGACGGCAGCTCCCGTGCTTAAAGAAAAGCTATGGGACGAATTTTTGCAGCCAATAGCAAAATGGTCGGCAGGTGCTTCGCTTACCATTCTCAAGGGTTTAGGCAAGGCTTTCAGAACTATATGTGAAAGCGTAGATGAAAAGAGTATCGAGGTTCTTGTTGACTTAGCAAAGGCGATGACCGCTATTTATCTTGCGGCTAAAGGAAAAGATCTGATAGAAAAATGGGGCAAATCATTATCTGGGCTTGGTACTGTTTTTCAAGACAAGTTGAAAGCTTTGGATAAACCTATAACAGCTTCGGCGGCAGAGGGAGGCACTACATTCGCAACAAAATTTATGTCAGTTGTCGGTGCAGCTATCGCAGGATGGGAAATAGGAACAATGATTCGTGACGCCATAGGTCAAGAAAATCTTGATGATTTTTTCTTTCCTATCTTTGACGCTGTTGTTTCGGTTTGGAACTCAATAACAAACTTCTTCACAGAAACAATACCGTCGTTTTGTGAAAGTATAAAAGAAACTTTTCTCGGCTATGCCACATTTTTCTCTGACATATGGCAGGGGATAAAAGATATATTCAGCTCTGTCACTGAATGGTTTACTAATATCTTTGAAAGTGCGTGGAATGGCATAGTTTCAGTATGGTCAGGTACAGTAAACTGGTTTTCAGATGTGTGGCAGGGCATAAGAGCTGTATTTTCGTCAGTCGGATCGTGGTTTGGAAATATTTTTTCGTCAGCTTATGACGGAATTAGGAAAGCATTTGCTACTACGGCAGAGTTTTTCAGAAATTTATGGGTAGCCATAAAAGCACCATTCAAAAAGGTTGCTGATTGGTTTAAGGATATATTCTCTAAAGCTTGGCAGGCTGTCAAAGATGTATTTAGCACAGGTGGAAAAATATTTGACGGAATAAAAGAGGGAATAGCAGGAGTTTTCACAACAGTAGTTAATGGTCTTATAGGGGGAATCAATAAGGTCATTGCTGCTCCGTTGGAATTTCTGAATGGCATTTTAAATGACATTCGTGATATTGAGATTGCTGGTTTTACGCCTTTTGATGAGATGTGGGGATATGACCCTATAACTATCCCCGAAATACCCAAACTTGCCCAAGGTGCAGTAATACCGCCGAACTCTGAGTTCCTTGCAGTTCTGGGCGATCAGAAGCGTGGCACGAATATCGAGGCACCGCTGGATACTATCACGCAGGCTGTTTTGCATGCTCTTGTGTCTTACGGCGGAACAGGCGGAAATCAGAAGATAAGCGTTACCATACCGCTTACGCTCAACGGCAGGACTATCACACAGATAGTTATTGATGATATCAACGACTATATCAAGCGCAACGGCAGGTCGCCAATAAGGGCATAGGAGGTGCAGAAAATGAAAAGCAGAGGACTTATATTCGGTAGCGAAAGGGTCGCCACACCTGCGGAAGTGAGCTTTACAAACAACAAGATATGGTCGAACAATGCAGGGCGGACGGCTAACTGCAAAATGGTGGGCGATATAAGAGCCATAAAGAAAACTGTCACGCTGAAATGGTATCATCTCACAGGCGAGGAGACGGCAAAGCTCAATGAGTATATCTCCAACGTTGACAGTCCGTTTTTCAGTATCACGCTCCTTGATGAGACATTTCAGGAAAGCACCTTTGACGTTTATGCAGGCGACCCAACTTATGAAGTTTTCGGCTGGGACGAGAACAAGCAGTTCTGCAAAGGCGTTGCGGTGGATTTGATAATGCAGTAAGGGGGCGTTTGAATGTACAAAACAGGGGAGCTTGTGGCACAGCGTATCGAGAGCTATTGCCGTACTTGGCGGCTGTGGATAGATAATGCAGAGGGCGAGGTGATTATGGGAGATCGGATAACTTCCGGCACAAGTACGGTGCAGTCCACAAGCATTTCCGACGATATAGAACTGGGCGCAGTATGTTCGCAATCGTGGAACATAAATATCAATGATGTTGATACGAAATTTCTCGGCAAAGAGTATGACCTGTCCCTGTACCTTGCAGACCTCACAGGCGTGACCACCTACTCCACCCTAGAAGCCTACACCTACGCAGAACTTTCAAAGCTGACAGTGGAGCAGATAAGCAAGCTTGGAGAGGTGCTTGACGGGGAGAGGATACCCCTTGGGCGTTTTACTTGTGTCAAATCGAAAAAGTCGGGCGGAAATACTGAGGTTACTTTTGCAGACAGGTTGTATTTTTCCGATAAGGTCTACAAGCCAAAAGTCGCCCTGCCTGCATGGAGCAAAGCTATCGAGGACGACATATGCAAGCAGCTTGGACTGCAAAACGGCAACGACTATACCATCCCTGCAAAGCTCCGTGTAAAGGGCGGTGCAAGGCTTTACGGCAAGGGTCACATAAGGCTGAAAACTGCAAACTTCGACTTCAAAATAAGCTCTATACCCAAAGACACCACAATGCGGCAGATGCTCAGTTACATAGCTTCGGCACAAGGCGAGTTCGGTTTTGTTGACCGATACGGCAGATACGTCCGCAAATGGTACGGCTCGAGCGTGAAGATACTGGACAACAACACTATCGACCTGCCAACACTGGGAGAACGTCCGAATATCCTCGCAGGCATTGTCTGCAAGGTCAGCGACAGCGAAACTCTGCGGCTGGGCAATACCACAGGCTCGGCAGGGCGTGTGCTGGAGTTTGAAAATCCATATATGACAATGTCGCTGCTGCGGTCATTGTGGCATAGGATAGGCGGCTTTTCGTGGTATACAACGGAGCTTTTTCACCGCCTTGGCGACCCCCGATTTGACGTTGGTGACGTGATAACATACGTCAGCGAAAGCGGCGAAAGCTACGATATACCAATAACTAACATAGGATTCAATTTTGACGGCGGACTTTCAGCCGATATTTCTGCGGTGGGTCTGTCGGTGGAAGAACAGCTTTAGGAGGCGAGATAATGAACGAAAATGAGATAACAACTGTGGCTGATACGCAGGCGGAGAAAACTGCCGATACAGCAGATACAGGTCAGACAACACCCACCACCGAGGAGCTTATCCAGCAGCTTACGGCGAGAGTGGCGGCACTTGAAGAAATAGTGGGCGAGGAGGAGTATGAGCTGCGGTACTCGGGCGAACAGACGGACGAGCTTTTAGACGGCGGTACAGCGGTGTTTCGTGCAAAGACAGCGGCGCAGATAGTAAGCCTTGTGAACAGGCTCTACCCACTGTATATGCGGTGGGGGTCTTTCACGGTGAATATGAACGTCAACGCCGACAACGGTTCTCAGTGGTCATACAATACACGCACAGGCATGATACCCTCTGGGGTCACGAACCCTGCGGTGTTTATGGTGTGCGACTGGAACAAAAAGCACTTCAAGTCGCAGAGCTTTCAATACAAAGTCGCAAGCAACGGCAGGGACATCGACTGGGAGGCATACCTTGAACACACCTCAGACCAAGGCGGCACATACGCTTTCAAGGTGTACTATCTCATAGTTGGCAAAAATGCGGAAGGGGGAAGTATAGTTGGCTAGTTTCACGGAAAATCTCGGGCTTAAAAAGCCTGACAGAACGGACAGGTTCAGCATCGAGGACTTCAACGGCAATATGGATATTATCGACACTATACCCGATATGGCGAGCGGACAGAGCCTTGTGGGAGTGTCGGTAGGAGAAGCATACGGAAATATAGGTATAACAGGCATAGCGGAGGCGGTCGAAGATGAAAATATATGAGGGAACAGACGGACTAAGAGGATTAGTCAAGAAGCTTATCGAGGTCTATGACTTTAAGAAAGTTGTGTTCGAGGGTGATAATGCGAGTATTGATACCCAAGATGTCACCTTTCAGCTTTGGGTAACAGACGAGCTGTTTTTAAGAGGTCAGTTTGCTGATACAAACAGAAGCTTTGGTTGGTGTGACCTAAGAACAGAAGCATTGACTTGTCCTTGTGTAAGCATTGCACCTAGCGCTGTAGACCCTAGACGTTGGGTTATTTATAAACAGAGTGATTTAATAGCTATTGGAATAGACAATAACACAGCTAGTAGACCTGGTATAAATATAATAATTGGCGAAATAACTAACTATGAAACAGGAGAAACTGAAATAGGTATGACAACAAGTTGTGCTGATAATAATACTCGTTTATATACAGTATTTACTAATGGAACTTCTATAAAATCTACACCTTATAGGTATTTTTGCCAACAAAAATCAGTAACATCATTTGCTCCTGTAGTTTCTACTGAGTTAAACAAAGGTTTCACCAATGTGTATCATATACTTTCTCATATACAGGGTATATCAGATAGCTATAGTAACAGTGACTACTCTGTACCTACACAGACAGTGCTGCTCAACGGCAAGAAATATCTGTTAAGCAGATTTGCATTTGAGATAAAGGAGGACTAAATGTCAAACATAAAAACAGCGGTTTTAGCCGCTATCGGAACTATCGGGGGCGGTATAGCTGCCCTGTTCGGAGGGTGGACAAGTGCAATGACTACGCTTATCATTTTTATGGTGATAGACTATGCAACAGGCATAATAGTGGCAGGGGTCTTTCACCGCTCGGGCAAGTCTAAAAGCGGAGCACTTGAAAGCAGGGCGGGCTTCAAAGGTCTGTGTCGCAAGGGTATGATACTTCTTATCCTGCTTGTGGCGTGCAGGCTTGACCTTATGCTTGGCACAGGGTACATAAAAGACTGCGTGTGCATTGCATTTGTGGTGAACGAAACGCTGTCTATAATCGAAAACGCAGGGCTTATGGGCGTACCGATACCGCAGGTACTCATAAAGGCAATAGATGTTTTAAAGGCTAAGGAGGAGAAATAATATGGGAAAAACATTTAAGGGCATTGACGTTTCACAGTTCCAGGGGAACATTGACTTTGGCAAAGTCAAAAAAAGCGGAGTTGAGTTTGTTATCATTCGTGCAGGCTTCGGCTGGTATGCACATCAGAAAGACCCATTTTTTGAGCAGAACTACAAGCGTGCAAAGGCGGCAGGGCTAAAGGTCGGTGTATACTGGTACTCTTATGCAATGTCAGAGGCAGACGCCAAGGAAGAGGCAGAAACTTGTCTGAGCATTATCAAGGGCAAGCAGTTTGAGTACCCGATATACTTCGACCTTGAGGAGTCGAGTCAGTTCAGAAAAGGCAGAGCATTTTGCGACAGTCTTGTCAAGACATTCTGCAACGCACTTGAACACGCAGGGTATTGGGCAGGACTGTATATCAGCCGTTCGCCTTTACAGCAGTACATATCTGCCTACGTCGCTAAGAGATATGCTCTTTGGGTCGCTGAGTACGGTTCACGCTGCAACTTTAGCGGCACTTATGGTATGTGGCAGTACAGTTCTACTGGTAGAGTCAGCGGTATCAGCGGCAATGTTGATATGGATATCTGCTATGTGGACTATCCTGCGAAGATCAAGGCGGCAGGGCTGAACGGCTTTAGAAAGCAGGCTGTCAGCCCGACTAGCAAGCCGTCTGCAAGCTCCACCAAGAAGACAGTGACTTATACTGTGAAGCGTGGCAATACGCTCTCTACTATCGCACAGCGTTACAAGACCACTGTGGCGAAGCTTGTCAAGGACAATGGTATCAAGAACGCTAACCTCATTTATGTGGGGCAGAAGATAAAAATCAAATAGGTAGTAAAACAGCCGACAGGGATTATTCCTTGTCGGCTGTCTTTGTGTTTAACCACTTGCAAATATAGACATATAGTGTTATAATATGATAAAAAATGCAGGCGGTGTTAATATGGAAGAAGATATTATTAAGGAAAATTTAGACATAGACGAACGAAAGAAAAATGGTGTAAAGTATATGCAGAGCGCAAATACTTTATTTAATTTTATGCCAAAAATTGAATACTTATATAAAAAACTTAAAGAAAAAAGAATTGTTCCAAGATATGTTTCTGAGGATGCTCAGTATTTGAAGGTTCCTAATTTGCAATCTTTTGAGACGCCAATGATTTGTTTTTGCGACATAAATCTTCATAAAATTTCGCCTCACGCTAGAGGCTACGGAAAGTTTAATGGTTATGGGTGCTTTGCAATAGCATTTTCTAAAGAATTTTGCTTAAGACAATCTGTACAGCCTGTACACTATATAAACGAGAATTCCGATTTCTTCAATTCATTTTCTAATGCATTAAATACAGCACTTGACTACATTAAGCAACAAGATACAGATTTGGAAATCATTTTGGACCAGTTTGTAAAAAACATTATGTATATGAAGCCCTTGGCAGGAACCCAAAATGCAGAAATAAAAAATTTTCACGACGAACAAGAGTGGCGTTTTGTACCAGATCTTAGTCAAAGTGATATGCCATCATTCTTGATTAATAAAGGAATTTTGTCTTGTAAAGAAACTCTTTATAAATATAATAAGGCTATTGAAAAATTAGCAGAAGCAGAAACTGGCAACGGCACCAAAGATACACATAATATATGTTTTAAATTTGAATATTCAGATATTAAGTATTTGATAATTGATAGAGAAAAAAATCGTACTGAATTCATAAAATGGATTATGCAATTAAAAAATGATGAAAATTGTTCTGATGAAGATTGTATAGATCTCGTTTCAAAAATCAGAGTGCTTGATACGATAGAGGAGGATGCTTAATATGCTTATAAAACAACTCAAGGATAGTATAGAAAAAGGAACGGCGGAGAGCGTAATTCCGAAAGAATTATTAGAGGTTTTCAACGATGAGTTGCCCAAGGGAATAGGGTATAGGGCTATCGATTCAGAACACTTAGCTATTGATTTTTGTAAGACAGAGAATACTATAACAATTTTTCAAAATGAGAACCGTGCTTTCTTTGACAAATATAATAAATATTTCAAGAACGGAGAAGATATTTTAAAAATTGCCCGTATGACCCAAACCCCGCTTAATGTTCAAAACACTAAAACAGTATACAAAGATAAAGAAATAGATTTAAAATATATATTTAGAAATATCTGTAACGATAATATTGTAAAACCAATAGGAGTTCTCGAACCTAAAAGTTTGCCTGAAATATGCTTGAAGTTGTCGGACAGTCAAGATGAAAGCATTTCTGCTGACGTTCATTTGCAAATGCAACGTTGTGATAACGTTGAACGTTGCACTTATTCTAATTCTGATAAGAATGAGGTAATGTGCGTTAATATGGAAATAGATACAGAATATGCAAATGTTGAGTTGTACAATATTTCCCTTCATATATACATTGGCATTAAGAAAGCAAAAAGTGTCAAAGAGGTAGTTAACGCTTATAAGCTGTATGAAGCTCTAATAAATAATCGCCTTCTTATCAATGGTAAACCTTTTATTTACACAAACGGTGTTGATGAAGATAAGTTTAAAGGTGTTCAATTAGGGCTAGATTTATACAAAAAATTAGAAATTTTAGAAGAAGCGTTAAGTGTTCAGTTTATTCCTTCAATCGAGACGGAAGTGGAAGAATTATATTATGTAAATTGGCTATATTCTTCTCTTGTTGAAAAGAAACCATTTATTGAAAAAGCTGCAATAAATAATATAGTGGCTACCAAGTCTGATAATAGAGACCTCATTAAAGAGGAAAGTAAAGGACAACTATTCGCCTTCTGTCTTAATGGAAAATTGGAACTAACAATATTCGGTCAGGATATAACAGTATATTACATTAGAATTCATGATAAACTAAAGATAAAAGGATTTGAGCCAATGGATAATGAAGAAGTAAAAATACTGTTTGATGATGACGAAAACAAAAATCAAGCTGTGTATATGTTATATAGAACCGAACAAGAGCTAGATGATGTCGTAAGTGACGATAATTTTATTGGAGAAATCATGTCTTTGGATAAAAATGATTATACAACTTTTTAAAGTCCGCCCCACCAAGCTGCGAGATAATGACCTTAGCCAAAGCAGGATTAGGATTAGCGATCTTAACGGGGTATTGCAGCTTTTTTTCATATTGCCACATTAGTCAACACTCCTTTCCCACGGAAAAGGTGATGTTACCCATTCCCATTTCTTGGACGAATTGTTCTGCGTGATCGTCAATGGTCCGTATTTCTCATTGTATTGAGCAATAAGCTTCTCTTTTTCTGCCTTGTGTCGTGCAAAATATGCCAGACCATCTCTGCAGGTAGGGTGGCTGTCGAGGTAAAGATTAGCCTCTACAAGGGCAAAGCTGCACGCCTGTATCTTTCTAAGAAGCCTCTCCTTTTCACTTAGTATGGGCATTCTTTACAGCCTCCTCTCCTATAAAAGGTTTGTCTATGGACGGGAAGATAGTTCCTCTTGAAAGTCCTACATCTGCCTCATAAGGCTTCTCCCACATCTGAAAAGGCACATATGCCATTGCCAGCGGCGTGTCCTCAGGAAATCTTCCTTTCGGAAAAGGGCAGGCAGGTGTGTTATCCTCTGTGTCGTCAGCAAGTATCCTGCCTAACGACAAACTGTCAAACATATCCAAATAAGTTCACTCCTTATGTTGTCTGAATCTCATATACCACAGGTTTCGTGTGGCTGTTTTATCATATGCAGCTTATAAGTCAGTGGTGTATGTATGCAGGATATTATCAAAAAACTTGCAAATCGTTCATTGAAAATACACAAAATTAATTTTCTGTGAACGCTAATAATTTTTGTAACAATAAACATACTGTAAATAACGCTAAATTTGTAAGATTTAATATTGACAAATCGGGCTTCTGCGTGTTATATTAATACTATTAAAAAAAAGCATATGCAGTGACATATGTGATCAGAGGAGAGATTATTATGAAAAATGTCAAGAGAATTCTTGCATTAACAGTTTCGGCTGCCCTTGCAGTTTCTTGCTTTGCAGGTTGCGGAAACGGTGCAAAGAAGAACAGCGATACTATCGTTATCGGCTGCAGCGGTCCGCTCACAGGTGACGCTGCACAGTACGGCGTTGCTGTTAAGAATGCTATCGAGCTTGCTGTCAAGGACGTAAATGACGCAGGCGGAATAAACGGAACAAAACTCTCATACGTTTTCGAGGACGATGAGGCTGACTCAGGCGATAAGGCTGTAAATGCTTATAACGCACTGAAAGACAATGGTATGCAGGTAATGGTCGGAACAGTAACAACAGGTTCTTGCCTCGCAGTTATTGAAAAGACAAAGCAGGATAACATCTTCCAGCTTACACCTTCTGCATCTGCTCAGGACGTTATCAAGAACGATAACTGTTTCCAGGTTTGCTTCACAGACCCTAACCAAGGTAAAGGTTCTGCCGACTATATCGCAGAAAATAAGCTTGCTACAAAGATAGCTGTAATTTACGACAGCTCTGACGCTTATTCATCAGGTATCTTCAACACATTCAAATCCGAGGCTGAGGCTAAGGGTCTTGATATCGTTGCAGAGCAGTCATTCACAAAGGACAGCAAGACTGACTTCTCAGCTCAGATAAGCGCAGCTAAGAATGCAGGCGCAGACCTCGTGTTCCTGCCTATCTACTATCAGCAGGCTTCACTTATCCTTACACAGTGCAAGTCAGCTAACTACAACCCAACATTCTTCGGTTGCGACGGTCTTGACGGACTTCTTTCTATCAAGAACTTTGATACTTCACTTTGCGAGGGCGTAATGCTCCTTACACCATTTGCTGCCGACGCTCAGGATCAGGCAACTCAGGACTTCGTTAAGAAGTATAAGGACGCTTACAAGGGCGAAACACCTAACCAGTTCGCTGCAGACGCTTATGACGGTGTAATGGTACTTGCAGAACTCATGAAGAAGGAAGGCATCACAGCTGATATGTCTGCTTCTGATATCTGCGATAAGCTCAAAAAGGCTATCACTGATAAGGACTTCTCATATGACGGACTTACAGGTACAGGCATGAAGTGGGGCGAAGACGGTGCCGTATCTAAGGACCCTAAGGCTGTTATCATCAAGAACGGCGCATATTCTGCACTGACAGCTGATGACATTGCCGCTTCTACTGCTCAGTAATAGCTGAAATGAAGTGCGTACAAAAAGTACGCTTAATATGAAAAAACCGGCAATTGCGAAAAATTGTCGGTTTTTTTTGATTTATTTCATTAAAATGTGTTGCAAAAACTACGGGGTTATGTTATAATTTATTGTATATTGTGTTTATGACAAGGACAGATGTAATATATGTGATTACATCTTGTGTTTTGTCTATTCCAAAAGGAAGGAATGTTTGTATATGGGTTTTCTTAATAACCTCATCAACGGAATAAGCCTCGGCAGTATATACGCAGTTATAGCTTTGGGCTATACGCTTGTATACGGTATTGCCAAAATGCTTAACTTCGCACACGGCGATGTTATTATGGTGGGCGGATATGTTATATTCACCTGCATGACCACATGGGGACTGAACTCTTGGCTATCCATAGTTCTTGCAGTTATTGCCTGCACACTTCTCGGTATAGTCATCGAAAAGGTGGCGTATAAGCCGCTCAGACAAGCTACTTCGCTTGCGGTGCTTATCACTGCCATAGGCGTCAGCTACTTTTTGCAGAACACCGCACTGCTTATATTCGGTGAAAAGCCTGTAAACTTTACATCAGTTGTAAACGTGCCGAGCATCAAGCTTTTTGACGGACAGATAGTTATTTCCGGAGAAACATCAGTTGCAATAATCGTATCTATACTCATTGTAGTTGGTCTTTCATTGTTCATCAACAAAACCAAGAGCGGACGTGCAATGCTTGCAGTATCTGAGGACAGAGGTGCGGCTCAGCTCATGGGCGTAAACATCAACCGCACTATCTCTCTTACATTCGCTATCGGCTCAGGTCTTGCCGCAATTGCAGGCGCACTGCTTTGCTCAGCTTATCCTACGCTTCAGAACACCACAGGCGCAATGCCTGGTATCAAAGCGTTCGTTGCGGCGGTATTTGGCGGTATCGGCTCAATACCGGGCGCTATGATCGGCGGTATCCTTATCGGTGTTATCGAGATACTTGGACGTGCCTATATCTCACCGCAGCTTGCCGACGCTATCGTTTTTGCTGTTCTTATACTTGTGCTTATCATCAAGCCTACAGGTATCCTCGGCAAGAAGATCAGCGAAAAGGTATAAAAGTCAACTTAAAATTTTCGAGCAGACTTGCTTTGCAGTTCTGTTTTATCTGAAAGGATTGGTTTTTTGTGAAAAAAGAAGGGGCTAGCGCAAAAACAAAGTTTTTTAAGCCGCAGACCAGAAAAAGCTTTATCACATACGCAATGGTAATAGTTGCCTTTGTGGTAATGCAGATACTCAGCAGCGGCGGATATATTTCAAGTATGCTCACAGGACTTCTTGTTCCTCTGTGTGTATACTCTATACTTGCAGTATCCCTTAACCTGACAGTTGGTATACTTGGCGAGCTTAGCTTGGGTCAGGCAGGCTTTATGTGCGTTGGCGCATATACAAGTGCGATATTCTCTATCGTTACTTCTGAAACTATTGAAAATGTGTGGATCAGATTTCCTTTGGCTATACTTATAGGCGGAATAATTGCCGCAGTGTTCGGCATACTTATAGGAATACCTGTTCTCAGACTTAAAGGCGACTATCTCGCCATCGTTACACTTGCTTTCGGTGAGATCATAAAGAACGTTTTCGCAGCACTTTACCTTGGCTATGATTCAAAGGGCGTTCACGTTTCTCTCAAAAGTCTCTCAAATCTTAACCTTGAGCCTGACGGAAAGCTTATACTGAACGGCCCTCAGGGTATCAGCGGCACACCTAACGATTCTACATTCATTATCGGCGCTGTTATGTTGCTTATCACTCTTATCATTGCCTATAACTTTGTATATTCAAGAACGGGAAGAGCAGTAATGGCAATCAGAGATAATGTTATCGCAGCCGAGTCTGTAGGTCTTAACATAACAAAGTATAAGCTTGTTACTTTTGCATTGACTGCATTCCTTGCAGGCTGTGCAGGTGCGCTTTATTCTCATAACTTCTATACGCTCCAGGCTTCTAAGTTCGACTATAACCTGTCTATCCTTATCTTGGTATTCGTCGTTCTGGGTGGTATAGGCAGTATCAGAGGAAGTGTTATCGCAGCTATCGTGCTTGTTCTGCTTCCAGAAATGCTAAGAAGCATAAACAGCTACAGAATGCTTATCTATTCTATCGTTCTTATCGTTATGATGATAATAACTTCAAATGAAAAAACAAAGACTTTTATCAGTGCAAATACTGCTAAGTTCAAGGCTTTGTTAAAGCGTGAAAAAGTAAAGGAGGCTGAGTGATATGGCACTTCTTGAAGTAAAAAATCTCGGCATCTCATTCGGCGGACTCCGTGCAGTTGACGAATTCAGCATAACAATAGAAAAAGGTCAGCTCTATGGTCTTATTGGGCCGAACGGAGCAGGAAAGACCACTATCTTCAATATGCTCACAGGCGTTTATAAGCCAACAGACGGCACAATCGTTCTTGACGGAAAGAACATCACAGGCAAAAGCACTATTGAGATAAACCGTGAAGGCATTGCCCGTACCTTCCAAAATATCAGGCTTTTCAAAGAGATGTCAGTGCTTGATAACGTAAAGGTCGCTCTTCATAATCATTATAAATACAGCACCCTTGAAGGCGTGTTCAGACTTCCAAGATATTTCAAGCTTGAAAAGGCAATGGACGCAAAGGCGATGGAGCTTCTGAAGGTTTTCGAGCTTGATGATAAGGCGAGCCTGCTTGCTTCGGGACTTCCATACGGCGATCAGAGAAAGCTTGAGATCGCAAGAGCTCTTGCAACACAGCCGAAGCTGCTGCTTCTTGACGAGCCTGCTGCCGGCATGAATCCAAACGAAACAGCGGAGCTTATGGATACTATCCGCTTTGTAAGAGATAATTTTGATATGACGGTGCTGCTTATCGAGCATGATATGAGCCTTGTTTCAGGTATCTGCGAAAAGCTGTCAGTGCTGAACTTCGGTCAGCTCCTCTGCGAGGGCAAGACAGCGGAAGTGCTTAAAAATCCTGAAGTTATCACCGCATATCTTGGCGAATAAGGGGGTAAGTAAAATGGCAATGTTGGAAATCAATGATCTGCACGTCAATTATGGCATGATAGCCGCTTTGAAAGGTATCTCCTTTGAGGTAAACGAGGGCGAGGTCATTTCCCTTATCGGCGCAAACGGAGCAGGAAAGACCACCACTCTGCACACCCTTACAGGTCTTATCTCTGCAAAATCGGGTTCTATCAAATTCAACGGCGTGGAGCTTACAAAAACTCCTGCCCACAAGATCGTGGAAATGGGTATAGCACACGTTCCTGAGGGAAGAAGAATATTCCAAAACCTCACAGTGCTTGATAACCTTAAACTTGGAGCATTTACAAGAAAGGACAAGGAGAATATACCGAAGGATATTCAGGATATATACGAGCGTTTCCCTAGACTTGCAGAAAGAAAAAATCAGATAGCAGGTACTCTTTCAGGCGGTGAGCAGCAGATGCTGGCAATGGGCAGGGCGCTTATGTCAAGACCTAAGATAGTTGTAATGGACGAGCCGTCAATGGGTCTGTCACCGATCCTTGTGTCAACCATATTTAAGATAATCGAGGACATAAGAAAGAGCGGAACAACTGTATTGCTTGTTGAGCAGAACGCAAAGAAAGCCCTTGCTATCTCAGACAGAGCTTATGTTCTTGAAACGGGCAAGATAGTTCTGTCAGGCAAGGCGTCTGATCTTATCAATGATGAGTCGGTCAAGAAAGCATATTTAGGTGAATAGGAGTTGAGCTTTATGGCAAGGATCATAACCATTGCAAGGGGCATCGGCAGTGGCGGAAGAACTGTAGGAAAAATGCTGTCAGAGGATATGGGTATAAAATATTATGATAAGGAGCTTATAAAGCTTGCAAGCGACGAAAGCGGCATAAATGAACGCTTTTTCGGGCTTGTTGATGAAAAACTGAAAGGTTCTTTTCTGAGAAAGGGCGGAGTTTACAAGGGTGAGCTTCTTGACCCTGATGATCACGACTTTACTTCTGACAGAAATCTTTTCAATTATCAGGCTAAGATAATAAAGCAGCTTGCAGACAGAGAGCCTGCGGTAATAGTTGGCAGATGTGCTGACTATATCCTCCGTGACAGAAAAGACGTACTTAAGGTTTTCATATATTCTGATATGGAAACTGCGGTCAAGAATATCGTCGATCTGTATGGTGTTTCTGAAAAAGAGGCTGTCAAGATAATCGAAAAGACAGACAAGGAGAGAAGCGATTATTATCGTTACTACACAGGCAGGGATTGGACAAATGCGAAAAACTACAATCTGTGTCTTGATACCAGCGACATGAGCTATGACAAGTGCGTTGATATCATTGAGGGATATATAAAGCTTCTTGAAGAGTAAGGCATAAAAAAATAAAGCCGCATTGCTTTTTTTGGCAGTGCGGCTTTTGTGATATATGAAATCAGTTGAATTTTTCTGAAATAGTCCTTGCGGCAAATACTCCTGATGCAGAAGCCTGCGACAGAGAGTGCGTAACGCCTGAGCCGTCGCCAAGGACGTAAAGACCTTTGACAGCAGTTTCAAGGTTCTCGTCAACGTCAACTCTTGAATTGTAGAACTTGACCTCAACGCCGTAAAGAAGCGTGTCGATATTCGCCATACCGGGTGCTATCTTATCCAGAGCGTATATCATTTCGATAATATCGTCAAGCTGTCGCTTTGGGATAACAAGGCTCAGGTCGCCCGGAGTAGCTTTGAGAGTAGGGTTCAGGAACGTCTGACCAAAGCGGTGTTCATTTGTACGTCTGCCTGCAACGAGGTCGCCGAAACGCTGAACAAGCACTCCACCGCCAAGCATATTAGACAGCCTTGCGATAGACTCGCCGTATGCGTTTGAGTCCTTGAAAGGCTCAGAGAATGTGTTGGATACCAGCAGAGCGAAGTTTGTGTTCTCAGTTCTCAGCGCAGGGTCAGCATAGCTGTGTCCGTTTACTGTGATGATGCCGTTTGTATTCTCGGTAACTACCTCACCATATGGGTTCATGCAGAATGTTCTTACAAGGTCGCCGTATTTCTTTGTGCGGTAAACTATCTTGCTTTCGTATACCTTGCTTGTGATATGCTCAAAAACAGCCGCAGGTATCTCAACACGAACGCCGATATCAACTCTGTTTGAACGCCTTTTGATACCAAAGTTGTCGCATATCTCAGATATCCATTTTGAACCGCTTCTGCCTGCCGCAACAACAGCGTTTGAGCAGTGATACTCGTCCTTGTCTGTGATAACAGTGAAGTCGTTCTCCTTGCCTGTTATACCCTGAACACTTTCATAAAATTTTATGTCTATCTTGTCTTTAACAAAGTCATAGATGTTCTGAAGTATCTGCATATTTCTGTCAGTGCCAAGGTGCCTTACCTGAGCGTCAAGGAGGTGGAGGTCATATTTCAGAGCCATTGCCTTGATGTCGGAAGAAGTTGTGGAGTAAAGCTTAGCGTCCTGACCGCCCATTTCAAGGTTTATCTTGTCAACATACTGCATAAGCTCGATAGCCTTTTCCTTGCCGGTAAATGTGTAAAGGTCACCGCCGAAATTATTTGTGATGTTATATTTGCCGTCCGACATTCCGCCTGCACCGCCGAAGCCGTGCATGATAGAACATACCTTGCAGTGAATGCAGGACTTAACTTTTTTGCCATCTATAGGACACTTACGCTTGCTGACAGGTCCGCCCTGATCAATAATGCAAACTTTTATGTTTTTGTCAAGCTTGACAAATTCGTATGCCATGAATACGCCGGCTGCACCTGCACCGACAACAACTACGTCATAATTCTGTGCCATAACTATTTCCTTTCAAATCAAAATCCAATTTTTTTATCCATAAAACGGGCGGCCGCACCTTTGCAGAAGATAGCCTGAAAGGAGATAACCGCCATATTTTTTTCTATTTTATATCAAATACGATAGTAGCCAATGTGAAGAATATCAGTGTTGAGCAAGTGTCAACGATAGTGGTGATAAGCGGGGCAGCCATGATAGCAGGGTCAAGATGAAGTTTCTTGGCAGCCATTGGGAGCATACAGGCGATGAGCTTTGAAAGCACAACAGTTGCCATGATAGCCATACTTACCGTGAACGCAAGTTTGTAGCAATCCACAGATGTGTCACCGTGATACACCAGAATTATTCTTATAGCATTGACTATAGCAAGGATAACGCTGCAAAGAAGCGCAACTCTGAACTCTTTCCACATGACCTTGAAAAAGTCTTTCATTCTTATCTCACCAAGCGCCATGCCTCTTATAACAAGGGTCGAGGTCTGAGAGCCGCAGTTTCCACCTGTGCCGCTAAGCATTGACAGGAACGATACCAAAACAGGGACAGCCGCAAAAGCAGACTGGTATTTGTTTACGATAGCACCCGTAAGGGTAGCCGACAGCATAAGTATCAAAAGCCATGCTATTCTGTTTTTCGCATGAGTGAAAACAGAGGTCTTGAAATATGAATCGTCACTTGGCGCAACGGCAGCCATTTTCGAGAAGTCCTCAGTGGTCTCCTCTTCAATAACGTCCATAGCGTCGTCGAATGTAACGATACCGACCATGCGGTTTTCTCTGTCAACAACAGGCAGGGAAATGAAGTCATATTTTGAGAACATGGAAGCAACATACTCTTTATCCTCAAGAGTATCAACGGAAATAACGTTGTCCTCCATTATGTCCTCTATTTTATCGTTATCATCAGCAGTTACGATATCAAGCAGTGAAAGCACGCCCACGAGCTTTCTGCTCTCAGTGACATAAAGTGTATTTACAGTTTCCTTGACCATACCAACGTGTCTTATCCAATCCAGTGCTTCCTTGGCGGTGTAGCTTCTGTGAAGATAGACGTACTCGGTGGTCATAATAGAGCCTGCACTGTCTTTAGGATATTTGAGTATCTGATTTATCTGCTTTCTCGTTTCTGTGTCAGCAGACTTGATTATCCTTGCAACAACATTTGCAGGCATTTCCTCGATAATATCTACCGTATCATCAAGATAAAGGTCGTCAACGATCTCCTGAAGCTCCTTATCCGTAAAGGCATTGATAAGCATCATTTGTGTATCGCTGTCCATATAAGCGAAAACGTCAGCCGCAACGTCCTTGTTCAAAAGACGGAACAGCAGCGGAAGCTCGTATTTCTCGACCTCGTGATCGTCATAAAACTGCTGCAAAAGAGCAGCCACGTCGGCTTCGTTCATATCCATAAATATTTCACGGATAGCCTTGTAGTTTCTTTTCTTTAACAGCTCCAATACTGTGTTAAACATAATGTTTCCCCCTAACAGCAGCGGTAATAAGCACAACAGTACAAATAATCGTACTTATACCAACTCTGTACAAATATAAGGATCTACCAAAACACAGATCGTCCTATTCAATTAAAATTGATATTTAGATCACAAAAAGGCTGCCACAAACGGGCGAGCCGCTCTGCAATCGAGGGGCGATCGTATTCTGACTGGCGTCGTCCATTTGTACACACTCCTTAAAAATCATGATTTATGCACGTTTTTACTATTCGCACACATAATATTATTATACGCTTACCTTGTTTTTTTGTCAAGAAATTGTTTAATTTAATTTTATGAACGTGCTGTAAATTTGCGAAGTATAATGAATTGCTTTTGACCTCTTGCCAAACGGGGAGAAATAGGGTATAATTATAATATTGATCGAATAATAAACCGAAAGGAATTGATAAAATGAGCGAAATAAGAGATGAAAGCTTGTGGGAAAGCGGTAAAAGAAAGATAGAATGGGTAAGACAGAATATGTCATTGCTCAGAAGCGTTGAGGAAGATTTCAAGAGAGATCAGCCTTTTAAGGGTCTGAAAGTTGCACTTTCTATCCACCTTGAAGCTAAGACCGCTTATCTTTGCAAAGTCCTTGCAGCAGGCGGTGCTGAAATGTACATCACAGGAAGCAATCCGCTGTCTACTCAGGACGATGTTGCGGCAGGTCTTGTGCATGACGGTCTGAATGTTTTTGCATGGCACGGTGCAACTGACGAGGAGTATCACAGACATATATCCGAGGTAGTTAAGGTAGGTCCAAACATCATTATAGATGACGGCGGTGACCTTGTAAACCTTATCCACAATGAATACCCTGAGCTGATACCGAACGTTATCGGTGGTTGTGAGGAAACTACTACGGGCATTATCCGTCTTATTGCAATGAATAAGGACGGTCAGCTCAAATTCCCTATGATGCTTGTAAACAATGCAAAGTGCAAGTATCTTTTTGATAACAGATATGGCACAGGTCAGTCTGTATGGGACGGAATAAACAGAACAACTAACCTTATCGTTGCAGGCAAGAACGTTGTTGTTGCAGGCTACGGCTGGTGTGGCAAGGGTGTTGCAATGAGAGCAAAGGGTCTTGGCGCAAGTGTTATCGTCTGTGAAGTCGACCCAATAAAGGCTATGGAGGCTGTTATGGACGGCTTCAAGGTAATGAAAATGGTTGACGCCGCTAAGGTGGGCGACTTCTTTGTTACTGTAACAGGCTGTAAGGACGTTATTACTGAGAATGCTTTCATGAACATGAAAGATGGTGCTATACTCTGTAACGCAGGTCACTTTGATTGTGAGGTAGACGTGGCTGGACTTAAAAAGCTGTCTGTTGAAAGCAAGCTTGCAAGAAACAATATTGACGGTTATAAGCTTCCGAACGGCAATTGGCTTTATGTTATCGGCGAGGGCAGACTTGTAAACCTTGCCGCAGGCGATGGTCACCCTGCCGAGATAATGGATATGTCCTTTGCTATCCAAGCCCTTTCTGCGGCTTATCTTGTTAAGAACAAAGACAAGCTTACAGACAAGATAGTTTATGTTCCTGACGAGATAGACAAGGAAGTTGCAAACAGAAAGCTTAAATTCTGGGAGCTTGAGATAGATAAGCTTACACCTGAGCAGGAGAAATATCTTAACAGCTGGCAGGTATAAAATATCATATTAGTACAATAAAACGGACAGCTTTGGTTGTCCGTTTTTTGTATCTTGAAATTGCCATAAATTTATTTTGTCTTCAAGGTTTTAAATCTCTGATTTCTGTACATTTTAATATTAGGGCGATAAAAAACAGGGCGGTGAGAATGTGGCGGCAAAGATGTATAAGATACTTACGCTTTTTTCAGTGGGCGCAATATGCTACGGCTTCATGGAAATACTTAACAGGGGATATTCTCATATCACAATGGGGGTGCTTGGGGGAACTTCAATGCTGGTTATCCATATCATGAATGGCGAGCGCAGGCGAGGAGTTAGCCTGCTGTCTGTGCTTGCAGTATCGGCAGCATTTATCACTGCCATAGAATTTCTTGCAGGGGAGTATCTCAACCGCTATCTCGGCATGGGCATATGGAGCTATGAGGAAGTGCCGCTGAATTTTGACGGACAGATATGCCTGCCATTTGCTTTTGTGTGGTTTGGGTTATCCTACATTGGTGTGCTTGCGGATAATTTTATACGCAGACATATTTTTAAGGAATACCCTGTCATTGTTAAACGAGGAAAAGAAAAAATACCTGCGGCGGTTGGATAAAAGTACGATTATTTGTACTGTTTATTATGAAAAAATATAATTAACGTGCGAACGCATATAAAAATAAACGGACTGTCTATCTCAGAGATAAACAGTCCGTATTTTTGTACATATCAATCTTTTGTGTACCACTTTTTCAGCACTTCTTCGCCAAGCTTGCCATAAACTGTGAAGTCACGGTTCTCTTTGGCTTTCTCTATTGGCGGCAGGATAGCTTTCCAATCCCACCAGAAATAGCCGCAGAACCAATCCAGATCCCAAGTTGCTTCCATTGCAGTGTCGTAGAAATCTGCCTGCTCTTGCTCGTCAAGTGGTTTGTCGAGTCTGTCATGGAAATCCCAAGGGTACTGTGTGCAGCCCTCCTCGTTTCGCACGCCTATTTCAGCGAACATTATAGGCTTGTTGAAATGCTTGTGAGCCTTTTCAAGAGAGCCGACAACTTCATGCCAACGGCTGAGCATATGCTCCTTGCTTCTGTTCACACCGTCTGTGACAGGGTAGTAGCCTGAGATTCCGATTATGTCCACGTCGCTGAGCCAATCGAAACGCTGTTCGTCGCCGTGATTGATGTTGTGCATAACGATACCGCTGTAGACCTCTCTCACCTGTGCGATAAGCTTTCTGCATCTGTCAGACTGCTTGTCCATTCCTGCCATTTCACAGCCTGTGCAGAGCATTTCACAGCCGAGCTTTTCTGCAAGCTTTGCATAGTGAAGCATGAAAGCTGTGTATGACTTGAACCACTTGTCCCAATATTCAGGGTTCTCAGGCGGGAAGTCTATCCTTGCACGCCATGAATGGTCAAGGCAGTCCACCATAGGTTTAAGGCAGACTTTAAGTCCCAGTGATTTTGCTTTTTTTATAGCGAAGGCAATGTCTTCGTCAGATTGTGTTCTCTCATAATCGCCGAAAACTCTTGTGCTCGCAAAGCTCTCCTGCAATGCGTTTACAGGGACACATATCCAGTTCAAGCCGTTTGAAGCAAGCCTTTCCATTGACTTTTCTGCCGCTTCCGTCTGAAAATCACCTCTCTTGGAGAAAAATCCCCAAGTATATCCTTTGCAGAAAATATCTTTATTCATGTATCAAAAACCTCTCTTTTTCGTAAATGTCCTGATAGAAAAGCCGCAGGTAAGCTCAAGCCTGTTCACCTTTTTAAGCTTCTCCACCGCCTCGGCAGATGTTTTGTAGTAATACGGAGTCATTGTAAAAAGATTGAAAATATCCTCATGACTTTCAAGCACCACAGGATATTCAAAAATCATCTCCTCTGACTCGTCAAATTTATTAAGTCCGTATACATTGGGCTTGTTTTCGTAAGGCTTCTCATAAAGCACTTCTTTAAGCTCAAACAGATGTCTTGGGGACGGAGAAACTACCACAAGTTTTCCGCCGTCTTTCAGCACTCTTGCGTATTCGTCATTTGAAACAGGTGCAAATGTGCATACGATAAGGTCTGCAAATTTGTCTATAAACGGAAGCTGAAATGACGACGCTACTGCAAATTCGCAATTTGTGATTTTTTCGCAATGTATCCTCGTCATGCAGTGGGCAACTGCCGCCTTTGATATGTCAATGCCGTAAAACTTCGCCTTTGGCAGTGCCTTGGCATAGTTCACAGTGTAAAAGCCCTCACCGCAGCCACTGTCGATAATATAAGGCTGTTTCACATTTTCAAGCAGACCGCCCATTACCTCAGCCGTTTTCTTCGCAAGCGGCAGATAATAGTCACGGTCGAGAAAATCCGTTCTCGCCTTTACCATTTCCGCATTATCCCCTGCGTTCTTAGGGTTTCTGCCCTTTGTGGTAAGCAGATTTACATATCCTTTTCTCGCAATATCAAAGCTGTGACCGTTCTGACAGTGCCATACGTTGTCAAGCTTTCTGAGCCGTTTTTTGCATATCGGACAAACATACATATAAATCACCCTGAACATTATAGCATTTCCCTCTGCTTTTAGCAATGGATATTTTATTAATAAAAAAGTGCTTGACAATCGTCGGGTTATGCTTTATAATATCAATATATGCAAAATGCGGTGACGGAATTATCCGAAACAGTGTCGGTAAAGAGAAAAGGCGGTGGGTGAAAGCCTTTGCGGCAAGTTCGGTGGCTAACCTGAGCGGTGCTGAAAACAGCAACGTATGCTCTGCGTTAAAGGGCTTCGAGTGGTCGGGCGATGAGTTCGGCAATTTGGGTGGTAACACGGAACTGTCGGTTTCGTCCCATGTTTAGGGACGAGCCGTTTTTTTATTTTGCGAATAATTTCATTTGGAAGGATCTGAATTTATGGAATGGACAGGACTTAACGAACTGCGTGAATCTTATCTGAAATTTTTTGAGAGCAAGGGCTGCTTGAGACACAAGAGCTACCCTCTCGTACCTCAGAACGATAACAGCCTGCTGCTTATCGTTGCAGGTATGGCGCCTCTGAAGCCTTACTTCACAGGTCAGGAAACACCTCCGAGAACAAGAATGACAACTTGTCAGAAGTGTATCAGAACCGGCGATATTGAAAACGTTGGTAAGACGGCAAGACATGGCACATATTTTGAAATGCTTGGTAATTTCTCATTCGGCGATTACTTCAAGAAAGAGGCTATCGCATGGGCTTGGGAGTATGTTACACAGGTACTCAAACTGCCAAAGGACAGACTTTATATCTCTGTTTATGAGGACGATGACGAGGCTGAGAAGATATGGCATGAGGACGCCGGCGTTCCAATGGATCATATCGTAAGAATGGGCAAGGAAGACAACTTCTGGGAGGCTGGAACAGACGGTCCTTGCGGTCCATGTTCAGAGATATATTTTGACAGAGGAAAGAAATATGGCTGTGGCAAGCCTGACTGTAAGGTCGGCTGCGACTGCGACAGATACATGGAGTTCTGGAACCTTGTGTTCACACAGTTTGAAAGACATGAGGACGGCACTTATACTCCTCTTAAACAGAAAAATATCGACACAGGTATGGGTCTTGAAAGACTTGCTTCTATCATGCAGGACGTTGACTCTATCTTTGACGTTGATACAGTAAAGGCTATCAGAGATCATGTTTGTAAGATAGCAGGCTGTGAGTACGGCAAGGAGTACAAAAAGGACGTTTCTATCAGAGTTATCACAGATCATATCCGTTCTGTAACATTCATGGCATCAGACGGAATTCTGCCGTCAAACGAGGGCAGAGGATACGTTATGAGACGTTTGCTCAGAAGAGCCGTTCGTCACGGAAAGCTTCTCGGCATAAACGGACTTTTCCTCAAAGACCTTGTAAAAACTGTTGTTGACTGCAACAAGTGTGAGTATAACGAGCTTGAAGAAAAGTATGACTATATCGTAAAGGTGCTAACAACTGAGGAGCAGAACTTCAATACCACTATCGACAGAGGTATGAAGATACTTGACGATCTTATCGCACAGATGCAGAAAGACGGCAAGACGGAGCTTGACGGTGAGAGCTGCTTCAAGCTTTCCGACACATACGGTTTCCCTATCGACCTTACAAGAGAGATCCTTGAAGAAAAGGGCATGACCTGTGATGAAGAGGGCTTTGCTGAGTGCTATGCAAAGCAGAGAGAAACAGCCAAGAACGCTCATGCTGCAACAAAGTATATGGGTGCAGACGAAACTGTTTTCCATAAGATAGACAAGGATTTCCACACAGAGTTCATCGGCTATGATAAGCTCGAGGGCGACAGCGAGATATCATTCATCACAACTGATGATGAGCTTATCGAAAACGCAAAGGCTGGCGATGAAGTATATATCGTATCTTCACAGACACCATTCTATGCAGAGAGCGGCGGACAGGTGGGTGATATCGGTACTATCGTTACAGAAAGCGGTAAGTGCAGAGTCGTTGACACACAGAAGGTCGTTGCAGGCAAGTTCGCTCATAAGGCGGTTGTTGAAGAGGGCGAGATAGCTGTAGGTCAGAAGGCTCACTTCACTGTTGACAAAAAGACACGTTATGCTGTTATGAGAAACCATAGCTGTGCACATCTGCTTCAGGCTGCACTGAGAAAAGTTCTCGGTGAACACGTTCATCAGGCAGGTCAGCTCGTTGACGCTCACAGACTTAGATTTGACTTCTCTCACTTCAACGCAATGACAGCAGAGGAGAAGCTCAAAGTCGAAGCACTTGTAAACAAGTATATCCTTGAAGCTCTTGATATAAAAATGGAAGAAATGCCTATCGCAGAAGCTCAGAAGCTTGGCGCTATGGCTCTGTTCGGTGAGAAATACGGCGAAACTGTAAGAGTAGTAACAATGGGTGACGGTGACGAAACAGCTTCTATCGAGTTCTGTGGCGGTACACATCTTGACAATACTTCAAGAATAGGTCTGTTCAAGATAATCTCCGAAAGCTCTGTAGCTTCAGGCGTAAGACGTATCGAAGCCGTAACAGGCAGAGGCGTTCTGGAGCTTGTTGAGGAAAGAGCCGCAACTATCCAGCAGGCGGCTGAAAGCCTTAAGCTTGCAAATCCACTGGACATCGTAAAGAGATGCCACACTATCATGCAGGAAGTCAAGGATCTTGAAAAGGAAAGAGACGCTTTGCAGGCAGAGATAACAAATCTCAAAACAAAGTCGCTGTTCGATAATCCGTATGAGGTCAACGGTGTTAAGGTAGTCACTGCAATGCTCACCAACACAAGACCTGATATGCTCAGAAAAATGGGTGACGAGCTTAAAGCAAGAGAAGCTGACGCAGTTGCAGTTGTTGCAGGCGTTGACGGTGAAAAGGCAAATCTTGTTGTAGTTTGCGGCAAGAATGCAGTTGCAAAGGGCGCACACGCAGGCAAGATAGCAGGCAAGGTAGCAGCACTCACAGGCGGCAAGGGCGGCGGACGTCCTGACTCTGCTATGGCTGGTATCGGCGACAGATTCAAGATCGACGAGGCACTTGACAAGGTAAACGAAATAGTTGGCGAATTTGTAAAATAATATGGGCAAAGGCTGTGCAAAATGCTGTGCAGCCTACCCCTTTTTGAAAGGCGGAGAGATAAATGGAAGATTGTCTTTTTTGTAAAATTATTTCCGGGGAAATACCCTCAAAGAAAATATACGAGGACGAGCTGACATACGTTTTTGAGGACATTGCTCCTACAGCTCCGATTCATTATCTTGTTATCCCTAAGCAGCATATTTCAAAGCTTGACGAGATAACCCCTGAGAACAGTGCAGTTATCGCACATATCTATGAAGTTATCGCAAAGCTTGCCAAAGAACTCGACCTTAAGGACGGTTTCAGAGTTGTTTCCAACTGCGGCGAGCAGGCAGGACAGAGTGTTTTCCACATTCATTTTCATCTTCTTGCAGGCAGACCACTTGCTTGGCCAGCCGGTTAAAGAAATAAAACGGGCGGGTAAATTTCTTATCCGCCCTTAGTTTTAAGGGGGACGGCGGCAATGGTGAGAAAAAGCTGTTATATCGGCTTTTCGTATTTTGCAGGACTTTTTCTCTGTACCATTGGCTGGGGCAGGAACAACGCAGTTTTTGCACTTGCGTCAGCGTGTGTAGCCATTACAGCCTTTGCGCTTTTTAAGAGATACCGAAAGCATATAGCTCTCTGCTTTGTTTCGTTCCTGATAGCGGTGGGAGTCAATACCGCTTATACTCACATTTTCTATGATAAACTGACAGCTTTAGACGGAAAGACCGTCACAGTTAAAGGCGAGATAACCGACATAAGCTATATAGGCTCTGACACCTGTCGACTAAGTGTCAATGGTACTGTTGGGGGAGTAAAAGGCAGGCTGACATTTTATGCAGATGACCTTGACTATGATTACTATGACAATATCGTGGCGACAGTAAAGGTCAGCAGGATAAAAGACAGCATCAATTTTAGGTCGGAGCAGTATAACCGACCTAAGGGCATTTTTCTCCAAGGCTCGACCGCTGAAAGCATAGAAGTCACAGGCGGTGGAAACACCATTTTACGCAGTATAATGCACTATCGTGACAAGATGTTCATGTTGATAAACGATATCATAGGCGGAGATGAGGGCGGTTTTGCTGCTGCAATGCTTTGTGGCGATAAAACTGAGCTTTCAAAGCAAACGAAGCTCACGGTCTATCGCAGTGGCATAGGTCATATATTTTCCGTGTCGGGAACTCATGTGGTCATAATAAGTGCCATGATAGGCTGGCTCATGCAGAAACTAAGCAAGGATAAGCGTGTGATATTTGCCGTCCAAACTGTTGCAGTGTGGGCGTTTGCGGTTTTTGCAGGATTTTCAGTATCCGTTGTGAGGGCGGCTGTTATGCTGACCTTGGTCACTGCCGCACCGCTCCTTTATCGCAGACCAGACCCAGCAAATACTCTCTGCCTTTGCGCTGTTGTTATACTCACTCTTTCGCCCTATGCGGCGGCGGACAGCTCGTTTCTGTTGTCATTCACAGCAGCGTTTGTTATAAGCGTTGTATGCCCGAAAGCGGTGACAATGGTAAAGCGCAGGGATATTCTTGGCAACATTGAGCGTGAAATAGTCACAGCGGTGACGATACTTCTTTGTACAATGCCTGTTCAGCTAATGTTTTTCAGTGAGATATCTCTTGTTGCACCACTATCAAATATCCTGCTGGTGCCTGTCTGTACCCTTGCTCTGGGTCTGACGGTAATAACTGCGGTAACAGGCGGTGCGTCAATAATAGCCTATCCTGTGCTGACGGTGGTAAAGTATCTTCTGAAAGTCGTTCTGTTTCTAGCTGGGCTGTTTTCAAAATTCAGCTTTGCCTATCTTCCTCGTGGAGTAAGACCACTTGGTCTTGTAATGCTAGTCACCTGCCTTGTGCCTGTGGCGGTCATGTTTCTGAGAAAGTCAGTAAAGCTTGGGGCTTTTTGCACTGCTCTAATGCTTGTATGTTGGACAGCGGTGTATAATTTTTCTCTTGCTTTTGGAGGCTCGGTAAAGATAGTTGTAATGCCAAAAGGAAATGCTGTGCAGGCTGTGCTGTATGATAAAACAAAAGGTATGGTTTTCGATATCGGCAGTAATGGTAAGCTCAACAGCGGTTTGGAAAGCTTTTTGGAGCTTTACGGCATAAAAGAGCTAAAAGGCGCATTTATAGAAAGCGAACAGTATTACACTATAACGAAATATAACGAGCAGATGACTATACGACCTGACAGATTTTATATAAATGGTGAGCCTGATAATGACAGCGAACTGCCGTTCATGACAGGCGCACAGCTTGATTGGAACGGTGTTAAGATAGAAGCACTGGAGGACGGCTATAAAATTACCACCGAGGGCAGTGTGGTCACTATAGAAAAAGGTTCTGTCACCATAAACGGCAGAAACCTTGACACAACAGATGAAGAATACCCATTGATGATAGATATGAAAAATTCGCAGATAAGGAGGACGGACTATGGCTTTGCTTACGGCTTCGGCTCTTGGTAAAACGATAAGAGAGAATGATATCGACAGCCTTTATTATTTTTACGGACATGATACAGCGGCACTTGAAAGCTTTACAAAAAGGCTTGTGAACAAGCTTTGCCCTGCTGACGCCCAGGTCATGAACTTTCATAAGCTTGACGGCAAAAATCTTGATTTTCCAATGCTTACAGACGCTTGCGATGCCCTGCCTTTTATGGCTGAACGTGTGGTGGTGACTATAAACGACCTTAATATAGACGCAGTGACTAAGGACGATCTGGACGACCTGAAAAAGATCCTAGGCTCTCTTGGCGAAACCACCACAGTGATAATCTATGCCACAGGAGTTGACCTTTTCAAGAACAAAAAGTATCTTACAGACAAAAACAAGCGCTTTGCAGATTTCTGCGAAAAGCACGGCACTGTCTGCAACTTTGAATACAAAAGGGCTTCCGACCTTGGAAAGTCTATATCCACCTATCTTGCAAAAAGCGGCTGTACCATAACAAAAAGCAATGCAGAGTATCTTGCAAACCTCTGCTTGTGCGACACTGCATTTATCAGCAAGGAGCTTGAAAAGCTTTCGGCTTATGCAGAGGGCAGGGAGGTAACAAGAGAGGATATCGACTTGCTTTGTATCAGACGTATCGAGTCGGACGGATATTCTCTTGCAATAAATATCCTCAGAGGCAATGCGGCAATGGTCTTCACACGTTTGCGTGAACTCGATGTGCAGAATTATGAGCCGTATGCTATCATAGGAATAATCGGCTTTTCCCTTGCGGATATCTACAGGGCTAAGCTTGCACGTTCCTCTGGCAGGAGCGTTGCAGACGTGGCTAAAGATTTTTCCTATGCGAAAAACAGAGAGTTTGCAGTAAAAAACGCCTATTCCGAGTGCGGAAATATCTCTGCGGAGCGTATAAGAAAAACGCTTGAGATACTTTCTGAAACCGACCTTATGCTCAAAACAAGGTCACGGGGAAAAGACGGAGATATGCTCACCCTCGAGCAGGGGCTTGCAAGGTCAATGGCGTTAAGGTGTTAGTAAATGGAAAAACTTAAAATATCAAGGGCAATAATCGTTGAGGGAAAATATGATAAGATAAAGCTTTCGTCCATAGTTGACGGCGTTATAATCGTCACTAACGGCTTTCGTATCTATAAAGACCCTGACAAGGCAGCGCTTATAAGATACTATGCTCAGCATGGCGGAATAGCCATTCTTACCGATTCTGATACAGCAGGCTTTCGCATAAGAGGGCATATAAAGGGTATCGTCCCCAAAGGCGATATCGTGAACGTGTATGTTCCTGAGATATTCGGCAAAGAAAAGCGCAAAACAGAGCCGTCAAAAGAGGGCTTGTTAGGGGTCGAGGGCGTTCCTGCGGATATTATCAGGGAAGCCTTTGAAAAAGCAGGCATTATAGGCGAAAAGGTTGCAGACAGAGAACTCATGACCAAGCTTGACTTTTATGAGCTAGGTCTAAGCGGCAGACCTGACAGCAGCAGGCTCAGACAGCTTGTGTGCGAAAAGCTGTCGTTGCCCAAAAAGCTCACTGCAAACGCACTGCTTGAAGTGGTGAACACAATGCTCGATAAAGAAAGCTTGCAAGCACTCATAGAGGAATTGACCTCAGAAAACAATAAAGACAAGGAGAATAGCGTTGGTTAGTCTTGAATTTTTATATTTCTTTCTTCCTGTTTTTATGGGAGTATACGCTTTGTCAGGGGTGCGTTTCAGAAAAGCCGTGTTCCTGCTTGGAACAGTTGTGCTGTGTCTGTGGGTGTCCACATGGGGGATAATACCAATGGCGGTGTGTGCTGTTGTATCATACTTTTGCGGCAGGCTTATCCACCGCTTTGCAGACAAAAAAGGACTTAAAAGGCTATGGCTCATATTATCGGTGGTAGCAAATATGGCAGTGCTTCTCGTATTCATAAGAAGCGGTCACAGCAGCTATGACGTGACGTCTATATTCACAGGCAAAGGCGCAATGCTAAAGCTTTTCCTTGTGTGGGGAGCGGGCGTTTTCACTCTCCATGGCATTTCCTACTGCATGGATATCTATAGAAAAGAAATAGAGCCTGAGAAGAATTTTCTTTTGGTATCTCAATATATATGCTTTTTCCCATGCTTTAGCTGTGGACCGATACTCAGATTTTCGGATATGAGCGAACAGCTTAGAAAACCTGTCATAACCTCTGGAAAGCTTGCAGAGGGCATAAAGCTTATGCTTATAGGCTTTGCAGAGAAGCTTTTTCTGTCAGATCCTATGTACGAGATGTGGCAGCATATAAGGGGAGTAAGTACAGATTCGCTCTCCGCCGCTTGTGCATGGCTTGGGATAATAGCTTTCTCATTTGCGTTCTACTATGAGCTTAGAGCTTATTCGCATATTGCAAAGGGTATTGGTTCAATGCTCGGCTTTGAACTTCCTGATAACTTTGATCTGCCGTTTATGTCAGCAGGCTTCAATGAGCTTATAAAACGATTTGCCTGCACCTTTTATAGTTGGGTGAGAGATTATTTCTACAGACCTATATGTAGAAATAAAGACAGCGTTTGCCTTTGGGCATTGATACTGTCTGTGCTTGCAGGCTCGGTTTGGTATGGCTACGGCAGACACACAATGCTGTGGGCAGCGTTTATTTGTGTTATGCTTGGCATAGAATATCTCTTGAAAAACATTCTTGCGGCTGTGCCGACAGGGGTAAGATGTGCGGTGATGAATGTTCTGTTTCTTATAGGTCTGCCGTTTCTTGCGATAGACAGCCTGCCTTCAGCCTGCGGATATGTTGCCGCAATGCTCGGCGGGGGAAGCTTTGCAGGAGATGTTCTTGCATCGTATGTGATAAAAACAGGAATTGTGATGTATCTTATCTGCGGCTTTTTTGCAACAGGTATCGGCAGATATCTCAAACGCAGGATAATGCAGCTCAATACTAATATAGTTTACATAATCGAGCCAATGCTCACTATAGGATTTCTGCTTATCAGTACAGCGTTTCTTGTGGGCGGAGGTAATTCGTCTATGAATTTGTTTGTGAGATAAAATGGGAGGAGTGAACATTAATGAAAAAGGCTGCTGATTATATCGCAGTAAGCGCATTTTTTGTAATAGTCATAATGTTTGCGGCATATACTCTCGTGATGGGCAGATATGGATCTGAAAGTGAAAAGGCAGACAGTTCAGATATAAGACATAACGTTCAGACCTATGTTAGCAGTAATTTTCCTCTAAGCTCAAATTGGAAGTCGCTCAGAACGACCATGTTTGTGATGACTGGTAAGAAAAATTTTGATAATATCTATATCCTTAAAAATCGTCTTGTAGAGATCACAGATTTTGATAAGGACAGGCTTGATAAAAATATCTCGCAGATAAATGATTTTTCAGAAAACACAGATACGCCTGTATATGTTATGTTAGCTCCGACTGCCGCAGGTATCTATTCTGCTAAGCTGCCTGCTTATACTTCAAACACAGACCAGCGTGAAATGATAGATAATATCTATTATGACCTGGACAGCAGGATAGACACTATAGATACGTTTTTCCCTATGTATTCTGCAAGAAATAATTACGTTTACTATCGTACAGATAGAAAGTGGACTTCATTCGGGGCGTATTTTGCCTATGCAGACGGCATAAAAGAGCTGGGTTTTGAGCCGGTCGTTTTGTCCAATTACGATCAAGAATATACCTCAAATTCTTATTATGGGGGACTTTACAGTGAACTTTGCTATAACAGCATAGGCGCAGACAGAGTGAACATCTTCCGTTCAAAGTATAAGACTACTGTGGATTCTGTGGAGCTTTACAGAGAAGATCAGGTGCTTACCTCAAAATCTGTTTATTTTAGATCTGCACTGAAAACAGCAGATAAAACGGCTATCTTCCTGCAAGGTGACAACTTTACTAAGGCAACGGTCAAGACAACTGCAGAGGACGCACCAAAGCTTCTTATCATCAAAGGAAGCTATGCCAATACCCTTGTGCCGTTTCTTACCCCACACTACAGCGAGATAACCTTGGTAGACCCTGACAAGCTCAAAGAGGAGGGCAAGACCCTTTCTGACGTGGCAGATACGGGTGCATATGACCAGATATTATTTATGTATGACTGCGACCAGTTTGCAGATGAAACAAATTTTGACCTGCTCAAATAATATGGGTTATGTACTTGAAAAAATGGAGCAGGTGTGATATAATAAAGAAAATGCCGTACAAGGAATGTGCGGCATAATGTATGTCTGAATATTTGAGAGGGTGTTTGATGTGAGTGAGCAAAAAAACAGACTTGATCTTATTGATCTTAATGACTATCCCGTATCTTGGTGGCTGAAACTTCTTGACCTCGGTCATAAGATAGTTCAGGATCCTGCCGACTACAGCGAGGCTTGCAAGGGCAAGATAATGGGTACTCTTTTCTATGAGCCGTCAACAAGAACGCAGATGTCTTTCCAGACCGCTATGCTCCGTCTTGGGGGAACGATAATAGGCTTTGACAATCCTGCCACTTCTTCCGTTGCAAAGGGAGAGAATATCAAGGATACCACAAAGATAGTTTCCGGCTATGCCGATATCATGGTAATGCGTCACCCTACCGCTGGATCGGTAAAGGCTGCGGCACTCACTGCTGATTGCCCTGTTATCAACGCAGGCGACGGTGGACACCTCCACCCAACACAGACACTTACAGACCTGCTTACACTTAGAGAAGAAAAGGGCAGACTTGATAACCTGACCATAGGCTTCTGCGGTGACCTTAAAAACGGCAGAACAGTCCATTCCCTTATTAAAGCAATGGTATGTTTTCCAAACAATAAGTTCATATTAGTTTCAACTTCTGAGCTTGCTTTGCCTGTGTATGTAAAGGATATCCTTGAGGCAGCAGGTATGGAGTACAAAGAAGTCACCGACCTTGAAGAGGTTATCGGTGAGCTTGACGTGCTTTATATGACAAGAATACAGAAAGAACGTTTTGCTTCTGAGGAGGAGTATCTGGCTCAGAGCGGAAATTACATACTCGATACAAGAAAGCTTTCAATGGGAAAGCCTGACCTTATCGTGCTTCACCCTCTGCCAAGAGTGGACGAGATAGCTATCGAGGTGGACGACGACCCGAGAGCAATGTATTTCAAGCAGGCAAAATACGGTATGTATATCAGAATGGCACTCATACTTACAGTTATAAACGGCGATGGTGCTTCGCAGCCGCTTATGAAGGGCAGAGTGCATAAGCACATTGATTGTTCAAATCCTAACTGTATCACTCACCACGAAAAGTATCTGCCACATTGGTTCAAAGGCGACGGCACGACGCTTGTTTGCGAATATTGTGACGAGAGAACATTGGTGGAATAAAATAAGAGCTTAATGGGGTAAACAAAGGCTGTGTGTCAGTCTTTGCTTGCCCTTTTTTATTGTGCAGATAGCGTATATTAATAGCCTTGTGATATGCAAAATCGTTAAAAGTAACGAAATTCTTACAACATGGTAACAAACAGTCTTGAATTAACGTTGAGCGTGTGGTATAATTAGAATGGATAAATTTTTTACAGGAGCTTTGATCTAATGAATACACTTTCAGATGAGGAGTTTGAACAGATCTACGGACGAAAGCCTGTCAGAAGGGTGAAAAAGAAAAAAATATACTGGAACAGAATTATTATTGCTTTGATAATACTTATCGGCATTGTGACTGGTCTGGTAAAGCTGACAGCCTTGGTAGTATCAAAGATCAAAGGAGACGATACGCAAAAAACAAACAAGGTATTGAATAATACATCTTCTGTCGCTGTGAAGGAGGACGCTTCTTCTGCTGAGGATAAAAAAGACGAGCCTGCGAAGTATTCTAATATGGACTTTACAGTGTGTGTTGACGCAGGTCATGGTGATTATGACGGCGGCACAACTGACGCCTCAGGAAAAAGATATGAAAAAGACGATAACTTAAAGGTCGCACTTGAGGTGCGGAAATATCTTGAAAAATACGGCGTCAATGTGGTGATGATAAGAGATGATGACTCTTTCCTTGAGCTTGACGAAAGATGTGCAAAGGCAAATAACGCCAAGGCTGATATGTATGTTTCACTTCACCGAAACAGCTATGACGGTGATATTTCGGGCGTTGAGGTTTGGGTGAACAATTCTGAGCCTGAATATGATACAAAGCTTGCACAGAATATACTTGATGGTCTTGAAAAGGTAGGTATATCTGAAAATAGAGGAGTACAGTATGGCTACGTTGGCAATTCCGGTGTAAACTACTACATAAATGCCGACACTGTTATGCCAAGCTGTCTTGTGGAGCTTGGATTTATAACCGAGGATGTCGACAATAAGCTTTTTGACGAACACCTTACCGAGTATGGACAAGCTATTGCTGACGGTATAGTTCAGACAGCTGTTGATGTTGGTCTTGTTGATGAAAGTGGCAAAAGACTTATGTCTGAGCAGCTTATCTCACCTGAGAAGCCTGTGAACAATAAGGATTCTTCTTCTGCGGTTGACGCTATGACACAGCCGATGCAGACGGACTCTTCTGCTGACATTTATAATACTCAGGAAAACGAGTGGTATTGATAACAAAAAATAAAAGCGAACACAGTTCGTTTCTGCTAATGCAGAGAAACCGTGTTCGCCTTTTTGTTGCTAAAGCTCTTTTCTGATGAGTTTGAATTTCTCAAATTCTTTCGTCAGGTCTGCCAGAACGTTTTCAAGACCCTTTTCAGAGTATTCTTCGTGATATTCTGCCACAAAGTCTGTTACCTCCGTGACGCACTTTGTGCCGTACCATACTCTGACATAAAGCTCTTTTTCATCGCCGAGGATAGGATCTATGCGGTAGCTGAAATTGGTGTAATTGCTGCCAGACCAGGTGTTTTTTTCTTCAAAATAGTGAAATGTGGGTATATCAAAATAACCGTGGAGCATTGCGTATTTTCCTTTCAAAAATCATTCGTTTAAGATATTATAGCATATCACTGTTCCTTTTTCAAGCATTTAGTCTGCTTCTTAATTAAATTAACCTAAAAAACGTTTACAATTTTGTTAGGAATGTATATTGGAGAATTGTTCAAAATATGCTATAATTAATAATGGTATGACTATTTCAGCGGTATGCTGTCGCAGAAAGGATAAGATCTATGAGCATTACAATAAAAGATGTTGCCAAGGAAGCCGGTGTTTCAGTGGCGACAGTGTCAAGGGTTCTCAACGGAAGCTGTAACGTATCAGATGAGTCAACAAAAAAAGTCAATGAAACTATTGCAAGGCTCAACTATTCTCCGAATTTTCTGGGAAGAAATCTTAGAAAGTGCGAAACGAATGTCATTCTTGTAATTATGCCGACCTCTGAACATTCCCTTTATTCAAAGATAGTCATGGGTATGCAGGAATATGCAGGAAAAGTCGGATACGATATCATAACAGCAGTTTCCTATTCAACCTCGACCGCTGAAACAAGGCAGATGAATATGCTTTTTAACAGAACTGTTGACGGTGTTATCCTTCTTGGCACTCAGTATGACGCAGCTTCGCTTAATAAGCTCGCAGAGAATTATAACGTTGCTCTGTGCTGTGAGGGCGTGGAGGGCGCAAATGTGCTTACTGTCGCTGTTGACGATGAACAGGCTGCGTTTGACGCTGTCGCAGCTCTTATCAAAAAGGGTCATAAAAGGATAGGCTTTATCGGAACGAACTCTGCGGCTATCTCCTCCACTGCAAGAGAGAACGGCTATATAAGAGCATTAAAAGAATATGGCATAGAGATAAAGAATGAATATATCTATAAAGAGTCTTATGACTATGACTGCGGAGGCAGAGCGTTTGAATATTTCAATGCACTTGCTGAGAAGCCTACGGCGATTTTCGCTGTGTCAGACTTGCTTGCTATCTCTGCAATGCACAAGGCAATAGATATGGGCATTGATGTGGGCAAAGATGTCGCCATAATGGGATTTGACAATATATCCATGTGTGAGTGGATAATCCCTACACTTTCAACGGTTGAACAGCCTTGCTCAAAAATGGGCGAGCTTGTTGTGGCAAAGCTTATTGAAAACATGAATAAGACTACTAAGGATAATCATTATTATACTGTTGACCACAGGATAATTTTAAGAGAGTCCACAGGCGACTAATTACTTTCGTAAAAATAGATAGGGGAGAAATAAGGCAGTTTTTCCGTGGAAACTGCCTATTTTCTGTAAGAAAGGATTTTTTAGGGCATGGAGAAATTTACAAAAATACTTGAAACGATAGATGGCTATGTCTGGGGCATACCGCTTATCGTACTCATTATGGCTGTGGGAATATTCCTCACCTTTAGGCTAAGGCTTCTTCAGATATTCCACCTGCCAAAGGCTTTGAAATTTATGTTTCAGAACGAAAATGGTGGCAAAGGCGAGATATCGAGCTTTGCAGCACTATGCACCGCACTTTCCGCAACCATAGGTACAGGAAATATCGTCGGTGTTGCAACAGCCATTGGTGTGCTTTCAGGCGGACCTGGAGCGCTCCTCTGGATGTGGATAGCTGCTCTCCTTGGTATGGCAACAAAATTTTCCGAGGGCTTTCTTGCTATCAAATACCGACGTATGGACGCTGACGGACACGTTTGCGGCGGACCATTCTATTACATAGAATACGGCATGGGTAAGAAGTGGAAGTGGCTTGCAAAGGTATTTGCGTTCTTTGGCGCTTGCGTTGGTCTTTTTGGTATCGGTACTTTCTCTCAGGTGAATGGTATCTCATCGGCAGTTCAGGCTTTTTTTGATCCTAAAAAGGAACATACAGTGAATATTTTTGGCGCTGACTATACATGGGCTGTTATAATCTCTGGACTTTTGATAACTATTTTTGCTGCACTTGTTATTATCGGAGGCATAAAGAGGATCTCAAGTGTTTCTCAGGTAGTTGTGCCTTTTATGGCGGTCGTTTATATAGTTGCTTGTCTTTCACTTATTGTTATAAACATTCAGAGGCTCCCTCACGCTGTTGCCCTTATTTTTGAACAGGCATTCAGCTTCAAGGCTGTCGCAGGCGGATCTCTTCCTACAATGTTCATTGCTATACCAAAGGGTGTTGCCAGAGGAATTTTCTCAAATGAGTCAGGTCTTGGTTCGGCACCTATCGCAGCCGCAGCCGCTCAGACAAAAGAGCCGGTAAGACAAGGTCTTGTTTCTATGTGTGGCACATTTATCGACACTATCATTGTATGTACTATGACAGGTCTTGCTATCGTAATGATGGGAAGCTACGAGGCTATCAACCCAGTAACAGGCAAGCCTTTTGAGGGCGTTGAGGTCACAAATCACGCTTTCCAGAACGGCTTCTCGTTCCTGCCGTCAATGATACCTGCATTTATTCTTATGGTCTGTCTTGTGTTCTTTGCTTTCACAACTATCCTTGGCTGGAACTATTACGGTGAAAGGTGTATGGAATATCTTTTTAACAGCAACATGAAGGTGGTCATGGTCTACAGATATCTCTATATCCTCGCTGTATTTATCGGACCATATATGACGGTTTCTGCCGTTTGGACGATCGCTGATATCTTCAATGGACTTATGGCACTGCCAAACCTTATAGCGTTGCTTGCTCTCAGCGGTGTTATCAGTAAGGATACAAGGCGTTATGTGGCGAAGTATTCCAGAGCAAAACGAATCAATAAGCTGGTAAGAGCGTAGATATCGTATTTTATATGAAGCGGAAACGGCTGAATGTTGTTTCCGCTTTTTTTATGCTGTAGGCTTAATCACCAAAAAAATGAATGGTTATTTGTTGAAATCACCAAAAGTATTTAAAAGAATGTAACAGTGATTGTAACTTTATTGACAACGATTACATTCAGTGATATAATAGCTTTGTAAGAATCAAGGAAACGTTTTCTAATGAAAACGATCTGTTACGGAGGTTATATATAATGAAAAATTCCAAGCGTGTTATTGCCGGTGCAATGGCTCTCTTGTCAGCAGTGAGCGTAGCTTCATGCGGCAGCTCATCAGGCGGCGATTCAAGCAGCTCTTATGTTGATAAGGTAAAGGTAGCAAGCACCGACGATATTGCTACTATCCCTGATGGTTCGGAAAAGGAGTTGGAGTGGCTTTCTTATTTTGACATAAACCCAACTAAGAAAGAGCCGGAAAAGAGAACCGACCTTACTCTTTTTGAGGAAAAGGGCGGTAAGATCAAGTATTCTCAGACATCATCAATGAACAAGTATGATAAGCTCGCAGCAAGACTTATGTCTAACGATCCACCGGATATGTTCTGGTATGAGCAGTCTATGACATTCCCTGCAAACTGTATCAAGGAAATGTTCCAGCCTGTTGATGATATCGTTGATTTCGACAGTGCTATGTGGAGCGATGTCAAGGACGTTGCAGAGCAGTTCACTCTCAACGGCAAGCACTTTGTTGCACCTATCAACTTCCTGCCAGGTTCTGTTATCACATATGATAAGTCTATGATAGACGCTGCTGGTCTTGATGATCCATACGAGCTTTATCAGAACGGCGAGTGGGATTGGAACGCATGGTATGACATGATGTCAGAATATGTTGAGGGCGCTGCTGCTGACGAGGAAAGATACGGCGTAAACGGTTGGTTCGCACCATTTATCTTCCAGTCAACAGGTAAGACTCTTATCACATATGACGCTGATAAGGACGAGTATGTTTCAAATCTTAACGACGCTGACTTTGTAAGAGCGTCTGACCTGCTCTATGATATCGCAAAGAATGGTATGTACTATCCTGATTGGGTAGGACAGGCAGGCGACGCATTCAAGAAGAATATCCTCTTCTATGCAATGGGTCCATGGGCTTCTACCGGTACACATTCACCAAAGGACGGCGACAATTGGGGCGTAGTTCCAATGCCAAAGGATCCTAACTCTGATACGCTTTATACAACTATCGACATGAATGCGTATATGTGGGTAAAGGGTTCGACAAAGAATGACGCTATGAAGTGCTGGCTTGAGTGTGCAAAGATAGTTTATACTCAGGATACATATAAGGATATCGAGAAGGAGAAGTTCTTTGTAAACAATCCTAACTGGACAGAAGATATGTATAACGTAGCTTACGTTGACCTTGTTACAGACAAGTTCACTAAGATATTTGACCCTGGTTATGGTATCTCCACAACTCTGTCAGATAATGACGCTGCAACAAATGATACTAAGGAAGCTGTTATTCCTTATCTGTATACTTCAGTTATGAAGACAGACGAGAACGGCTCACAGTATACATGGACACAGCTCAAAGAGCAGTATAAGGGTACTGTTGATTCAGAACTTAAAACTCTCAACGAGCAGTATCACGCATATTTGGAAAAGAATAAGTAATATAACTTGCCATATAAAGACGGACGGAATTTATTTCGCCCGTCTTTTTGTTGTAATGTCAGAAAAAATGTGATATAATCATAGAGTACATTAAGATTTAATTAAGAATTATGTTGAGCTGTTTTTAAAGAATGTGGCTTATAATAATAAACGTAAAAGAAAGGATCGTGCCGATATGGAGATAAAGGAGCCTGTAATCCTTGTTGTAGATGATGATAAAGATATAGTGGGAGCTATCGCAAAGCTGCTTGAAATGGAGGGCTATAAGGTAATAAAAGCCTATGACGGTCTTGAGGCTTTGGAGAAGCTCACTGAGAACAGCATACAGCTTATACTCATTGACGTCATGATGCCTAAGCTGGACGGACTTTCTACAATGATGAAAATAAGGGCAACGGAGAATATCCCTATACTTGTGCTTTCTGCAAAATCTGAGGATACAGATAAGGTGCTTGGGCTTTCAATGGGTGCTGACGATTACATAACAAAGCCTTATAACCCTATGGAGCTTGTGGCAAGGGTAAGAAGCAACCTGAGAAGATATATGCAGCTTGGCGCTATCGACACGGCAAACAAAACGGATATTATAGAAATAGGCGGTCTGGAGCTTGACACTAAGGCAAAAAGCTTAAAGGTTGACGGAGAACCTGTCAAGCTCACCGCCACGGAGCTTAAAATTCTTGAGCTTCTTATGAAAAACGCAGGCAGGATATTTTCTGCCGAGGAGATCTATTCTAAAGTGTGGAACGAGGACGCTTATGCCGTTGAAAACACGGTAATGGTACATATTCGTCACATCAGAGAGAAAATTGAGATAAACCCTAGAGAGCCGAAATACTTGAAGGTGGTGTGGGGAATTGGCTATAAAATCGAGAAAATTTGAGAAGGCAGAATGGTTTAAGATATTCTCAGCAAAAAAGACGAGAATTATTGCATTTATCGTTGCCTGTGTTATTGCAGGCGGCTTTTGCTTGTCTTTTGTGTTGTATGCTAACAGCCATGCTGACAGCAGCAGTAAGTCTTATCTTAAATCAGAAAGCTATAAGCTGGCTTCCAATGAAATGTATGAGGAACTGTGCGTTACAGCTTCGGCTTATCTCAGATATGTTGATGAGGATCGGAATTACACCCAGTCTAGACACTTGCTCAATGACTATCTGAATTATCTTGATTACAACCGCTATAAATACAAAAAGACAGAAGACGGTATACGGCTTGTTGACAGTCAGTTTGATTACTATGTGGGAATTACTCAAAATGGCGAAACAAGATATCTGTCAAATATAAAAGATATAGAAAATTATGACAGTGAAACGGATAAGATAAAAGCTTTTAAATCATCGCACAAGAACTATATACTTCGCCGTGACAACGAGATAATGAGCGACAGAACTTCATCAGGGCAAATAGTTGACTACTATTACAATACTGCTGAGTATCTTGACGTTGTGACAGAAGAATTTTATGCCGACAACCTTGTGCCTGTGGGCGGAAGCTATTATGATAACTACGGCAGATATTTCTACAATTACTGCAATTATGACCCGATAGTTTTTTATAATGTTGACTCATCATACAATGCAAGAAAGGGTCTTGACCTTAGAAATGGAATGAAATATTCCGACAGAGTTGATGACGAGGACATTGACAACGGCGTATATTACTTTGTGGACGATTACGGAAACGCATGGGAAAACTGTGAAAATCTCTATGATCTGCCTGACTACAAAGCGACAGACAATGATGATTCAGGCATAACAGTTTTCTTTGCACCGAAAGCTGAAAAGCTTACGGCAATGGAAAAGGAGTACACCGAGGCTTTGAACGATATGTACCGTGCAAAGCTTCTGGTATTCGTTCTTGGCGTTATTGAATTTATGCTTGTGTGTTATCTGCTCCTGATCTGTGCATATAATGCAGAGCCTGAGAGCGTTGAACGCTGGAAGCAAGGCAATTTTCTAAAAAAAGTGCCTACGGAAGTTTACCTTATCCTAATGGTACTGGCTATTACATTTGCTTTTGTATTTGGCGCCTGCTGGAATTATTATGTGAGCATCACAAAAAATATTTTTGACAATGCTTTGGCTAATTCCGTTTTCAGAAATATACTTGCTGTAGCGTTGTTTGCATTGGCATATTTTGCAGGCTTCGGCTCGCTTATGGAGTTTGTTGGCAAGATAAAGACAAGAAGCATATTCAAAGAAAGCCTTATTTGCAGATTATGTAAGTTCCTATGGCGCAAGTATAAGGAAACATCACTGTATCACTATTTTCATGGACTTCCGCTTGGAATAAAGCTTACTTGGAAGTTCATACTTATATTCGTTGGAATTTTTGTTGTGATGTCTAGTGGATTGACGATGTTAATTTTGTTGGCGGTAGAAATTGTTCTGTGTATATCAATGCTCCGTGACTTCTCACAGCTTTCAAAGCTCAGCAAACAGATAGACAGCCTTGGAGAAGAAAAGCCTTATGAGGGCAAGATAAGAAAAACTTCGCCGGTTTATGCTGAATCTGAAAAACTCAACTCAGTTCAGGATAAGGTGAGAGAGTCGGTGGAGCAGCAGATACAGTCTGAGCGTTTGAAAATAGAGCTTGTGACAAACGTTTCACACGACCTGAAAACACCGCTGACTTCCATTATCAGCTATATCGACCTGCTTAAGAAAATGGATCTTGACGATGAAGCTTCGAGCTATGTGAAGATACTTGATAAAAAGGCGCAGAAGCTCAAAGGCATTGTGTCTGACGTTTTCAGCATAGCAAAAGCCACAAGCGGCGTTGATGTAAACCTAACAAAGCTTGATTTTGTGATGCTGTTAAATCAGTGCATCGCAGATGCAGAGGACAAGATAGCTGACAGTGGCAAGATAGTAAAGATAAACATAAATGCCGACAGCGCAATGGTAATGGGCGACGGCGACAAGCTTTACAGAGTGTTCCAAAACATTGTTGACAACGCTCTGAATTACTCTATGGACGGCACAAGGATATTCCTTGATGTGTACAAAAAAGCGGACAGAATAGTATTTGCCGAGAAGAACATTTCGGCAACGCCGATAAACTTCACGGAAGAAGAGATACTTGAAAGATTTGTGCGAGGGGATAAGTCACGAACAGACGGCGGAAGCGGTTTGGGATTATCCATATCAAAGAGCTTCACGGAAGCCTGCGGTGGTATCTTCAATATCGAAATAGACGGAGATATGTTCAAGGCGATAGTAGAAATGCCGATAATTCAGGAGGATACGGCAGAGAAAACCGATGACAAAACGGAATAGCGTAAATAATAAAACGGTGGAGAATGACAAACACTCTCCACCGTTTTTACATATACGCAATTACTATGCGTGAGATAAAATATCTGCGTTACTTTATCCCCTTTACCTTATACCCTGCGTCCGTCACCGCCTTAGAAAGCACCTCGTCAGCCACGTCCTTGTCAAGTGTGATGTAAGCGCACTTGTCCTCAAGGGAAACATCTGCTGTAACGCCGTCTATCGCATTAAGCACCTTCGTTACTGTGCCTGTGCAGTGTGAACACATCATGCCGTCGATCTTCATTACCTTTTTCATTTTTCCGTCCTCCGTTTTAGTATTTATTTCAGCCTTTGCGGCTTTGTTTTCTCTGCCACTTTTAAAAAGATTGAGCCTTAACGCATTGGTCACAACGCAAACTGAGCTTAAACTCATTGCCGCTGCACCGAACATAGGATTGAGCTTCCAGCCAAGCAAGCCGTAGAATACTCCTGCCGCCAGCGGAATACCAAGCGAGTTGTAAATAAGCGCCCAGAAAAGATTTTCCTTGATGTTCTTCATAACGCTCCTGCTGAGCTTGACAGCCGTAACAGCATCATTCAGATCGCTTTTCATTAGCACGATATCAGCCGACTCGATAGCAATATCCTGTCCTGCACCAATAGCTATTCCAACATCTGCCGTTGTAAGGGCAGGTGCGTCGTTTATTCCGTCGCCTATCATGGCTATCTTTTTGCCCTGCTCCTGCAATTCTTTGATTATCGTAGCCTTGTCCTCAGGCATAAGCTGTGATCTTACCTGTGAAATGCCAAGCTTTTTCTGTATTGCTCTAGCTGTTTTCTCGTTGTCACCTGTGAGCATTACAGTTTCAATGCCTGCCTTTTTGAAGCCCTCTATAGCTTCTGCACTTGTCTCTTTTATCTTGTCTGCAATGAACAGAATGCCTGCAAGATTGTTGTCGATCGCTACATAAAGTGGTATCTCACCATTGTCAGCGTGAGCATGAGACGTCTCCTCAACCATCGATATGTCAACTCCACTGTTATCCATAAGCCGCTTGTTACCGATAAGAACATTTCTGCCCTCAACTACAGCCGATATACCACCGCCTGCTGTTTCTGTGTAGCTTTCAGCAGGGGAGAGTTCAATGCCATTTGTCTTGCAGTGGCCTGTAACAGCCTTTGCAAGTGGGTGTGATGAACCGCTTTCTGCCGAGCCACAAAGCTTTTTAAGCTCTGAAACATCAAAATCACCAAACGCTTGCGCTGAAATAAGTTCAGGCTTGCCCTCTGTGCAAGTTCCTGTTTTGTCAAGAACAACAGTGTCAATGCTGTGAGCAGTTTCAAGGCTTTCAGCGGATTTTATTAGGATACCGAACTGTGCCGCTTTACCCGTTCCTACCATTATTGCAGTGGGCGTTGCAAGTCCCAATGAGCATGGGCAGGATATAACAAGCACTGATATTGCCATGTTAAGAGCAAATGCGAAGCTATAGCCAAGCAGCAGCCATACTATCAGTGAAATAAGAGCTATCGTTATAACTATAGGCACGAACACAGCGCTTATCTTGTCTGCAAGCCTTGCTACAGGCGCTTTTGAAGCAGAAGCGTCCTCAACGAGTGCGATTATCTGTGAAAGTGTTGAGTCTTTAGCTTGCTTCTCACATCTTACCTTAGCAAAACCGCCAGCCGATACGCTTGCACTCATAACTCTGTCACCCACTGCCTTGTCTACAGGTATGCTCTCGCCTGTAAGTGCAGATTGGTCAACAGTGCAGTTTCCATCAATAAGAACTCCGTCACATGGCACAGACCAGCCAGCTTTGAGCAGGAATACATCTCCCACCATTACGTTTTCCGCAGGAACTTCAACCTCCTCGCTGTCACGGATAACAACTGCCGTCTTAGGCGCAAGGCGCACAAGCTTGTTCACAGCGTCAGCCGTCTTGTTTTTTGAGCGAGCCTCAAGATATTTTCCCACAGTGATAAGTGTGAGTATCATGCCGCATGACTCGTAATATAGATTCATCATATACTCATGTGCCGAGCCAAGGTCGCCCCTGCCAATAAAGTAAGCCATTCTGTAAGTGCCGTAAACACTGTATATGAATGAAGCCGCCGCACCAAGAGCTATAAGGCTGTCCATGTTAGGAGAGCGGCGGATAAGATTTTTGAAGCCGTTTGAAAAATAGTGAAAGTTTATTGCAATGATAGGCACTGTGAGCAAAAGCTGAGTGAGTGCGTATATCATCATGTTTTTGTGCCCTGCAAAAATAGGAGGTATAGGTATGTTCGCCATGTGTCCCATGCAAATATAGAACAGCGGTATCAAAAATCCCACAGACCACCACAGACGTTTCTTCATCTTTTTACTTTCGTCCTGAGCCGCCGCAACAGGTGATGCAGTTTTGTTTTCTTTGTCGCCTATCTCGCTTGCTCCATATCCTGCACTTTCAACAGCATTTATGACCGCCTGAGCGTTAGTTACGCCCTCGTCAAGATCCACAGTCATTTTGTTTGCAAGCAAGTTCACGTTTACGTCCATTACGCCATTGACCTTACTCACAGCCTTTTCCACATGAGCCTGACACGCCGCACAACTCATGCCAGTTACATTGAATTTTAACTTTTTCATAGATATTTGCCTTTCTATTTAAGCTTTTTCATAAGCTCTAATACTTCATCGACAACTTCAGTGTTGCCACTTTGTATCTCCTCTGTCATACAGGTCTTCATATGTTCCTGCAATATAAGATAGCCGAAGCTTTGCATTGCACTTTCAACCGCTGCAACCTGAATGAGTATATCTCCGCAGTAGCGGTTATCGTCAAGCATTTTGATAATGCCGTTTATTTGTCCCGAAACTCTGCTTAGCCTATTCTTTAGCTGTTTTATTTCCTTATCATCACGGGGAGTGTGCTTGTGCCTGCAAGTATCACAGCAGCCGCATGACAGTTCTTTATCATTTCTGTTGTCCATTTTTTCCTCCTTACTATATCAAATACCCTTATGGGGTATCTTTTGCTGCATATATATTATATACCCCTTATGGGTATTTGTCAACCGTATTTTTATATTATTTTTACAGAAAGCCAAAAAAATATCCGCCCTCCCAAAAGGAAAGCGGATATCAATTATTCAGTTAGTAGCCGTAATACCCAGTGTCATAGCTGTAGTTGTAAGCATTTTCTTCCTGATACTGCTTGATAGCTTCGTCAATGTTTTTACAACTGCCGTAAACTATATATTGAATGAACGCAGAGTTTGCGGCAAAGTCCGGATTAAGCACGTCCATGCTATAGATGACTTCGTTTGTGAAATAGCCGTCAGCAGGTATTCTAAGCTGCTGGATATCATATTTCATGTAGTCAAAAGCATTGAGGAGCAGATTTGCGATCTCACCATCAGTAAGGTCTGTGTTTATCTCAGGAAGGACTTTGTTCAGAAGCTTGTCAAGCTGAACAAGACTGAGCTTCTTGGATTCGGTTATGATCTCTGAGATAACACGTCTTTGACGTTCGGTACGCTCATAGTCGGAATTTCCTACATATCTAAGCCTTGCAAACGCAAGTGCCTGATTTCCGTTAAGATGAAGCTTTACCTTATCCTCATCACTCTTGCCCACAAATATGTCGTCGCTTATATAGTCAGTGCCTTTCTTATTTTTTAGGTATTTGTTCTGTTCAGCCATCGGCTTCTTCATGCCCTCGGCTTCAGCCTTTGACACTTCCATGTCGATACCACCTACGGTCTCAACTATATCTATAAACGAGTAGAAATTCACTCTTGCGTATCTGTCTATCTGTATGCCGAAATAATCCTCAATACACTGTTCAAGATACTCACAGCCACCGTGCCAGTAAGCGCTGTTGAGCCTGTTGCCCTCGTCAAACTGCGCCATGTAAATGTACATATCACGCATAAGTGAGGTCATTGTAATAGTCTTGTTCTTGGTGTTTATGGAAATTATCATCATAACATCAGTATTTCCACGGCTCTCCTCTTCTGTATCACGGATATCCTCGCCAATGAGTAGAATGTTCGTTACGTCCTCGCTGGATATCTTGGAGGACTGCTTTTGTAGCTGAGCCTTAAGCTCGTCCTCTTTTTCCTTTGCGTCAAATGTATCCGCCTCACTTGTAAGCTCGCTGGAATTTATAGGCGCTTTGCCTGAATTTATCTTAGTGTCTTTAGTTCTGTCAAGCATTCCTGTGTAGTGGAAAAACAAACCCACGATAATGGCAATTATAATAATGAATACTACAAATATTATTCCAAGAGCAATACCCGTCTTTTTCTTCTTGCTCCAGCCTTTTTTCTTTTTTGGCGTCTTATCCTGCTTTGGATCAGACTCATGTATCGGATCAGCTTTCTGCTGTTCCTTTGAGGGGATAGGTATGACCCCCGTAGGTCCGTTTGAGTTTGAAGCATCAAGTATCTTTCTATTTTCTATTGCATTGGATATTAGCGACTGTAAATCCTTATCTCCCTGAGTGTTGGAGGTGTTCTTGTTGTCGTTGTCCATAAAATAAACCTCGTTTCCGATTAAAGTCAGCAAGCCGGAAGTCTATAGCTCGTTTAAGCATAATACAATAATAGTATATACTATTTTTCCTCAAATTACAACATAAATTTCGTACGAATTTGACTTTAAAATTACCTCTATTTTTATAAAATCAAATAAAACCGCTTTAATTTACAACAATTTTACAAGAGATTATTGCAGCTATTTGATAATTTATAAAAAATTCAGAGAAAAATAGAAAAAACACTTGCCTTTTGTATAAAAATTTGTTATGATATTAGTAAGAGCGAAAAGGTGAGTTGTGTCCACATGATCTCACCTGATTTTTTTGTGTTTTATTTTTGATATATGGAGGAAAAATGATATGCCTACAAAATATGTCTTTGTAACAGGCGGTGTAGTATCAGGTCTTGGAAAGGGCATAACCGCTGCGTCACTGGGAAGATTGTTAAAAGCAAGGGGCTACAGCGTTACCATTCAGAAATTTGACCCGTATATAAATGTCGATCCAGGAACAATGTCACCTTATCAGCATGGTGAGGTTTTCGTAACTGACGATGGTGCGGAAACTGACCTTGATCTTGGTCACTATGAGAGATTTATCGACGAAAATCTTTCTATCAATTCTAATGTTACCACAGGTAAGATATACTGGACAGTCCTTAATAAGGAGAGAAGAGGAGATTATCTTGGCGGCACAGTCCAGGTCGTTCCTCATATCACCAACGAGATAAAGGATCGTCTTTACAGAGTAGGCAAATCAACTGACACAGATATAGTTATCACAGAGATCGGCGGAACAGTTGGCGATATCGAGTCCACACCATTCCTCGAGGCTATCAGACAGGCTTCTATCGAGCTTGGAAGAGAAAATTCCGTGTTTATCCATGTGTGCCTGCTGCCCTATATCTCAGGCTCAAAGGAGCTTAAATCAAAGCCTACACAGCATTCCGTAAAGGAACTGCTTTCTATCGGTATCCAGCCTAATATCCTTGTTCTTCGTTCTGAAATGGAGATACCTGAGGATATGAAGCAGAAGATAGGTCTTTTCTGCAACGTAAGAGCAGAGGACGTTATACAGAATCTTACAGCACCATCACTTTATGAAGTGCCTCTCTGGCTTGAAAAAGAGGGCCTTGCAGATGTTGTTTGTCATCATCTTAAGCTTGAGTGCAGACAGCCAGACCTTAAAGAGTGGCAGGAAATGATAGGCAGAGTTCATAGCTGCAACAAGAAAGTAACTATCGGTCTTGTTGGCAAGTATGTTGAGCTTGAGGACGCTTATCTTTCCGTAGCAGAAGCTCTCCGTCATGGCGGTTTTGAGAACAGCGCAGAAGTTGATATCAAGTGGATACAGTCTGAAAATCTCAATGAGAACACTGTAGCTGAAATGCTCCACGGCTGCGACGGCATAATCGTACCGGGCGGCTTTGGTGACAGAGGAATCGAGGGTATGATCGAAGCTATCAAATATGCAAGAGAACATAAGATACCAATGTTCGGTATCTGCCTCGGTATGCAGATGTCTGTTGTTGAGTTCGCAAGACACGTTGCAGGACTGGAAGGGGCAAATTCTTCCGAGTTTGGTGACACTCCATATCCTGTTATAGATATCATGGATTCACAGAAGGATATCACAGATAAGGGCGGCACGATGCGACTTGGCCTTTATCCATGCAAGCTTGCAGACAATTCAAGATGTGCTGAGATCTATTCAGCACCACAGAATCTTATCCGTGAGCGTCATCGTCACCGCTGGGAATTCAATAATGAATACAGAAAGCTTCTTGAAGATAAGGGTCTTATGCTTGCAGGCCTTTCACCTGACGAAAAGCTTGTTGAAATAGTAGAGCTTCCGAAGAATGTACACCCATGGTTCGTTGGTGTTCAGTTCCACCCAGAGTTCAAGTCAAGACCAAACAGAGCGCACCCTCTGTTCAGAGATTTCATCAGAGCTTCTATCGAGTATTCTGAGTTTGGAGAGAAAATATAATAACATATAGTTTTTATCAAGGACAGATGATTTTTTCATCTGTTCTTTTTTTGTGCAAAAATGCAAAACGTGCAGGAAAAATGGCGTAAATATGTATGATTTGAATAAAAGTCATTGACCTTTTATGTGATGTATGATATAATCGTATTAAGTAGAGTAAAAACTGACAGGTGGTGAGGGTTTGTTAAAAGATCTTGAGAAACCAATAGAGTATCTAAAAGGCGTTGGGGAAAAACGTGCCGAGTGCTATGAAAAGCTTGGCGTGAAAACAGTCTATGACCTACTTTGTCATTATCCAAGAAGTTATATTGACTATACCTCCCCAGTGCCCATAGCCGACGCACCAACTAACGAGCCTTGCATAGTAAAGGGCAGAGTAGTTAAAAAGCTCCCAGAAGCCCATATTAGAAAAGGTCTGTCAGTGTACAAAGTCATTTTTACCGATGACGTCACTGACCTTGTAATAGTTATCTATAACAGCGAGTATATGTATAAACAGCTTGAAGTGGATAAAGAGTATTACCTCTGCGGCAGGATAACAGGAAACCTTGTGCGAAAAGAGATAAATTCTCCTGTGATACTTTCTGCCGATACGGAAGATAAAGTCCAGCCTGTCTATCACCTCACAGAGGGTCTTAGTCAGCAAATGCTCAGAAAAACAGTAAGGCTCGCCCTGAATGTTTTTAATAAGAATATCTATGAGCCGCTGCCAAAAAGCATAATGCAAAGGTATAATTTCTGTTCTCTTGAATATGCTTTGGAGAATATACATTTTCCAAAAGATATGCACACCTGCGAGCTTGCGAAAAATCGCCTTGTCTTTGACGAGCTTCTTGTTTTGCAGCTTGGTATGCAGCTTATGAAAAGCCGAAGCCGTGAAAAAAGCGGCTTTGTGCTGAAAACGCAGGATATGGACAGCTTTTATAACGCTCTGCCATTTATCCTTACAAACAGCCAGCAAACCGCCATAGAGGATTGTATCAGAGATATGCAGAAAGAACAGCCTATGAACAGACTCGTTCAGGGCGACGTTGGCTCGGGCAAGACCGCAGTTGCGGCAGGAGCGGCATATTTTGTGTATAAAAATGGCTGTCAGAGCGCACTTATGGCTCCTACAGAGATACTTGCAGAACAGCATTATGAAACCTTGAAAGGCTTCCTTGAACCGCTTGGCGTAAAGGTGGCACTGCTCACAGGCTCTATGACCGCAAAACAGAAAAAGCTTGTGAAAGAGGGGCTTGAAAACGGTGAATACGCCGTTGCAGTGGGAACACACGCTCTTGTTCAGCAGACAACGAAGTTCAAAAAGCTTGCCCTTGTCATAACAGACGAGCAGCACCGCTTTGGCGTTGAACAGCGAGCGGCACTTGCTTCAAAGGGTGAAAATCCCCATAAGCTTGTTATGTCAGCCACACCTATCCCTAGAACTCTTGCCCTTATGATATACGGCGACCTTGATATTTCTGTACTGAAAGAGCTTCCTAAGGGCAGACAGCCCGTTGAAACTTATGCCGTTACAGGAAAACTTCGCGAGCGTGCTTTTAACTATGTGAAAAAATATCTTGACGAGGGCAGACAGGGTTATATAGTCTGTCCAATGATAGAGGAAAGTGATATGGACTTGCAGGACGTTAAGACCTATGCTAAAAAGCTTTCTCAGGATACGTTTAAAGATTACACTGTGGGACTTCTTCATGGCAGAATGAGCGGCGCTCAGAAAGAACAGGTCATGAACGACTTCAAGGAGCATAAAATAGACCTGCTCGTTTCCACAACAGTTGTGGAGGTAGGAGTTGACGTGCCTAATGCGGCAATAATGGTAATAGAAAATGCTGACAGATTTGGTCTTTCTCAGCTTCACCAACTTCGTGGTCGTGTGGGAAGAGGTAAATATAAATCAAGTTGTATCCTCATTACAGACAACGTGAATGAGGAAAGCGTGAAAAGGCTTAAAATTTTGGGCAAGACTAACGACGGCTTTAAGATATCTGAGGAAGATCTTAAACTCAGAGGTCCCGGTGACTTTTTCGGAAGCAGACAGCATGGCCTACCTGCATTGAAGATAGCGGATATGTCACAGGATATGGATATACTAAGAAAAGCACAGGAAGCCGCACAGCTTATCAGAAACGCAGACCCTAAACTTGAGCGTACAGAAAATATATATCTAAGAGAGCTTGTGGATAAACTCTTTGATAAAACTATGTCAGATAATTGAAAGATGTAAAGTCTGAAAACTTTATCGTGTAAGATGAGATGTAAAGCATAAAGACTTTATAAAGCGAAAGAATAAAACGGAGGTAGTTATGGAACCAATAAAATTTTTAAAGTACATTTTGTCGAGAATTGGGATAATGATCGTTCTTACACTGTTTTCAGCCTTTGCAGGCATTGTGCTGATACCGGCTCTGGTTACGGTCTTTCCGTCAAGCACATCTGCTTTCAAGAGCTTTATGACAAATAGTAATGTAGACTCATTTATAGGCTTTGCGGTCATGCTTATATTTTTCCTAAGACTTTTTTATGACGACGGCAAACGCCATGCCGCATATGAAAATTGGAGCTGGGTCAATATTACAATAGTGTATCTTCTTATGCTTCTAGTGTATTTTATTCCTGCAATATTCAGGGATTCATTCAGTCAGGAGGGCAAGGGAGATATCTTCTATAAGGTGCTTTATTATCCGTGTATATGGCTGAATGAAGGCGTGGGCATGAACTACCTTGTAAGCGTGATAATCGGCATAGGACTTCTTCTTGCAGCGTCCTATTGTTTCTATCTGATAGCCTATAAAGTGTATGTTCATAAGCATCCTGTCATTCTCAAAAGTATGAAATCTTTTAGTACGGGCAAGACGGATAATAAAGTATAAGTTTGTATTATTTGAACATAAATAAGAGTATTTACTATCAGAAATCTGTATGAACTCGCTTTGAATGTTAAATATTATTTAAAATGTTAGTTTAATTATTCTATTTGTACAAATTCGATAAATTTGTGAAGATTATTTTGTAAATAAATTAACGCTTAAAAAGCACTCAATCACTTGCGAAAAGATGAAAATAATGTTATAATTATAAAAATGCGTTTTGTGTATTTTTAAAGTTTTTTGTTATGAATGCACAAAATGTATAAATAAGTGGAGGTGTATCTACATATTATGAAGAAATTTTCCTATGTTGCTAAGGATACCTCGGGAAAAACCATAAAGGGTATCTATGAGGCTGAGGATGCACAGGAAGTACTGGACAAGATCCACGAACAAGGTCTTTTCTGTATAAGTTATACAGAAGCATTGGGCGGTGCAGGCAAACAATCTGTGCACAAGTTCAATACTAAGGAACTTGCTTTCTGCTGCCGTCAGCTTGCGGCAATGATGACATCGGGTCTTACCATTGTTAAAGCGCTCGACATTCTCTATAAAGAAGAGGAGAATAAGGGTGCAAAGGATGTTTGGAGAAGCGTTTATGACGATGTTCAGAAAGGTCAGAGCTTTACCGAGGCCCTCGATACAAGAAGAGGAAGCTTTCCGGACTTTTTCATTTCAATGGTAGACGCAGGTGAGACCTCAGGTACGCTTGATATGACAATGCAGCGTCTGAGCGATTATTATGCAAACTCAAACAAGTTGAACAATAAGGTAAAGAGTGCGATGACTTATCCTATCATACTTGGCGTTCTTTGTATCGTCATGGTAATCGGTATGTTTACGTTCATCATGCCTATATTTGCAGGTCTTATGTCAGAGGATCAGATGCCTGCACTTTCTAAGGCTCTTTTCTCATTCAGTGACTTTTTCAAGGCAAAATGGTATATCATTCTTATCGTGGTCGTTGTTTTGATATTCGGTTGGATATACGCCTTGAAAGTACCGTCAGTCAGACTTAAATTTGACTATATCAAGATAAAAATGCCTGCCGCCGGAAAGCTTATGGTAAAGATCTACGAGGGTCGTTTCGCAAGAACTCTTTCATCACTTTATTCAAGCGGTATCCCAATGGTAGAGTGTCTTGAACGTTCGTCAAGAATACTTGGAAATGCTTATGTTGATAAGATGTTCATTCAGGTAGTTGATGAAGTTAAGCAGGGCGCACCGCTTTCAGCGTCACTTGCAAAAACAGAGATATTTGAAGGAATGTTTACTTCCATCATCTATGTCGGTGAGGAATCAGGTGCTCTCGATGAGATCCTTGAGAAAACTGCTGACTACTATGAGGAAGAAGCAGACGCAGCCGTTACAAGACTTGTAGGACTTATGGAACCATTGCTCATCGTATTCATGGGTGTTGCGATCGGTCTTTGCCTTGCGGGTATCTTCCCACTGCTCTACGGTTCATTGTCAGGTCTGGAAAACTAAGGGTCTGCATTTTGTGTTCGTTAATTTTAAATATCTCCTCTCCTTTAAAACGGAGAGGGAAGATATTTGTTTTGAAAAATAATTTAAGAGGTGAAGGAATAAATGCTATCATTTGATATTTCTGATAGACAAATCAACATTGTTAAAGGTGATAACTCCTCTAACAAGATAAGGATCGAGAGATCTTTGCAGGTAGACGTTCCTGAGGATATGATCCTTAACGGTGAGGTCATCAACCTTTCAGGTCTGTCCGAGTTACTGCTCACTCAGATCAAGGCTGAGGATATGATGGATAAGGACGCTATCGTTACTTTTTCATCGAGCAACATCGTATTCAAGGAGCTTGTAGTTCCAAAGGCAAAGGGTAATGAGTTCCTGCTTATGGTACAGAACCATATGAGCCAGGAAATGGGTATCACAGATGAGTATTCTATCTCATATACAGTAGTAGGTGAAGCAGGTGAGGATAATCCTGGTGCAGTGAAGGTACTTGCAACAGCTTGCCCTAGTACGATAGTTGAAAGCTACAGAAAGCTTTATAACATTATGGGCATGAACCTCAGATCTGTTAACATCGGATGTAACTCTATCGCAAGAATCGTTCTTGCTGACAAGTCCAACATGGAGAAAATGCCACTGTTGGTTTGCCAGATCGATAAGAACTTCCTTGGTCTTACACTTTTTGAGAATGGACAGATGGCATTCGCCAGATACGTTCCTATCTCAGAAGATGATTATGATTCTGACGATTATATCACTGAAGCTCTTAACGAGAACATCTTCAGAATGGAGCAGTTCAATAAGGCAAGAGGCGGTTCAGGACTTGAAAATGTTATTCTCTATGGCTTTATCGAGGACTACATCAAACTCGTTGACGCTCTTGACGGTCTTGATATAAAGGCTTCCGTTCTCGGTGTGCCTGCTCAGATCACAGGTTTCGAGAACTTCGAGTTTACAGTATTCGCTAATGCTATCGGTGCTCTCTATAAGAGAAACAAGGCAACAGAGAAGATCAACCTCCTCGAAGTCGATCAGTCCACAGGTAAGGGCGGCAACAGCGGAATGGGTTCGCTGCTCATGACAGGCGGTATCTTCGCTGCGGCAGCCGCAGTGCTTATCGCAGGTGCAACACTTGTTATTAATCTCAGGAAGAGTTCTATCGAGAAAGATATAGACAAGACTAATGATAAGATAGCTGTTTGCAATGAGAAGATCGCCCAGAACCAGATACTTCACAATAAGATGAAGATCATGCAGGATTATTCAAACTATGTTACATCAGCAAATGCAGCTCTTGAAACACTTCCGGTCGTGTCAAGTGAGATGTTTGACGATATCAAGGAAGCTCTTGGCTCTTTCAAGTATGAAGGCTTTACATATAACCTTGAAGCTGGTACAGTAACACTTACTAAGGTTGAGCTTGATGATCAGTCAGATGTAAAAACAGCAATCGATGCCCTTGTAGGTACAGGACTCTTCCAGGAAGATGTAGGATACAACGGATATTCGATCGGTGAAGAAGGCAGCTCAGGCGTAACGCTTGATTCGCTGACACTTTATCTTAAAGAAGAGGGCGAGGGTGAATAATTATGAAGTTGAATTATCGTGATAAAATGATTTTGATAGTAGTATTCGTACTGCTTATAATTGTTGCAGGTTTTATGCTTTTTATTAAGCCTGCCATTGATGAGTGTAGTCAGGCAAGCAGTGATCTGGAATCAGCAAAGGTACAGCTCAGCGAGCTTGAAGATCAGGTAGACAAGGATAAGAACCTTGCCGCTGAGATTCAGACACTTTATACAAGCACCTCACAGGTCGCAGCTAACTTCTATGATTATCAGGTAGCATACAAGGCTACTGATAAGGTTCGTGAGCTTTTTAATGTTGATGATGTAAAGATCAAAAACTCCAATATGACTATTTCATCATACGGCAGCACAGTTCTTTCGCCTTTTGCTTATGAGTCAACAGCAACAGCTACTGATTTTGACACTAAGGTAGATGAATACAATAATGCAAGCACAACTGATTCATCAGCCGCAGACGCTAATGCAGATGCAAATGCAGCTGCAGAAGATCCTAATGCAGCTGCTGGACAGACAATAGGTTACTATAGCCTTAACATTCAGTTCAAAAGCTCACTTTCAGGTTTCAAGAATTTTGCTGACAACCTGACGACGAACAATGAAAAGAGCATGGTGATCGAGAATGTTAACATTGAGAATGTCAATGAGAGCGAGATCTCAGGCTCTATGACACTGAATATGTACGTTCTGAAGAAGCTTGCCGATCCTTCTGCCAGCTAAGAGAAAACTATTTGGTAGGATAAGGAATATTTCTTGTCCTGCCAATTAGTGCTATATAATGATTAAAAATTTTATATAAGTAATCAACTTGTGTAAAATGAAAAAAGTATAGCATAAATGATAATAAAACTAAGAAAGGTGGTTAATATGGAGAATACTCCGAAGAGGAAACAAAGAAACAAACCCGGAGTCGTGCTTTTCACAGCGGTTGCTGTCATGCTCATGCTGTCAATACTTTTGACTGCAACTGTTTCTTTTGTTTCGGTAAATAGGACAAAAACAAATGATAACTATAAGAGCAAACAGGCTTATCTGACAGCTTCATCTACTCTTGAAAGCTTTATTAATCAGATACAAACTGATACTGCTCCTACCAATGACCCTACTGCAAAGGCTCAGCAGAAAAAGGCCATAGATAACCTTAAAAAGCTGGCAAGTGCTAATAGCGGAAAGGGTACAACTACTAATGTCAGCTATAATGGATCAAATGGTAAAAGCGATAATATCGGTACCACAAAGATAACTGTAGCACAGGAGGGTACAAGTGTTGCAAATATCGTTGTTACCTGTGAAACTACTTATCTGGGAAAAACCGAAAAGGTAGCAGCTCATATTTCCACGCAGTCAGTTACAAAGCCTGCCGAATATACAAATACTATCGAGCTTGTTGGTAACGGCGGCGCAGGTTACGATAACCTTAACGTTATCGGTGATATGGCTGGTATCAATAATACCACTGGTAAGGTCTATAGATTTACAAACAATACCAGTATCTATGGTTCTTATCTTATGTATGGTTCTTTGGAGGTTTCAACTCAGCCTCTTATCATGCTCAAGCCTAGTCTTGTAGATGAAAAGCAGGGTTCAACTGTTACAATTTCTGAAAACCTTGATGTTTCAAATGAATTCCACATCAACTCCACAATGGCAAGAGCAGACGGATATAACTATGTTAATATCGGTCAGAAGCTCTCTACTTCAAACCATATGGACGTTGGTTCTTCAGGTTTTGATGTCGATTTGTTCTGTTGTGAAGCTAACATTGGCGGAAATGACTATAAACAGTATGGTAACTTCTACGTTTATAAGGGCGCAGGTGCTTATAATGGCGATGCAACATTTGGTGCAAATGGTCAGACGATCAATGGCTCTCTCTATGTCGAGGGTGATCTTAATGTCACACAGTCACTTAAGGTAACAGGCTCTGTATATGTTACCGGCACTATCACAGGTAAAGATAAGATCGTCTGCACGGCTTCAAATATTCATGAAGGAGCTGTTCTTAGCAAAGCAGGTCGTGACGCAAAGCCACAGATACCAGTATCTGCTGATGCCTATGTATATTATCCGGAAGATTTCTTCATGAGCAATGATACTAATGTGACAACGATCTCTGATCAATATCAGGATTTCTATAATGGCAAAAACACTAAAACTTTCAATACCTTTGCAAGCGATCCAAGCTATTGGAATAATGTTGACTACACGCTTACTGAGCTAATAGACCTTACAGGAACAGGAGCTAAGACTCCAGTTACGAGCCGCTACAAATTGAGAATAACATCAAGCTGTACATGGGCATCTGATCTTTCGTTCAATGATTATGGCAATGGTTCAAGGATCCTCGTTGATGTTTCTGATTCTTCGGGTGATATCGTTATAAGACTTCAGAATGGTCTTAATCTTGGAGCAGAATGGTCACCTGTAATAGTTGTTAGAAATCGTTCAACTATAATTGATACGACTACAGGTGACAGAAAATACAACTGCTATTTTGTTTCAGACTCAGGCAGTGCTATTACACTTAATGGTATCGACTCAGTAACAGGCAAGTCACAGCATTCAGGCTCTAGTGCTTGTAACTATAGCTTTAAGGGACTTAAGGTATTTGATTATGATACTTACGTTCGTATGTTTGATTCTTCTGTTCTCAATAATACAAAGGGTAACCCTGGCTTACCACAGAGCGGCTTTGTTCTCAACCCTACATCTGTAGATGTTGCAGGCTCTTACAGACCGAAAAACAGCAGCATCATCTTCCTGTTTGGTGAGAACACAACACTTAACGCTACAGATCAAAGCTTCTTCCAGGGCTCATTCTATTCACCACAGGCTATCGTTAATATCGCAACAAGCGGTCTTGGCGGACTTGTGGTAACAGACTCAGCAGGCGGAAAAATGACCGTTCAGTGCTGTGCAGTCGGTGTAGTTATCGCAAACAGCTTTGGTAACGCCAATACAGCGTTCTATGTATACACTAAGCCTTCAACTACTTCTGTAATGCAGAATGCGAAGGGCGGTAAGGACGATTCAGCATTCGGATATACTCTTGACAGATATGATCACTATTAATTGAAAGGAGTATACTCATGAAAAAGAACAGCAAAAATAAAAAGGGTATGACTCTTGTAGAGGTCATCATAGCAATGGCACTTTTGTCAGGTATGTCAGCTATGCTTGTTACAGTTGCTGTTGCGGCTAAAAAACAGAATCTTGAAAACTACTACCGCAACAATGAAATGTATACTCAGGCAGTAAATGCCGAGCAGTATAATGATAACAAGACCGTCAATATGAACGAGTTGAAGGTTAACAAGTTTTCTTCAAGCGGCAAAACTACAAATGAGTTTGCCCTTGAGGCAAACTTTGGAAGCGGCATAAAGTTCAATACTACAGCCTATGGTTTTAAAGCAAAGCTTAATAATATTGATGAAGACGCAGGCTATCAGCTCAAATTTCTTCAGGGTAAGGACATAAACATTACGCCTAATCCTGAAAAGAGCGTTTACTGGGTAAAGTTTTATAACAATTCAGGGGCAGATATGAATTTCTATGCTCTTACTCCTGAGCTTACAGGCGGAAAGTTCTTTGATGTAAATAATAACTCATCAGGAAATTCACTTCTTATCCCTATCGGCGACGGTGGAAATCAGCAGTTTGGCGTTGTGCTTTCAGGCGTAACAGGAAGCGATTATTTCGGCTTCTCACAGTCATCTGATCTTTACAGCAGCACTCCAACAGCCGATGCAGCTGCATTTAAGATCACAGATGCGACCTTTGACCATTATCTTGAAAAAGATGCGTCAGGTAAAGCTACAGGTTATGTAGTTATCCATTATATGGGTGGTTCCGATTACAAAAATCAGGCTGAATATGACGCTGCACAACCAACACCATAAGGAGGGAGGATCTTGAAAATGAATAAAAACCGCAAGGGTTTTACCCTTGTTGAGCTTATCGTTGTGGTAACGATTTTCGGCGTGATCCTCGGAGCTATCCTTAATATGATCAAACCTGCAAATAACGTTTATCATGACGCTGATGCAACAATGGAAAGCAATATCATAGGTTCAGGTCTTATAGACTATCTTGATGATGAGCTTAGATATTCGACCAATGTTCTTGTGCTTAAAGATTATATTGGTGTGCCTGATGTTTCAACCTCTGGTACTATCGGTGCAAGCGGTGTGACCTATTCAAATTGTATCGTTATTGACAATAATAATCTACGTGGCTATAGTCTGAAAAACTATTCAGGCAGCGACACGGATACAGCCGCAAAGAGAATGGGTGCAAAAGGCTGTATCCTCAATGTAGGTAAGGTAAATACAGAGGGCTTAAACTTTAATAATTCTGCTGTTGCAAGAGGCGTTGATTTTTACGACAATTATAAGTTTGATATCGGTGCAAGTATCAGCAAAATTGAGGAAATGTATACTCTCGACGTTTCTCTTACAGCTTATCAGCCAACATATGAGAACGGAAGCTATACTTTTACGAAAACAAAGTATAAAAAGGACGCAGCAGTAAATCTCACAAATATTAACATAAATGAAGGCGATTCATACAAAGTTCGTGACTATAAAGATTTCTCTGTAGCTCCTGATTATGTCACATATCCTCAGGCAACTACTGCTCCTGCAGGTTGCACAGCTCAGCAGGAAAAGTATTACAGCCTTGACGCTTCAAACACATATACTTATATTTTCTATGATAAGACAACAGTTTCAAGTTCAAAAACATACAGTGTAAAGTTTATCTACTCTGCAAGCGACCCTGATTCAACGCTTCGTGGTAAACAGATAGATACTAAGTCGGTCAAGGCAGGCACACTTTATCAAACGCCGCCAACCATGGCAAAAAGAACAGGCTATGGCACACCTTATTGGGTAGACAGCAAGAATAACGTTGCTGATTTTACAACAGGCGTAACAATAAATAAGGATATGGTATTCTCCTGTGTTTATCCGCCTGTTGCACCGAAAGCCCAATTTAATGTAACGTTTGAGAATATCAACGGTTCTACATTTACAACAACAAAAGTCTATGATGGCGACTTTGCAAATGACCCGGGAATTCCAACTGACATGGATACTATAAAACAGGATTTTGTTAAGTGGGTATACAAATCAGATACGTCAAAGGGTCTTACTGATGTTTCTATTACAGATAACTCAGTTATTTTCGTTCCAGTTGTACAGAACAAGCATAAGGTTGAGTTTAAATTAAACGGTTCTTTAATAAATGCCTCAACTATTTATGTTTCTGATGGACAGTATGCAAATTATCCAGGAGCTACCCCTGTTTCGTCAGACGCTAATAAGGTTTTTTCTAAGTGGGTCGTTGAAGGTACAGCAGACGAGATAACCAGTGTTACAATTACTAGAGATACAGTGTTTGAAGCTGTATTTGTTGAAAAGCCATCTTTGCCTACAAGTCAGTCGGATAGAGTTACCATTATAATTGATTGTAGTGCAGGTAATAATTATTCCTATATGTATGGATACTTTTGTAATATGAATGCTAAGATAGTCAACGAAACGGATAATGAAGTCATTGTAGACAACTTTACTGGTAATTCTAATATTGATATTTCTAAGTATAAGGGCAGAGAAGTTCGTTATGTTATAACTGCAACAATTCCTTATAACGTTCCTTGTTGTGTAAATCTTTGGGAAAAAGAGTGGCAAAATATTGATAATGCCTTTACTAATGTTACTCTTACAACCAGTGATCTTGGAAAAACATATTATGTAAAAATGTAGTTTATAGTCTTTCACGATCAGACCCCTCCATGGGTCTGATTGCTGAAAAAATCCCCTTAACAGAAAACTTCTATTAAGAGGATTTTTTGAGCAAAAAAATTCCGCAGTATCAAACTGCGGAATTTGTGCAATTATCTTATTATCAGCATTGCTTCGTTCATCATCTCGTTAAGACCAGTAAAGTCCATGTACCATGAACCGATCTGCTCTGAGTATAGTGCTGCTACAGCAATTCCTATGGAGAGATATGGACCAAATGCAAATACTGAATCACCGCTGCGGTGCTTCTGGATAAGTCCGCCGATCGAGCCTGTTATCAGTCCGATAAGAAGAGCTACCAAAGCACCCTGCATTCCGAGAAACAGCCCTGCGGCTGCCATGAGATATACATCTCCCATGCCCATTGCTTTCTCATGTGTGATAAGACAAATAATAAGCAAAGGCACGCTCACAATGAAAAATCCGATCAAGTGTGATTTAAGCGTAAGTCCCGTCTGATCTTTGCAGAAGATGTATTCCGCAACACCAAGCAAACCTATGAATATCACCACATATGTGTTGATAAGCTGAGTGTCCCAGTCCATGAAGAATACAACGATAAGAGCAGAGAATAACAGACAGACAAGTGCTGCACGAAGCGGATTGAAAATTCCATTAAAATGATAGAATACCCATAAGTAAAGCAGTGCGTTCAGCGTTTCAACTATAGTGTATCTTGCCGATATCTTTGCACCGCAGCTTCGACACTTTCCACGAAGTATGCACCAGCTTACTATCGGTATCAGGTCACGCCGTTTGATCGGCTCACCGCAGGTCATACAGTGAGAATTTCGCTTGATAAGACTTTCATTTTTCGGCAATCGGTATATGCAGACGTTAAGAAAACTGCCTATGCACGCTCCGAAGATGAACACAAATACATAAATGATTATGTATGATAAGGTTAAATTATCCACAGTGATCCTCCTTTGGATTCATTAGTTAATATATTAATTTTATCATACTTTCATGAAGATTACAATAGATAATATGATTTTTTTGCGGTTTTTGCACCGCAGCAGACGTTTCCGCAGCGTCGGATCCCTAAATTAATGCGGAGGATTGGAGTAATATATATGAGAAACGGCCCTATCGGTCAGTATCTGGTACAGAAAGGTCTTATAACTGAAGAACAGCTTCAGGAAGTCCTTGCCAAACAGAAGGAGCAAAAGGGAAGACTTTTTGGTGATGTCATTATTGACATGAAGCTCGTTACCGATGTTCAGTTCTGTCAGGTTCTTGCCGAGCGACTGAATGTGTCCTATATCGACCTTGATAATACTGAGCTTATGCCTGATATAGTCAAGAAGATACCTGAGGCAACTGCAAGAAAGTATAACGTCATCGCAGTCAGCAAAATAGGCAAGCGTATGACCGTTGCAACTAATGACCCTATCAACTTCTATATTTTCGAGGATCTCCGTGTTATCACAGGCTGCAGCATAACACCTGTTCTTGCCACAAAGTCATCTATCAACCGTGCTATCGGTAAGATGTACTCAGAAGGTCAGGTTAACTCCGTTGTTGACGAAGCTACAAAGCAAAAAGAGGAAGAGCTTAACCTTGAAGAACTCAAGGATATCTCCGAGGAGAGAATTGAGAACGCTCCTATCGTTAAACTTGCTACCGCTATCGTCGAGAACGCCCAGCGTCAGGACGCAACGGATATACATATCGAGCCATTCAAGGATAAAACCGTTATCCGTATCCGTGTAAACGGCGACCTTATCGAGCTTATGACTCTTTCCGCCGCACTTCATACTTCGCTTGTTACTCGTTTCAAGATCTTGAGCGGTATGAATATCGCCGAGAAACGTGTCCCGCAGGACGGCCGTATGTCACAGGTCGTTGACGGCACAACACTTGACCTCCGTGTATCTAATCTTCCAATGGTATACGGTGAGAAAGTCGTTCTCCGTATCCTCGCAACAGGCGATATGTCCCTTAGAAAAATTACCGATCTGGGTATGACCGAGTATAACTATAAGAGATTTGAGTCTTGCCTTAAAGTGCCACAGGGTGTTGTCCTTGTAACAGGCCCTACAGGTTCAGGTAAATCTACCACACTTTACGCCGCACTTGGCGAAATATCTAAACCAAGCAACAACGTTATCACTGTCGAAGACCCAGTCGAGAAAAAGATCGACGGCATAAACCAGTGCCAGATAAACGAAAAGGCAGGCATGACATTCGGTGCAGCCCTTCGTTCTATCCTCCGTCAGGACCCTGACATCATAATGGTCGGAGAAATGCGTGATGCTGAAACTGCCGAGATCGCTATCCGTGCCGCTATTACAGGACACCTTGTTCTGTCAACACTTCATACCAATGATGCCGCTTCCACTGTAACAAGACTTGTGGATATGGGCGTTGAGGCATACATGGTCGCAACCTCACTTATCGGTATCGTTGCTCAGCGTCTTACAAAGGTGCTTTGCCCTGAGTGCAAAAAACCTAGAATGTCAACTGAGGAAGAGAACGAGCTTATGGGTCTTGACCATTCAGTACAGGTGTACGACCCATGTGGCTGTCCAAAGTGCAATAACACAGGATATAAGGGAAGAACCGCTATCCATGAGATCCTTCTCGCAACACCGTCTATGCAGGCTCTTATCACAAGGGGAGCAAAAGCTGACGAAATTCAGGAGCTTGCAAAGAAAGAGGGCTGTCACCTGCTTCGTGACAACGTTTCAGAGCTTGTTCAGCAAGGCAAGACCTCAATGGACGAACTTATCCGTGTAACATATGCTGTATAAAAAAGAAATATATGGAGGTAAATTCTAATGGCAATCGACATTAACAAAATTCTTGATGAAGCAAGAGCCCTTGGCTGTTCCGACCTGCACTTCACCGTAGGTATTCCGCCGATAGTTAGACAGGGCGGTAACCTGAGAAAGCTTTCCTCATATCCTGATATGACCGAGATCGAAATTCTCAAAATATGCGAGGATATGTGTACAGATAAGCAGCGTCAGTCTATCAAAGACCATATTGATACCGACTTTACATATGTATCTTCAAGAGGTTTCCGTCACCGTGTAAACGTGTATCGTCAGAGAGGAAACACGGCCATCGCTCTCCGTCTTTTGAGAAACGATATCCCGACCCTTACCGACCTTGACCTGCCACCTATCCTTGCAGAGTTCTCAATGAGACCTCGTGGACTTGTGCTTGTAACAGGCCCTACCGGTTCAGGTAAGTCAACAACTCTTGCCGCAATGATCGACCATGTAAATATCCATAAATCAGCTCATATCATCACTATTGAGGACCCTATCGAGTATATGCACGCTCATAAGAGATGTATGGTAAACCAGAGAGAGATCGGACCTGACGTACCGAGCTTCTCACTTGCTCTCCGTGCTGCTCTCCGTGAGGACCCGGACATTATCCTCGTAGGAGAAATGCGTGACTTTGAGACTATCGAAGCTGCTGTTACTGCCGCTGAAACAGGACATCTTGTTATGAGTACACTTCATACAACGTCCGCACCGTCAACTATCGACCGTATCATCGACGTTTTCCCTGCTCACCAGCAGCATCAGATCAGAACTCAGCTTGCTTCCGTTCTTGTAGGTATCTGTACTCAGACACTTTGTCGTACATTCGACGGCACAAGCCGTGTAGCTTGCTGTGAGATTCTTAATGCAACAGACTCTATCAAAGCTATGATCCGTGACGATAAGGTGCATCTTATCGGTTCAGCTATGCAGACAGGTAAAGCAACAGGAATGCAGACCATGGATCAGGAGCTTGCAAAGCTCGTTCGTTCGAGAACGATCTCCATGGACGTTGCGCTTGAAAAGTGCGTAAACCCACAGGATCTCAAGAGATTTATCGCAGGCGGAGCTTAAACCACAATATAAATAATAAAGAGCGTTTTTACCGAGAAAGTAAAAACGCTCTTTTTTGTTTACCTTTTTGTCAGCCCTTGACCTCGCTGTCATTGTGCCAAACATTGTTGTAAAGAAAAACAAGCACAGCCATTGCAATGATAATGAAATATCCAAGAAAGCTCCAGCCATCAGGAATATCTCCAAAAAGGAAATATCCCAAAATCGTGGTAAAAATCAACTGCGAGTAATCATAAACCGATATCTCCCTTGCAGGAGCGTGAGTGTAAGCCGCAGTTATAGCAAACTGTCCGCCTGCCGCACCTGCGCCAGCTCCCAATAAACAAAGTATTTGGAAAATCGTCATAGGGTGGAAATCTAATATTAGAAATGGCAGGGTAAACAAGCAGGAAAATCCCGAGAAGTATGCAACTATCACCGCACCATTTACTCCATGCTGTCCTAAGTATCTTACGCAAGCGTAAGCAAGTCCCGCTCCCATTCCTCCTAGAAAACCGATAAGGGCAGGGAGGAAGTCCACATTCTGAAAACTCGGCTTGATGATAAACAAGCTTCCTATAAATGCACAAATTACAGTGAAACCCTGAAAGAAAGTCAGCCGCTCTTTAAGGAAAATAAAAGAGAAAATGATAACGAAAAACGGTGACATTTTGTTTAGCATGGAAGCGTCAGACAGCACAAGATGATCTATGGCATAGAAGTTTCCAAGCATTCCTAGCGTGCCAGCAAGCGCCCTCACAAAAATGACCGCATTGTTCTTCTTGCCCTCAATGTGAAAGTGTATGTGGTTCTTTTTCAAAACTCCGATAGCGAAAAACAACGCCACAAAGTTTCTGAAAAAGGTCTTTTGAACCGTCGGCAGATCACCCGAAAGCCGCACAAATGCGAACATGAATGCAAACGAAAAAGCCGACAGAATAATGTAAATAATAGCCTTGTATTTACTTTTCATCTCTGTCACCTCCGTTCATGTAAATGTGTTCACGCCTAAGCTCTTTTATAAGCTCGCCAACGTTCCAGCTTTGATTGTGTGCCGTGACAATGGCTTTTAACTTCACCGTAGCTTCTTTTTCCCTAAGCTTTTTCAGTATAGGGTCAAGGCTCCTGCCGTCAATGCCCGAAAAAATAAGGCATTCGTCCATGATGTCTTCGCCCTCTTTTTCAGATCTAACAAAGCCCTTGAAACCGCAAAGATATCCCACCTGCTGTCCCATTACCTCATTGCCAAAGAAAACAGCCTCCGCATTTTCACTTTTAGCAATATCTTCAATGATATCACGCTTTTGCAAACTGATATTTATGCCGATTATCTTTTTCGGTATAGCACTTCGTATTCTTGACTTCATAAAATTACTCCTAAAAATCTAATATCTATATTATACCCCAATGCAGCACATTCTTCAAGAGCAAATATACAGAATTTTTATATCCTTTTAATACGATTTTTATGTGCGAACGCAAAAAAATCGCCCCGATCTCTCGGAGCGATGATTTTATTTAGTCATTAGAGTTCAATGATGACCTTGCCGCTGAAGTTAGGAGCAATTTCAACAGTCTTGTCTGTGTTAGCCACAGCGATCTTGAAGCTTGCCTTTGTGTCAGTGTATTCGCACTCGATCTTGTTGCCGTGTCTTGTAGCTGTCAGCTCGAATACCTTGTTTGCCTCAGTGTCATAAATAGGGCAAACTGCACTCTTGCCGTCTTCAAGCTCGTAGATAGTGAATGTTGTACCCTCAAGATAATCATACTCTATCTGTCTTTCAAAGTTGCCGTATGCAATAATGCTGTTTGGCTTAGCAAGAGCAGGGATCTCAAAGTATGAGCACTTGTGCTTATACCACTTGCCGCCCTCAAGAACCTTGCCGGTGATAATATCTGTCCACTTGCCCTCCGGTACATAGTATTCAGCGATACCCTCGTCATTAAGGATAGGAGCAACAAGAATGTTGTCGCCGAACATATACTGTCTGTCAAGCGTTAGGCAAGTTGGGTCGTCAGCAAAGTCGATGACCATTGCTCTCATTACAGGTACGCCGACCTCGTGTGTCTTGATAGCCTGAGCCCACAGATAAGGCATGAGCTTGCCCTTGAGCTTTGTGAAGAAGCGCAGAACGTCGCAGGATTCCTCATCGAAAAGCCATGGCACTCTGTATGACTGGTTACCATGCAGTCTTGAATGTGATGAGAACATACCGAACGCAGCCCATCTCTTGTAAATGTCAGGTGTAGCAGTAGCTTCAAAGCCTGCCATGTCATGTGAAGTGTAGCCGAAGCCTGAGATACAAAGTGACAGACAGCCTCTTACAACCTCAGCCATTGAGTTGTAGTTGCCTGAGCAATCTCCGCCCCAGTGAACAGGGAACTTCTGACCGCCTGCTGTAGCAGAACGTGCGAACAGACAAGCCTTGTTCTCTCCAAAATATTCTTTCAGTACATTGAATACGCACTCATTATAAAGATATGTGTAGAAATTGTGCATCTTGATAGGGTCAGAGCCGTCATAGTAAACAACATCTCTTGTAGGTATTCTCTCACCAAAGTCTGTCTTGAATGTGTCAACACCCATTTCGCAGAGCTTTCTAAGATATCCTGCATACCACTTGCAAGCCTCAGGGTTAGTGAAGTCAACAATAGCCATACCAGGCTGCCACTCATCGCACTGGAATACAGAGCCGTCAGTTTTCTTGATGAAGTAGCCGTTCTTCATACCTTCGTCAAAGAGCTTTGAACGCTGGCCAACATATGGGTTTATCCATACGCAAGTTTTCAGACCCTTGTTTTCGTGCAATCTCTTGAGCATTGCAGGTGGGTCAGGGAACTGTGACTTGTCCCACTCAAAGTTACACCACTCAAAGCCTTTCATCCAGAAGCAGTCAAAGTGGAATACCTGAAGAGGAATATCTCTCTCAGCCATGCCATCAATAAATGATGTGATAGTCTCCTCATCATATGTTGTTGTAAATGAAGTTGTGAGCCACAGACCAAATGAGAATGCAGGCGGCAGTGAAGGCTTGCCTGTAAGGTCAGTGTAGCCCTTGAGTACGTCAGTGAGGTTAGCACCGCCGAATACATAGTATTCAAGGCTCTCACCTGGAACTGTCATGGATACCTTAGAAACAGTGTCAGAGCAAACCTCATATGAAACCTTGTCAGTGCTGTTTACGAATACACCGTAGCCCTTTGAAGAAAGATAGAATGGGATAGACTTGTAAGACTGATCGGAACAAGTGCCTCCGTCAGCGTTCCATATCTCAACGTTCTGACCGTTCTTAGTGAATGTTGTGAATTTCTCACCGAAGCCGTAGAAATATTCGCCAACAGAAGTGTCGAACTGCTCTCTGATGTATGTTCTTGTAGGATCGGCAGGGTAGCTCCAGAATGTGTCGTCAAGCTGTGTCTGAAGTCTTGCCTGCTGCTTGTAAGCATTCTCAAAAATAACGCCTGTCGATCTCCAGCCACCACTTGTGAGTTTCTTATCCTTATAATAGTATGTGAAGCTCCAGTTTTCCTTAGAAACAACGAGCTTTGTGTCGCCTGTAACAAGTACGGCTTCCTTGTCTGTAACAGTTACCTGTGGCTTGAAGCCCTTGTCCTCGAGAACAAAGTGCGGACCATTGTCAACATGACCCTTGTGATGTGTGATGCTTACCTTTACGCAGTTCTCCTGAGTTGAAGTGTAAGCGATCTCAAGGTTAGCACTTCCGAGCATCATAGCTCTGTTGTATACAACGAAAGGTGTTGCCACAACGAGGAATCCGTTTTCGATCTCTTCGATCTCGAAAGCCTGATTTGCATAGTTTACTTCGTAGCCTCTCTGGTTGAGCCAGAAACCGTCAGCAAATTTCATGTAATAAACCCTCCTGTAAATTTAAAATAGTTTTCAGAATATAAAAAAATGAAAATTTTATCGGGAAGTCCGTTTCTTCCCCTTTATGTATATTTTATAGCATATTTGCCTAAATTGCAATAGTAAAAAAGTGATATGTGCAAGTATTTTAATGGATTGAGCATATTTTAATGTAAACATTTCATGAATTGATGTTTACATTATATAAATTTATTAAGATGTATGTAAACCTTTACACAATACCAAAAAAAAGCGGACGGCATAAAAGTCGTCCGCAGAAACATCATATTCTTTATCAACTTTGCAAACGGGACGTCGAGGGCGCCATCCCCTACATATTGCCCCGACTACTCAATACTGAGAAACTCATCAGGTATGTAAGACAAGCATTGCTCCACACTCTCACGAGTGAAGCCCTCAACATAATTCTTGGCAAACAGCTCGTCAGTGTATTCCGCATAAGGATAAACAGTGCAGTTGTACCAATCGCCATAGTATGAATCACCCTCAAAGTGCGATATTATCGGTATCGCTTTAACGTTCTCGAATGTCACCTCATTGGTGTCAGGGTCTTTAACAACATTGAGCTTGCCGATAAGTCCCACAAGCGATTTTGTGTCATACATAGTCGAAATAAAGTTGCCCAAACCATAGTAAACGAACGCCTGTCCGCCCTCAGGCTTGTCAAGATATCCGCAAGTGCTGATAGTGTGCGCCTGCGTGCCTATTATCAGGTCAGCACCCCACTCCACAAGCTTAGGCGTTATCTCCGTCTGCTGTTCGTTAAGCTCGTTCTGTATCTCTGTGCCGTAATGACATGAAACCACAACAACGTCCGCCATTTTGTCAGCCTCTTCTATCTGAGCCTTTATCTTGTCCTCTTCATCAAGATATATAACCTGAGCACCATCACCGCTGAGATAATTGCCGTTGGTGTGCTCCATGTATCCCAGAAAAGCGAACTTTATTCCATTGACTTCCATGGTCTTGATAGTGTCAGCGTCCTCCTGTGAACGGTAAGCACCGTAGTGTACAACGTCCTTAGTGTCCCAGTAATCAAGAGAGCTTATAAGCCCCGATTCCCCCTGATCGAGAACATGATTGTTTGACATAGAAACCACATTGAAGCCCATGTCAACTATTTTGTCGCCCACAGCCGTTGGTGATGCGAACATAGGATAGCTTTGTGGTTCAACGCTGTCTGTAACAAGCGTTTCCTGATTGATTATAGCCACATCAGTGCCTTCTATGTACTTTGTAACGTGTTCATAAGCCTGCGTGAAATCATATTTTTCACCACCGCCAAGCTTTAGCGCCTCATTATAAATGTTGTCGTGTATAAGGTTGTCGCCCACGCAAACCAGCGAGCAGGTGTAGCTTGGCTGTTCCTTTTCTTCTTCATTCACCTTGACATCGTTTTTACTGGAGCTGTCATCAGTTTTTTTGACTTCCGCTTTGCTCTCGGTTTCGGTCACTGTCAAAGCGTTTCCGTCAAGCTTGCTCGCGTCAAGCTTACCGCATGATACAGCACTCAGCGACAACATCGCCGAAAGAGCCACTACTGTGATCTTATTGCATAAAAGTCTGTACTTCATATAAATTCCTCTCATAACATCTTAAAAAAATACAAATTTACTTATAGTTTAATTTTAACACATTTTTAAATAATAATCAAGCCAAATTTTCAAAATGTCGAATGCTTTATGTTGACCTATATATTATAATGTATTATAATAAAAATATAACAATTTGTACAAATATTTGTTTATGTGTACGAAAATTTTCCCCACAAGTATTAAATTGTATGATATAATAAAAACATAGATAAATTTGTATATCTGAAAAGGGAGGAATGACCATGAAATATTACGCACACACCCGTGAGGACGGTGAAAGGCAAACTGTAAAAGCCCACCTCACAGGAGTAAGTGAAAAAGCAGAAAAATTTTCAGTAGATCTTTTGAAACCCCTTGCGAAAAAAGCGAGCCTGTATCACGATATAGGCAAATACGCTTTAAACTTTCAGAAACGGCTTGATGATGACAAAGTAAAATTCAGCCACGCCGCCTGCGGAGCACTAGAGTATAAAAAGTTTGCAGATAAAAACGATTGTTTCGCACCCCTTATGGAGTATTGCATCGCAGGACACCACACAGGACTTATGGACGGCGGCACAGTTGCGGACAACTCCGACAGCCCGACTTTCAGCGGCACTTTAAAAAGAGAAAATGAATACACGGGCGAAAGTGACTACAGCGCATACGCCACTGAAATAGAATTTGCCACCCTAACTCAGGAAGAAAGAACGCCGCTGTACAATGAACTGCTTTCTGCAAAAGACCCCACCGAGCTTATCGAGCGTTACGCCTTTTTCACCAAGTACGTGTTCTCTTGCCTGACAGACGCAGACTTTCTTGATACCGAAATATTTTGCAATAAAAATGTTGAACGTGGCATGAGCGGTGATTTTAAAAAGGCACTTTCTATTCTTAATGAGCGCATGAAAAATATGCGTTCTGAAACCAAATTACAGCAGGCGCGAAGCAGTATACAAAAGCAAGCTATAGACCATTGTACAAAAGGCAGCCACATATCCGTCCTTGATATGCCAACAGGCAGTGGCAAGACCCTTTGCAGTCTTAAAATAGCCCTTGAAAAAGCCGTTGAAAGCGGCAAAAAGCATATCATATACGTTATCCCATACACAAGCATTATAGAACAAACAGCCAAAGATTTCGAGGAGATGTTTCGTGACGTTCTCCCTGTCCTACAGCACCATTCAAACTATTCCTGTGACGGCGGCACAGAGGAAGAAAAGAAAACCGCAGAGAAGCTCAAGAAGACCTGCGAAAATTGGGACGCACCACTTATAATCACCACAAGCGTGCAATTTTTCCAATCCATATACCATTATAAAGGCTCAGCACTGCGAAAGCTCCACAATCTCCGTGACAGCGTAATAGTTTTTGATGAAATACACCTTATTCCAACAGAACTTCTTCGTCCCTGCCTTAAAGCTGTGGGCTATATAACAAAGTATCTTAACAGCGAAGCCCTTTTTCTCTCCGCCACAATGCCCGATTATTCTAAGCTTTTTGATAAGTTCCTGCCTGATGTGAACTATAATAAGCTTGTTACCGACCGAACTAATTTTAAGTATTTCAAGAAATGCGAATATAAAGACATGGGCAGAACCACTCTTGAAACCATTGCAGAAAATGCCTCTCGGTGTAAAAATGCTCTGATCGTTGTGAATACCAAGAAAACAGCGGCAGAGCTTTACAACCTTGTTCAAGGTGAAAAATATCACCTTTCCGCCAATATGACCCCAGCCCACAGAAGCCGTGTCATAGAAGTAGTAAGAAATAAGCTTAAAAAGGGCGAGCATATCACAGTAGTTTCAACTTCACTTGTAGAAGCAGGCGTTGACCTTGACTTTAACACAGTTTTCCGCCAGCTTTCAGGATTAGACAGTATTTTGCAGGCAGGGGGCAGATGTAATCGTGAGGGTAAAGATGCCAAGGGCTATGTGTACGTTTTTGACATTGACGAAACATACCGCAAGGGAAGCGACCTTGCCATGAGAATTAACAAGACTAAAGGTTTGCTGGAAAAGTACCAAGACATAACTTCCTATGATTGTATTAAAGAATATTACGATGGCATTTTCGACTTCAACCAAAGTCGTATAGCTGAAAACTCTATTGCGAAATATAACGAACAAAGCAACTCATTCGACCGCCAAGGCTTGATGTCACCATATAGCATACCATTCCGAAGCTACGCAATGCAGTTTGAATACATCTCCGCCGACACCATCTCTATCGTTATCGACGATCCTAACGACCAGACTTGCCATGAACTTGTTGAAACCTTGCGTAATGGTGATATGTCAGTAAGAAGAGCATTGCAGAAATATTCAGTGTCCGTCTATATGAATGTTTTCAAAGATCTCTATTCTCAGGGTGTGCTTAACGATCACGGCACAGGCATATTCATTCTTGAAAATCAAAGCTATTATAATAATGAAACAGGTTTGACCACCGAAGCCGCAATGCAGGATTATTTCATCTAAAACAAATGGCAGGCTGCCACCAAGACAGTCTGCCACTTGCTGCATTCCATATCGTACCGAATACGAATATTTTTCAACTCACATATGCGTAAGGCATAGACAAATATATTATACAAACATAAGTTTAAAAAGTCAACGTTTTTATACCACAAACCACTGAACAAAGAATTGTGAAATATGCCGAAAATCCGACACTTTTTTTATACATGAAAACTATTGACATTTTATTCATAATGGAGTATCATATATGTAGAGCAAAAAAACAATGTACCTAATACTAATATAAGTTTAAAAGGAGTGATGTAAAAATGAGCTATGGTTTTAAGATCATCGTGACAGGTGACTACGCTTGCTTTTCGCGACCTGAAATGAAAGTTGAGAGGGTAAGTTACGACGTACCCACCCCAAGCGCACTGGAGGGACTTATCAAATCAGTATATTGGAAGCCTGCCGTGCGCTATCAGATAAACAAAATAGTGGTGTTCAACCCTATCGAGTTTACCAATATCCGACGAAATGAGGTCAAAGATAAGCTGCTGTTATCATCAGTGAAACAGCAAATGAAAGGTGGAGGCTCGGCGGAGATGTACACCTCGGAGATACGAAGTCAGCGAGCGGCAATGGTGCTGAAAAATGTGAAATACGGGATAGAGTTCAGCTTTGAACGTACCTATCTTAAATCAGACCACCCCGACGAATCTGATGAGAAGCATTATAACATAATGCTCAGACGTCTCAGAAACGGCCAGCATTTCAGACAGCCATGCCTTGGCTGCCGTGAATTTGCAATAAAGAGTATTGAACTTGTTGACGACTTTGATCTTACACAGATAGCACCGCAAAATATGGGCGATAAAGACCTTGACTTTATGCTTTACGGCATGAAGTTTGAGGACGGAGGCAAGCCTGTCAATAATGATTGGAATGACCCTAAGTTTTCTGACAAGGCCGACGCAGTTTTCTACCGTCCGCATATGATAGATGGTGTTATCGATGTTGCAAAATACAGGGAGGAGATTAAATGCTGATAAAAGCCTTGTGCGATTACAGTGCTTTGCAGGAGAATAAAACTCCTGCAGGCTATTGTAAGCAAGCCATACACTTTGAAATTCTTCTTACCCCCGAGGGCAAGATAGCCGCAATAAACGATTTGAGAGTACCCCGAATTATCCCTCTGAAAAATAAAAAGACAAAAACAGTCTATGATCCAGTAATGGAACAGCTTCCTGTAAGAACGCAGAAACCGGGCATAGACAAAAACACGATCGAACACAGACCACTCTACATATTCGGTCTGAACTATGATAAAGGAACTTTGACCCCTACAGACGCTACCAACAAAGCGGCAAAATCACACAAATGCTTTTGCGAATGGAATGAGAAGTTCTTTGAGAATATCGACTCGCCTATTTGCAAAGCCTATCTTAACTTTATACGTACATGGGAACCTGAGCAGGAGACCCAAAACCCACACCTTCTTGCCCTAGGCAAGGAGTATTCAAGCTCCTACTATGAGTTTGGACTTGACGGCTCTCCTGAAATAAAACTTCACAATGACAGCAAATTCAAAGCCGCCTATGAGGATTATCTCGCCCAGCTCAACGCCGACAGCGACAGTGACGATACCGAACTATCCACCTGTTCCATTCTTGGTGAGAAGCTCCCGCAAGCCCGTATCCATGATAAGATAAAGGGTATCAAAGGTGGAATGTCCTCAGGCTGTGTCCTTGTTGGCATGAAAGAATCTGCCTTTGAATCCTATGGCAAGAAGCAGTCCTACAACAGCAATGTTTCCGAGAAAGCCATGAAAATGTATACCTCTGCGTTTAATTCTCTGCTTGCTGACAGAAGCCATTACAAGACTTTTGACGATATGACAATAGTCTATTTCGCAATGAAGAAGAATGATGCAGAAGAATGCAATATGTTTGCCGGTATGTTCAGCGGATTTGAGGACGAATTAAATAAAACCGTTGTGACCGAAGCCGACCGAAACATAAACACTGTCATGACCCAGCTTAAACAGGGCAGGACAGCCGATATGCCATATGACCCTAACGTAGAATTTTACGTTGCAGGCTTTACCCCAAACAGTTCAAGAATATCCCAGAAGTTCATCTTCCATGATAAGTTCGGCAGGATATTTGACAATGTACTCAAACATCAGCAGGATATTTCATTTACTGAGGGTCAGCATCAAGTAAGCATTGAGCGTATCAAGCGTGAGCTTATCTCACCAAAATCGTCTAAAGAAAAAGTTCCGTCACCTCTCACCGCCGCACTTTTTGAAGCAATACTCAAAGGTACAAGATACCCTGACGAACTGCTTTCCACAGTAATAACAAGGGTCAAGACCGACAGTGACGAGGAGAACAACCATTTTATAAAACTCAATGATACAAGGGCAGGCTTGATAAAAGGCTGCATAAACCGTAAACAAAATAAGGAGGAGATCAAAATGTCATTAGACCTTGAAAACAAAAATCAGGCTTATCTCTGCGGAAGACTTTTCGCAGTGCTTGAAAAGATCCAGCAGGATTCTTCAAAGGCAACAATTAACACAACTATCAAAGATACTTATTTCTCATCAGCTTGTTCAAGACCTGCAACTGTATTTCCTAAACTCTATTCGCTTTCACAAAATCATTTGAAAAAGTTTGAGAATCCTAAACTTCGTAATTACTACAATGATAAGTGCCTTGAGATAATAGATGATCTGAATGGTGAGTTCCCTCAGACTCTTTCAAATGACGATCAGGGCAGATTTATTGTAGGTTATGCACAGCAGTACAGAGATCTTTACACAAAAAAGTCAAAAGATAAGCCAGCAGAAAATTCTGAAGTTAAACCCGAAGCAAAATCAGAAGAATAAAGAAAGGACGAAATATTATGGAAAACGCAATCAAGAACAGATATGAATTTGTAATGCTTTTTGACGTTGAGAACGGCAACCCAAACGGCGACCCTGACGCAGGCAATATGCCTAGAACAGACCCTGAAACAAGCCTTGGCATCGTTACAGACGTGTGCCTTAAAAGAAAGATAAGAAACTTTGTGGAGCTTACCAAAGAGGGCGAAGCAGGCTACAATATCCTCATCAAGGCAGACAGAGCCCTCAATACAAAGTTCACCGAAGCTTATAAAGAGCTAGGTTTAAAGGGAAGCGGAAAGGAAACTCCTGCTGACATACAGCGTCAGGCTCGTGACTATATCTGTCAGAACTACTTTGACGTAAGAACGTTCGGCGCAGTAATGAGTACGGGCGACGATCCATGCGGCATTGTAAGAGGACCTGTCCAGCTCAACTTTGCAAGAAGTATCGACCCTGTTTTTGCACAAAATATTTCTATCACAAGGCAAGCGAAAACAACAGAAGAGAGAAAGAAAACTGGAGATACCGAAATGGGCAAAAAGAGCATAATCCCATATGCGCTTTATCGTGGCGAGGGCTATGTTTCCGCAATGCTCGCTCAGAAGATAACAGGCTTTAGTGAGGACGACCTTGAGCTTCTTTGGACATCTATCATCAATATGTTCGAGCATGACAGAAGCGCCGCAAGAGGAAAGCTCTGTATGCGTAAGCTTATCGTGTTCAAGCATGACTCCGCCCTGGGCAATGCCCCTGCACATATCCTCTTTGACAAGGTGTCAGTTAAGCTCAAAGACGGCGTGACAACTCCAAGACATTACTCAGACTATGATATCTCCATAGATAAGGATATGCCTGAGGGCGTTACCCTTATTGAAAAGCTCTGATGAGCGAAGATGTAACTATCAATATCCGTGACATACAGCATTATATGTATTGTCCACGCAGGTTTGCTCTTTTAGAAGTTAATGACGACTGGGCTGAAAACGCCTTTGTCGTCAAAGCAAACCTCCTCCATGAGAACGTCCACAGCGGCGAGCGCAACTTTGAAAATAAGCATAAGATCGTCCGAAGTGACGTGTCAGTGTATAATGATGACCCTAAGTACAATATTTTCGGAGTTGTAGATTGTATCGAGTTCGTCCGTGACAAATGCGGCGACTATATAGATACCCTGGACGGCACATTCCGTGTGGAAATTGTGGAGTATAAACCCACCAGACCCAAAGCAGGGGAGTTCAATCAGACCGACGCTATACAAGTCTATGCGCAGAAGCTTTGCGTGGATAACGTATTTCATTGCAATAGCCGATGTTTTCTGTACTATGCAGATGTGCGCAGACGATCAGAATTGCCCTTTGATACTCAGGGCGCAGAGTATGATAAAATGCTTTGCGACTATCTTGGAAAAATGCGTGAGATACTTGCAGCGGATATTATTCCAAAGCGTGTAAAAGGTCAGAAATGTTCAGGCTGTTCACTGTCGGATATGTGCTTTCCAAAAGTGAAGAAATATAGCGTGAAAAATACGATTTTCTCCATGAACGGAGGCGAAAACAATGCGTAAACTGCTCAATTCACTTTATATTCTCGAAGAAACTGCCTACCTCACACTTGACGGTGAAAACATAGTGTGCAGGGCAGAGGACAGCGAGAAGTTCCGTGTGCCTTTTACTAATATAGAGGATATCTATATTTTTAGCTATTCGGGCTGTTCACCTGCGCTTATGGGCAAGTGCGCAGAGTATGGCATAGCCGTAAATTTTATTTCTCCTCAAGGTAAATTTCTCGCAAGAGTTCAGGGCAAAACAAAGGGCAACGTCTATCTGCGAAAAGAGCAGTTTGAGCTTTTTTCTATTCCTCAGCTCGACCTTATCAAGAATACTGTCGCCGCAAAGCTTTCAAATACACGTTATCTTATCAGACGTTCGCTCCACGATAACCCGGATATAAACAGTGACGGAGCGCTTACAGATTGTATAAAATATCTTGAAAACGGCATAAAGACCGTCTATGAAACTGCCGATAAAGATATCATCATGGGTATAGAGGGAAGCTGTGCAAAGGCATATTTTGATATATTTGACCGACTGATACTCCACCAAAAAGAAGATTTTTACCTTGCCAATCGCACCAAACGCCCGCCCCTCGACAGAGTAAACGCCATGCTCTCGTTTCTGTATACTATCGCAATTTCATCATATACATCAGCCCTTGAAAGCGTAGGACTTGATAGCTGCCTCGGCTTTTACCACGCCCTGCGTTCAGGCAGAAGCAGCCTGTCCTGCGACCTTGTAGAGGAATTTCGCTGCGTGGTGGAGCGACTTGTGCTTACCATGATAAACTTGAAAATGATAAAGCCCGAGGACTTTGAAACTCAGGTCAGTGGCGCAGTATACCTCTCCAAAGAGGGCAAGAAAAAAGTCCTCACCGCATGGCAGGAGCGTAAGCGCACAAGCATAGTCCACCCATATCTGGGCGAAAAGATACAGCAAGGGCTACTCCCGTATGTGCAAAGCTCGCTTCTCGCAAAATATATCCGTGGCGAGCTAGATGAGTACCCGAACTATTTGCTGAAATAGAGGTGATATAAATGATGACCTTAGTAAGCTATGACGTATCAACAACAGATAATAAGGGTAAAACAAGGCTTAGAAAAGTAGCCAAAGAGTGTCAAAATTATGGTCAGCGAGTGCAGAACAGCGTGTTTGAAATAGACGTAGACTATGGCACTTTTCTGAAAGTGAAAGATAAACTTCTGAAAATAATAGACCCAAAGCATGATAGTCTGCGGATATATTACTTAGGCAACAATTGGAAGCATAGAATAGAACACTACGGCACCAAAGAGACCTATGACCCCGAGGGCGTCCTAATATTTTGACCAGCGTACCCCAAGTGATCCACAAATCCCTAGTAAGTTCGCATGAAAATGCCATGCTATTTGTGAATGCACAGTGAACAAAATCAAACCGATACCCATTAAATAAAAAAATAAGTCCGCATCACGTTGAGCAAGCACCAGATATACACAACATCAAGTGTCACGCTCCACGTGAGCGTGTGAGTTGAAATGATGCGCATAAGCGCCTACATCTTGACGATACCGTCACGCTCCACGTGAGCGTGTGAGTTGAAATTGTAATCTCTTATAAGGACAGTATAACATGAAAACGGTCACGCTCCACGTGAGCGTGTGAGTTGAAATTAAAGAGTAAGTTTAACATTATTAAGCCATATCGTCACGCTCCACGTGAGCGTGTGAGTTGAAATTATCAAGAGTCGGATATTACTGATCCTGATGATAGTCACGCTCCACGTGAGCGTGTGAGTTGAAATTACTTCGTCACGTTCATACTTGATGTAATTATCATAGTCACGCTCCACGTGAGCGTGTGAGTTGAAATGATGATGTAAGCGGTGGGGGTGTTGGCGGTGAAATGTCACGCTCCACGTGAGCGTGTGAGTTGAAATATCAGCTTTCTATACCTCTTGAAAATATAGATGCGTCACGCTCCACGTGAGCGTGTGAGTTGAAATTTTGTTCCTAATGCAAAAGATTTGAATGTGGCTGTCACGCTCCACGTGAGCGTGTGAGTTGAAATATTGATGAAATAGGCACTATATTCAATAGCCGTGTCACGCTCCACGTGAGCGTGTGAGTTGAAATTTTCAGCACCTTTGCCAGTGCAGAAAGCGCAAAAGTCACGCTCCACGTGAGCGTGTGAGTTGAAATATAATTTAAAAATTTTATACTATCCGTATCACAGTCACGCTCCACGTGAGCGTGTGAGTTGAAATTTTTGGGATATACATTTCATTGTCAAAAAATTCAGTCACGCTCCACGTGAGCGTGTGAGTTGAAATAACAAGACGTGTACCACTATCTACGAACTTAAAGGTCACGCTCCACGTGAGCGTGTGAGTTGAAATAAGCTTATGGGCTGTGACCTCTCGCAAGAAGTCATGTCACGCTCCACGTGAGCGTGTGAGTTGAAATGCAATGATTGTAGCATTGCGCTACGGTCTGCGCAGTCACGCTCCACGTGAGCGTGTGAGTTGAAATCATTGTAATCACACTCCCAGAAATTAGTAGCCAAGTCACGCTCCACGTGAGCGTGTGAGTTGAAATTTCCAGTTTGACCTCTGCTGTCTGAGTATTCTAAGTCACGCTCCACGTGAGCGTGTGAGTTGAAATATAAACGATTGTGACTTTAAGTTCGTTTACCACGTCACGCTCCACGTGAGCGTGTGAGTTGAAATATATATATTCGTCCACTCAGGGAAGTTTTGAAGGTCACGCTCCACGTGAGCGTGTGAGTTGAAATCGGTAAATTCTTCTGGAGTAGTAAGAACATAGTCGTCACGCTCCACGTGAGCGTGTGAGTTGAAATATCGTGTTTATTCTGTTATCTCCGACCCATTTTGTCACGCTCCACGTGAGCGTGTGAGTTGAAATCATCTGAAAACGACCCAGCTTTTGCAGGGTCGTTGTCACGCTCCACGTGAGCGTGTGAGTTGAAATACGCCGCATAGCGCGCGCAAGATTTACGCAGCCGCGTCACGCTCCACGTGAGCGTGTGAGTTGAAATCGTCCTCCGTCCCCCCCGCTGCGCTAACTGCTGTGTCACGCTCCACGTGAGCGTGTGAGTTGAAATGACATTCCAAAGTTTTCATGATATACTATCCTTAAGTCACGCTCCACGTGAGCGTGTGAGTTGAAATGAGCCGCAAGCCCTCAGACGTCTGAGAGAATTGAGTCACGCTCCACGTGAGCGTGTGAGTTGAAATCCACAGAATACCGAAAGCGGCTGGCTGAGGTGGGGTCACGCTCCACGTGAGCGTGTGAGTTGAAATTGCGTGTTCGTTTGGTGCGAAATGGTTTGGCAGGGTCACGCTCCACGTGAGCGTGTGAGTTGAAATCTTTCTTCATTCCACTCTGAATCTCGCTTATAAGTCACGCTCCACGTGAGCGTGTGAGTTGAAATGACATTTAGTAAAATTTGTGTTATACTCGGATTGTCACGCTCCACGTGAGCGTGTGAGTTGAAATGCGCACCATAGGTGCGCAAGTCTAATCACCATACGTCACGCTCCACGTGAGCGTGTGAGTTGAAATTTTATCATTTAGCATTAAAAAAGGGGGTGTAATGTCACGCTCCACGTGAGCGTGTGAGTTGAAATTTAAGTCTGTTGGTTTAGTTACTGATGATGAATAGTCACGCTCCACGTGAGCGTGTGAGTTGAAATATCATGAGACATTTGCATATATACCGCCTGTTTGTCACGCTCCACGTGAGCGTGTGAGTTGAAATGAATATATGTGGCGGTTGCACCGCCAAACTTCTTGTCACGCTCCACGTGAGCGTGTGAGTTGAAATTATACAGATAGGAAAGAAATAAGCCGAAAATCTCGTCACGCTCCACGTGAGCGTGTGAGTTGAAATTCTCAGCACAAGTTATTTATATTATAAAAAAATAGTCACGCTCCACGTGAGCGTGTGAGTTGAAATGAGCGTTATAGTCCGAAACGCTATAACGGGATTATCGTCACGCTCCACGTGAGCGTGTGAGTTGAAATTTATTTCGTTTCCTACAGATACTATTAGTGCAACTAGTCACGCTCCACGTGAGCGTGTGAGTTGAAATAGGGAATTGAGGTCGTGGGCTTTGAATGATGTCAGTCACGCTCCACGTGAGCGTGTGAGTTGAAATATGCTTAATAGCGGTTTCAGTATGAAAGAGGTTTGTCACGCTCCACGTGAGCGTGTGAGTTGAAATCGACCTTGACAATCAAGGCTATCTGTGCAATCAGTCACGCTCCACGTGAGCGTGTGAGTTGAAATTTCTTTGTGCTTCTGATACTGCCATTAAATCACCAGTCACGCTCCACGTGAGCGTGTGAGTTGAAATTCCTGTCGTACTTGCGGTAAGTTCGGCGAACTTGTCACGCTCCACGTGAGCGTGTGAGTTGAAATTTCCAATATCCATGCTTGACCTCCTGCACGTCTGGTCACGCTCCACGTGAGCGTGTGAGTTGAAATTCGTTATCATCGTTATCCTCCTTTTCAATAGGTCGTCACGCTCCACGTGAGCGTGTGAGTTGAAATGCTTTCTGCACGCTATGATCGTGATGTTATATCGTCACGCTCCACGTGAGCGTGTGAGTTGAAATTGTACTTGCCGCCGTCGGTCAGTTCGACGTGGTGGTCACGCTCCACGTGAGCGTGTGAGTTGAAATGCAACCCGATGATTATGTTGTGGCCTACACCCGACGTCACGCTCCACGTGAGCGTGTGAGTTGAAATGCACGTTAGAAACGTTGTATATAATATCCCTGAATGGTCACGCTCCACGTGAGCGTGTGAGTTGAAATGAGAAAAGCAACGCACATTCAAAGAAAAAGAGCGTCACGCTCCACGTGAGCGTGTGAGTTGAAATGCAAAATAATTAGTACGGGTGTTGACTTCAACGGGTCACGCTCCACGTGAGCGTGTGAGTTGAAATGAAATTTAGTTTCATCAGCGTTCCACAAAAAATCGTCACGCTCCACGTGAGCGTGTGAGTTGAAATCATATGTTTAAACCCCCATTTTCTGATGTTCCCTGTCACGCTCCACGTGAGCGTGTGAGTTGAAATTAAATCAATAGCCATGCTCTCACTCCTTTATTATGTCACGCTCCACGTGAGCGTGTGAGTTGAAATACCTTATAATGGTAAATTTCGGCATCGTCATATGTCACGCTCCACGTGAGCGTGTGAGTTGAAATTTTTTATGACAGGTTCGACCTTGTCTTTGGCTTCGTCACGCTCCACGTGAGCGTGTGAGTTGAAATATAAAATCGAGAGACGTGTGAAAATCATTGAAAAGTCACGCTCCACGTGAGCGTGTGAGTTGAAATATCAATGTTGTCATAAGCCAGAGAGAGATAACTAGTCACGCTCCACGTGAGCGTGTGAGTTGAAATGACCGTGAACACTGTTAGAACGCTTGATAAGGCGGTCACGCTCCACGTGAGCGTGTGAGTTGAAATGACTATTGGCTTCAATAGGCTCATGAAGTACAAGTCACGCTCCACGTGAGCGTGTGAGTTGAAATCTTCCGTCATATGTACTCCTCCTATGATTTATAAGTCACGCTCCACGTGAGCGTGTGAGTTGAAATTCAGATTTTCTAATTTCAATGTCAATGCCAGCCTGTCACGCTCCACGTGAGCGTGTGAGTTGAAATATGAATAAAACTGTATTCACTGCTTATGGCTATTCGTCACGCTCCACGTGAGCGTGTGAGTTGAAATGATAACACCGCTATTTTTCTTGAAACCTTTAACAGTCACGCTCCACGTGAGCGTGTGAGTTGAAATATTCATGAATAATCGTTAAATAATTGATAGGGGAGTCACGCTCCACGTGAGCGTGTGAGTTGAAATTGTTTATAATGGTTCTGAGCCGTTTGAAATTGCAGTCACGCTCCACGTGAGCGTGTGAGTTGAAATGAGCCTATCACCCTTGACGTTTGGCACTGTAAGGTCACGCTCCACGTGAGCGTGTGAGTTGAAATGAAATATAGCGGAATTATTGAAGTATGCACCGAAGTCACGCTCCACGTGAGCGTGTGAGTTGAAATTAATGGCATTGACACAACGGCTTATGCTGATTATAGTCACGCTCCACGTGAGCGTGTGAGTTGAAATCATCTTCTCCTGATGTTCCTAATAAACATGAGCGTCACGCTCCACGTGAGCGTGTGAGTTGAAATTCCCTTATTCGCTCTGAGTGTTTTCATCGGGATCGTCACGCTCCACGTGAGCGTGTGAGTTGAAATCATATATGCGTATTGCTGGTGTTAATTTCGGTTGTCACGCTCCACGTGAGCGTGTGAGTTGAAATGATTTTATGAGCGTTCTGCAAATATTCTTTTGCGTCACGCTCCACGTGAGCGTGTGAGTTGAAATATCTTCATTGCAAAAACAGCAGGCACCGCCTTGAGTCACGCTCCACGTGAGCGTGTGAGTTGAAATTGCAGACGTGACCGCCACGTATGACGGCGTGACGTCACGCTCCACGTGAGCGTGTGAGTTGAAATTTACAACGTCCTTATACACGGCTTGACGAGTGCGCGTCACGCTCCACGTGAGCGTGTGAGTTGAAATGAATATCGCCGCCACACTCGTGGAAGAGCGAAGGTCACGCTCCACGTGAGCGTGTGAGTTGAAATGATGTTCCGCAGGAAATCATCGGGTATTAACGATGTCACGCTCCACGTGAGCGTGTGAGTTGAAATCGCTCCTATTGCGGCTCGCTGCGTTGCGCTCCCCGTCACGCTCCACGTGAGCGTGTGAGTTGAAATGTGTAACACCTACGGCTTGAAAATATGTGGCGGGTCACGCTCCACGTGAGCGTGTGAGTTGAAATCAAAAAGAGGGGAACGCCGCTCAAGATACCCCCTGTCACGCTCCACGTGAGCGTGTGAGTTGAAATATTAACGGAGAACAGGGCAGTGCAGGAACGAGAAGTCACGCTCCACGTGAGCGTGTGAGTTGAAATTTAAAGCTTGCTTACACATTTTCGCCATAAGCGGTCACGCTCCACGTGAGCGTGTGAGTTGAAATCTTTTTTATCGTATATTCTGAATAAAAGATTAGAGTCACGCTCCACGTGAGCGTGTGAGTTGAAATCTATTGCGGGGGGCGCGGCTTGCCGTCCCCCCGCCAGTCACGCTCCACGTGAGCGTGTGAGTTGAAATGGTCATATTCACCAAAAAATAACGCACCGTAAATAGTCACGCTCCACGTGAGCGTGTGAGTTGAAATCTTGCGAAATTGTTATGTTCTGCCACTCGTTTCGTCACGCTCCACGTGAGCGTGTGAGTTGAAATGACTATAAACCCCGACATGACGATAAAACAGCTGGTCACGCTCCACGTGAGCGTGTGAGTTGAAATTCCTTTTTCTGTCATGAAATAGTTCTCAATGGGGTGTCACGCTCCACGTGAGCGTGTGAGTTGAAATTTTTAGTATACACCGATTAGAATAATATCTGCTGTCACGCTCCACGTGAGCGTGTGAGTTGAAATTGTATAAACACATGGGGTTATATTTAACGGTACACGTCACGCTCCACGTGAGCGTGTGAGTTGAAATCCTCACCCGTTGCAATTGATATATGACCGATATTGTCACGCTCCACGTGAGCGTGTGAGTTGAAATTTTGTTTGTGAATGGTGTGGCAAGATATTTGTTGATGTCACGCTCCACGTGAGCGTGTGAGTTGAAATATTTTTTATCACCTCACTTGTAGCCCCGTAGGGCTAGTCACGCTCCACGTGAGCGTGTGAGTTGAAATTTCCCTGTTCTATCCATTCCGCCAATCTCGGAAAGTCACGCTCCACGTGAGCGTGTGAGTTGAAATCAGGTTGTTCAGCATATCAATAACGTTGATTATCGTCACGCTCCACGTGAGCGTGTGAGTTGAAATATTATTCATTAATCCCCATGTTAAACGGTCAGTAGTCACGCTCCACGTGAGCGTGTGAGTTGAAATATTTTTATCACCTCACTTATAGCCCCGTAGGGCGTCACGCTCCACGTGAGCGTGTGAGTTGAAATTCATTTCCTTGTTACCTTTTAATGGTAGCATTGTGTCACGCTCCACGTGAGCGTGTGAGTTGAAATTAAATAGATTTTCACACGTTCTGCAGGGTTGACGTCACGCTCCACGTGAGCGTGTGAGTTGAAATACTTTGTGCGTTTATCCAGTTTCTAACAATTTCACGTCACGCTCCACGTGAGCGTGTGAGTTGAAATATCATATCTACGAATATATGCAAGTCGAAAATCGTCACGCTCCACGTGAGCGTGTGAGTTGAAATGCGTCTTTGGGAACTGCGTTCACGCCTGTTATGGGTCACGCTCCACGTGAGCGTGTGAGTTGAAATGCAGAAGAACTTTACACCGTCAACGAGGATAGGGTCACGCTCCACGTGAGCGTGTGAGTTGAAATAGCGTGAGTGACCCGAAGCCATACGCTGACAAAGGTCACGCTCCACGTGAGCGTGTGAGTTGAAATTCTATGTAATCTTTCCATTCCGAAAAGCTTTCTTGTCACGCTCCACGTGAGCGTGTGAGTTGAAATGGTATGAAGTCGGAGAATTAAGAAGAAAGTGAGGGTCACGCTCCACGTGAGCGTGTGAGTTGAAATTATAACGGCTTAGGCGGTCGAGGTAAAACTATAAGGTCACGCTCCACGTGAGCGTGTGAGTTGAAATTTTTCAAATAATGTATGCTCTTTTGCTCCGCCAGTCACGCTCCACGTGAGCGTGTGAGTTGAAATTAACTGTTGATTGAACATAGTCATTAAGACTAAGTCACGCTCCACGTGAGCGTGTGAGTTGAAATGAAAAGGATATGCAGGAAGAAGATTAATCTTCTGTCACGCTCCACGTGAGCGTGTGAGTTGAAATTGCAGACGTGACCGCCACATATGACGGTGTGACGTCACGCTCCACGTGAGCGTGTGAGTTGAAATAGGTATGTTTACGAATTTGCTGAAACGATTTTTGTCACGCTCCACGTGAGCGTGTGAGTTGAAATGAAGAATACAACGCACAGCACCGCTACAGTGCAGTCACGCTCCACGTGAGCGTGTGAGTTGAAATACAAAGTTTCCTGAGTACACCTACACCCCGGGTGAGTCACGCTCCACGTGAGCGTGTGAGTTGAAATTTCAAAAATCGTATAATTATACCCTATTTATCACGTCACGCTCCACGTGAGCGTGTGAGTTGAAATCAAGGAATGCTTTCGGGCATATATGCACTTTTTCTGTCACGCTCCACGTGAGCGTGTGAGTTGAAATGCATACAGTCGGTATTACTATGACGATAATGGCGAGTCACGCTCCACGTGAGCGTGTGAGTCAACTTTCGTTTCAACGCAGGACTTATCGATATTGAATAATACAAATAACCGCGTGACTAAGGTCGGGCGGTATTTTTATACCCAAATACTATACATTTTTCATGTGCTTTTCGTCAAATCCACCAATTCACACCCCGAAATTTGTGCAAACAAATGATTTATAATTTAATTTGGCAACATTTCTGCAATTGTTGCATTTTTTCTGCAACAAAATACCCACTTTTCGTGTATAAGTAGAAGAGGTTTCACCACAAATCGGAAACCTTGCGGAGCGACAGTGTATGAGGAAACATTTTGTCAACGTGAGTTAGGTGAACACGATGAGAGGTTCTGATCGCACAGAAAAGCACTTCCTGCACTCCGTCTGAAGCTTGAAAATTGAATATTTATACCGACACACCTTAGCTATACCCCATGAGCATACTGCTAAATTTAATTGTTATAACCGCCTTTGTTGACATTATTCATATAAAATGGTATACTTAAAATAAAATTTATACATAATGAAAAGAGTAAATGTGATGAATAAACATACCACTATCGATAAGTCAACAGGCGAGAAAAAATGCAGCTGCTTTAAACGTTGCGGCGGCTGTCAGTTGGATAAGGTCTACGCCCAGCAAATAGAATGGAAGCAGGCAAAAGCCGATAGAATGTTGAGCCGTTTTTGCAGACCTCAGCAGATAATAACTATGGACGACCCCTATAATTATCGCAATAAAGTCCAAACTGTCTATAAGGTCAATAGCTCAAAGCGTATCGTCTCAGGAGTATATCAGTCCTCTACCCATAGCATGGTTATAACTGACGATTGCTTTTTGGAGGATATAAGAGCACAGCAAATAGTCGCTACCCTTAAAGAGCTTATGGCTGACTTTCGTATCCTTCCATATAACGAGGAAAGCGGCCAGGGCCTTCTTAAGCATACCCTTATCCGTACCTCCCAAACAACAGGCGAGGTAATGCTCGTGCTAGTTACAGCTACCCCCATATTTCCTGCAAAGAAAAATTTCGTTAAAGCTATCACTGAAAAACACCCGTATATAACCACTATCGTCCAAAACGTTAATAAAGGCAGAGTTCCTCTTACTTTGGGCGACCGTGATATTATAATGTACGGCAAAGGCTATATCACCGACGAGATGTGCGGCTGTAAGTTCAGAATTTCACCTCATTCTTTCTATCAGGTAAACCCCGAGCAGACCGAAAAGCTATATTCCAAAGCAGTTTCCTGCGCAGAGCTTAAAAAAGGCGATAAAGTTATCGACGCATATTGCGGAACAGGTACTATCGGTCTTATCGCTGCAAAAAGCGGTGCAGACGTGGCAGGCGTTGAGCTTAATGCCGAAGCCGTAAAGGACGCAGTTTCAAACGCCAAGCTCAATAAGCTTGACAATATCAGGTTTTATAATGAGGACGCAGGTGAGTTCATGACAAAGCTTGCGCAGGCAGGTGAGAGCTGTGATACAGTTTTCCTTGACCCTCCAAGAGCAGGCACAACAGAAGAATTTGTTGAAGCCTTGGGCAAACTCAGACCTGAAAAGATAGTCTACGTTTCCTGTAAAATAGAAACTCTCGAGCGTGATTTGAAGCTTCTTGCAAAAATAGGCTATAAAGCACAGCTTATCCAGCCCGTTGATATGTTCCCGCATACCACAGGTATCGAAAATGTGGTGCTTTTAAAAAGAAAAATGATATCGCTCACACCAAACAGAACACCTGATAAAAAGGGGGATAAAAAAATTGAACGAAAAGGTAAAACTTCTCACAGATAATATCGAAAAAGTTATCGTCGGCAAGACCGACTCTGTGCTTAAAATAATAACAGCCATGCTTTGCGGCGGTCATGTTCTTATCGAGGACGTGCCTGGAGTAGGCAAAACTCAGCTTGTATCAGCCCTTGCAAGGTCAGTAGACGGCAAATATAACCGTATCCAGCTTACCCCTGACGTTATGCCGTCCGATATCGTTGGCTTTTCTATGATAGACCAGAAAACTCATGAGCTTGAGTATAAAGAGGGTGTGGCAATGTGCAATTTCCTCTTGGCAGACGAAATAAACAGAGCCTCCCCAAAATCTCAGTCAAGCTTGCTTGAAGTCATGGAAGAACATCAGATATCCATTGACGGTAAAACTCATGAGCTTCCGTCACCATTTATGGTGCTTGCCACACAAAACCCAGTGGAAACTTACGGCACTTATCATTTGCCTGAAGCCCAAATGGATAGATTTCTTATGAAGATATCAATGGGCTATCCCTCATATGATGATGAGCTTGATATCATGTCAAGAGCCGAAAGATCAGGCTTTGCAAAGAATATCCAGCCTGTCATGACCCTTGAAAACGTCCGTGAGCTTATGGGCTACGCTGAAAATGTAACCGCAGAGCTTTCCGTGAGAAAATATATCCTGAGCCTTGTTACCGCAACAAGAAATTCAGATTATGTAAAGCTTGGCGTTTCTCCCCGTGGAAGTATCGCACTGCTCAAAGCTTCAAAAGCCTATGCCTTTGTTCAGGGCAGAGGATTTGTCATGCCAGATGATGTCAAGGCTGTTATGCCTGACGTTCTTGCACATAGACTTATGCTTTCTCCAAAAGGCAAATCCGCCTTTGAAAATGAAAGGGAAGCTCTTGAAAATATCGCTCTTACAGTAAAATCACCTGACGCAATAGAGAAATAGAGGATATGACCCCATGAAAAATCTTTTAGGTTATCTTACCTGCGTGGCTGTGGCGATACTGCTTAGAGTTTATATAAACGGAAGCGGTGGTACGCTTGTGCTTTATCTTTTAGCTATAGCCTTTGTGATATCTCTTGCGGCACTTCTCATTACCAAGCGTAAACTTGTGGCAGCCATAAAGCTTTCCACAGAAATAAGTGCAAAGAACGAGGAGTTTGACGCTGACATAATGCTTTTAAATGCAATACGCATTATTCCCTCATGCGTTGTTGAGGTAACGGCAGAGTGTTCAGATAATATCGGTGCTGTAAGCCCACTTGAATTTAAAACTATCGTGGCAGGCGGCAGACAGCAAAGCGTCAGCGTTAAGCTGAAAACACGTTATGCAGGTCTTGGCACAGTGAAAATAAAAAGCATACGTTTGCATGACTATCTTGGAATAATCACCCTGCACCTTGACAGTTCACGTTATGAAAAAGCCGTGGGAAAAATAAAAATAATGCCGAATATCCCTGACACTGGCTCTCAAACAGAGCTTCTTAAAGCAACTTCCGAGAACGCTTCATTTGACGATAACGAAAGCGAATCAGATGAAAATGCACTTGGTCTTACAGGCGTTCCGGGCTATGACCACAGACAGTATGAGATAGGCGACCCGCTGAAAAGAATAAACTGGAAGCTTTCTTCAAAGCGTGACGAGCTTATGGTGCGCCTTGATGAAAAGGTCACGGCTTCAAGTCAGGCGTTTTTCCTTGATATACCAAGCGAAAATCATGACCCTATGTTTGCTATGAATATTGATAATATAGTCGAAGCGAGCCTTGCAATGCTTTCAATGCTTATCATGGAGGGCTTTGAGAGTGAGTATAATTATTATCTTGACGGCTGGAAAAGCATGAAAATAAAGCAGGCAGGTGATATAATAGAGCTTCAAAACGACCTTGCGGCAATAGCACCATATCCGCAGGAAAAGCGTTTTGCCTTTTCTCATGAGATAGGCAAGACAGCTCCTATCTGCTTCACAGCCTGCATGGCGACTTCTCAGGGGGAATTTTCTTCTCTTATAGAAGAATTTAACGGCTCTTTTGTAGTGACACGTCTTAGCGGTCTTGATAAGCAGACAGAAAATATGTGGCTTGTAGACGAAACTTTCGAGTTTCGTAAAATGACATAGGGGGTGTGGCTTTTGAATACTAAAACTGCTCAGATAAAAACCACCCTTGTGAATATTCTTTCAAAATATGCTTTGCCGCTGCTCCTTGGAGCAGTGGTCATGAACATAATCTTTAAAACCTATCTTGTAGACAATGTCAGACTTTATACTTTTGGATATGTGGTCTATGAATGTCTGCTGTTTGCTCTTTTTGAGTGGCTGAAACCGAAAAAAGTCCTGCGAGGTCTTGTCTATACCGCCCTTATGGTGGCAGTGCTGTTTTTGGGCTTTCAGCTTCTTCGTGCTGGATTTGAACATTCTGGAAAATCATTTATCAATTGGTTTTATGTAAACAGGCAGGAGATAGGTCAGATAGATGAATATTTCTACTTTCTGTTTGTGGGACTAGGCTTCTTTATCATTTCGGTGCTTTATTATTTCACCATTGTGCGTTATAGAAGCTTTGGAACGATGCTCGTTGTGCTTTTTCCGTTTTTTATTTACGGAAAGCGTGCCGACTCAATGGATACTCTTGACATAACCATAATGCTCACTGTGTTCATTGCACTTATGGTGCACAGCAGACTTGTTTCAGACGAGAGCAAGCATGACCTTGTTATAAACGGCTCTTATGTGGCGGCATCGGCGGTTTTCGTTACCCTTGTGGGTGCGCTTGCAATGCTTATGCCGACTTCCTCAAAGACATCTTATCTTGAAAAAAACAGCAACTTCTTTGATGTGAATATCAAAAGCAGTGGCACATATGACAATCTTAGTGATAAGTCTTCCCCAAGATTTGGCGCAGACGCAACGGGCGAGATACTTTTCAACTTCACCACAACCTCTGATGAACAGGTCATTTACCTCCGCAGACAATCCTTTGACCTTTTCAGAAACGAGAAGTGGGTAACAGACGATAGCTTCTATGATTTTGATTTTGACAAAAATGTTCATCTTTATGGTGACAACGAGGTGAACTCACCGAGCTATGTTTACAGCATAGCAAAGTCACTTGCAGATAAGGATTACACCAAGGATCTTGGCGTGGACAAGTCACAGTTTCCTGATGATCTGTTCAGTGAAAAGGCAGTCATGAATCAGTTCAGCGACAGCTTTGCCCCTAGTTATATCCCTGCTCCGCTGATGATAACCCCAGGGGAGAACAACGTTTATATCAAAACAACTCACAGCGAGGTCTACAGACCATATGACACCGCAGGAAATAAGCTTGGCATCAGCTTTGAGTATATCCCTGAAACGGAGAGCGAAAGACAGGCTGCGGCAAATCTTGATATGACCGAAAATCAGTTCAAACTGCTGCTTTCTTACGGCTTGACAAACGGAGATGTCACATCAAATCAATCGGTGAATATTTATAAGATATATGCGTTGTACACAGACGTTTCTGCATATGACGATAAAGGTGGAAAAATGGAGGCTCTTGCAAAGAGCATAACGGAAAACTGCAAAAATGATTATGAGAAAGCTCAGGCACTTGTGGATTATTTTGAACAAAATGGTTATGTATACGACAATGAGTATGAGCCTGACGATGAGTCTATCGCATATTTTCTTTTCACGAGCAAGCGAGGAAACTGCACAAACTATGCCACAAGCATGACGCTTATGGCGAGAATGCTGGGACTTCCAGCAAGGTATGTTGAGGGCTTTGCAGCATATGAAAAGAATGAACGTGGAGAGTTTGTGGTAAGAGATAGCCATGCTCACGCTTTTGTAGAGGTCTTTATCACAGGCATTGGCTGGATGACTTTTGACCCGACAGTTCCGGGCTATCAGCGTGACTACAGTGCAAATGGTACGAACTTTGATGTTTCAACTTTTGTAAGCTATTTCAGCAGGATCGCACTGTTTATCGGTGTAGCGTTTGTGCTTGTGGTTTTCGTATTCCTTAATAGAATTATCGAGGTATTTTTCCGACTGTCACTTAAATTCAGAGATAACGGAGAAAAGGTCATAAGGCTTTACAGGCGGGTGGTAAGGCTTTTGACCATAGCTTCTAATGACAAGCTATTGGGATACACGCCTGAAATGATAAGAGAATATCTTGTTAAGAGGCGTGGAGTTGAGCTTGGCGGTCTTATAGATCTTTTTGAAAAGACCTGCTTCGGTGGATATGTTCCTGATGAAGCCGAGTGGAAAATGGTCTATGCAGAGTACAAAGCACAATGGAAAAAGCTCACAAAGCGTGAGAAAACTTCTTTGGAGCTTGATAAGAATATGTAATGAAATGGCTGTGCGGAAAAAATCACGCACGGCTATTTTTTTGTATAAAAAAAGGCTGCCGTATAAAACAGCAGCCTGAGAGTGTAAAAAATCTCCGAAAGAGCAGGACGTCAAGGACGCCTACTGTATCTGATATTTAATTAAAGTGAAGCAAGAAGATTGCTCATTGCGTAAAGTCCTGCCGGCTTTCCACAAAGGAAAACGCCTGCATTCACTGCACCAACAGCGAAAACCTGCTTTGAATGAGCTTCGTGCTTGAGGGAGATGACTTCATCTCTGCCTGCAAAGATTATCTCATGCTCGCCGACAATAGTGCCGCCACGGACAGAGTGCATACCGATCTCGGTCTTTTCTCTCTTTGCTCTTACAGAATGACGATCGTAAACATAGTGATACTTGTTGTCAAGCTCCTCGTTTATTGCGTCTGCAAGCATGATAGCAGTGCCTGACGGAGCGTCTATCTTCTGGTTATGGTGCTTCTCGATTATCTCGATATCATACTGACCGCCAAGAACTTTTGCGGCAGTTTTTGCAAGATTTGCAAGAAGATTGATACCAAGGGTCATGTTGAATGTGAAGAAAACAGGTATCTGCTCGGAAGCCTTGTGTATCTTCGCTGTATCCTCTTCTGTATAGCCTGTGGTAGCTATTACAAGGGCAGTGCCGTTTGAAAGGCAATAGCTGAGAAGTCCGTCCAGTGCGGAAGGGTGTGAGAAGTCGATTATTACATCAGGCTTTTCAGGCAGGTCGGCAGGCTCTTTTACTACAGGGAAGTCTGCATAAGCCTCGCCAAATTTGTCGATACCTGCGCTTACTGTGCAGTCGTCACGCTCTGATATAACGTCATATATGAACCTGCCCATTTTTCCGCAGGCACCGCATATTGCGACCTTTGTCATTTATATCATTCCTTTTCTTTTTGATTTGTAGATAAACGTAAGTGATAATGTCAAAGACAGCGTTTGGGCTGTCGGGGACGCCAACCCTTACATTAGTACAATTTTATAACGGTAAACATAAAGGGCGAATTTCTCCGCCCTTTGTATTTTTTTTTACTTGATAAGTCCGAGAGCGTTCATTGACGCTTTCAGCTTTTCTATCTTATCATCGCTCATTCTTACAAGCGGCAGACGGCACTCGCCGACCTCAAAGCCCATAAGATTAAGAGCTTCCTTGACAGGGATAGGGTTTACGTCGCTGAAAAGTGCCTTTGCAAAACCAAGGGTCTTGAATACCTTTTCTCTTGCTTCCTCGTACTTTCCATCAAGGCAGAGCTGTGTGATCTCATGTGTTTCAAATGGCATACAGTTGGAAAGAACTGAGATAACACCCTTTCCGCCCAGAGCCATGATAGGAACTATCTGATCGTCGTTGCCTGAATAGATATCAAGGTCATCGCCGCAGAGAGCTGCCACCTGTGTTATCTGGCTGATGTTTCCGCTTGCTGCCTTGATAGCAACGATATTGTCTATCTTTGCAAGCTCACGGCAGGTTTCAGGAAGAATGTTCACACCTGTTCTTGACGGTACGTTGTAAAGAATGATAGGCAGTGTAACAGCCTTTGCGATAGCGGAGAAGTGTGCGATAAGTCCTGCCTGTGAAGTCTTATTATAATAAGGTGTAACACAAAGCAGAGCGTCAGCACCAAGCTCCTCAGCCTTCTTAGAAAGGTTTACGGCATACTCTGTATGGTTTGAGCCTGTGCCTGCGATAACAGGAATTCTGTGATTTGTCTTTTCAACAGCATAGCGGATACACTCGATATGCTCCTCATCTGTCATGGTAGCACTTTCGCCTGTTGTTCCGCAGATTATGATAGCGTCTGTGCCGTTATCGATGTTGAAATCGATAAGCTCGCCCAGCTTGTCAAAGTTGATAGAGCCGTCAGCGTTCATAGGTGTAACGATAGCAACGCCTGCACCTGTGAAAATAGTCTTTTTCATAAACAGCACTCCTTTCGTGCGTATATATGTGTTATATTAGTCAAAATAGCCCTTTGCTGCAAGAAGCTCAGCCAGCAGAACTGCTCCGCCTGCCGCACCTCTCAGTGTATTGTGTGAAAGGCAAACGAACTTATAGTCATACTGTGAATCTTCTCTAAGTCTGCCTATAGAAACTGCCATGCCGCCCTCAAGGTTTCTGTCGAGCTTAGCCTGTGGACGATCGTCCTCTGTGAAGTAGTTAAGGAACTGCTTTGGAGCGCTTGGAAGCTGAAGCTCCTGTGGAACACCGCTGAAATCTTTCCAAGCCTGAAGGATCTCTTCCTTAGAAGGTTTATTCTCAAATGATACGAAAACTGCCGCTGTGTGACCGTCGGAAACAGGAACTCTCAGGCACTGTGTTGTGATAGCCGGAGCTGTTGCGTCAACGATAACGTCGCCCTCGATATGACCCCAGATCTTAAGAGGCTCTTTCTCAGACTTTTCTTCCTCGCCGCCGATATAAGGGATAACGTTGTCAAGGATCTCAGGGAAGCTTTCAAATGTCTTGCCTGCGCCTGAAATTGCCTGATATGTGCAGGCAAGAGCCTTTGTTACCTTATACTTATCCATGAGAGGAGCAAGAGCAGGAACGTAAGACTGGAGTGAGCAGTTAGACTTAACTGCGATAAATCCTCTCTTTGTACCAAGTCTTTTTCTCTGTGAAGCGATTATCTCGATATGCTCAGGGTTTACCTCAGGAATGACCATTGGAACATCAGGAGTATGTCTGTGTGCGGAGTTGTTTGATACAACAGGGCATTCAGCCTTTGCATACTTTTCTTCAAGGGCTCTTATCTCGTCTTTCTTCATATCAACTGCGCAGAATACGAAATCTACCATTGAAGCGATCTTCTCAACGTCCTCCTCGGCGTTCAGAACTGTAAGCTCACCGATAGCTTCCGGCAGAGGCTCTGAAAGCTTCCACTTACCTGCAACTGCGTCCTTGAGCTTTTTGCCTGCCGAACGCGGTGAAGCGGCAACGCATACTACATTGAACCATGGGTGTTTGTCAAGAAGCAGAGAAAATCTCTGACCTACCATTCCTGTTGCACCGATGATACCGACATTGTACTTTTTCATATTAAAACTCCTTTTCCTGTGCCATGGTAACAATTTTCTTTGGCGTTATACACTAAAATATGCCGCTGTTCAAATGTTATTTTGCACAAAACATAAAAAATAAACAAATAATAAAAAAACTGGTTGAAAACCAGTTCATCATACAATATAATAAGAATGTTGACATAAAAATTTATGCCGATAGCACTCCACCATTTGTAATGATGACAACTGATAGTCTATTAAACTAACAGTCAGCAGGAGTGTTCCCGATACTCCGCTTCGGCAGTTTTACCTTTCTCATTTACCATAGGCGTTGGGACGCTGTTGTGTGGGGTCACACGAAAAATGATACTCATTTCAACTGCACCTCTATCTGTTCTGTTTAATGATAACAAATATTTAGCGTTCTGTCAATACATATAGATAAAAATATTTTAATTTTCTGTAAATTAATAAGTTTATATGAAATTAATTAGACTTACAGAGCGGTGACGGCTATTGGGTCGGGAATTTTACATCGGGACGTCGGGGGCGCCGTCCCCTACAAAGTTATTCATGTACATTATTATATTATTATAAATAGGAGATATTTAAAATGCTTGATATCAACAACATGAAAAGATCGGATTTTTATTATGACCTGCCACAGGAGCTTATTGCACAGACCCCTGTCGAGCCTAGAAATGCTTCGAGAATGATGAAGATAAACAGGCAGACGGGAGAGGTGGTTCATGACCATTTCTATAATCTATGCAATTATCTCAAAAAAGGTGACTTGCTTGTGCTTAACGACTCAAAGGTGCTTCCTGCGAGGATATACGGCGAGCGTGAGGACACAGGCTCGTTCATTGAGTTTTTGCTTGTGGAGCAGAAAGAGAACATGGTCTGGGAGATTCTTTGCAGACCCGGCAAAAAAGCCAAGATAGGCACAAGATTTGTTTTTGGCGGCGGTAAGCTGAAAGCGGAGATAATTGATGTGTTGGAGGACGGAAACCGTATCGCACGATTTGAGTGCGAGGAGAATTTCTTTGCCACACTTGACGAGATAGGTCAGATGCCTTTGCCGCCTTATATTACTGAAAAGCTGAAGGACAAGGACAGATACCAGACGGTTTATGCTCATGAGCTTGGCTCGTCTGCTGCGCCGACTGCCGGTCTGCATTTCACTGAGCAGCAGCTTGAGGACTTAAAGGCAATGGGTGTGAACATTGCGTATGTTACTCTGCACGTTGGTCTTGGCACGTTCAGACCTGTTAAGGAGGACAAGGTCCTTGACCATAAGATGCACAGGGAACATTATGAGCTTAGCCGTGAAACCGCAGACATGATAAACGAAACGAAGAAAAATGGCGGACGTGTTATTGCGGTGGGTACTACTTCATGCAGGACGCTGGAGAGCGTGGCGGCATTCAATGACGGAAAGATAGTTCCATGTGACGGTTACACGGAGATATTTATTTATCCGGGCTTTGAGTTCAAGGTGCTTGACGGACTTGTTACTAATTTTCACCTGCCTGAAAGCACGCTCATTATGCTTGTTTCTGCATTTATGGGATACGAGAACACTATGAACGCTTACAAGATAGCTGTGGAGGAGAAATACAGATTTTTCAGCTTTGGTGATTGTATGCTCATAATATCTGAGTGAGGAATTAAGGTATCGCCTGCGGCGATGATATCTCATTTCAAACTTTGTTTTACGGAGGTTTTTTCTATATGAATGACGTTAAGTCAGGGGAGAAGAAACGACTGTATTTATATGACAATCTGAAATTTCTGCTTATAGTGCTTGTGGTCTTGGGGCATTTGATAGACGACAGCACTGTCAAGCTTTTTGGTGACGGCGGCGGTGAAACAGGCGTACCGCAGGCAAAGGTTTTTAGCGGCGCATTTCTGTTTCTGTATGCTTTTCATATGCCGTTGTTTATATTCATATCAGGACTTTTCAACAGGGGGCATGATGACGGCAGGAAAGTGCTTGGAAAGACGCTTGGATTTGTTGTTATCGGAATGTTAATGAAATGCCTGAATTATTGGTCGCAGGTGAGATTTCAGACGGATTTTGACAAGGAAAACAGTGATGGCGAGATTTTCTTTGACCTTTTAGGCGGCGACGGTGTATATTGGTATATGTTCGCAATGGCAGCGTTTATGGTGCTTTGCTATCTGTTAAGAAACAGCAGACCTTGGGCGGTGCTTACGGCGGCTGTGGTGACGGCACTTGCGGCAGGGTATGACCCTAGCGTGGGCGATGAATATGAGCTATCCAGGATAGTGGTGTTTTTCCCGTTTTACTACTGCGGATATGTGCTTGACCCTGAAAAGGTGGCTGATTTTGTGAAGAAGTGGTATGTAAGGGTGCTGTCCTTGGGAGTGATAGGCATTTGGACTTATTTCTGCTTTGGAAAAACAAAGCTTGTTTATCCGCTGAGAATGCTTCTTACGGGAAGAAACTCTTATTTTTCCATATCTGAAGCAACGGACATGGATTGCACTTTTTTGAGCAGGCTTCTTGTTATGGGTATCTCGGCACTGCTTTGTTTGGCGGTGCTTGGTATTGGGCTTGATGTGAAGATTCCACTGATAACAAAGTGCGGTTCCAGGACTTTGCAGGTGTACTTCTGGCACAGGACTATTGTTTATATGCTCACATACTATGGTTATCAGGCATATCTTGCAAAGGCTTTTCCTGAACGTTGGGAGCTTTATCTGGCACTTACAGCGATACCTATTGTATTGGTGCTTTGCATAAAAATATTTGGTGTGCCTCTGGATATGGTGCTTAAAGGGATAAGGGGCAGGAATGATATCATAAAGGAGAACGGAAATGGAAAATAACTTTTTTAAGAGCGTTATTGACGCAGACGATGCACCTGTGGTTATTTGTGACCTTGAGCATACGATAGTATATATGAACCCGACAGCGGTCAAAAGATATGAAAAGCGCGGAGGAGCGGCTCTTGTGGGCAGATCAATAAAGGGCTGTCACAACGGGGATTCTAATGCTAAGATAGAACAGGTCATTGCATGGTTCAAAAAGGACAAGGGCAACAACAAGGTGTATACTTTCCGCAACGAAAAGGAAAATAAGGACGTTTACATGATAGCTCTCAGAAATGATGAGGGAGAGCTTATTGGATATTATGAAAAGCATGAGTACAGAACAAGAGAAAGTATGGCTATGTACGATCTTAGAAATGGTGAGAATTAATGGATAAGATCATTGATCTTTCGCTGCCTGAAAAATGCAGGATTCTTGCTGTCAGCGATATCCATACCCATTGGCAGCTTTTTGATAGACTGCTGAAAAAGGCAAAATATGATCCGCAAAATGACTATCTTGTGATAGTCGGCGACATACTTGAACATGGCAGTGACAATATAAAGACCCTTGAATATGTCAAGGCTCTTTGCGATAAAAGTGACAAGGCAATATTATTAATGGGCAATAATGACATAATGTGTTCAAGAATGGCTTATCACTATGAGTTCAAGCGGTTCCAGCAGCAGTTTTACCGCAATGAGCATAACACGTTCAGGCAAATGGCTAATACGCTGGGATATGTTGACTGCTGGGAGGGCAACTGGCTTGAGATAAGAGAAAAAGTTGTAGAGAAGTATGGCGAGCTGTTATCTTTTATCAGAGAGCTTCCAACGTGCCTTGAAACAGAGGAATATGTTTTTGTTCATGGAGGGCTTGAAAACCGTCCTGATTGGAGAAATACAGATGATATTTATGCTATAACTGTTCCGTGGTTTTTACGGAAAGAAAATCCAACAGGAAAGCAGCTTGTATTCGGGCATTATCCCACATACAATTATAAGCGTTCAAATGTGACTAATCTTCCGATAATTGACAGCAAAAAGAAAATGATATGTATTGACGGCGGAATGACTATCAAGAAGGCTTGTCAGATGAATTTGTTTATCATTGATAAGTGCGGCGAGAATTATTCTCATAGAATAATTTGGGATACAGATGTGCCAAAGAAAACTGTCTTAAAGGATTTTTCATGTGACATGAAACCTGTTTATATTGATTGGGAAAAGCAGGATTTAACGATAATTGAGAAAAATGGATATATGACAAAGGTCAGAGATGAGTATTCAGGGGGCGAGGGTCTTATTCCTGACCGTGAAATATATTTTTTTGATGAAAAGCCTCATGTATATCAGTTTTTGTCATCGTTTCCTGCTGTCAGAAAAGGTGAGCGGGTATCGGTCTTTGACGAAGATGAAACAATTTCTTTGTTAATTACGGAAAATGCCACAGTCGGCTGGCTGCCGTCTGATATAATAGAATGATAAAGGAGAATTTATGTTTACATTACTTAAACAAGAGGGTGCCGCACGCAGGGGGCAGTTTGAAACTGTTCACGGAACTATACAGACGCCTGTATTTATGAACGTGGGAACTTCGGCGGCGATAAAGGGTGGAGTTTCTTCCATTGATTTAAAAAATGAGCTTAAAACGCAGGTGGAGCTTTGCAATACCTATCATTTGCACGTCAGACCGGGCGATGACGTTATATACAAAATGGGCGGACTTCACAAGTTCATGAACTGGGACAAGCCTATTCTTACAGACAGCGGCGGATTTCAGGTATTTTCTTTGGCCAAGCTGCGTAAAATCAAAGAGGAGGGCGTGTACTTCAACTCTCATGTTGACGGTCGCAGAATTTTTATGGGTCCTGAGGAGAGTATGCAGATACAATCGCACCTTGCGTCTACTATTGCAATGGCGTTTGACGAGTGTGTGGAAAACCCTGCTGAGCATAGCTATTCAAAGGCAAGCTGTGATAGAACGGTAAGGTGGCTGGAGAGATGTGTCGCTGAGCAGAAAAGGCTCAACGGACTTGAGGAGACTATAAACAAGCATCAGATGCTGTTCGGTATCAATCAGGGCTGTACTTATGAGGATCTGCGTATCGAGCATATGAAGCGCATAAGAGAAATGGAATACTGTTCGGGCTTTGCTATTGGCGGTCTTGCGGTGGGTGAGCCTACTGATGTAATGTATAACATTATAGAAAAGGTAGAGCCTTTTATGCCAAAGGATAAGCCGAGATATCTTATGGGCGTTGGCACGCCGACAAACATAATCGAGGCTGTTTACAGAGGCGTGGACTTCTTTGATTGCGTAATGCCAAGCAGAAATGCACGTCACGGAACGCTGTTCACATGGAACGGCATTATGCACATCACTAATAAAAGGTATGAAACTGACCCTAGACCTATTGACGAGCATTGCGATTGTCCTGCTTGCCGTAATCACAGCAGGGCATACATTCGTCATCTGTTCAAGTCTGAGGAGCAGTTGGGCGGCAGGCTGGCAGTTATGCACAATCTGTATTTCTACAACACGCTCACGGAGAAGATAAGAGAGGCTCTTGACGAAGGCAGATTTGAGCAGTTCAGAAATCAATACAGCTCGCTTCTTGCTTCAAAGTGTGAGGATTAACAAAATATAACGGTATGACGCTGTTTTCGGAAAATGCAAAGATGTTATTTTGTATTTTTCGAGATGGCGTTTTTTTGTTGAGTGGGGGCTATTTTATTTGATGAAAGCATGGATTTGTTGCTTCGATGGGCGAACGCTGTTCGCCCCTACATAAAAGGTGTGGTAGCAGGCGTAAAACGTGTGGGTGCAGATAAAAATATAAGGAAAGTCAAGATTGAATGTTAAGCTGTTTTTATAAATTATACAGGGGGATTATATGAGTATTTTTGAGCTTTTTCTTACTGCGTGTGGACTTTCTATGGACGCTTTTGCGGTATCGGTGACTAATGGGCTTTGTGTCAGAAAGGGGAGAGTCGGGGGAGCATTGATGTGCGGTATCATATTCGGGCTTTTTCAGGGGATAATGCCTGCGATCGGCTATGCGCTGGGCATGAATTTTGCGGAGTACATAGAGAGGTTCGACCACTGGATAGCTTTGATACTGCTTGGGGTCATAGGGTTGAACATGATATGCGGTTCGGGGGACGATGAGATCCAGACAGGGGGCAGGCTCACTTTCGGGGCGGTGTTGGTGCAGGGATTTGCGACTTCGGTTGACGCTCTGGCTGTGGGCATAAGCTTTGCGGCACTTGGTGTGGGCATAGTCAGGTCGGCGGCGTTTATATGTGTTGTTACGGCGGCCTTATCGTTCTGTGGGTTTATGCTTGGTAACAAATTCAGCGGAAAACTCAAAAGCAAGGCAAGGATAGTTGGGGGAGTTATTTTAATATGTATAGGGCTTAAAATATTCGCTGAACAGACTATATTTGTTTAAAACAACTTTCTTATTCACATAAATATGTGTTGCATAGATATCTTTGTGAATTTTAATTTAACAATTACAGGTGTGTATGTTCATAAACAAGCCACAATATCAGTGTATAATAAATCTCGTGATTTTTAGACAAGTGTATAAATTTGCGATTGATGTACAAACTTATGATAAGTGTACAAAGTTATGATATGTGTATAAACTTGCGATAAGTGTAAAAATTAGTGCATGGTGACCGACAAGTTTATGGAAAGTCGGAGGGAGGAAAGGCTTTTTTTTATAGCTGGTTTTATGAAAAAGCTATTTATTTTTGATTTGGACGGAACGCTTGTAAATTCTATTTATGATCTTGGGGACGCCATGAACGCGGTACTTGAGAGATATGGGTTTCCTGTGTTTGATTATGATACCTACAAGCATTTAGTGGGAAATGGTACTTTGAAGCTTGTTGAGCGGGCTTTGCCTGAGAAGCTGAGAAGCGAGGAGAACATCAAAAAGTATCATGCTGAGTTCTCCGAGGAATACAACAAGAGATGTGTGAACAAGACCAAGCCTTATGAGCATATTTGCGAGGTGCTTGACACGCTTCGCAATGAGGGCATTATGACGGCGGTGGCTTCAAACAAGCCTGACGGCTTTGTGAACTACATTGTAAAGAATATTTTCGGTGAGAAAGATTTTGACCTGATCGAGGGCAAAAAGGACGGTGTTCCGACAAAGCCTGCGCCTGAGATAATATACAATATTCTTGGCACGCTTGGGGTCAAGGCTGAGGAAGCTGTGCTTATCGGAGATTCTGATGTGGACGTTATGACGGCAAAAAATGCGGGTCTTGACTGCATTGGCTGTGAATGGGGCTTCAGGGGCAGAGAAGAACTTGAAAATGCAGGTGCGAAGTATATTGCGGAAGTTCCGCAGGACATAGTGAGCATTTGTCATGAGATAAACAGGATATAATTAAAACGGAGGATTTCATATATGAGTTTTGTAATGGCTGATTTTTACAAGAAGTTTGTTGATGAGGAGCTTGACAGCGAGGGCAGACTTAAAAGCTTTAAGCTTGACCTGCCTGAGAACTTCAACTTCTCATATGACGTTATAGATGAGCTGGCTAAGAACGTGCCTGATAAGGTGGCTATGCAGTGGGTCAACGAGGAGGGTGAGGAGCATATCTTCACTTACAAGGATCTTTCTGAAAAGAGCAGTCAGGTGGCTAACATGATGCTGGCTCACGGCGTTAAGAAGGGCGATTTTGTTATGGCTGTTCTTAAACGTCATTATGAGTTCTGGTTCCTTGCTTACGGTCTTATGAAGATAGGCGCTATCCTTGTGCCTGCAACTTGTCAGCTCAAGAAAAAAGACTATGTTTACCGTTTTGACGCTGCTTCTATATCTTACATCGTGGCAACTGCGGAGGACGATGTTCCTAATCAGGTGGATTCAGCTCTTGAACAGTACAGCGGCATGAAAGAGAAGTTTATCACTCACGGTGCTAAAGAGGGTTGGATAGATTTTCTCAGCGAAATGGACAAGTATCCAAAGACTTTTGAGAGGATCGAAACACACGTTACTGAGTCAATGCTCATGTATTTCAGCTCCGGTACTACCGGTTATCCTAAAATGGTACTGCACAAGTATTCACTGGCTGCGGCACACATTATCACTGCTAAGCACTGGCACCACCTTGACGAGAACTCACTGCACCTTACTGTTTCAGAGACAGGCTGGGCAAAGTGTGCATGGGGCAAGATGTTCGGTCAGTTTATCTGCGGTGCAACAACTTTTGTATATGACTTTGACAGATTTATTCCTGCAAACGTGCTGAAAGTAATTCAGGATTACAAGCTGACTTCTTTCTGCGCACCTCCGACAATGTACAGATTTTTCATCAAGGAAGGTCTTGAAAACTATGACCTTTCTTCACTGAAATATAGCTGTATCGCCGGTGAGGCTCTTAACCCTGAGGTATTCAACAAGTGGTATGAGTACACAGGTCTTAAGCTTATGGAGGGCTTCGGTCAGACAGAGGGCGCTGTGCTTGTGGGCAATCTTTACGGCATGGAGCCAAAGCCGGGCTCCATGGGTAAGCCTACACCCCTTTACAATATCGGTATAGTTGACAACGAGGGCAAGCCTGTTAAGGTAGGCGAGACAGGCGAGATCGTTGTTTACGCTAAGAGGGGCGAAAACCCTGCGCTGTTCAAGGAGTATTACAGAAACCCTGAGGCAACGGACAACGCTTGGAGATTTGGTATGTACCACACAGGCGACACGGCTTACATGGACGATGACGGCTACTACTGGTATGTTGGAAGAACGGACGACCTTATCAAGGCTTCGGGTTATCGTATAGGACCTTTCGAGATAGAGAGTATCCTTATGGAACACCCTTCTGTACTGGAGTGTGCTATCACGGCGGCTGATGACGCTATCAGAGGCAAGGTAGTAAAGGCTACTATCGTGCTTGCAAAGGGCTACACTGCTTCTCCTGAGCTTGCCAAGGAGCTTCAGAACTATGTTAAGCAATCAACTGCGCCTTACAAGTATCCTAGAATAGTTGAGTTCGTGGACGAGCTGCCTAAGACTATCAGCGGTAAGATACGCCGTGTTGAGATAAGAGAGAATGACAGCAAGAAGAATAGCTGATTTTAAGACTTAGATATGGTGATATGTGGGACGTCGCATTTCTGTGAAACAGGAATTGCGCTGTTTCCTACATCTAGGTGATGTAAAAAAAAATAGCACAGCTCTTTTTAATGAGGGCTGTGCTTTTTTATTGGGTAAAGATGTGGCATATGGTTTGTTGCTTCGACGGGCGAACAGTGTTCGCCCCTACGAAATGTTATATTTTTTTGTAAAAGTATTGACAAATATTTGGCTTTATGGTATTATATAATATTACCATGACATATGGGAAATTATAGAGAATCGGGAGAGGTGCTTTTTATGAAGAATGGTATGAAGAAAACGGCGGCTGTTGTTATGGCGGCAATGCTTATGGGCACGGGGGCTGTTGTACCTGCGGCGGAGAATATGGGGATATTCTCACAGACGGCTATCGTTGCGGAAGCGGCGAGTGTTGGCAAGGTAACGGGGCTTAAATCTAAGACGCTTTCAAACAGTGAGATACAGCTCAACTGGAGCAAGGTAAAGGGTGTGAGCGGTTACACTGTTTATATGCGAAAAAACGGCAAGTACAACAAGCTTGGGGATTGCAAGGGTACGAGCTACACAGTTAAGAAGCTGCCTAATGCAACGAGAGAGAATTTTAAAGTAAGGGCATTCAAGACTGTAAAGGGCAAGAAAGTTTACGGAGAATATTCCGCAAACTGGAACACGGCGACCAATCCGCAGGCTTGCAAGGGGCTAAAGGTAAGCAGTGTTGGCACTGACAGCGTTAAGCTTTCTTGGACGAAGATAGGCTGTACAAATTACCGCATTTATCAGAACATAAAAGGCAAATGGAAAGAGATAGGCAAGACCACAGGGACAAGCTACACTGTGAAGAAGCTTGCGCCTGCGACAAAGTATCAGTTCAAGATAAGGGCTTGCAAGCAGGACGACAAAAAGACGAATAATAATCACTATGGCAAGTATTCGGGGGTCGTGACGGCGACAACTAAGAAAAGTGATAAGATAACACAGGCAGATATTGATGCTATGCAAAAGGAATTGCAGGAGTATTCAAAGAGTAAAGCGACTTATGTAAAGGAACATTACACGGAATTTTGGAAGTATGGCATTGAGTATAATACGCTAGAAGAATTTTTTGATTATTATGCAAAAGATTGTACACCAGAAGAGTCTAGTTATGACGACGTGTATACTATTCCTTTTGGAGAAACCAACATAGACGAAGTGACTGATTTGTTCAAAAGAAAGTTGGATTTTGAATATAAAGAAAGAAACGATGTTTATTATGTGGTTTATATAGAAACTTGTCCTAACGGACACAGAATAAACTCAAAACCTTGTTGGGCTATCTATTTCTTATACTAAACAGAACGGATAACACTATAAGTGTAAAATGTGTTGACTTTTGTACACTGTGGGTGTATAATAAAACTGAAAACTGATAAGAAAATGTACAATGCTCTTATGGGTGTTGTGCATTTTTTGTATCATATGGTTATCCTAATTGTGAGGTGAATGTTTTGCAGGCGGTTTATGAATATCCTCCGAAGCTGTCAAGGGCGGAGAGGCAGGTCAAGGCGGCACATGATATTGAAGAACACAGGAAAATGCAGAGGAATATGTATAAGAATATCCTGCTTGGGGTCGTTATCATCATAATTGGTGCGGTGTTTGCAAGTGCGGTCTTTGCAAAGGTTCTGCTTATACTGCTGGGGGCTTGCAATTGTTCTGTGGGCGGGCTTATGTACTGGTATTACTCGCTTTCACGGGACGCTGATGTTTACACGAGGATATATGAGGATCACATTGAACACTCTCAACGCATGGGGCTTTCTAAAAGCTATCTGCACATATGCCTTTACTATGAGGAAGTAGAGAAGTCTTATCAGACAAACAAGGGCAGACTCGTTTGCGTGCTGAAAAATGTGGAGAAGTCAAGCTTTGTGGTAAAGGACAAAGAGGGCAGGGAGAAAGCTTTTGTGCCTGAGGACGGTATGATAGCTCTGAGCTTTCAGGACACTAAGGGCAAGGTTGTGCTTATCAATGATTTTTATGAGAAGATAGGTTATCCACACAAGGAATACAACAAGATAGAGGACGAGGAGGACGATTATTACTCTGAGGAGGATATGAAGTGGGACAGGCTTCATAAGCATGGGCTGTAGTTGTAAACTTTTTGTTAAGCCCTTGAAATGTGGTGCGGAATGTGATAACATATTATTATATCAATACACTTGAAACACTATGACCGAGAGAGTAGTTTTGCTAAGGGTCTTCAGAGAGAAGCTGCGGCGTGTGTGCGTTTTCTGAAAGCGGCTTTATATCCTGACAAAATGAAGTTCACTTGCGAGTGGTCATGCCGAATGAGAGATAGTCTTTAGTAAGCGTGAACGTTTGTCTGCGTTAAGGACGGAAGAGTGTTGGCTCTTTACTGATAGGTGGTATAAACAAGAATTTCAAAGTCTTGTCCTGTTTAGTCGGGGCAGGGCTTATTTTTATAGGAGGATAAGTAATGAAAGAACAGTTGAAAAGCATTGACGAGCGTGCGAAAGAAGAACTTTCACATATTGATGACGCCAAGCTGTTGGAAGATTTCAGAGTAAGATTTCTTGGCAAAAAGGGAGAGATAACTTCCATACTTAAGCAAATGGGTAAGCTTTCCGCAGAGGAAAGACCTGTTATCGGTCAGCTTGCAAACAAGGTAAGAGCTGATATCGAGAATGCTCTCAACAAGCGTAAGGAAGAACTTAAAAGCAAAATGGAGCAGGTAAGGCTTACAGAGGAAGCTATAGACGTTACGCTTCCGGGCAAGAAAACAAGAATAGGCAGACCTCACCCTCTGAACGCTACTCTTGAAGAGGTAGAGGAAGTGTTCCTTGGTATGGGCTTTGACATCGTTGACGGCCCTGAGGTAGAGACAGACCATTACTGCTTTGAGGCGTTGAATATGCCTAAATCTCACCCTGCAAGAGATACGCAGGATACATTCTACATCAATGAGAACGTTGTTCTTAGAACACAGACTTCTTCCGTTCAGATAAGAACTATGGAGAAGAGAAAGCCGCCTATCAGAATCATTTCACCGGGCAGAGTTTACCGTTCTGACACAGTGGACGCTACACATTCACCGCTGTTCCACCAGATAGAGGGTCTTGTTATTGACAAGGGCATCACTATGGCTGACCTTAAAGGTACGCTGGAGCTTCTTATGAAGCGTCTTTACGGCGAGGATACTCAGATAAGACTTCGTCCGCACCACTTCCCATACACAGAGCCTTCTGCTGAGGTCGATCTTATGTGCTTCAACTGTCACGGCAAGGGCTGTTCAATGTGCAAGCAGGAGGGTTGGGTAGAGCTTCTCGGCGCAGGCATGGTACACCCTAAGGTACTTGAGGGCTGTGGCATTGACCCTGAGGTTTACAGCGGATTTGCATTTGGTATCGGTCTTGAAAGAATAACAATGGGCAGATACAACATCAACGATATGCGTCTGCTTTATGAGAACGATATGAGATTTTTAGAGCAGTTCTGATGAATGAAGTTATGAGCAAGAGCAGGCTTTACAGAAAGCTTGTGCCGTCAAAGGCTAAGCTTGTAACGTCGGCGGCTATCAGCACACTTATGGCGCTGATAGTAGGCGTTGGCGGTGGGTTATCGGTCATGCTTGTAAAAGAACAGCAGAGTGCATGGGATATGCTCATGCTATGTGGGTTTCTGATGATTTTTCTGGGTATCCTGCTTTTTATCGGAATAAGAGGATTTAAAAGGCAGGTAAAACAATACAGAGGGAACCTTGCAAGGCTGGAGCAATTTGACGCTCAGGATATGCTGGCTTTGGAAAGCGAGATAGAGGGAAGCGAGTTCAAATACAAGACCTTTTATCTACTTGACAGATATATGTATGTGCCTAAGGCTAAACTGCTTATAAAATATACGGATATTAGAGAGTTCAAGACCATAGTTCACAGCACAAATGGTGTCAATGACAGCATGAAAGCTGAGATAACTGATAATTTCGGGATAAAATATACTGTGAACATAAAGCGGTGGAAGGATTTCTATATTTATAGACCGCTGTTTTTAAAGGACTTGGACGAGAAGATACAAAACTGCGGTAAATGATAAGATTACGGAGGAATAATAAATGGATTTGTCAATGAAATGGCTTGCAGACTATGTAGACTGCGATATGCCGATAAAGGATTTTGTTTCCGCTCTGACGCTTTCAGGCTCAAAGGTAGAGTGCTTTGAGCAGGAGGGCGAAGATATTTCTAACGTTGTTGTGGGCAAGGTAGTTTCTATGGAGCGTCACCCTGATTCTGACCATATGTTCATCACTCAGGTAGACGTGGGAGAGGACGAGCCTGTTCAGATAGTTACAGGCGCTCAGAACGTTCATGAGGGCGATTTTGTTCCTGTTGCAAAGCACAAGTCATCTGTACTTCATGAGGGCAAGCAGGTGAAGATAACAAAGGGCAAGCTGAGAGGCGTTGCTTCTAATGGTATGCTTTGCTCTCTGGGCGAGCTTGGACTTTCTGTTCACGATTTCCCATATGCTATAGAGGACGGCATTTTCATTCTTGGCGATGACTGCGACAAGACTGTAGGCAAGGATATACATGAGGCTATTGGATACAATGACACAACTGTTGAGTTCGAGATAACTTCAAACAGACCTGACTGCCTTTCTGTTATCGGTCTTGCAAGAGAAACTGCGGCTACTTTCGGCACAGAGCTGAAGGTCAAGAAGCCTGAGTTCAAGGGCATTGACGGGGATATCAACGATATGCTCAAGGTAAAGATACACAACACTGATCTTTGCAAGAGATATATGGCCGGTATCGTAAAGAATGTAAAGATAGGTCCTTCACCTCGTTGGATGAGAGAAAGGCTGAGAGGCTGCGGCGTTAGACCTATCAACAACTTTGTTGATATCACAAACTATGTTATGCTTGAATACGGCAGACCAATGCACGCTTTTGACCTTAAATATGTCAAGGACGCATCTATCAACATCAGAAACGCTAAGGCAGGAGAAACTATCACAACTCTTGACGGCGAGGTAAGAGAGCTTTCCGAAGAGATGTTGGTCATTGCTGACGCTGAAAAGCCAGTTGCAGTAGCAGGCGTTATGGGCGGCGAATACAGCGGAATCATGGACGACACAACTACTGTTGTATTTGAGTCAGCTTGCTTTGACGGTGCAAGCGTAAGAACAACAGCCAAGAAGCTTGGCATGAGAACTGACGCATCTGCAAGATATGAAAAGGGTCTTGACCCACATGAGTGCTATGAGGCTCTTATGAGAGCTTTCCAGCTTGTTGAAGAGCTTGGTGCTGGTGAGGTCGTAAAGACTTATATTGACGAGAATTACGAGGACGAGACACCTAAGACGGTTGATTTTGATCCTGAGTGGATAAATAAGTTCCTTGGTACTGAAATACCTGAGAGCGACATGGTTGAATATCTCACAAGGCTTGGCTTTGAGATAAAGGACGGCAAGGTAGTTTCGCCATGGTACAGAGTGGACATTGCCTGCAAGGCTGACGTGGCAGAGGAAGTTGCTAGACTTTACGGCTACAACAAGATTCCAAACACTATCGTTAGAGGCGTTGCACAGGCTAAGCTCACCGAGGCGCAGAAGTTTGACAGACATATACAGAGATCTATGCTCGCTATGGGTCTTAACGAGATATCTACATTCTCATTCATATCGCCTAAGTATTTTGACAAGATAAATCTTCCTGCTGACTCAAAACTGAGAAAGACAGTTGTTATCACAAACCCTCTTGGCGAGGACACCAGCGTTATGAGAACGACTATCATTCCGTCTGTATGTGAAGTGCTTGCAAGAAACTACAGCTACCGCAACCCTGAGTGCTATATCTTCGAGAGAGGAAACGAGTATATACCTGTTGAGGGAGAGGTGCTTCCTAACGAGCCTGAAAGACTAGGTTTTGGTTTCTATGACACTGAGACGAAGGCTGATTTCTATGACATCAAGGGCGTTGTTGAGGGTCTGCTTTCTAAGCTTGGCGCACAGAAAGTTGAATTTGAAAAGGCTACTGCTGAATGTAGCTTTGACGAGTTCTACGCTTTCCACCCAGGCAGGGTTGCTGTTGTTAAAGTAAATGGTGAGGAGATCGGCATTTTTGGCGAGCTTCATCCGAGAGTTCTGGAGAACTACGGCATTGATGCAAGAGCTTATGTGGGCAAGATAAATGTTCCTGAGCTTATGGCAAGCTGTGTTGCTCAGAAGACATATAAGCCACTGCCTAAGTATCCTGCTACAACAAGAGATCTGTCTATCGTTTGTGATGACGATATCCCTGCGGCTCTTCTTGAAAAGACTATAAGCAAGGCTGTTGGCTCGATACTTGAAAAGGTAACGCTTTTTGACGTTTACAAGGGCGAGCAGATCGAAAAGGGCAAGAAGTCTGTTTCATACTCCATTTCAATGCGTTCACATGACGGCACGCTTACTGACGAGCAGGCTGACAAGGCTATGAAGAAAGTTCTTGAAGCTCTCAAGGCTATCGGTGCTGAACTCAGAATGTAAAAAATATAGTGCTTGATTTGTATAATGTGCATAAATTTTGCTTTTTGACTTGTTATTTTGAAACAAATGGAGTATAATAATATCAGGCGTATTGCTGATATTAATACATTGCAAAGGGGCTGAGCATAATGCACGAACAAACTATGGAATTTTCAGTACAGCACGACAAGGAGGCTGAGCTGAAAAAGACACTTACAATTATATATGACGCTCTGAAAGAGAAGGGCTATAATCCTATTAATCAGATCGTAGGTTATATTCTTTCTGAGGACCCGACCTACATAACAACATACAATAATGCCAGAAGTCTTATTCGTCATATTGACAGAGATGAGCTTTTGCAGGCATTGGTGAAGTCCTATCTTGAGTCATAACTGATATTTAAAGGCGGTAGTTTTTACCGCCTTTTTTTGTTTTACGTCAGAATTTACCTGAAACGTATTTTTGTATAAAGCCGTTTTCTGAACATAATAGTATAAGATGATAAGAAAACGGAGGGCTTCATATGAAGATAAGAAATTGCATGGCACTTATTTGTGCAGTTGTAGCACTCAGTGCTTGTGGCAGAACAGTGATAATGCGTGAGGGAAATTCATCAGAGGGAACAAGCTCGGCGGTCATCGAGCCTGTGGCTGTGGGAAAGAAAACCGCAAAGGAAAAGATAGATCTTTCGGGGCTTTCACATGACAAGGTGGGATATGGTCAAGGCGTTCTTGTGGACGAAAAGAACAGGACGACTGGTGCGCTTGATTTTAATGCACAATACGGCAAGCTTAACGCAAAGGCTATAAATAATGATGACAAGATATATCTGACCTTTGATCAGGGGTATGAGAACGGATACACTGAAAAGATCCTCGATGTGCTGAAAGAGAAAAAGGTCAAGGCGACGTTTTTTCTTTTGCAGGATTATGCCGAGAAAAATCCTGAGCTTGTGAAGCGTATGATAGAGGAGGGGCATATTGTGGGAAATCATTCGGTACACCACTATTCTATGCCGACGCTTGGACAGGCGGAATGTGAGTCGGAGATAAAGGATTTCCATAAGTATATGGAGGATAACTATGATTATACCATGACAGTGTTCAGACCGCCTATGGGCGAGTTTTCGGAGTTCTCTCTTGGAGTAACGGCAAACTGCGGTTATAATACTGAGCTTTGGAGCTTTGCTTACGCTGATTGGGACGTGAACAATCAGCCTGATGAAGGGCAGGCACTTGAAAAGCTTGTGAATTCGGCTCACCCGGGGGCTATTTATTTGCTTCACTCGGTATCGAAAACCAATACTGATATCCTCGGGGACTTTATCGACAGAGTGAGGGCTGGCGGATTTGAATTTGGCTGATAAGAGAATATGATGAAGAGAGGCCTTGTGCCTCTCTTTTTGTTATTTTAGGGACATTTGTAGCTGATTTGTAATATGTTAGTCTATTGACAAATTGTTAAAAGTATGTTATATTTTAAATACGAACAGAAACATGAGTTTCTTTAAGGAGGAAATAAAATGGTAAAAAATAAAGTGCTTACACCTGTATTGGCAGGCGTTTTGGGTCTTAGCATAGTTGGCTCAGGTCTTGGCTATTATTTTGTAAATAAAGACAGTAATGATGGTAAAACTGAGGGCGGAAAGGCTAAGCTTACTCAGGTGGCAGATAATATAAACAACACTCTTGGCACGGCTGAAAAGGCTATCAAGGGTGAACTTGATTTTGCTTACAATGCAACGGCTACTGTTTCATTCGGCGAGGGCTTCACAGAGCAGGCAGGTGTCAGCTTACAGCCTATTTCTGTGACAACTGTTACAAAGCAGAAGGGAAGCAACACTGCAGCAGATGTTTCGCTAACATATGGCGGAAATAATCTTGTGTCTGCTAATGCTATATATTCCAGAGATAACAAGTCGGCTTATGTTCAGATACCTGAGCTTTCTGACGCTTATCTTATGGTTAACGTTGACAGCCTTAAAGACAAGATAGGCAGTGAGCTTTCTTCACAGGGCGTTGATCTTGATTCTCTCTTTGATTCTGCTGAGGGCGCTGATGTTGATTTTGATACTGACGCACTTGAAAAGGATCTGGAGGAATACAAGAAGGTTATGGAGGACTCTTTCCCTAAGCCTGTTGACGGTGAGAAAAAGACCGGTGACATTGACGGAAACGAGTACAGCTATACAACTAAGGAATACACTATCTCAGGCAATGATGTAAAGGCTGCTCTTAAGGCTGTTCTTGACAAGGCTAAGGACGACGCTACGCTTAAAGATATGTTCAACAAGGCAGGCGTTGCTGACGAGCTTGGTATGTCATATGATGAGATAATCTCACAGTATGCTGATTCTATGGATTCACTTTTTGCAAGCGATAATCTTGACGAAACTGTAAAATTTGACGCTTACTACAGCGGTGATGATCTTGCGGGCTTTAGCTTTGAAAAAGACGGCGAGGGTGCAACTCTTTACACCATTCTTAAGGACGACGTTGTGGCTGTTGATTTTAGTCTTGACATGGGCAGTGAGGGCAGTGCATCATTCAAGGGTTCTGCAAATACTGTTGATGGTGTTACAAATGGCAAGTTCACAATGAAAATGGAAACTGCGGCTGATTCAGATATAGACGCTGACATGACTTCTGCTGACGGTGGACTTTCCCTTGAGCCTACCATGGCAGTTTCACCGAGCATAAACTTTGACACGATGGAAGCTGAGGTGACTCTCAAAGACCTTAAAGAAGAGGGTGACGCATTCTCAGGTACTATCAGATTTGATGTGAATGGTACATCTGATTCTCAGGCTGTATCAGGTTGGGTAGAGCTTGCTTCTGCCTCAACTGCTGACAAGCTTGATCTTTCTGTTGAGTTTGGCATGAACGGCAAGCAGTTTGTTACAATGGCAGTTACAGGAAATAAGACAGAGGCTTCTGACATCACTGTTCCGTCAGGCGACAAGATCTATGACATCACAAATGACGATCAGATGAATACATACCTTGCAGGCTGTGACAGTGATGGATTTGTTGCTAATGTAAAGAAAGTTCTTGGTGACGAGGTCTACAATATGCTTGTAAATGCAGAGGGTGATCTTGAGTCGGATTATGATGACTATGGTGATTATGATGATTATGATGACTACGATCTCTCTGATATTGATATGTCAGATTATGATTTGAGTGCAAACGCATAATAATAGATAAAAAAATTAAGAGGATCGCATTGAGCGGTCCTCTTTTTTAGCCGATAACACGATAATTCTCGGCTGCTTCTTCTTTTTTTACATACTCGGTGACATTGAGAACTTCCACCTTGACAGGCTTCTGACCCATATTTATGGTGATAATGTCGCCAACTTTCACGTCATATGAAGCTCTTGCAATCTTATCGTTCACAAGCACCTTGCCTGCATCGCAAGCTTCGTTTGCAATGGTACGTCGTTTAATAAGTCTTGTGACTTTCAGGTATTTATCAAGCCGCATATTTTCCTCCTTTGTAGTAAAAAAGACCTAACCCGCAGGCTAGGTCTGAGTGGTATAGCTTTAGATTACTTGTTTACAGCATCCTTAAGAGCCTTGCCTGCCTTGAATGCAGGAACTTTCTTAGCTGCAACAGTGATCTGCTCCTTTGTACGAGGATTGATAGCTGTCTTTTCAGCTCTCTCTCTAACCTCGAATGTACCGAAACCTACCAGTGAGATCTTCTCGCCGTTAGCAAGTGTCTCTGATACAGAATCAATAACAGTTGTAAGTGCCTTCTCAGCGTCCTTCTTTGAATAATCGCCCTTTTCTGCGATAAGATTGATCAGTTCTGCCTTTGTCATTGTTTTTACCTCCAAATTATTTTTAACGAATAAAGTTATTCATTCATTTTGCTCTCGCCAATAAGCGTCAAGCTCATTTATGCTCAGGGCGGTCATATCCTGCCCGTTTTGCCTTACAGCATTTTCTGTTTTCTCAAACTTTTCGATATAATTATTATTTGTATCCGTCAGCACTTCTTCAGCGTCAAGGTCAAGCTTTCTTGCAAGTGAAGCACAAGTGAACATTATCTCACCAAGCTGTTTTGCAACTACGGCTTTATCACTGTCAGCACTGTTTTCAAGAGCCTTAACAGCATTTTCAAGTGCGCTGATATCATGAGCATTGTCATACTCGATACCTGCTCTTGCTGCACGTTTGCTTAACTTCTGAGCTCTCATAAGTGCAGGAAAGTTCTTTGGAACGCTTTTAAGGGTATCGGAATAAGTTTCCTGTCCCTTGGTTTCTTTCTTGATAGTGTCCCAATTTTTAAGCACTGTTTCAACGTTGTCAGCTTCTACGCTTCCGAAAACGTGTGGGTGTCTGATGATAAGCTTTTTACAGATATCAGTTATTACATCGTCAAGTCTGAAATTGTTGTTTTCGGTCTCGATAACTGTATGGAAAACCACCTGCAAAAGAACGTCGCCAAGTTCTTCTCTCATCATTTCAGGAGAGTCACAGTCAATTGCTTCCATGACCTCATAGACTTCTTCAAGAAAATCTTTCTTGATAGACTTATGGGTCTGGACCTTATCCCACGGGCAGCCGTTCTCGCTTCTGAGAATTACCACGATATCCGCAAGATCATTGATATCAAAGCTGTCTTTAGCAAGCAATTCCTTAATTTTATCGCTCATTACATCATTACCTTTCCAAAAGGGTGCTTATTAATAATAAACCATTTTGCTCAAAATTTCAAGGGTTTTGCGGATTTTTTTTTGAAAATATGTAATTTACAATATTTTTCGGCGTTTCGCACAATAAATATAAACAAAAAAAGTACATTGTGCTACCAATTCCTATAGAAAAAAGGGTCACAAATCTATGATTTATTTGCAAATGGGCTATTTTCGTAAGTGTTTCGTGTGACAAAACGGCTGTCACACTGCACATGATAGCGGCGTAGGTGGGCTTTACGAAAATTTCGCTCACTTTTGGTTTTAGATCCGTCATTTTGCAAACTGAGTGTACGGATATGACGCATATGAAAACCTCTGAAACAAGAGTAGAAATAGCTGCTCCAGATATATTTATTATGGGCTGTCTTATAAGTATAATGTTCAGAAATAGCTTGATAATTCCACCTGCCAACATAATTATTATGGCTTTGTGAGGTTTTCCGAGGGTTTGCAGGATAGAAAAGCAGGGAGTTGCTATGGCAAGGAATATTACTGCTATTCCAAGTATGGACATTGGCATTATACAGACCTGTATTTCAGTTTCACGGCCTCCAAAAAGAAAACGCAGGATAGGTTCTGACAAAACTGCTATGCCCATGCCTGCGGGTATGGCTATGATACTGGTGACGATGAGCATTTTTGTAAGGCCTGACTGCATGGCTTTTTTATCGTTTTTGGCACAGCTTTCGGCAAGTGAGGGGAGTATGCTTTTGCCAAACATTGCGGTGAGGGTCGGAACAAGACCGAAAACTGTTACGGCAAGTCCTATGTAAGAGCCGTAAATGAAGTTCGGGAGCATATCGGTGGTGAGCTTGTCAGAAAGCAGGCTGTCAAATGTGTGTGGAGAAGCTTTCATGGCGGTTTTGATACACGGATTGACAGTGAGCATATCTATCATGTTGGCAAAGGTCATTATCACTGAGATAAGTGCGATCGGAA